>Ga0075471_10002288_pt1 | contig 12601 bp, 11 predicted proteins | sample DEB19_08_DNA_2_FD_74787 | JGI IMG/M metagenome (GOLD analysis project Ga0075471, IMG submission 74787) | Aqueous microbial communities from the Delaware River and Bay under freshwater to marine salinity gradient to study organic matter... | ecosystem: Environmental > Aquatic > Marine > Coastal ... | reverse complement strand
GACGACTTCGCCCACCATCCGACCGCGGTAGAAGAAACCTTGAAAGCCATTCGCGGCGCGGCGCCCGGCAAGCGCATCTGGGCCATCTTCGAACCGCGCTCCGCCTCCTCGTGCAGGAGCGTGTTTCAGGACGACTTCGCCTGCGCATTCGCGGGAGCTGACGAAGTGGTGATCGCGACGGTCGCCAAGTCGAACATTCCGGCCGACCAGCGTCTGTCGGAATCGCGGCTGGTTGAAGACCTGACGGCGCGTGGCGGACGGGCCCGGCATCTCCCGGACGTGGATGCCATAGTGGCGGCCGTTTCGGCCGAGGCCCGTGAGGGCGACCTGATCGTGGTCATGTCGAACGGCGGCTTTGGCGGCATCCACAAGAAGCTCGTGTCGGCGCTGGACCGTCCGTGAGAATTCGTCACTGCGGCGACTCGATGCTGCTGGTGGAGCTCGAGCCCATCATTGATCCCGCGGTCAACGAACTCGCCATTCTGCTGGCCGCTCGGCTACAGGCGGATGCGCTGCGGGGCGTGCGCGACATCGCGCCCGGCTATTGCACCCTCGGAATTCATTTCGATCCCCTCCAGACCGATCTTGCAGGCCTGGAACACGCGGTTCACGCCGCGTTTCGGTTGATCCAGGCCGACGGCACCGCGGCCGGGCGCCAGGTCGTCGAGATTCCCGTGATTTACGGTGGTGCCCACGGTCCCGATCTCGAGAGCGTGGCCTCGTTTGCTGGTTGCTCTGTCGACGAGGTGATCGCACGCCACACCGCGCAGACCTATCGCGTCTACATGCTCGGGTTCGTGCCGGGATTCGCATACATGGGGCGGGTCGCCCCATCGATTGCCGCCCCGAGGCGGCGCGTGCCGCGAGAGAAAGTGCCTGCCGGATCCGTGGGTATCGCGGGCTTACAGACCGGTGTGTATCCGGTCGAGAGTCCCGGCGGCTGGCAACTGATCGGCCACACCACCGCCGTGATGTTCGACCCGACGCGGGACAAGCCGAGCCTGTTGCAGGCCGGTGACCTGGTGCGTTTTGTCGTGGCCGGGGTCGAGCGATGATGCTCGGCGCTTTGGTAGTGGTGAGGCCGGGCCTGCTGACGTCGGTGCAGGATCTTGGGCGATACGGCCATCAGGCAACCGGCGTCCCGGTCGCGGGGCCGATGGATGCGTTCTCTCATCGTCTGGCGAATCAGCTCGTCGGCAATGATCCGGACGCGGCGACTCTTGAGATCACGCTGATTGGACCGGAGTTGATCGTCGAGGCCGACACGACGATCGCCATTGCCGGCGCCCAGTTTGAGGTGACCTGTGACGAGCGGCCCATTGCCGTTGGCGAGTCCTTCGCGGTCAGCGCGGGACAGCGCTTGAAGTTTGGCCGGATCATCCAGGGAGCCAGGGCGTACCTCGCCGTGGCGGGCGGCATCCAGACGCCGCCGCTGCTTGGGAGCCGATCGACACACCTGGTCAGCCGGATGGGCGGACACGAAGGCCGAGCGCTCGCGGCAGGCGACCGCGTGCCCATTGCGAGCGGGCTCGCGCCCCGCCCGGTGCGTCGAGCGAACGGATTGACGCTGCCGTCGGAGGGACGAGCGTTGCTCAGGGTGATGGCCGGTCCGCAAGCGGATTGGTTCGAAGCGGATGCGCTCAAGACCATCGCCGGCGTCAGCTTTCGCATCTCGCCCCAGTCCAATCGGATGGGGTATCGCCTCCAGGGGCCGCCGCTCGTTCGCGCGCACGAGCGCGAGTTGATCTCAGAACCCCTCGGCATCGGTGCGATACAGGTGCCCTCGGCAGGTGAGCCGATCCTGTTGATGGCCGATCGCCAGACCGCCGGTGGGTACCCCAAAATTGGCTACGTGATCTCCGCGGATCTCCCGCTGGCGGGCCAACTGGCGCCTGGCGACTTCATCGAGTTCCACCTGTGCACCGCCCAGGACGCCGTCACGGCGCTCATCGCGCGCGAGCGACAGTTGCTGCGCTACGCGGATCTCGGTGGGAAGGAGGTGTCATGAGCGATTTTGCCCAGGCACTTGACCAGGCGTTCGGGGCTGATCGCGTCAGGCGCGACGTGCCGCTCGCACCGATGACGACCTTCAAGGTCGGCGGTCCCGCGGAGCTGTTGATCGAGACGCAGAACGCTGACGAAATCGTGACTGCCGTCAAGCTCGCGTATCAGGCCGGCGTCAAGGTCACGATGCTTGGCGGGGGATCGAATGTCCTGGTCGCCGACGCCGGTGTGCGTGGTCTAGTGATCCGTCCGAAAGGTGGAGACGTTACTCCGATCGGGACGACGCTGGTGCGGGCCGATGCGTCGGTGACGATCAACGGCCTGGTTCGATGGACGATCAACCGCGGCTTTGCCGGGCTGGAGGCGTGGGCGGGTACGCCGGGCACGGTTGGCGGTGCCATCTACGGCAACGCCCATTGGAAGAAGACCGACATCGGCGATCTGGTTGAGAGCGTACGGCTGTTGAAGCCGGACGGCACCCTGCTTCAGGCACCGGCAGATCGCATGGAGTTCGAGTACGACTACAGCCGCCTGAAGCACACCGGGGAGATCGTGTTGTGGGTCGCGTTCCGCGTCACGTCCGGCGCGGACCCGGCCGCACTGCGATTGGTCGCGCGGGAGTCACTGGCGTTCCGCAAGAAGACCCAGCCGCTTGAATCGCCAAGCGCGGGATGCATCTTCATGAATCCCGATCCGAAGCGCGACCGGGTGCCGGAAGGTATTCCGCCTTCAGCCGGCGCGCTGGTCGACCGTGCGGGCCTCAAGGGCGCGATCCTGGGCGGCGCGCGCGTGTCGCCAACCCACGCCAACTTCATCATCAACGACGGCACCGCGAGTGCGTCCGACATCCACACGCTCGTCGAGCGCTGCCGTAGCGCCGTGAAAGAACAGTTCGGCGTGAGCCTGCGAAATGAGATTATTTCGCTGGGCGACTTCGACGCCAACCGCTGAGAGTCGAGTCCCGAGAGCAGATAGCCGACCATGTCCACACTCATCATCGAAGGCGGCCGGAGGATCGAAGGCCGCATTGACGTCGAAGGCAACAAGAACGCCGCGTTGCCGTTGATTGCCGCGTGCCTGCTCACCGACGAGTGGTGCACGCTGACCAACACGCCGCGAATCGCCGACGTCGAGGTGATGTGCCGGTTGCTGCTGGACCTTGGCGCGGAAGTCGAAGGCATTGGGAGCACGACACTGCGCATTCGTTGTGCGAACGTGACCAAGGACGAGCCGGACAGCGGGCTTGTGGGCCGTCTCCGCGGTTCGGTGTTACTGCTGGGCCCGTTGCTGGCGCGCCGAGGCCGGGCGATCGTGGCGCCGCCGGGCGGTGATTTTCCGGCCCGGCGCACCATCAAGACGCACATCGAGGCGTTGATAGCGATGGGCGCGCGATTGATGCCTGGCACCGGCCATCGGCTCGAGGTGCCAGACGGCTTGAAGCCGGCGTCGATCTACCTCGACGAGGCGTCGGTCACCGGCACCGAGACCGCGCTGCTGGCGGCTGCGGCCGCTCCAGGTGTGTCAGAGATCAGGCACTGTGCCTGTGAACCGCACGTGGTCGAGCTTTGTGAGTTTCTGCGCGCGATGGGCGTGGGCGTCAGCGGCGAAGGTTCGCACACCATTCGCGTCGAAGGTATCGCAAAGCCGCGGGGAGCCACCAAGCGGCTTTACGGCGATTACATCGAGGCAGGGAGCTGGGCGGTGGTCGGCGCGATCACCGGCGGACACATCGAGATCGGCGGGACCCGTCCGATCGACATGGAGGTGGTCACCTCCGTGCTCGCGAAGATGAACGTCAATTGCGTGCAGGACAACGACGTGTATCGCGTCGAGGCGTCGAAAATGGTTGGCGCCGGCCGGATCACCACCGGCCTCTGGCCCGCGTTCCCAAGCGACCTGGTGAGCCTTGTGACCGTGCTCGCCACGCAGGCAGACGGCGCAACGTTGGTCCACGACTGGATGTACGAGCTGCGCCTGTTCGCGCTCGAACAGATGAGCGGTATGGGTGCGGATCTGTTCCTCTGTGATCCGCATCGCATCATCGTGACCGGACCGCGGCGGCTGAAGGGCAAGTCGCTCGACAGCCGCGATATCAGGTCGGGGATGGCGTTGATCGCCGCCGGACTGTGTGCGGACGGACAGAGCAGGGTAGAACCGCTCGAGACCGTTGAGCGCGGCTACAGCCGCCTCGTGGAACGCTTGCAGATGCTGGGGGCGTCTGTCGGGAAGATCTAGACGCCGCCCTTGGGCTTGATCGGCGCCGGAGGGGTCACGGGTGTTGCCGGTCCGCTTGGCGCAGCGAAACCCGCTGCGCCAGACGGCGCGGCGTCGCCGCCCTGCGGCTTCGGAGCCGGTAGCGGAAGCGGGATGGGCAGCGGCGGCACGATGTCGGCCAGTGGGGCGCCGCCGTCACGACCGACCTTAAACGGCTGCAGGTCCTCTGCGGTCAGGTTCAGCACCCGGACAATGCGCGGCGTCAACGTCAGGATGATATCGGTCTCCTGCGTTTCCTTGCGGTTGTGGCCGAACAGACGGCCGATGACCGGAATGTCGCCGAGCCCCGGGATCGTGGCAAACGAGGTTCGCTCTTCGTCCCGAATCAGGCCGGCCAGCATGTTCGTCTCGCCATCCTTCAACCGGATGACGGTGTTGATCTGCCGGCTGCCAAACGTCGGCAGGTCGCCGAATCCCTTGCCCGAGATGCTGCTCAACTCGACCTTCAACGCCAGCGACACCGCATCGTCGTGATGCATGCGTGGGGTGATGTCGATGTTGACGCCGATTGGTTCGTAGTTGAACGAGGTGATCGGCTGCGTCTGCACGCCACCGGCCGCAATCGGCGCAAAGGTCGTCACCGGTACCGGCACGCGTTCGCCGAATCGGGCCTGCGCCGGGATTCCTTCGGCGGTTCGCAATTGCGGATTGGCGAGGATGCGCGTCGCCGAGTCAGTCTTCAGCAAACGGTAGTACAGCGAGGGGAGCGACGTCAGCAGGACGTCGGCGGTCGTGAGGCTCGAAAGGCCCTTGAGATTCAAGCCGTCCTTGACGCTTGCCGAGCCGCTGATGCCCGGCTGGCCTGGCGTCGCGATCTGCAGCCCATACTCCTGCAGGTGCGTGCGGTTAACCTCGAGCAACTCGACATCGATGATGACTTCGGGACGCGCCTTGTCGATGGCCGAGATGATCTTGCCGGCCGCCGTAATGCGCTCGGCCGTGTCCTTGATGGTGATGGCGTTGGTGGCCGTGATGGTGGACAGACGGCGCGCGTCGACGACGATGCGGAGCATGTCGACCGTTTCCTTGAGATCGGCATTGCTCAAGTAGAAGGTGCGGACGATTTCTTCCTCGTACTCGCGGCGTTTCGCGGCCGTATCTGGCACGATCGTGATGGTGCGGCTCGCCGTGACGCGCCAGAAATTGCGGGTGGTGAGTGACAGCCCGTTAAGGGCTTCCTCGAGGGTCTTGCCGCGCAGGTCGATCGACAGCGCCTGATCGCGGAACGTCGGGTCAAACATGACGCTCAGGTTGGTGAAGCGGCCGATCGCCGCGTAGACATCGCGGGCGCTGGCATCGCGGAAGACGACCGAGTCAGGCAGCTTCGCGTCGGTCGGGAGGTCGAATCCTGGAAGGGGGGCGTCCAGGCTTTGCTGAATCAGTGACTCGAGGCGCGTCTTGCCGTTGTCGGCGATGGCCACCTTCGCGCGCAACTGCGCCCGAGTTGCCTGTAACTCTTGCTCGATCTCACCGTTGGCCGGATTCAATTCGGAGGCGAGTTGGTATTCGACCAGGGCCTCTTCGAGTTTGCTGCCCGAGACAAACCGGCGCGCCTTGGTGAAGTGGTCCTGCGAGGCGCGCAGCTTGGCGCGGTCGAGCCCTTGGCGAGCCTCGCGGCTGTCGGGTTTGGCGCGAAGCAGCTTCGTGTACTCGGCGACCGCAATGTCGTAGTTCTGCGCCAGCTCCGCATCACGCGCGATGCGAAGGGACCCGGTGCTGGCGCACGCCGTGAGCGCCACGGCAGCGCACACCGCGAGGAGCAGGCGAGACGGTTGGGCGATGATGCTATTGAACACGGCCACCACTGTTGAGAACTTCGACCCCGCGAGGGATGCGAAACACAAAGTCCTTATCGGACAAACCTCGATTTTCCTTCAGGTTAGTGAAGGTGAACGAGGACCGCCCGCCCTGGGTGTCGACGGCCGTCAGGAACAGAATCTGGAGCGTTTTCGCGTCGACGCCGATGCCGAGCGATTCGTAATCGGCGTTGGGCTTACGGGGCACGAGCTTCAGGGTGACCAGGCCCTGTGCAGCGCCGGGCAGCGCCGTGAAGCTTGGAGTGTAGTCGCGGGCGAGGTCGGACTGGCCGGCCAGAAACATCGCCGGAATGTCGCCCTGGTCCGGCCCCGGGGCAGGGCTGACGATTACCTGCTTGTCGGCCACGAGGTGGGTATACAACTTGACGCCGTCGGAGACGAATTCCTTCTTCTCTGGCTTCGTGTAGGTAAAGCGAAGCCGCCCGGGGCGCTTGATGGCGACCAGGCCCCGCTCCGTCGTCCTGGTGCGAAGCACGCCACCTTCGTAGGTCTGGGTGAAGTCGGCCTGAATGTCTTTGACGCCGTTGTAGCGCTGCTGAATCTTTGCGGCAAGGTCCCCGGGATCGGCGCCTTGCGCGTGCCCGGCCAACGCGTAGAGGGCGACGGCGGCCAGGGCGAGACAGGTCCTCATGGATCCCATACTAATTGGACTTCGACTGTGGGGGATTGGTTGCCTGTGAAGGCGGGGTGACTCGAATGGTGGACGGCAGGAGGATCGAACTCCCGACCTCATCATTGCGAACGATGCGCTCTCCCAACTGAGCTAGCCGCCCGTCCGAGCCAGTAACCTATGTACTTTACCAAACTTAAGGCTGAAAGAGAACTGTCGTGCTTTTCAAATATAGTCCTTAGGTAGTGGCTGCTATCAAACGTATTGGCGTGCTCACCGGCGGCGGTGATGCACCCGGCTTGAATGCCGTTATTCGCGCCGTCGTGAAGTCGGCCTACAACGCCGGAATCGAGGTCGTCGGGCTCGAGGACAGCTTTGACGGCTTGTTGGACCCCAAGCGCTCGCGGATCCTCACACCGAACGATGTGACGGGCATTTTGCGCCTGGGCGGCACCATCCTCGGCACCACCAATCACGGCAACCCTTTCGAGTACCCGGTGGACACGCCGGAGGGGAAGGTCGACTACTCCGATCGGGTGGTCGACACCTTTCACAAGATGGGGCTGCAGGCGCTTGTCGTGATCGGCGGCGACGGTTCGCTCAGCATCGCGCACCAGTTCTATCTGAAGGGCATTCCGGTCGTCGGCGTACCGAAGACCATCGACAACGACATCGTCGGCACGACGAGCTGTTTCGGTTTTGATACCGCGGTGGCGTTTGCCGCCGACGCGATCGATCGCCTGCACACCACCGCCGCGGCGCACAAACGCCTGATGGTGGTGGAGGTCATGGGCCGCCACGCCGGTTGGATCGCGCTCCATGGTGGGATCGCCGGCGGCGCCGATGTGATTCTGCTACCGGAGATTCCCTATGACCTCGAGAAGGTCGCGGCGGCGATTCGCCGCCGCGAGTCCTTCGGCGCACGGTTCAGCATCATCGTGGTGGCGGAGGGCGCCAAGCCGATCGGCGGCAGCGTGACGATCCGCGAGGAGGCCCGCGCGGGCTACGTCGAGCGTCTTGGCGGCGTCGGCATTGTGGTCGCCGAGCAGCTCGAGGAGATGACCGGACGCGAGGCGCGTTGGGTGGTGCTTGGTCACCTGCAGCGTGGCGGCGGTCCGACGGCGTTCGACCGCGTCCTTGCGACCCGTTTCGGCGGCGCGGCCGTGGAGCTGATTCAGCGCGGGACGTTCGGGAAGATGGTCGCCAACAATCCGCCGGACATTCTGCCGATTCCGCTCGCGGACGTCGTGGGCAGGACGAAGACGGTGCCGTTGGATTCCGATCTGTTCAAGACCGCCAGAGCCATCGGCGTCGCGCTCGGCGACTGATGGGACGTGTAACGGGCGCTGACAGCTCGCAGACGTTCCGCGCCGTGGCCGCGGCGCTTGCCATGGTGTCCACAGTGAGTGGTTGCCGGCCGCCTGCAACGTCTGCCACTGTCGATCCCGGCCGGCTGACAGCGTCTTCGCCGGCCGGATCGACGAGCGTCCTTGAATTCACGTGGGATGGACCGCGCACGTCGGCCAGGCACCGACTGGTGATTCGCGACGCGAGTGGGGCGGTCGTATTTAGTGGCGAGACCACCGAGCAATCGATGAACATCGATGCCACCGCGAGATCGCGGTTTGCAACGATGGTGGATTATTCGTGGACGGTGAGCGCGATTGACTCAGCCGGAAGGGTGACCGCTGAGTCGCCGCCGCGATCGTTTACGTATCAGCCCTGACTAGGAGCGCAGGACGTCGAGGTACTTCAGGGCGCCGCCGGTGTTGAAGATCACCACGGTCTCGTGCTTCTTGATCTTCCCGTCGGCGATCAACCTGCGGAGCGCGCTCAGTGACGCCGCGCCCTCCGGGGCCGCTGACACGCCTTCGAGTTTGCCCATCACCAGCATGTCGTCGACCATTTCCTTGTCGGTGACCGACACCGCTGTGCCGCCGCTTTCACGAATGCTGCGGAGGATCAGGAAGTCGGCGATGGCGCGCGGGACGCGCAGGCCATCGGCAAGGGTGTGGGCGTTCTCCCAGGTGCCGGCCGTGTCGACGCCACGCTGATGCGCGCTGACGATCGGCCGGCAGCCATCAGGCTGAACTGTGACCATCTTGGGACGTTGGCCAGCCGCTAGCCACCCGATTGTTTCCATTTCTGAAAACGCCTTCCACATGCCGACCATGCCGGTGCCGCCACCGGTGGGGTAGATGATCCAGTCGGGCAGCGTCCAGTTCAGCTGCTCGGCCAGTTCATAGCCCATGGTCTTCTTGCCTTCGCAGCGTCCCGCCTCGCGGAAGGTCGAGACTTCGTACCACCCCTTGTCTTTTGCCGCCTCGGTTGCGGCCTTGCCGGCGTCGGTGATCAACCCGTCGATCAACGTGACGTTGGCGCCGTATAGCCGGCACTCATCGACGAACGGCTGCTTGGCATCGCGCGGGATGAAGACCTCGCACCTCATGCCCGCTGCGGCGGCGTATGCCGCCGCCGCGTTTCCAGCGTTGCCCGCTGTCGGCAGGAAGACGGTGTGCGCCTTCAGCGCCTTGGCGCGTGAGATCGCGGCAGAGAGTCCGCGCGCCTTGAACGAGTTGGTGGGATTGAGTGATTCGTCCTTGATCATCAATCGCTCGAGACAGAGCGAGGCGCCAAGACGCTTGGCGTGGATCAGGGGCGTAAAACCTTCGTCGAGCGTCACCGGTTCGTCGCCGGGCAGGAGCGGCATCAACTCGCGATACCGCCACATGTTCGCCGCGCGGCCGGCCAGTGATTCCCGCTTCCAGGCCCGCGCCGCCTTGAGGTCGTATTTCGCAAGCATCGGCAGCTTGCAGGAGGGGCAGAGGAAGTGCGCCTCACGCGGGTCGAACGGACCGGCGCCGCAGCCGGAGCCGCACTCGAGGTGGGTGAAGTAGCTATTTACCAAGGAGCTCTTGGTCCTTCTTGGCCTGCAGCTCGTCGATCAACTTAACGTGGGCGTCGGTGACCTTCTGCACCTCGGCGGTGGAGCGCTTCTCTTCATCCTCTGAGATGGCGTGATCTTTCAGGAACTTCTTGAGCTTGTCGTTGGCTTCGCGGCGCACGACGCGGACGTGATTGCGTCCTTCCTCGGCCATCTTGTGGACGTGCCGGGAGAGCTCCTTGCGGCGTTCCTCGGTCAGCGACGGAATCGGGATGCGCAGCACCTTGCCGTCGCTGGCGGGATTCAGTCCGAGGTCCGACAGGCGCACGGCGCGCTCGAGCGCGGCCATCAGCGACGTATCGAACGGTTGCGCGACGATCAGCGCCGGCTCGGGAATCGACAGCATCGCGACCTGGTTCAGCGGCATCTTCGAACCGTAGGCTTCGACCATCACGCCGGTGAGCATGTCGGTGGAGGCGCGGCCGGTGCGGACCCCCGCGAGTTCCTTGCGCACGAACTCCACATGGCCGTCCATGCGCTTCTTGATCTCGGCCATCAGGCCCTTGACGTCTGCTACATCCATGATCTGCCTCGCTTAAGCGGTCACGACGGTGCCGACGGCCTCGCCCATGACGACGCGCTTGATGTTGCCTGGCGTCTTCATGTTAAACACGAGAATCGGCAGTTTGTTGTCCATGCACAGCGAAATCGCCGTGGCGTCCATCACCTGCAGGCGCTCCTGCAGGACCTGGAGGTATGAAATGCGCTCGTAGCGGGTCGCGTCCGGGTTCTTCACGGGATCCGCAGTGTAGATGCCGTCGACTTTCGTCGCCTTCAGGATGACTTCCGCCTTCATTTCCATGGCGCGCAGAGCGGCTGCCGTGTCGGTGGTGAAGTACGGGTTGCCGGTGCCGGCCGCAAACACCACGACACGGCCCTTCTCGAGGTGCCGAACGGCGCGACGGCGGATGAAGGGCTCGGCCACGGCGCGCATTTCGATCGCGGTCAGCACCCGCGTGGGCACGCCGTTCTTCTCGAGCGCATCCTGCAGCGCCAGCGCGTTGATGACCGTCGCCAGCATGCCCATGTAGTCGCCGGTCGAGCGATCCATGCCCTTGGCGCTGGCCGCGAGGCCGCGGAAGATGTTGCCGCCGCCGATCACGATGGCGGTTTGCACGCCAAGCGACTGGATTTCGGAGACGTCTTGCGCGATACGAGTGGCAACCGCGGGATCGATGCCATAGCTCTGGTCGCCCATCAGGGCTTCGCCAGAGAGTTTCAACAGGATGCGCTTGTAGTGGGGGCCGGGCGGGACAGAATCGGGCACGAAAAAGGATTATATCGGTTCATGGCTTCATAAGTTCAAGTGTTCAAAGGCCCACTTCGGACCCTTGAACAGCTTGAACTGCGGAAGTTCTGAACCCTACGCGTCGAGGGTTTCGCCCAGCTTGAAGCGGACGAAGCGGCTGATCGTGACGTTTTCGCCGGTCTTCGCGGTGGCCGCGGCCACCATCTGCTTGATCGTCACGTTGGGATCGCGAACCGACGGCTGATCCATCAGGCAGACCTGCGCGTAATAGCTCTCGAGCTTGCCGTCGACGATCTTGTCGATCACGTTGGCGGGCTTGTTCTGGCCGGCGAACTGGGCCCGGTAGATTTCCTTCTCCTTCTCGAGCGTTTCCATCGGCAGTTCTTCGCGCTTGACGACCAGCGGGCTGGCGGCGGCGATGTGCATCGCAATTTCCTTGGCCAGCGTCTGGAAGTCCGGGGTGCGCGCGACGAAGTCGGTTTCGCAGTTCACTTCGACGAGGACGCCGACCTTGCCACCGAGGTGGATGTAGTGGCCGATGATGCCGTCTTTCGCGACGCGGCCGGCGCGCTTGGCGGCTTGCGCCAGGCCCTTCTTGCGGAGCACCTCAATCGCCTTCTCGAGGTCGCCGTTGGTCTCGTCGAGCGCCGCCTTGCAATCCATCATGCCGGCGCCGGTCTTGTCGCGTAGTTCCTTGACTTGTGCTGCTGTAGCTGCCATTGCTGATTAACTCCGAGGTCTTGAGGTCTTACGGTCCTGTGGGCTTGATGGTGTTGCGTCAAGCATCTCTGTACGAAAATCGCGCCGGCGCCACCTCATAAAGAGGCGGAGGCAGCCGGCGCGAGAGGGGAGTGCACCGAGCGGCGACTACGCCGTCGGGGCTGGGGTCTCTGCCGGGCGCTGCGGCTTGCGGATATCCGCCGGGCGCACCGTGCGGCTGGCTTCTGCCGCGGCCTTTTCTTCCGCTTCGGTCGCGGCCTGGTCAGCCATCGCCGACTCACGCTCGCCACGGCCCGCGATCACCGCGTCGGCAATGCGCGACACAAACAGCTTCACCGAGCGAAGCGCGTCGTCGTTGCCGGGGATGATGTAGTCGACCTGGTCGGGATCGCAGTTGGTGTCGACGATGCCGATGACCGGGATCTTCAGCTTGCGCGCTTCGTCGACGGCAATCTGTTCCTTGCGGGTGTCGATGACGAACAGCGCGTCCGGCAGCCGGCCCATGTGGCGGATGCCTTCGAGGTTCTTCACGAGCTTGCGCTTTTCCTTTTCAGCCTTGGCGATTTCCTTCTTCGGCATCGACTCGTAGCGGCCGTCGGTGGCCATCGCTTCGAGGTCGCGAAGACGGGCAATGCTGCGCTGAATGGTGGTGAAGTTGGTGAGCAAGCCGCCGAGCCAGCGCTCGTTGACGTAGAACATGCCGCAGCGCGACGCTTCTTCAGCCACGACGTCCTGCGCCTGGCGCTTGGTGCCCACGAACATGATGGTCTTGCCGTCGGCGGCGAGCTGGCGGACGAAATCCTCTGCCTCGCGGTAGTGCTTGACGGTCTTGCCAAGGTCGAGGATGTAGATGCCGGAGCGCTCGCCGAAGATGAACGGCTTCATCTTGGGGTTCCAGCGCTTGGTCTGGTGTCCGAAGTGCACGCCTGCTTCGAGCAGGTCCTTCATTGCGAGCGGGGTCAAAGAGCCTCCATCCATAGTTG
>Ga0075471_10002287_pt1 | contig 12602 bp, 8 predicted proteins | sample DEB19_08_DNA_2_FD_74787 | JGI IMG/M metagenome (GOLD analysis project Ga0075471, IMG submission 74787) | Aqueous microbial communities from the Delaware River and Bay under freshwater to marine salinity gradient to study organic matter... | ecosystem: Environmental > Aquatic > Marine > Coastal ... | reverse complement strand
ACGTTCTTGCCGGTGAGGTCGAAGGCGTTCTGCACGCTGGCGAAGGCGAGCCGGGCCTCGCGGTCGCCCGTGATGACCTCCACGTCGATTCCGACCTGCTCGCGGACCCGTCGGCAGAATTCCGGGCCGTTGCGGGCCTCGCGGACGGCGCAGGTGGCGATCGTGCGCAGGTTCGTCACCTGATAGCCCGCGGCGATCTCCTTGAACGTCCGCAGCGCGGCCACCGTCCGGTCCATCGATTCGTCGTCGAGCCGACCGTGCTCGGACACGCTGCGGCCCAGCCGCGTCGGCTCCCGCTCCTCGTCCAGGATCCTGTAGGCGCCGCCCCGCAGCGCCTCCGCCACCAACAGCCGCACGCTGTTGGACCCGATGTCGATCGCGGCCAGGCGGCAGGCCATCTCCGCCGAGAGATAGATCTGCTTGTGTTCGACCTCGTCGCGGCCGTGGGACATGCACGTTCCTCGGGGCGTCCTCATCACGGATCGACGGCCATGATACCCACGGCCGAGTCCCGGCACTGCGGCCCAGGACGACAGATACGGTACACTTCGCTGCCACATCCTGCCCTCGCATCCGCGGCCGTGCCTCCCATTCCTCAACCGACCGTCATCCACGCCCCCGGACACCGGCCGCCGGCGGCCGGTGCGGCGGTGCACGCGTCCCCCGGCTGGGCTTCCGGGCAGGGGGGCTGCGCCCTGGCCGTGGGCAACTTCGACGGCGTGCACCGCGGGCACGCCGCCATCGTCTCGCGACTGCGCGGACTGGCGGGCCGGCTCGGCGTGCCGGCCGTGGTGCTGACATTCGACCCGCATCCCGCGACGCTCGTGCGTCCGGAAACGGCCCCCGTGCCCCTCACCACGCCCGAGCGTCGGGCCGCGCTGCTGCTGGATCTGGGAGTCGACGCCGTGCTCGTGCAGCCGTCCACGCACGACCTGCTGCGGCTGTCCGCCGAAAGCTTCTACACCGACATCCTGAAACACAGTCTCGGCGTCCGCGGCATCGTGGAGGGGGAGGACTTCCGCTTCGGGGCCGGACGGGCCGGCGACATCGGCATGCTCCGCCGCCTGTGCGATAAAGACGGCATCGCGGTCGAGGCCGTGCCGCCGGTCATGCTGGACGGCCAGGCGGTGTCGAGCTCGCGGCTCCGCGGGCTGATCGCCCGAGGAGAGGTGCGCGCGGCGGCGGCGCTGCTCACGGCACCCTACCGGCTGACGGGCAGCGTGGTGGAGGGGGCGCGGCGCGGTGGGCCCCTCGGCTTTCCCACGGCGAACCTCGCCGGCGTGGCCACGCAGCTGCCGGCAGCCGGCGTCTACGCGGCCCGCGGCTTCGTGCCTGGCGGCGGCTGCCATGCGGCGGCCGTCCACATCGGCCCCAACGTGACGTTCGGCGAGACGCGGGTGTCGGTCGAGGCCCACCTGATCGGATTCACGGGCGACCTCTACGGCTCCACTCTCGACGTTGACTTCCTCGACCGGCTGCGCGACACTTTCCGCTTCGATTCGGTCGACGCCCTCCGAACTCAGCTGGCCGCCGACGTGTCGCGAGCCCGCGAGATCGCCGGGGCGACGGCTCCCGCCTGCTGACAACGACGCCCGAGCGGCCCGCGATCCCCCGATCGTTCGGGGCATCGACGCCCCCGCCTACACGCCCTCCCCCACGCGGAGACCGCATGCGACTCGATTGGGCCAGCCTTCTCGACATCCTGCGGCGGTGCAGCCGCGTCGTGCTGACCAGCCACGTCCGGCCGGATTGTGACGCGCTGGGCAGCGAGCTCGGCATGGCGGGCATCCTGCGCGGGCTCGGCAAGGACGTGCGGATCGTCAACGCCCAGGCGACGCCGCCGGGACTGCGCTGGATCGATCCCGATCGGCTGATCGAGTCGCTTGGGGAGGGCGTCAAGCCCGCCGACCTCGACGACCGCGACCTTTTCATCGTGCTCGACACCAGCGCCTGGGCGCAGCTGGGAGCCATGGGCGAGGTGCTCAAGGCGCACCGCGACCGCGTGCTCGTGATCGATCATCACGTCAGCGAGGACGACCTGGGCGACCGCTGGTTCAAGGACACCTCGGCGGAGGCCACGGCCCGGATCGTCTACGAGATCGGCGTGCGGCTGAAGGTGCCGTTCACCGAACGCATCGCCACGCCGCTCTACTCGGGTCTTTCCACAGACACCGGCGGCTTCCGGTTTCCGTCGACCTCCGGCGAGACGTTCCGCATCGCGGCGCGACTCGTCGACGCCGGTGCCCAGCCGCCGGCGATCTACCGCGAGCTGTTCGAGCAGGACACGCTCGCCCGCCTCCACCTCGTGGGCCGCACGCTCGCCGGCGCCCGCACCTCGCACGGGGGCCGGGTGATCACGTCGATGGTGCGGCAGGCCGACATCAGGGAATCGGCCGCCACGCCGCACGACACCGAAGACCTCATCAACATGACGCTGGTCGTGAAGGGCACCGAGGTCGCCGTGATCCTGATCGAGCAGCCGGACGGCCGGATCAAGGTCAGCTTCCGCAGCCGGTCGCCGGTGGACTGCAGCGCCCTGGCCGGCCGCTTCGGCGGCGGCGGCCACAAGGCGGCGGCGGGCGCGATCCTCGACGGGCCGTTCGACGCGGCGCACGAACGCGTCCGTGCCGCGGTCGACGAGGCCGTCACCGCCGCGGGCCCCGGCTGAATCGGATCCTCCTGCCGCTCCCGCCTCGCTCGACCGGCCCCGCCTCACACGCCTGCCCGACACCCTGCCTGACAAGGAGATCAGCCATGCCCGGGCCCATGCGGACGCACGCCCCCCTCGACAAAGCGCAGGCCGCGAGCCGCCGTGGAGCGCTGGCCAAGCTGGCCGCGTTCCTCGCCGGCGGCCTCGCCACGCTGCCGCCGCTGGTGGCCGGAGCCTGGACCTTCCTCGACCCGCTCCGCCGCCGCGGCGCCGCCGCGGCGTTTCTGCCTGTCACCGACGTGGCGAGTGTGCCCGACGACGGCCTGCCGCGGCAGTTCGCCGTCGTCGCCGAACGTGTGGACGCCTGGACGGGCTTCGCCGCCGAGCCGATCGGCGCGGTCTACCTCCGCCGCGAGAAGGGGTCCTCCACCGTGGAGGCGCTCTCCGCCACCTGTCCCCACGCCGGCTGCTTCGTGGAGATGGAGCCGCAGGAACGCTGCTTCCGCTGCCCCTGCCACAACAGTCGCTTCACGCTCGACGGCGGCATCGTGGCCCCCAGCCCGAGCCCGCGGGCGATGGACGGCCTCGAGTGCCGCGTGGGGAAGAACGGCGAGGTGGCCGTGAAGTGGCAGAACTTTTACACCGGGATCGCGGAGAAGATGGCCCGGCCATGAAGCACGACCAGCGACACGACAGGGCGTTGCCAGGCTGGCCAGCCGGCCTCCTCGGCCGGCTCGCCGATTTCCTCGACGACCGCACCGGCTACCGGGCCCTGCTGCACGAGGCGCTCTACGAACGCGTCCCGGGCGGCGCCCGCTGGCGGTACGTCTGGGGCAGCACCCTCGTCTTCGCCTTCATGACGCAGGTGATCACGGGTCTCGTGCTCTGGTCGAGTTACTCCGCCGGCGCGCAGACGGCGTGGGAGAGCGTCTACTACATCCAGCACGAGATGGCGGGCGGCTGGCTGCTGCGCGGCATCCACCACGTGATGGCGCAGGCGATGGTCGTGCTGCTCGCGCTGCACCTGCTGCAGGTGGTGATAGACGGCGCTTACCGCGCGCCCCGCGAGGTCAACTTCTGGCTGGGGCTCGTGCTGATGATGCTCGTGCTCGGCATGGCGCTCACCGGCTACCTGCTGCCGTGGGATCAGAAGGGCTACTGGGCCACCCGCGTGGCCACCAACCTCGCCGGGCTCGTGCCCTTCGTCGGCCCGTCGCTGCAGCAGCTGGTGGTGGGGGGGCCCGACTACGGCCACCACACGCTGACCCGGTTCTTCGCCCTGCACGCCGGCTTCCTGCCCGCCACGCTGGTGGCGATGCTCGTCGTGCATCTGGCGCTCTTCCGCAAGCACGGTCTGTGCGCGAAAGAGCCTCTCGTGCGGCCCGACGCGATGTTCTGGCCGGACCAGGTGCTCAAGGACGCCGTGGCGATGCTCGCCGTGATGGCCGTGGTGCTGGGCGTGATCCTGATGCCGGCGCTGCGGGCGATGCTCGAGGGACGGCCGATCGTGCCGGGTGAACTGGGCGCGGAACTGGGCGCACCGGCCGATCCGTCGCAGCCCTACGCGGCCGCTCGGCCGGAGTGGTACTTCCTCTTCCTCTTCCAGTTCCTGAAAGTGTTCGAGGGCTGGGGGGCCACGGGCGAGTTCTTCGGCGCGATCGTGGTGCCGGGCCTGATCATGGGCGTGATGTTCCTGATGCCGATCATCGGCCGCTGGCAGCTGGGCCACCGGTTCAACGTCGCCTTCACGCTGGGGCTGCTCGCCGGCGTCGGCCTGCTCACCGCGATGGCCACGAACGAGGACTACGCGGCGATCTGGGCCGATCGTGCGGCGTTCGCCGACGTGGAGAAGCTCCTCGAGGAGACCGGCAACGATCCGGCGCGGATCGAGGCGCACTTCGGCGGAGACAAGGCCGCGCTCGCCGCCTTCGAGACCCGCGCGAAGAAGCTCGACAGGATCCGGCACTCGCAGTCGTTCCTCGACGCGGTCACCGAGGCGAAGGCCGCGGCGGCCCGGGCGGTCGAGCTGGCGGGCCGGCCAGAACGGATCCCGCCCACCGGAGCGCTCGACCTCGTCCGCAACGACGCCTTCAGCCAGGGCCCGCGGCTCTTCGCCCAGCACTGCGGCAGCTGCCACGCCCACGTCGCCCCGTCCTCGCCCGACGCTCCGTCGCTGGAAGCGAAGGCGTCGGCCGCCAATCTCCACGGCTTCGGCACCGCGGCCTGGGCACGGGGCCTGCTCGATCCGGCCCGGGTCGGCGGCCCGGGCTACTTCGGCAACACGGCCCACAAGGAGGGCGACATGGTGTCGTTCGTCCGCGGCGATCTCGCGGACGCCGACGAGTGGAAGCCGGCCGACGTGGAGGCCGTAATCGCGGCGTTGGCTGCGGAGGCCGGCTTCCCGCCGGCCGACGTGCCGCCGGCCGTGGTCGCGGAGGGTAGGTCGCTCATCGCCGACGGCGAGCGGTGCGGCTCGTGCCACCGCTATGGCCCCAAGGACACCGATCCGGTCGATGCCCCCGACCTCACGGGCTGGGGCACCCGCGAGTGGCTCGTCGGGATCATCACCGACCCGACGCACGAGCGGTTCTACGGCGGCTCGAACGACCGCATGCCGCGGTTCGGCGTGGCCCAGGACGGCGCCGCCCCGCCGCTCACGCGTCGGCAGATCGAGCTCGTCGCCGACTGGCTGCGAGGCGAGTGGTACCGGGGCGCGGCCCACGCCCAGGCGCGGCATTGATCACGCCGTCGCGGGCGAATGCCCAGGCCGGAACGTGCGGGCCTCAGCCGTCCTGCGCCGGCTTCGGACTCCCGTACGCCGTCGCGGAACGTTCGCCGCGGCCATCCTGGCCTCCGCTCTGTCGAAGCTGACCGCGCTTCGCCATCCATGGCTGCGCTCGCCAGCTACGCCGGCTCTCGGGCCTCGGGAGCCCTTCGCCTCCTGCTCGTCACCTGCCGGCTGATGGGGCCCGACCGCAGCGAGCCGCAGCCCTCGCTCCCGCGGCGTCAGTGCATCACAGGCCGCTCGGCCGGCGCCCCGGGCTCCTACAGATTCCAGCGGTCGAAGAGCTTTTCGCGGAAGCTCTGCCACTCGGGGCGGTGAGCCTGCTCATGCGCCGGCGTCGAGGCTGCCAGCTCCGCCACCCAGTCGTCCATGCGCCGCAGCCGGCGAACGAGCGACTCGGTGACGTTGTAGGCCAGCTTGTAGGCCGCCTGCACGCCCTCACCGATCAGGTCGCGGTAGTCGGCGTAACGGACCCGCAGGAGCTTCACGGCCGTCGTCGCCCGTACGTCGGCGGAGTGGGGGGACGGGCTGAAGAACGACATGTCGCCGAAGTGCCCGGGCGATTCGAGCATCGCCAGCACCACCCGCTTCGAGTCGGTTTTGGCGGGCTCCACCCGCCGCGACACCTCGCACGTGCCCTCGAGCAGCACCCAGAGGTCGCGGCTCGAGTCGCCCTGCTGGAGGATCAGCCGCCCCGGCTCGAACGACACGACCTCCATCACGTCCAACAACTGCGTGGCGTCGGTGGCGTTGAAGCCCTGGAAGAGCGGGATCGCCCGGAGGGCGTCCGCCGTGATCGTGTCGCCTGCCGTCATCCGATTCCTCCCAGCACCGTAGCCCTGCCGACCCGACCGACTCCGAGCATGTAGGCGGCGGTCCGCAGGCTCACCTGCCGCGACGCCGCCAGCTGCCAGACCTGCTCGAACGACTCGCCCAAGATTCGATCGAGTTCCTGCCGCACCCGGTTGATGCCCCACTGGTAGTGCTGGCGGTTCTGCACCCACTCGAACCAGCTGGCCGTCACGCCGCCGGCGTTCACCAGGATGTCGGGCACGACCGTGATCTGACGCCGGTCGAAGATCGCGTCGGCCTCCGGCTCGGTCGGCGCGTTGGCCGCCTCGACGATGATCGGCGCCCGCACCGCATCCGCATTGCCCTGGTGGAGCACGCCGCCGAGCGCCGCCGGAATGAGCACGTCGCAGTCGAGCGCGAGCAGCTCGGCGTTGGTCAGCGCGTCGCCCCCCTTGAAGCCCGCGAGCCGGCCCGAGTTGCCCTGGGCGAAGCGGAGCATCTCCAGGACGTCGAGCCCGTCCTCGCGATGGAACCCGGCGGTCGCGTCGCTCACCGCCACGATCTTGCACTCCGCATCGCGGAGGAAGCGGGCCGTGTGCGACCCGACGTTGCCGAATCCCTGGATCGCGACGCGGGTGCCAGGGATGCGGCGGCCGAGACGACTGAGTAGCTTCACCGTCAGGCTGCCGACGCCGCGACCGGTCGCCTCATCGCGGCCGGGGATGCCGTGGTACTCGACCGGCTTGCCCGTGACGCAGGCCGGCGAGAAGCCGTGGTACTTGCCGTACTGGTTCATGATCCAGGCCATCACGTCGGGGCTCGTGCCCATGTCGGGCGCGGGGATGTCGACGTCGGGGCCGAAGAGGTCGTGGATGGCGTCGACGAACCGCCGGGTCACCCGCTCGAGCTCGCGCGCGGAGAGCTTCGTGGGATCGATCGCGATGCCCCCCTTGGCGCCGCCGTAGGGGATGTTGACCACGGCGGTCTTCCAGGTCATCAGCGAGGCCAGCGCGCGGACCTCGTCGAGGTCCACCTGAGGGTGATACCGCAAGCCGCCTTTCATGGGCCCGCGCGCGTCGTTGTGCTGCACCCGGTAGCCGATGAACGAGGCCACTTCGCCCGAGTCGAGCTCGACCGGAATCTGCACCTGCACCTCGCGGCGGGCCGTCAGCAGGAGCCGACGAATGTTGTCGGAGAGATCCAGCTGGTCGGCCGCCCTGTTGAAATAGATGCCGATCGCTTCGCTCGATCTCATGATCGCCTCGCGTCTCCGCTGTCCGTCACCCGGGTCGTGCCTCGTCGAACGACACTTCCGGGGTTCCAAATCCTACTCCGTCCGGCGCGGAACGACGAACCGGCGCGGCCGGAAACGCCCCACCTCGCTGCGTCGGCCCCGCTGCCGGTATGATTCCGCGACGCACGTCCCCAATCCGCACACCCATGCCCACACCGGCTCCCGAGGATTTCTGGCCGCTCGTCGTCGCCAGTCGGCTCGTCGCGCCCGCGGCACTGGCGGCGCTTCGCGCGGAGTACGAGTCGGCGGTTCCATCCTCGCCCGTGGGCGAGGATGCCACGACCACGATCGCGAAGTGGCTCGTCATGCGCGGGGCCGTCAGCCGGTGGCAGGCGCGTCGGCTGTTGAGCGGTGAACGCGGCCCATTTTTCATCGGCGACTACCGGCTCATCGAGCGGCTCGAGTGTGACGGTGCGGGCCGACTGTTCCGCGCGCGGCACGAACCATCCGGCCGGACGCTCTGCCTCATGCTGCTCGATCGCCAGCTGTGCCAGCATCCCGACGTCTGGCAGGGGATCGTGCGCCGCACCACGATCGCCAGCGAGACGACCGACCCCGTGCTGGGCCGCACCTGGTCTCTCGAACAGGAGAAGGCGACCGGACACCGCTTCATCCTCTGCGAGGACGTCGAGGGGCCGCCGCTGGGAGACGAGCTGGGGCGGCTCGGACCGCTCAAGCCCGCGGACGCCTGCCGGGTGATGCTGCAACTCGCCCGCGGTACGGCCGAACTGCATCGCCGCGGCGTCGTGCACGGCGGCATCTCGCTCGATGCGATCCGCTGCGAGCCCGCGGCCCCGGGGGGCGTCGACGCGATCGGCGTCCCGAACGGCCGACGCGTGCGGCTGCTGCAGATCCCGCTGGTTGGGGATCCTCATGCCACGGCCCCGCTCGCCGCCGCCGATTCCACCGAGCGGATCGCGCGGCTCGGCCGACGGGCATCATTCGTGCCGCCCGAGATGATGGAGCCGGGGCGTACCGCCGATCGACGCGGCGACGTCTATGCGCTCGGCTGCGTGTTCCACGCGCTGTTGACGGGGGCTCCGCCCTGCTGGAAGGGCGATGCGCAGCGCACGCTCTCCCATGCGGCCCTCGCGGGCCCGGAGCCCTTGGGACCGCCGCGCGTGCCGGTCGAGATCGCGTCACTGGTCTCCTACATGGTCGCCCGTGATCCGGCCGGCCGGTATGCCGACGCTCCCGAGGTTGCCGACGCGATCGCGTCGTGCCTCGGCCTGCCTCCGGTCTCGGCGGAGCTGCCACCGCAACGGCCGCCGGCGGACGACCCTGTCGACACCGCGGCAACGGTGGCCAACGCCCCACTCGATGCGGTCGCAACGCCGCCCGCCCTCCCCGTGGCGACGCCCGCTTCGCTCGCGGCGGCGCGGCAGCGGGACGGCCGGCGCAGACGCACCCTCACGGCAGTGGGCGGCGCGGTCGTCGCGACGGCGCTGCTCGCCGTCCTGGCCGTGGTGCTGTCGCGCCGCGGGCCGGCCGAGCCGTCGGGCGCCGCCGCGCAAGCCGGCCGAGTCGCGGACGCGCCGCACAAACGCGACGCCCGTGCCGAGCCCGGCGCGGCCGCTGCGACGCAACCGGCGGCCGCGGAAGCCGCCGATGAGGCGGCGGTGTCGCCGGACGTCCGGCCGCAGACGGTGGTCGAATCGGCCGATCTTCCGTGGGCGTCTCCGACCCGGGGCGGCCCGCCATCCTTGGCACACCTGCCGCCGGGATCACAGCTGATCCTCGTGGTGCGACCGGCGGAAATGCTGGACACGGCCGAGGGGGCTCTGTTCGTGCGGGCTCTGGGGCCGGCCGTCGCGCGGGGCATCGACGCGCTGGCGACCATCTGCGGCGTGCCGCTCGACGGCATCGAGGAGATCCTCGGCGGCTGGCAGGCGGGCGATCCGGGCAGCGGACAGCCGGACGTGATCGGCGGCTGGGTGGTGCGGCTCGAGGAGCGGATGGCGAGCATCGACGACGCGGGCGCCCGCGCCGCGGCCTGGGGGCTGACCAAGGAGGAGAAGCTCGACGGCGAGACGATCCATCACGGCAAGGCCGTCTCCTTCTGGCTGCCATCCGCCGACGAAGGCAGGGTGCTGGCGATCGCCCCTGCGGGTCTCATCCGGCAGATGGTCGAGGCCGCACAAGCCGCGGGCACCGACGGCGAGCATGCCCCACCCCCCGACCTCACACCCGACATGGAAGCGCTCGTCGACATGCTCGATGGCACCCGACACATCACCCTGCTGGGATCGCCACACTACCTGCTTCACGACGGTCGCCCGATGCTGTCGGGTGGCCTCGGTAGGCTCGTCGAACCGATCGGCGCATTCCTGGGCGATGGCATCAAGGCCGCCGCCCTGTCGGCGCACTTCGCCGACAACCTCTACGTGGAACTCGACGCCATCGCCCCCCGCGACGAACCGACCAAGAAGCTGGCGAAGCGGCTCGCCGGTGGCGTCGACTCCTGGGCCGATGCAGTCGAGACTGCGATCGCCGCCACGCCACTGCACGACTACGGCAAGAAGCTGGTCATGCGGCTGCCGACGATGGTTCGCGTGCTGGCGGCGAACGCCCGGAGTGGTCCGGAGGGCAGGGGAGTGGTGCTCAACGCCTACCTTCCGCAGCACGCCGCGCACAATCTCGTTCTGGCCGCTGAATTGGCGCTCGAGCAGGCTGCCGGCAAGCCGGCGGCTGCGGCGGCCACCGCGGCAACGCCCTCCGCGGCGGCGGGCGCCCTCGCGAAGCTGCAGCAGGTCATCTCGCTCACCTTCGCCAGTAACAACCTCGAGGCGGCCGTGCAGATGGTCTCCGACGAAATCGGCGTGCCGATCGAGATCTTGGGGAAGGATCTCGAACTGCACGGCATCACGAAAAACCAGGCGTTCGGCCTGGAGGAACGGGAGAAGACGGCGGACGCCGTTCTGCGGACCATCCTGCTCAAGAGCGACCCCTCGGGACGACTCGTGTTCGTGGTGCGCGCGAAGAACGGGGCCGAATCGCTCGCGGTGACCACGAAGTCCGCGGCGGCGAACCGGGGCGACAAGCTGCCCCCGGGATTCGAGCCGGTGCAGACGACCGACCCGGCGGAAGGGAAGAAACCGAAATGATCATCGTCATGCAGGCGGGGGCGGCGCGGGCCGATCTGGATCGCGTCGTCGCCAGGGTGGAGTCGCTGCGGCTGAAGCCGCATGTGATCGTCGGTACGGAGCGTACCGTGGTGGCCGTCGTGGGCGACGAGCGCGACGCCGCCAGCTCCGGCCTCGAGACGCTGCCCGGGGTCGCCTCCGTGATGCCGATCCTCGCACCCTATAAGATGGCCAGCCGCGAGGTGCAGCGGGAGCCGACGGTCGTGCGGGCGGGCTCGCTCGTCATCGGCGGCACGCAGGTAGGCGTGATCGCCGGCCCCTGTTCGGTCGAGAGCGCCGAACAGATCGTGGAGACGGCGCGGGCCGTGAAGGCGGCCGGCGCCACGGGGCTGCGCGGCGGCGCGTTCAAGCCGCGCACGAGCCCCTACAGCTTCCAGGGCATGAAGGAGAAGGGTCTCGAACTGCTGGCCGAGGCGCGGGCGGCAACCGGCCTGGCGATCGTGACGGAGGTGGTGTCGCCCGAAGACGTGCCGCTGGTGGCACGGTATGCCGACGTGCTGCAGGTAGGCGCCCGCAACATGCAGAACTACCGGCTGCTCGAGGCGGTCGGCCGCGTGCCGACGCCGGTGCTCCTGAAGCGCGGGCCGGCCGCCACCGTGGAGGAACTGCTGCTGGCGGCGGAATACATCCTCGACGGCGGCAACCGGCAGGTAATGCTCTGCGAGCGGGGCATCCGTACGTTCGAGACGCACACCCGGTTCACGCTGCCACTGGCCACCGTGCCCTGGCTGCACGCCCGCACGCACCTGCCGGTGGTTGTCGATCCCAGCCACGGCACGGGACACGCGAACCTCGTCGCGAGCATGGCGGCGGCGAGCGTGGCCGCCGGTGCCGACGGGCTCATCGTCGAGGTGCACCCCGACCCGAAATCGGCGTCGAGCGACGGCGGCCAGACGCTCGACTTCGCAGCCTTCGAGCGCATGATGCAGGTCTGCCGCCGCGTGGCCGCGGCCGTCGACCGGACTGTCTAGGTACACGAAAAACATCGCATCCTGCGATTTTTTTCTTGGCGAGCTCCGCTCGCCGGTGCTGCGCGTCGCATCCATGCGACGCAGCACAGGCGCGGTGCAGCGGCCGGCAGGCGCAGAACTGCACCGACTCAGCCAGCCCGCTTCTGCAGCGTCCGTCAGGGGCTGCCCGTGCCCCGAGAGCCGGGCTATGGGAGCGAGCGCAGCCAGGATGGCGAAGCGAAGCGGACATGCAGTGAGCCGAGGCCAGGAGGGCCGAGGCGAACGTCCGGCGACGGGGCACGGGCAGCCCCGAACCGCCGCCACGCAGTCAGCCCTTCGCGTGCGCCGGCTACTCGAGCACGAGCAGGGCGATCAGCATGTAGAGCACGATGCCGACAACGTCCACGATCGCCGACACGAAGGGGTTGCTCATCAGGGCCGGATCGAGGCCGACCGACCGGAACACCAGCGGCAGCACCGAGCCCACGAGCGTGCCCATCATCACGACGCCCAGGATCGTCAGAGGGATGACGAGCGCCGCCGCCGCGGAGGGCGCGTAGGCCAGTGCCAGGCAGTAGCCAGGGATCGCAAGGAGGCCGCCGAGCAAAAGCCCCAGCACGCATTCGCGCCGGAGGATCCGCGGCCAGTCGGAAAGGCCGCAGTCTCCCGTGGAAAGCGCCGTGATCACGAGCGTGGCCGATTGGTTGCCCGAGTTGCCGCCGCTGGCGATCACGAGGGGGATGAAGGCCACAAGCCAGGCGTGCGGCGACTGCCACTTGGCCAGCACCATCGCCGTGACCGCCGCCGTGGCGAAGAGGATCGCCAGCCACACGCCCCGCTTCCAGGTCATCGACACGATCGCCGCGTCGAGGTATCGCTCGCCCAGCGGCGAGATGGCCGCGATCCGCTGGGCGTCGTCGGTGGCCTCCTGCCGGACGGCGTCGAGCACGTCGTCGTGCGTGACGATCCCCACGAGCCGGTTCCGCTC
>Ga0075471_10002286_pt1 | contig 12603 bp, 7 predicted proteins | sample DEB19_08_DNA_2_FD_74787 | JGI IMG/M metagenome (GOLD analysis project Ga0075471, IMG submission 74787) | Aqueous microbial communities from the Delaware River and Bay under freshwater to marine salinity gradient to study organic matter... | ecosystem: Environmental > Aquatic > Marine > Coastal ... | reverse complement strand
AGAAACTAGAAACCATCTGCTGATTTCTGTCATTCATGTTTTTATCTAATTCAAGACACGCCTTGACATATTTTTCAACAGAATCAAGTTGTTGTTCGGCAATCTTTGTTTCTTGATCAATTGACTTTTCTATTGATGAAAAAGCTTTTTCATTCAATTGTCTTGCCTTCTCTATCATTCTTTTGGAAAATTCTAATGAGCACTTGTCTTCAAAGTAAGCCTGATAGGCCGCGGCTTGCAATGCTGGCACATCATCTTTTGAGAAAGAAAAAATTGCCAATGGTTCAGGATTGTCAGAGTTAATCGCATACTTGTTATTGACTTCAGGCTGTTTAGTGTCTTGCTGACTTGGTTCCGCATCTTTCAAAGAATCAAGAGACTTTATGAACAAAGAAGAATTTTTTGCATTTGGTACGTAAGACAGAGGAACTGTCAATGCACTGTTAGCAATTGCATTTGTGTTGTCAGCAAAGCCCCCTCTTGCAAATTTTTTGATGAAACCTTCAGTTGTGACATCTGCAGCACCACTTAGTGCGCCTTGAAGATTTAATGTTGTCTCTAAAACTTTCAGTCCCATCTTGATTTCCTAGTGGCTAAAAACTCTGTTTGAACTGCTGATTGAACTGTGGTACATTCTGTTGTGATGTAGCAGAATTTGAAGCGGCATCATTTTTTGCCTGAAATGCATTTTGCTGAGAACTAAAATTAGTTTGATTTTGAATGCCTTCTTTGGCTGAGATTCCTTGCATTTTTGTGAACATGTCATTTTTTGAATCTGGAGCTGGATCTTGCAAGCCAAATCCAGGCAATGCTGATTGCTGCAGACCTGTCAAAATGTCTTTTGGAAGAACCAGAGTTTTTTCCGCAATGCCTGATGTCTTTTCCTCTATTTCCTTTTTCATGTCAGAAAACATCGATGCATCAGGAACATTTTTTTGTGTGCCAGTATACTTTGACCAAATTGATAGAGGATCGACATCAAGCTTTGCAAGTGGGTTTGTCCACTTCTTTCCGCTGCCGCCACCACCACCGTCGCCGACACCGCCACCGGCATCAACTGCTAAGGGTGCACCCTGTCCTGTTGGTATCACATTTCCTTTTATTTCGTACCTTGATGGCAACAAGACAACACCATTGATTGCAGGAGCTGGCATTGAAAAGTTTGTTATAGTTTGAATTTGCGGAGATGCTGTCACGATTTCATGATCCACTGTCACAATTTTGACGAAATAGTTCTTTTGTCCAACTTCATTGTGAAATCTAGTGTCCCTAAACTGGTAGATTGCACTTTTTCCAATCGATGATACTGAGCCCAATAATTCTGCGTTGCCATTGTAGTTGCAATACACCAAAAAGTAACTGACTTGAGATAAGTCGCCTAATGCCTTCCACGTCAAAATGTTGTAGAATTTCTTCTTTCTCACGGTTACATCATCAACTCTTGGTGAAAACTGTGGTAAAGTTACTGTTGTAGTAATTTCCAATCCAGTTTGACCTAAAAGAAAATTCTCCCTGATTGAATTTCCATCTCTCATTTGCTTTTCTGATGGAAGAATACCTCTACCAACAAGAGCATTTTGAAATTTTGCAGCAAGAACTTGCGTAATGTCTTTAGTTGGATCATCCGTTGCTATGAATCCCGTTAAAGCAGAGAGCAAAAATGTGCTAGGTGGTCTTATGCATAATTTGCAAACATACTCATACTTTCTTCCAGGTAATGGATCAGTAATTTTTAGTCGTCTTCTTAGCTCAGGAGAATCAGTAAATTTTCCAGGAGCAAAAATTCCAAATGATGTTCTTCTTCCTGAAATTCTATCAACCCTTTCAATCAAAAAAGCTGCGACCTGCCTCGCTTTTTGTCTATCGTTTTGCAAGTCTGTAATGAACTGCTGGCCAACACCAGCCTGCTGAAGGGCATCAATCAAAACATTATACTGTTCTTCGACTTCAGAGACTTGCAAATCAAATTGAATGACTGTGGAATTATCACTGTCCTGAAATGATGTAGCAGGTGTGACATTTGCAGAAAATGGAAGCCTGTTGGACGGTTTCAATCTAACAATTGTTTCATCTTCGTCAGAGATGGTTTCTTGGCATATTGAAATGCTTGAAATTGAACCGATTCTATAGGCTGCAAAATATCGATAATGTCTGCCCGAAACTACATCACGATCCAAGTAATTGAGAGTAGTTATCTCACCCAGGATCTTCTGGGTGCTTCTTCCATTTTGATCCAAAATTGTCGTGACAGTTTGAGAAAATTCTCCAATTGCTCCTAAATCCTGCCTTAGAAGTCTAAGACTGTAAACTTGGTCATTCACGGTATCAACACTGACCTGTATTCCATCAACGGTATTGATGGCCCTAATAGAAATAGGCGTAGTCGAAGATAGAACTTTCTTTTGATCCACGACCTTAGTATAAGAATCCAAAATTGATGATGTGAAACCGCCATAAGATCCATCTTCATTTTGGACTATGAATCTGTAGATGATAGTATTAGGTGCGACATTATCGACAGATTGTTCAAATAAGACAGTGTCATTGTCACCAAACTCTAGTGTTGAAACATTTTCAAAAAAAGACTTTGTCAAATTTGGATTTTTTGTGATTCTTATGACTGCCACTCTTCTTAGCGTAGGATCAACTCTTGTGACCAAGAATGAAGCCTTGCCAAATGAGCTTTCAAGTTTTTTGACAACAGGCGGCTCTGCATTTCCAAAAAAGTCTTTGACTTCTGCTATATGAGCAATTGTGTAAATTTTTGGAGTTATTCTTGCAGTCACGCTGGTTTTTGTGATTCCACTAACTTTCACGTATAGCTTATTGAAGCCTAGCAAGTCTTTCTTATCAAAAGAAAGATGTCGAGTGTATTCAACATCTGCAGTTACTAGTTCTGCCAAAACAACTGGTTGACTTCTAACTAGTTGTTGGGGTGACTTTATCGTCTGAAGCTGCAACAAGCTGTTTGCAAGATTTCCTTTTGTTGAATCTTTCTTTCCTAGATTGCTTTTCAACTGTGCGATGCTTGAAGATCCGTTTGAGGACTTTGATCCAACCTTTTCAAAATTTGTTGTCATTGACATAGGCACATTTTTCTGCAAACCATAACTCATTGCATTTCCAGGAGTTGCGCCTAAAATCTTTCCAGAAGAAATCGATTTTGCAGGATCTTCCTTATTGACGGTTTCAGAATCTTTCGCTGCCAGCCTATAAGTAGTAGGATTTTCCTGCTGTTCGATTGATATCAGCTTTATTGGAACAGATTCTCTGAGTACGTTTTGAAAACCTTCAGCTTGATTGAAGATTGCTATTTTTTGATAGTTTTCCGGATCTCTGTCATTTCCTCTTTTGGGGTCACCAATCTTTATTGCAAAATTGCAAGATTTGAGCGGTGTAGAGTTAGCGCTTGGCCTACCTGCAAAAAATTCAAATTTGATGTCTGTGATCATCTGTCTACGAGCCTCATTTTCATTGACAGAAAATCTTGTTTCATAGACAAACTCACCAGGTGATGAAAGAAAATCAGAAAAGTTCTTGCTAGCATTCGATGTATCGGTAGTAATGTCAACCAAGTCGAAGGGTTGATCTTCAGAACTGAACCTGACTATGCTAGATAGCGGTATTTTTCTTGTCTTGAAAATTGGCAATTTTCACCTAATCTATGATGATAGTAAATAGGCAGAGGAATGTTTCCGCTCCCGAAGAATCTCTTCTAACTTTTCCAGCAAAAAACACTCGTCTTCCTGGACTAATCAAAGAGTCAGGTGAATTTGGATTTTCGTCGTCAAAAGATCCAAAATCTACGATAGAAAGTTTGTCGACAGCCAGCTGATTAGCTTCAAAAATTTGACAAACAAGATTGTTGTACCTAGAAGTGTCGTTGAAAACAACTTCAGTGTATTGCTTGTCTTTCAAAGTATTGAGAATTTCATCAAGTGTGACAACAGGTTTTTCGTTAAGCCTTGGGTAGTCTGCTAATTTGTCTCCTGTTGACTGTCCAGGTATTGGTAAATTTTCAGGTGGAAGATACAAAAAATTGGAGAATCTTGTGAATCTTCTATCGTTAAAAATGCTGGGCAGATTCTCAAGCTGCACTTCCCCCTTTGATTGATTTCTTTCACTAGATCGAAAGTAGTTAGTGTAACTGTCTATGAAAAATTCAGAATTACTAAGACTTACAGAAAAATTGTTACTAAAAGAATACTCATCAATGCTGCCTATGATCTGCTGCTGATTGAAGTTCTGTGTCACACCATTCAGAAGGGTAGGCATTGCATCAGGCAAATCTGAAGATGTTATCAGATTGAGAGCGTTGACAAAACCTACCTGAAAAGTTCCGCTTGCCATCGTTCGACCTGCAACCTCGAAGTCAGAAGTTCTGAATGGTCGCAAAGAGTATCCTGCTTCTAGTTCTGGAACTATCACATCTTGGTATCGTGAGTATGCCTCAAAGAAGATTCTATCGGAAGCATCTTCTGCAAGTTCGGGTAGATCTGCACTACCAGATTTCTCGTAAAAAGTGTGGAGATCTGTGAAAGAAGCGAATTTCACACGCAGCTCGCCGAAACCGGCTTGCCGCTTGCCTTCTTGCGTGATGATGAAATCCATCACTCTTTCTTTGCTGTCGAGTATTCCTGCCATTTGTTCCTAAGTATCAAAAGTTCAAGTTTCAGTAAATTGCCCACTTGTCATTGAGATAGTTGATGACCTGTGTTCTTTCTGCAGAAGTCAGTGTTCCAGTATAGAAAAGAATCTCGTAGAAGTAACGATTTCTAGGAGTTGAAGCTGAGGGTGATGAAGGTCCTGAACCAATACCAAACGGCCTTGCGGGAGTTGCCATGAATCCTGCAGAAATTCTAGTGTCATCTGTTCCACCGTTGACTGACATCGTCAGATAGTTATTACGAGACGAAGGTGACCTTGCCATCACGTTTAGAATAAAGTTTGAACCAGAAGCTGGATTTTTTCCCGGTGTGTCAGAAGAAGACAAATGCTCCAAGTAACCGGTTTCGGTACCATCAAAATACCAGCGAGCAATGTCAGTTCCTGGATACTTTGTGCCTTCAGTAAGGTTGACATTGAGAAATCTATCCATGATCAAAGTAGGATTGTCGTAAGCATTTCCAAAACTGTCTGGTCTCAAAGTTGGATTTGACTGAAATACCAGGAACCAACACCTTGTCGTAGCTCCATCAAGGGCATCGATGTTGATAGAAGTTTGCCAATAACTGCTAGCAGAAGAAGTCTTGAAGTAGATTGCCTGCCTGCCGTTTTTGTAAGCAGGTATCGTGGTCATTGTACCACCTAGACCACCTGATATGTAGCCACCTGCCGTGCCCTTATTAGACCAATACTGCACATCATTTGCAGTTCTAGATTCTGTTATGAAAGCAGCGTCTGAAGAATCCCACCAACCAGTCAGTCCTCCTATATCAGAAGGTCTGAATGTGCTGAACTGATTATTTCTAGGTCCATAGTTTGAGACCTGATAAGAATTATTAGTGCTTATCTGTCTAAAAATGCTTCTGAAATGAGACATCAGGAAATCCTGTTGATGTAACCAAAAAGAGTGATCTTCTCTGTCGTTGCCGCAAATGCCGTGACAGTTTGTGATGCAGTCAAAACAAGTCCTGGCACCAAAATAGTCAATCCACTAGTTGCGGGTATAGCTTGTTTAATGTTGTTTTGGGTGTCGGTGCTACCAAATTCAATTGTCAGATTCACAGAAGAAGCGTCATTGTTGGTGCCATAGATCCAAATCTCGTCTTTGACATTACTTGGAACTGTGTGAATTGTTTTTGCAAATCTTGAATTTGTTCCTGTTACCAACAGAGAAACTCCTTCACTGAATAACTGTTTTGAAAATGTCGCCATGTTTCACCCAAATACTTGCGATGCTAAAATTTGATTCTCACCATCAGCCTCAGTTGTAACAGTCACATCATTTCCTCTTGCTGTTGCTGTTATTCCTGATCCTACAAAATTAATTGAGGAAGCCTGCGTGGTCAAACGTGATCCTTCTTCCTTGATTGTTAGATTAGATCCGCCCGCAGGTGCAACTAACAATCCATTGAAATAAATGTCACCATTGATTGCATACAACACGTTGCTTGTATCTGTAGGGGCAGTTGAAAGATTGGGCAAAATGATGCCATTGTTGAAACCGGGATTATCCAATCCTACTTGAACAGAGCTAGGAAAAACAATTTTAGAGATTTGACCATTCGTTCGAACGACCAAAAATTCTTTTTGTCTCAACTCTGAAGGACTAAATGATGCCATGTTCCTCCACTAGCTCACTTCGATTGGTTTTAACCAGTAATCGGGATAATCAGTTCTATCCCTTCCATTTCCTACACCAAATTGAGTTGTTTGGGCTGCAAGAGATGGCTTATCTGCATCAAAAAATGGAAAAGAAGATGTAGAAAATGTGCTTAGATTTTGAGAAAATGTCTCAGAAGGATCGTTAGAAGATTTTCTACCTTTACCATCTTTTGCAGGTCTCGAAAGAAATCTGATTTCTAAAGGCCTTTCTACGCTAAAAGAATCGATTACATAAGTCGCATTAGGTATCGCCTCAATAATGTCCCTAAATTGTCCGTATCTATCTCTTCTAACTTTCATGCTTGTGAATAAATTTCTGCCCTCTGCAATTCCATAGTTTGAATTTGCCAGCAATAACACATTTCCATTACTTGCAGTGAAATTCTTTATGATGCTGTCATAAAATTGTTCATTTTGTGTCGTCAATCTTACAAATCTCTGCAAAGAACCTGTTGTTCCTGCCTGGCCTGCCGCGATAGAACCTTGGACTTTTCTGACATTCGCAGCAATCGACGGGTTATTAATTGGTGTTGCAAACATCGAACCGGTTATGATCAAATCAACGTATGAACCCGAGAGAGAAATTGTCGGACTTACATCAAACTGATCAAAAACAGGATTATCGTAGTGCAAGTCCTCATGAATAGCATCAGAGTTTAAAGGTTGATTGCTGGTTGGTTCAACTGGTGTGTTGTTGCTAATGTGTGAACCAAAAAGCGTGATTTTACCTGCGCCAGGTGACAAAGTTACGACTTGTTCACTGATCTTTTTCTCGGTGTAATCGACATACGCTCCACCTGTGGGTCCACCTGATATGATAGCCTGATTTGCAAAACCTAAAATCAGTTGGTCATTTGGCAAAAGAATGTAAGGAGAATCAAATTTTACCTGAGCGATCAATGGAACCGCGTACATGTAAGTACTTGAAGTGTCATCTACGTAAAGTGTTCCGCTTGCCGCGGTACCAACAACGCTTCTTATGTAAGATCTGCCCTCAGGTATGCCTAGAAAATTTCTACCACCACGAGCATTTGCTAGCAATGGAACGGTAGGGATAGGACCTGCGGCTCCATCCGCCCTAATCGGAGATGTTAACAAACCTTGTGACAAACCAAAAACTTTAGCAGCTGAATTTACCGTGAATGTGCCAGTTATTGCTGTTATACCTGTCACACCTGCCCCAGCGCTTGCAGACAAATTTAAGTCTCTTTTCCAAAGCGCAGATCTAGGAGTGGGATAATTGTCATAGCGAGCAATTTCTCCTGTCCAAATCAAGTCTTTCAGTTGTTTTATGCCAAATGTTGAGTTTCTGTTGGTAGGCGTAAGTCCATCACTAGAACCTGTAAGAGCCTGCAAAATTGTTGCGCTGCTAGTGATATTTTGCGCAGCTATGTTCATCAAGAAAAATTGATAGACATTAGGACCCTCTTCAAATGATGAACCACCGTAAGTAGTATCTCTAAATGCTGGAAATGAAGCAGAAAATTCTATGGAGACTTTTTCTAACAAAAATGGAGCCGTTAGGCTACCTGTCAATTTCAAAATTTGAGAACCTGTTGCATCGAACTGAGTTGCAAAAGGAAATCCATGTGTGCTATGAGGCACACCAATTTGCTGAACTGAAGCCGTGACAGTAGAAAATCCATCTGCATTTGGATAAAATTCACACCTAGACGTGAAAGCCCTAGGCGTCCTGTTTCTAATGTCTGGGTTAGGATTGACATAATCTATTGCGCTACCTGTGCTAAGATCACCAATAATTTCCCACTGCTTTCTTTGCCAATTGAAGTACCCTATTCCGGAATTGACACCTTGGCTGTATCCAGACTTATTTGCTCCTGTGCCTGTCGAGAAGAAAAAGTTAGTTGACAAAGAAGGATTGATGTCAAACTGTAGAATTGTCTTTGATGATAACCTCTGGTCAAATCCAGGCAAAGTATTTTTATCAGTACCAGTCTGGTAGAAAGTTGAATTATTGTCAGCGTAAACTCTGCTCTCATTGAAAGGACTAATGTTCTCACCAGGAGTAAACTCTACATGAGAATCTGACGTGCCTTTTGATGCTGTTCCTGCAACTGTCAATCCTTGCAGAACATTAGGAGTGGCAATTCCACCGCTCACCCAGAAGCTTGATTCTGGTAGAACGGATGGAAAAATGAGATTTCCTGGAGTAAAATTGATTATTTTTGTATCGTCAAAAGTCGAAGCAAATTTTCCTGTGAAGTCAGGATCACCTGTTCTAGCGATTGTGGGGTACGATCCTGTCTTGTTGTCTCGTTGCTGCAACAAAATTCTGGCAGGATTTGATATGATACCTGAACTTGTAAAGTTCGCACCTTCCCTTGTGACATTGTAAATTGCCAGAACTTCAGATGAACTTAACTCTTTGCCCCAAACTGCAAACTCTGACATTTGTCCGTCGAGCTCATCTGCTTCATCTGCGTCTTGTGCTAACAGTAGGGGATATGAATAGTTGGGATTCATGCCAACAAATGTACCGGCAACAGTTTGAGACGTGGAAACTGCTGCACCATTTACATAAATTTTCATTCCTTGGTAGGCTGAATTTGTGCCTCTGCCATCGTAGGTGAAAACTAAATGATACCAAACACCTGCTGAAATTGAAGTGTAAGTAATTTTTTGAGTTGCAGTTGCATTCTTGTCACTCAAGAAGAACTCAACAGCACCTGAGGCATTTACATTCGCCTTGTACTCATAATCTACATTGTAAACGCCTGTGCCGCTGTCTTTAGAAAAAAGCAATTGAAAAGCTGCTAGATTATCAAGTTTGACCCATAGTGAGACAGAAAAAGGCCTATCAGAAGTAGCGGTAGGCAATTCACCGGAACCAACAGAGCTGAATGACAAAAGGCCACTTGCAGTTGAGACTCTTGCAGCTTGACCCGCAGAGTCATTGGCGACCATTGTGTAATATGTCTTATTGCCTAAAATTACATTAGAAATTGTCGGAGAAGAATCATAAGCAGGAGAAAGTGAATTAGGCCCCAAATCTGTCGGACTGTTTGGTGTCATTCTACACCAAAATCTTAGGGATTTTGTTGCATCTTTGGAGTAAAGATTCTTAGAATCGTCCAAAAATGAACGATTGAGGTCGTAATTGCTGCTTTTTCCTGCTTTTGCCATTACTTCTTCAAACCCCCAAATGCTATTGAATCATAACCATAGTTGTCGTTCTGTGAAAACACAAAACCGTGTCTAGCGGCTACCAGGTAAGTAGGAAAGTAGTTAGTATCCGGAGGTTTCACTTGTACAGATCCTGACACTGTTCCGGAGAGAATCAAACTTCTAAATGTCGAATCAATTGTATTTGATGGGTATGCACCCTCAATTCTTACATCATCTGTGAATGCCGAAAGATTTTCTTTGGTGTCTGAAAATGCACCGGGTTGATCGATCAATGCCTCTCCGGAACCAAAAACACCAACATAATCCAAATAAGGGGCCGCGTCAAAGTTTCCTCCTATTTGTCTGATATCGAATGTGTCAGAAAATTGATAAGACTTCATGTTGTCATCTGAAACAGACAGTGAACCTTTTGGTCCTCTGATGATGAAAGGCAAGTCAATTGAAGATCTATCAGCTACACGTCTGATGTCTTGAGCCTCAATAACACCATCAAAAGATGAAGGAGAAGCACAAACCTGCACCAAACTGGTGGGAAAAACAAAAGCTTCGGGATGTTTCTCGAGCAAAAATGCAGGAGGAGAATTTTCAATGATGTCAGGTTCCTCGAAAGGATTTCCATCGTCGTACAGACTAATTTGTCCCAGATCACGCTGCTCAACATAGTGACTGATGTAAGTGTCAAATCTACCGCTAGTATCCAAACTAGCTTGAGATCTAATAGATCCTGTTGGCGCAAATCCCTGTATTCCGCTACCAAGAAATGTGATGTAAGTTGATCTACCTGTTGGACCTAAAGTAGGATCTCTGCCAAGTGTGTAGACGTTCTTGCTTGTCGTTATTAGAGTTCCTCTGTTCTCAGGGGCAAATTTTTCATTGAATGCCTGGAAATTTTCACCTGTTGCCTGCCATCCTTGAGAAGAGCCACTGAGAGCAATGACAGGCGAGATGTTGCCTCGAATTTTCAACACTGTCGAATTCAAAAGCTGCTGAAATGTGACTATTTCGGCACCCTGCAAGTAATGTGACAATGAAGAAGTGTAAGCAGTTCCTGCAAATGAAATTCCATCGAAGGAAACACTCGAGTCATTAGCGACAACCGATGCAGGCTGTCTAAGTTGGAGCTTTTTTCCTTCCTGTCGATCGTCTACTGCCATTAGAATTTCCTCACATTTCCAACAAATTGTTGAACGAGAATTATTTCCTTGCCGCCACGATTCTCTTCTCCCAGGTACAGATCATAGTAATTGTAGATGAATTTAGGTCGCTCTAGTGCATGAGGTTCAATAACAAAACTGCTTCCCATGAATCTGCTGTCATACGGCAACATTTGTGATAGATAATCACCGATTGTTTCATCAAACCACTTGAAGAATTGAAAAACTTGAACAAAATTGACTTTTTCTGTCAATCGATTGAAATAGACACGTCTCAAATGTCTAAGTGCAGGATAGTCCTGGGCAAAGACAAGCTCGGGACTTCCAATGCCGTTATCCAAATAATCCAGCGTCGCAAAAATGTTCATAATGTCTTCATTTAAAGCCTGAACGGCAGAAATTTCAATCTGAATTCTCTTGTCATCTTTTGGTTGCTCATTCTGCGGAAGTCTATGTAGAGGCGCCAATTGTGCACCGTAAGTTTCCGCCAATGTGTCATCGAGATAACTTCTCACTCTAATCTTATTGGGATTTTCTGACTTAAAATCAGGTGAAAGAGTTTCAAAGTCAAAGCGCTCAGATTTGATGATTTGCTTGTTGGATTCGAATGATCCACCACCAAATGTTAGATTGTTCTGTGAAAAATCAAAAAGAGTAATTTTCCCTGAACTATTTGACATTGTTACAATCTGATCAGTTGAAGCATCAATTCTTAGCCGTTCAAATGAACCGCTTGCATTTGTCACAAAGTTGAAATTGACATCGGGGTTTTCTACACCCAGAGATTTGAAATTTCTTGCATGCATTTTTGATTCAGTTTCTGTTAATGCTTTTGACCAAAAACGTAAACCTGATACTTTTCCAGTGAACATTGTTGTTCTAGCTGCACTAGGCGCAGACACCGTGTCGTTCAATCCTACCGAGCCGGCTCCTGCAAAAATGAATTGATTGCCTAGAGCTAAGAAGCTGCCGCTTGTATTTTGATTTCCATCATAGCTTTGCAAAAGATTGTAGTATGAATCATCAAAGTAAGTCGATGTAGTATAGTACTGTTCAAGTCCTCCCACGGTGAATTTGCTAGCTCTCAAAAAATATGAAGATGAAACAAAAGAATCAATTTCATCATTTCTCTGCCTTCCAAATGAAATTTGCCATTTCCCTCCATCAAAAATGTTCACATTAGGGAGAGACAGAGATAAAACTGGTGTGGATGCATAACTTGAAGTTCTACCCCACAATTGCAAACTTCCTGTCACGTTATTGTCCAAATCTTCTGAATTCGCAACCACATTGAACATTAATAGTCCGTATGGAGCTGCTGTGCCTGCAGTACCTGTCGTGAACATTCTAACAAGACTTTGAGGAGTTGGATGAGGCAAAGATTCCAAGAATTTGTAAGTTCCCTCAACGGTCCAGGATCCTGAAGTAAAAAGTCCATTACTAGCAGTGGCAAGAAAAAGATTTCGAGGATCTAGGATGGGATAACCAGGTTCTGTTCTGCTTCCTGAAAGATAAGAACTTGTAATGTAAGGATACGTCGCATAGAATCCTTGGGCATTTGGGGAAGTAGCAGATCCTGCAAAACTTCCACTAAAGTCAAGCATTGATGCAATTTCGTGTCTTTTTAAGTAAGAATCTCCTATGAAATACGATTTTGCTCCACCTAATTCTCTGATTCTTACAGGCCCGTCAGAATTGATGCCAAAATTTCTAAGAGTAGACTTCAAAGATTCCATTGTGCCTCGATTGGCAAATGTCTTTGGCAGGTCAGAAAGAATTCTTCTCCACAAGGTGTTCTGTATTAGCTGCAAAGGTTCAGTTACACCTCTGCCTAGCGTAACACTTTCACCTTGATTGATTTGCTGTATGTTAGCAGCGGCATACATGTTTTCAAGTTTGACGCCGTAGTATCTGCTCAGCCAGGGAAGCAATTGATTAGAAATTGTGTCTTTTGTGACATAATCGACTTTTAGCA
>Ga0075471_10002285_pt1 | contig 12605 bp, 8 predicted proteins | sample DEB19_08_DNA_2_FD_74787 | JGI IMG/M metagenome (GOLD analysis project Ga0075471, IMG submission 74787) | Aqueous microbial communities from the Delaware River and Bay under freshwater to marine salinity gradient to study organic matter... | ecosystem: Environmental > Aquatic > Marine > Coastal ... | reverse complement strand
CACCGCTCGCGCCAGGCTGAGGATCATCCGCGATGCGCCATGCCTTCCCATCGAACGACGCCACGCGCCGTGTTTTCGTCGTCTGCTTTTCCGCGCCGTGATTCGCCGAGTTTGACTGCCCCGCGATGACAAACACCTCGCCGACGCCCACATGCGCCACGCTGCCAAGCGCGAGTTGTTTTCCACTCTGCGAAACCCGCACCTCCAGCCGCCACCAACCACCCGCTGGTGCTTCGACCATGCCCGCCAGCTTCTTCCCTGTCACCGAGCCGCCCACACGCTGCCAAGAAGTCTGGTCCTTCTCGCTGATCAGCCGCGCTTCCATCGCCACATCAGCCAAAGACACCGCCTCCAACAACTCACCCGCGATCCGCAGCAACCCTTTCCCCGGGCTGCTCCGCTGCACGACCTGATAATCGAGCGGCGAGGTCAAAGTGAGATCAACAGCATGCAATGCGGAGGTTGCGACGAGGAGAAATGCGAAAAGACGTTTCATTGAAATCAATAGGCAGGAGAATGGGGGCAGAAGAATCAATTCAGGGACATTCTCCTGTCCACATTGATGAGCTTCGCTTCCCTTCGGGCAACATCCGGTTGTCTGTCTCGTTTCACTCGGCTCTTCTGTCGATGAAACGCACCGATCACCACGCATCACTGCGGAAGGGCGAGGCGGGCAGTTCCGCGCCGTTCACGAGATTCGCCTTCGGATCGTCTTTCCAGGCGTAGCGCACGGCGACGGGTGTTTTCACCTCCGGCGAGGTGACGATGACTTTCTCGCCCTCGATCTTCGCGATGGCGGGATGGAAGGTTTTATCGACTCCGGCGAGTTCGAAGCCTTCGATCTGGCCTGCGCGTGCTTTGAGACCCTCCGCATGCTCGAACGTGCAAACCGCAGCCCCGTTCTCAAACTGCTGCGACTTCGGCAAAGGGCCGCTCCACGCGATGTTTTGGCCGTAAACCTTCGCCAGCGCCCACAGGCCGAGGCGGCGGCCGACTTCTTGTTTGTTTTGCGGATGAATGTCCTTCGGGTCGCCGAGATCGAGGCAGATCGCCATGCCGGTGTGCGGCACGGCGAGCGTCTTGAGCATCGATTCACGCACCTCGCACCAACCGAGGAAGCGCTCGTTGTGGAAGTTCGGCAGTTGCACCCACGCGAAGGGGAAATCGCCCTGCGCCCAGTGCTCGCGCCAGTCTTTGACGAGCATCGGAAGCTGCTCGGCGTAAAATTTGCCACCCTCGACGGTGAAGGCGTTCGACTCGCCCTGATACCAGATCGCGCCCTTGATCGCGTAACCGACCAGCGGGGCGATTTTGCCGTTGAAGAGGTTACCCGGTGCCCGTGTGCGAGGATCAGGACTCGGCGCGGGTTTCGGCGGCAAGGGTTTGTTCTCCGCCTTGGCCTTGTCGGCCAGTTTTTGCCAGCCTTCGAGCTGTCGGGCATAAAGCTCCTTCGCACGCTGCGGTGTCCAGGTTTTCATCGTAGCGTCGAGCGCCGTGAAGGGCTTCGCCATCTCCAGGTGCGTGCGTTGCGACTTGGGGCTGATCCAGTTTTGGATCGGCGTGCCGCCCACGGCGGACACGAGCAAACCGACCGGCTGCTTCAACTCACGATGCAGATGTCGGCCAAAAAAATACGCTGTCGCGCTGAAGTTGGCGAGATTCTCCGGCGTGGTCAGCTTCCACTCGCCACGCGGCTTCACATTGCTCTCCCCCGCGCCACCAGACGACTCCACAAACATGCGAAGCTGCGGCGCATTCGCGGTGGTTTGCTCATCCTTGAAGGCACGCAACCTGCCGACCGTCCACGCCATGTTCGACTGCCCCGAACACAGCCACACCTCGCCCACGAGCACGTCCTGGACCGTGATCGTGTTTTTGCCCTTCACCGTCATCGTGGCACTCTCGCCGGACTTCAGCGGATCGAGCTTCACTCGCCACTCGCCCTTGTCATCGGCCTTCACCGCCTTCGTCTGGCCCGCGATCGAAACACTCACGTCCTCCCCCGCCGCCGCCCAGCCCCAAACCGGCACCGCCGCATCAGTCTGGAGAATCATGTGATCCGAAAACATCGCGGGCAGCGACACATCGGCCTGCGCGATGGCGGTCAGGAGAAGAGTGATCAGGAGAGAATGCGCTTTCATGGTTGGTGGTGGAGATGGAAGAATCGAAAATCAGTTCAGCAGCAGATGAAACACCCGCAGCGCGGTCTTGGAGGCAATGAGGCGGACTCTTGCGGTGTGCGGGCCGGGTTTGAGCTGGTCGTCGAGAATCAGGGCCCACGGAAGATGCAGGCCGCTGCTCCAGTGTGTCAGCGTGTCGAGCGTGCGAGGCGCACTACCATCCACGCTGAACTCGATCTGTCCAGCATCGGGACCGGAGGCGATGAAAAGGCCGCAGCCGGTGCCTTCGAAGCTGAACTCGAACTCCGCGCCCGGCTCCGTGCCGACGAGCGCGGGCACGTTCACAAAGCCCTCTCGCACGCCGATCTTTTTGCCGTTGGGCTGCTTGTCGTCGTCGGCAGGTTTCCAGGAAGGCACGAGCGTGAAGCCCTTGATGATTTTCGCCTGCGCGATGTCGCCGAGACGGCCTTTGGCGTAGCTTTGAGCATCGAGCGGCGCGGGCAGCGGATGCTCTTTCGCGGAAGCGGAGATGGATTTGGCAAAAGCGACGTCCAGCATGCGGGCGACGCTGTTGGCGTAGAGCTGATGACCGAACGGCGAGGGGTGCAGGCCTTTGAAATCGTCCGCCCAGGTGAACTCGCCCGCGTCGATGCGATCGGTGACTTCACGCGCGAGGTTGAACGACGGATTGCCATACGCCACGGCCACACGCTCATGCTGGGCGATGGACGCGGGCACCTTGCCAGCGTGGTAGTCATCCATGTGCGGCGGCATGACGAAGTGAAGCTGGATGATGTCCGTCAGCGGGCTCACCATGCGCATGTGACGCACCACGCCCTCCATGCCGCGCAACATGAGATCGGGATGCTGCGGAATGTTCGAGCTGTCATTCACCGCCGCCTCGACGAAGAGCAAATCCACCGGCCCTTTCGCCAACACATCGCGCTCCAGCCGAAACGCATGCGGCACCGAACCCATCGAGCCGATGCCCGCATTGATGAACTCGAACTTCGTGTCCGGGAACTTCTTCGTGAGGTAATCGCAGGTGTGCTGACGCCACGCACCGCCCGCCGTGATGGAGCCGCCGAAGAAAATGACGCGACCGGTTTTCTCCTGCGTGAACTTGCGCTGGCAGTTCGCCAATCCATCGCGCAGCTCGAAGTAGTCGTGCCTCTTCGGCAACTTGGCGGCATCGTATTTGGACTCTGCGGGGGCAAGGGCGGCCAGCAGGAGGAGGAAAACAAAAAGAAGCTTCATGAGCATCATAAGTCAGAAAGCTTTAACGATACCAAATGGCCTGATGATACGGATTGTTGGTGGATAAGCCACCCTACTCTCTGCTGCCGTTCTAGGCCCATGATGCGCCGAGCTGGCACTCGTCTTGCTTCAATACAGTAGTTCCCAGCCATGACCCCCGCGCCGCACGATACGACCATTCCCACGCTAGGCCCATGTTTGTTTGACTCCCCACTTCACCGCATCGGCGCGGTGGAAGCACCATTCAAAGAGGAGGCACGTGATAGAATCCTCTACCACAGCCATCTTTTGGAAGACGGGCGTGATTCTTCCGCGCCGACCTATGAAGAAGCCGGCCCGCGGGAAAAGATCTACTTTGACCCTGCGAAAACCACGGTCGGCATCGTGACCTGCGGTGGTTTGTGCCCCGGTCTAAATGACATCATTCGCGGGCTCGTCATCCAATGCCATCGGCAGTATGGCGTATCGCGCGTATATGGCTTTCGATACGGCTATGAAGGACTCGTGCAGCGCTATGGTCATACGCCGTTGCTTTTGAAGCCTGCCTCAGTGGAGCAGGCACATCACTTTGGCGGAACATTGCTCGGCAGCTCACGAGGTCAGCAAGACATCGGTGAAATGGTGGACACGCTCGAAGAAACCCAAGTGGATATCCTCTACGTCATTGGGGGTGACGGCACGCTGCGTGGCGCGGCGGAGATCGTAAAGGAAATCGAAAAACGGGGCCTCAAAAAAGCCGTGGTGGGCATCCCGAAGACCATCGACAACGACATCCGCTACCTCGACAAGAGCTTTGGTTTTGAGACCGCCTTTGACGCAGCGGTGCAGGCGGTGAATTGCGCCTACGTTGAGGCCACTGGCGCGGTGAACGGTGTCGGCCTTGTGAAGCTGATGGGGCGTGATTCCGGTTTCATCGCCTGCTACGCGGCCCTAGCGGGCAGCAATGTCGACTTTGTGCTGATCCCAGAAGTGGCTTTTGAGCTGGAAGGAGAAGGCGGATTGCTGGAATGCCTGAGACACCGGCTCATGAAGCGCGGCAGCGCCGTTGTCGTGGTGGCGGAGGGAGCAGGCCAACATCTGATGGTCAATGACAACACCACGGACGCCAGCGGGAACAAGCGCTATGGCGACATCGGCCAGTTTTTGAAGGACCGAATCAACGCCCGCTTCAAGGAGCGCCGAACCGAGGTAAACCTCAAGTACATCGACCCCAGCTACATCGTGCGCAGTGTGCCTGCAAATGCGCAGGACAATGTCTACTGCTCTCGTCTTTCACAAGCGGCGGTGCATGCGGGCATGGCGGGAAAGACAGGCATGCTCGTCGGCCGCTGGCATGGTTCCTTCATTCATCTACCCTTACAGCTTGTCACACAGGGCCGACGAAAGGTCGATCCTACGCAAGAACTGTGGCACTCGGTGCTGCAATGCACCGGTCAGCCCTCGATGATGCGATAAACATGCGCGAGGGCTTGACCAACACCGGTGTGACACATCACACGAACTGCGAAATGCCTCCTCGCTGACAAAATACGCAGTCCGCTGATGATGCCATAGTTTCTTGACCTGTGGAACCATCGACCATCTGTCATCGCTACGCTGAATTGAAGAAGACTAGGTAAGGTCTGAAGGATCATCCATGCATTGACGTTGGTTGCCGGGCATGAAAATCACAGCCTTTGGCCTCCTCATCGCCACCTCTTGTCTGTTTGCCACCGACTGGCCGGCTTGGCGTGGTCCCACGGGCGATGGACATGCCGCAGCAGGACAAAAACTCCCGTTGAAGTGGAGCGAGAGCGAAAATCTCGTCTGGAAGGCTGCGGTGCGAGGCCGCGGACATGGCTCGCCAGTGGTCGTAGGAAATCAGGTCCTGCTGGCAACGGCGGATGTGGAGACGGAGGAGCAACTCGTGCTCAGTTTTGATCGGCCGACGGGCAAATCGCGCTGGGAGACCGTGGTGCATCGCGGCAATCTCAACACCAAGGGCCACAAGATCTCGTCGCAGGCCTCATCGGATGTCGTGAGCGATGGAGAGCGGCTATTTGTGAACTTTTTGAACAACGGCGCCATTTTCACCACCGCTCTCGATTTGAGCGGCAAGCAGCTCTGGCAGCGCCGCGTGTGTGATTTCCAAGTGCATCAGGGTTTTGGCTCCTCGCCGGTGATTTATCAAAACATTGTGCTCGTTTCCGCCGATCATCGCGGCGGCGGAAAGATGACCGGCCTCAACAAACTCACCGGCGAGATCGTTTGGCAGCAGGATCGGCCGCCAGTGGCCAACTACGCCTCACCCGCTGTCGTGATGGCCGCAGGCAAGGTCCAGGCCGTGCTCGCCGGATGCAACAAGGTCGAGAGCTTCGATCCGCTCACCGGAAAAAAACTCTGGAGCATTGACGGCAGCACCGAAGAGACTGTCGTCACCGCCGTCACGGACGGCAGCCGCGTCTTCCTCGGAGGGGGGTATCCGAAGAATCACACGATGGCCGTCGAAGCCGATGGCAGCGGCAGAATCGCGTGGGAAAACGTCACACGCACCTACGTGCCTTCGATGATCGTCAAAAATGGCCATGTCTTTGCCGTCGGTGATGCTGGGCGCGCCGCATGCTGGAACGCCTCGACTGGAGAAGAGCGTTGGAGCGAAAAAGTCGATCGTGAGTTTTACGGCTCGCCCGTCATGGCCGACTCACGCATCTACGTCACCAGCAAAAGTGGTGTCACCTCCGTCTTTGAAGCCACCCCTGAAACATTCGCGCTTCTCGGCCAAAATCCATTGGGTGACGAATCCTTCAGCACCCCCGCCATTTGTGGCAATCGGATTTACCTGCGCTCTGCCAAGACCCAGCCCATTCGGCAGGAGTTCCTGTGGTGTGTCGGTGAATAAATCGGCAGAATCGACATGAAGCCCATTCGTCTTCTCACGAGTCTCGCGGTCACCTTGGCTACTTCGGCATCTGCGGTTGAGATTTCCGCCTCCACCCTCACGGAACTCCAACAAGCCCTCGCAAACGCACACGCCGGTGATGTCGTGCGCCTCACGAAAGGCTCGGATATCGCGCTGAAGGACACGCAGCTGAGCGTGCCTGAAAAAATCACTCTCAATGGCGAAGGTGCGGCCATTACCGCCGAGCCCACAGGAGATCGGGCGGCCATTTCGCTGCGCCCCGGATCCCGGCTCACCGGTTTGCGCATCGTGGGTCCAAACCCTCTGTTCAAAGACATCGACTCGCAGCCTTTCCAGCCTAGCGGCTATGCAGTGACTTGCGCAGATGCAGAGGTGGATCACTGCGAAATCATGCAGTTCCAGCGAGGCGGCATCGCGATGTTTCGCGATAGCGTGAAGGGGCACATCCATCACAATCACTTGCATGATATCGCCGCGTATCCGGTTCTCATCGGCAATGGCAGCGGAGACGGCCACCTCATCGAGCACAATCGCATCGAGTGGGCCTGGCATGCCATCGCCAGCAACGGCTCACGCGGCAGCGGTTACACCGCACACCACAATGAGTTCATCCGCATGCCCAGGCCAAAAGCTTTTGATACCAGCGGCACCTCACCACCCAACTGGTGCCTCGATGTACATGAAAACAGCGGTGCAGCCACCAAGCCGCCACGCCCCGCCACTCGCCTGCTCATTGTGCACGACAACGTCTTCCGAGCCCATCCAGACGTGAGAGTCGGCGATGGCAGCGACCTTCTCACCACCAGCGGCCTGTACCCCAAGCACGACATCTACGTTGGAGCCTGCCCCGGTGTCACCACCACCGTGGATATCCATCACAACCGTTTCCTCATGCACGCAAAAACAGTTTCGACCGACAAATTCAAACCCTACGGCCGCGCCATCCGCCTCGTCGGCCTTCAAGGTCATCCCGAGCTCGAAGACGATCCCCAGCCTGCAAAAGATGAGTGGAAGGTGAGCCTTCACGATAACACTTTCAGTGGAGTTCAGTGACGATTTGCCTGCAAGAAAACTGAAAAAACAGCGCCGCCCACGATACGAAACAGGGCTTTCTTTTCACCTTATACAGTTCAGACCGGTTCTCACCGTTTCTGTCTGATTCTCGGCAGCAGGGTCGCCGGTCATTTCAAACATTCTTTTTAAGAAGCAACCTAGGCGCGCTTTTTAATGATGTGCGCATCCAACTGGTGAAGTGAAAGACTGCATCACCTATTCAGCATTGAGATATCAGGTTTATTGTTACACTAGCCTGCATCACGCCGCCATGACCTCCACTCCAAACCCATGGTATTCCTCCGTCACCCGCTATCAGTGGCTGGTGCTCGTGGTCGCGTCGTTGGGTTGGGTATTCGATGCGTTTGAGGGGCAGATTTTCAATCTCACGCGGAAGTCGATGCTGTCGGAGATCCTCGGCATGCCGGGCGATTCGCCGGATGTGAAGGCATGGGGCGACATCGTGCTCGGCGTGTTTTTGGTGGGTGGCACGCTCGGTGGCTGGCTGTTTGGCATGCTGGCGGATCGTTGGGGGCGAAACCCGACGATGATCCTGACGATCTTGTTCTATTCGGTGTTCTCCGGCCTGACGTATTTTGCATCGAGCCTTTGGGAGGTGTGTGCGCTGCGGTTTCTGGTGGCGATGGGCGTGGGTGGCGAGTGGGCAGTGGCGGCCGCGCTCGTGGCAGAAGTTTTTCCCAAAGAAGCGAGGGCGCGTGCCAGCGGCATTTTTCATGCGACGAGCGTGCTGGCCACCTGGCTGGCGGGCGTCACCGGCATGTGGGTCGGCGCGAACTGGCGCATGGCTTATCTGATCGGTGTGATCCCGGCAGTGCTCACGCTGTGGGTGCGGGCTTCGATCAAAGAACCCGAACGTCTGCAAACGGCGCAGAAGACGATGGCCGGGCGAGTCGGCAGTTTTCGTGAGTTGTTCGGCAATCCCAAGTGGCGTCTGCGAGCACTGTGCGGGATGACGCTCGCTGCGGTGGGCCTCGGCACTTTTTGGGGCGTGACAGTGGCAGGTCAGGATCTCATGTCGCATCTGCTCACGAAGCTTGGCATGGCCAAGGACATGATCGATAGCGAGTCAAGGTTCGCTTACGGCATCGTGCAGGCGACCGGTGGCGGTCTCGGCATGCTGGCCTTCGGGCCGATCTGCGAGCGCATCGGGCGACGGCGCACGTTTTTCCTGATGCAAGGGCTCTCACTGCTTGTGGTGCCTGCCGTGTGCTATCTGCCGCAGACGCAGTGGCAGATGCTGCTCGCGCTGCCGCTAATGGGCTTTTGCACGCTGAGTATCCACGCGGGCTTTGCGGTGTATTTCCCTGAGCTGTTCCCTGATCACCTGAGGGCCACGGGTTCGAGTTTTTGCTTCAACACTGGCCGCCTGCTGGCCGCGCCGATTCTTTTCACCTCTGGCAAAATCAAAGCTGCCTATCCGGATGATCTGCCGTTCGCCATCACGATGCTCTCCGGCCTGTTCGTGATCGGATTGATCGTGCTGCTGTTCCTTCCCGAAACGAGAGGCGAGGAACTGCCAGAGTAATTCGTCCGAAGGCATCCGCGCCCAGTTGGCAAGAAGTAGCTTTTTTCTCGCAAACTCCGCCTCGAACAAGGCATCAATATCAGGCTCAAGCCAGCGTTTCTTCCATCACCTCACCACCACCATGCCCCCCATCCCAATCCGCACCGAAGGCCGCCAGTGCGAAGTCGCCTGGTTTTCCGCCATTTGCTCCGATGACTATGAGTTTCTCGGCATACCGGATGGCAGCATCCGCAGCAGCTACGAGCATTGCGGCGAGATCGTGCGCAGGGCGGATGCGCTCGGTTATCAAAACATCCTGCTCCCCTCCGGCTGGATCGCCGGGCAGGACGCGATGGCTTTTGCCTCGGCTTTGGCCCCGCAAACCCAGCAGATCAACCTCCTCGTGGCTGTGCGCATGGGCGAAGTCTGGCCACCCATGCTCGCGAGGGCCCTCGCCACACTCGATCACATCCTGAAAGGCCGACTGACCATCAACATCATCTCCTCCGATATGCCTGGCATCCAAGAGGACAATCAAACGCGCTATGATCGGTCCGGTGAGATCATCCAGATCCTGCAAGGATTGTGGCGCACGAACGGTCCTTATCAGTTCAAAGGAAAACACTACAACATCTCGCTGCCCAGCACCGAGCCCGCGAAGACCTACCAGCAGAATGGCGGCCCGCTGATGTATTTCGGCGGCATCTCGCCTGCGGCGCAGGATTTGTGCGCGAAGCATTGCGACGTCTTCCTCATGTGGCCGGAAACGGAGGACCGCATCGCCGAAACGATACGTGTGATGTCCGAAAAAGCCGCTGCGTATGGCCGCAAGATCGACTTCGGCTTCCGCAGCCATGTCATCGTGCGTGAAACCGAAGCCGAAGCGCGCGCCGCCGCCGACCGCCTCATCTCGAAGCTCGACGCCGCCAAAGGCGCGGAGATCAAAGCACGTTCACAGGACAGCCAAAGCGCCGGCGTGAAGCGCCAGGACGAGCTTCGTGCTCAAAGCAAAGACCTCTACATCGAAGACCATCTCTGGAGCGGTGTCGGCCTCGCCCGCAGCGGCTGCGCCAGCGCCATCGTCGGTGATCCAGATCAAGTGCTCGCCAAACTGAACCGCTACATGGACATGGGCATGCGTGCCTTCGTCCTCAGCGGCTACCCGCACCTCGAAGAGTGCGACCTCTTCGCGAAATACGTCCTGCCCAAGCTGCCCACTTGCCGCATCAACGAGCTACAAAACCGCCGCGTGCCTGATCCCGTCACGCCATTGACCACCGCAGAGCGTCTCTGATACAAATCGTTCATTCTACACCTTATGCCACTCGTTCGCTTCGCTCTCGCCGGATTCGGCGCCTGGGGCAAATTTCATGCTCAATCCATCGCTGGAAACCCGGAGGCGACTTTGGTCGCCATCTCCGCGCCTTCGGAGGCTTCACGGGAGGAGGCTCGCAAACTGTATCCCGAGGCTCAGATCTTCGCCGACAGCCTCGAAATGATCGCAAAGGCCAATTTTGACATCATCGACATCGCCACGCCGAGCCACACGCATCGTGAAATCGCGCTCACGGCGATGCAGAAGGGCAAACATGTGCTTTTGGAGAAGCCGATGGCCATCACACTCGAGGATTGCAAAGCCATCGTGGCCGGCGCACGCGATCACGGTGTGCATCTGGCCGTGGGGCATGAATTGCGCCTTTCCTCGCAGTGGGGCCGCATCAAGGACATCATCGCGGCGGGTGCCATCGGCGATCCGCAATACGTACTCGTGGAGTTGTCACGCAAACCCTACCGCACCGGCGCGAGCGGATGGCGCTACGATCAGAACCGCGTCGGCTCGTGGGTGTTAGAGGAGCCAATTCACTTCTTCGACCTCGCCCGCTGGTATCTCGAATGCAGCGGCGATCCCGTCGAGCTCTACGCCTACGGGAACTCACGCGACCCGCAGCGCCCGACGCTCTACGACAACTTCAGCGCCATGTTCAAATACGCCAACGGCAGCTACGCCGTCGTTTCGCAAACACTCGCCGCCTTTGAGCATCATCAAACCGTGAAGGTTAGCGGCACCAAGGGAGCGCTCTGGGCCGGCTGGAGCGGCGCGCTCGATCGCACATTGGATCCCACCGCGTTTCTCAAAGTCTTCGATGGTGAAAAAGTCGAGGATCTCAAGCTCACCAAGCAAAGCGGTGAGGTCTTCGAACTGCGCGAAGAGATCGCGCAATGCATCGACATGGTGCGCTGCGGCAAAAGGCCCATCGCCACCGGCCTCGACGGACTCTGGAGCGCCGGACTGTGCCTCGTCGCCGAAGAATCGATCCGCCAGAAGAAACCGCTGCCTGTGGGTGAGATGCTGCGATTTTGAGATGCGCTAAATTTGCTAGTTCGTCGCATGAGGTTCGTTCAGCCAATCCATGAGAACCCTGCTTCTTTACCTTGTTTTGCCTTCCCTGCTCTTCGCGGCAAAGCCGAATTTCGTCATCATCCTCGCGGACGACCTCGGCTATGGCGACATGCAAACGAACAACCCGGAACGCGGCAAGATTCCAACACCGAACATGAACCGGCTCACGGCGGAGGGCATGCGCTTCACGGACGGGCACTCGAGTTCGGGTTGCTGCTCGCCGTCACGCTACACGCTACTGACTGGTCGCTACCATTGGCGCACGACGCTGCAATCCGGCATCGTCGGCGTGTGGGGGAAACCATTGATCGCGAAGGAGCGCGTCACCATCGCCTCACTCGCCAAGGAACAGGGCTACGTGACAGCCTGTATCGGTAAATGGCATCTCGGACGCGACTGGCCGATCATGCCGGAGCAAAAAGCGCACTTTGGTGGTTTCGGTGGCAAAGCGGGTGGCGGCGGGCAAGTTTCGGTGACGATCACCGATGCGTATCGCGAGACGTGGAAGGTCGTCTTTTCGCAGCGCATCCCGGGCGGGCCAACGGAGCGCGGCTTTGACGAGTCTTTTGGCACTGACGTGCCAAACTGGCCGCCATATTGCTTCATTGATGGCGATCGCACCGTGGGCATTCCGAGCGAACTGCTACCTGCGTCAAAGCTGGTGAAGAATCAGGCAAGCCTTCAAGGCCCCGCATTGCCAGACTGGCAGTTGGAAGACATTTTACCTGCATTGGCGACTCGCGCCGAAAAGTTCATCCAAACACAATCAACAGCCAAGAAACCCTTCTTGCTGTATTTACCACTGACCTCGCCTCATACACCGCTATCTGTGAATGCCGAGTGGAAGGGTAAAAGCGGCTTGAACAGCGATTACGCCGATCTCGTGATGGAAACAGATCACGTGCTCGGTCGCGTGCTGGAGGCGCTCAAAGCCGGTGGCGTCGAAAATGACACCTTCGTACTTTTCAGCAGCGACAACGGATGCGCGTCTTACATCGGCGTGAAGGATATGGAAAAGCAAGGCCACTATCCCAGCGGCCCGTTGCGTGACTATAAAACGTCCGTCTATGAAGGCGGGCATCGTGTGCCTTTCGTCGTGAAGTGGCCGGGAGTCGTTAAAGCAGGCAGCGTATGCAAGCATCTCGTGCTGCAATCCGACACCCTCGCCACCATGGCCGACATCTGGGGTGTCAAGCTGCCTGACAACGCAGGCGAAGACAGCTTCAGCCTTATGCCCCTTCTGAAAGGCGAAGACCGCCCCGTCCGCACCCATGCCGTCAACACGGCCTGCGGCGGTACACCCAGCTTCCGCGATGGCCCTTGGAAATACATCGCCCATGCCGAGCCTGA
>Ga0075471_10002282_pt1 | contig 12617 bp, 6 predicted proteins | sample DEB19_08_DNA_2_FD_74787 | JGI IMG/M metagenome (GOLD analysis project Ga0075471, IMG submission 74787) | Aqueous microbial communities from the Delaware River and Bay under freshwater to marine salinity gradient to study organic matter... | ecosystem: Environmental > Aquatic > Marine > Coastal ... | reverse complement strand
CTGCTCGCGCATCAGCTGTTGCACCTGCTCGGTCATCGACTGATAAGCCACAGCACGATTTTTTTCGAGATCTCGGACCTGGACGTCGAATTTGTCCAAGGACTCGCGGATGGGTTTCAGGCTGTCGTCGATACGGCGCTGTCGCGTCTCGAGGTCGGTTCGCGCCTGGGCCTGGAAGGTCTCGAGTTGCGTGCGCGCCAGATCGAGGAACTGCTGATTGTTGCTGCGCAGGGCGTCGGCAGAAATCGCCTTGAACGCATTGGCAAGCTGGTCACGCGCGGTCTCGAGTAGCGCCAACTTTTCGGCGGATACCGCCTGCTCGCGCGCCAGCGTCGCCTGCAAAGCCGCGCTCTCGGCGGTCAGCGCCAGCACGCGCGACTGCAGCTGCTCGATCTCGGCGAGATGACGCGCCGACGGACGCTGCCGCGCAAAGAGCGCGCCCAGAACCGCCCCGATGGCCCCGCCTGCCAGGAACAACAACAAAAAATCCCAAGACTCCGTCATCGCTATCCCCCGCCAGGCATCGCCATCCCCGACCCGGCTATTCGGCCTACCCATCGGTTCGGCGCTCGAGTTCGCCCGCACTATAGAGCCGATCAGGCTCAAATGGTGAGCCATGCGGCACCGTGACAAAATATCGCGATGAAAGGAACCCGCAGCCCCCGCGCACGCAAACCGCTCCGGCGGTCGAATCCCGACCGCTTCGACGTCATCGTCATCGGCGCGGGATCGGCGGGTTTACCGCTTGCGATCCGCGCAGCCGAACGCGGCGCGCGCGTGCTGCAGCTCGAAGCCGACTATCGCATCGGCGGTACCTTGCACTGGTCGTCCGGACAAATCAGCGCGGCCGGTACGCGGCTGCAACACTCGCAAGGTATCGAAGACAGCCCGGACGAGCACTTCCGCGACGCGCAGCGCATCGCCCACGGACGTATCGATCCCGTGGTGCTGCGCCTCTTCGTCGATCAGGCGGCAGCCACCATCGATTGGCTGATGGATCTGGGTTTTGCACCCGCACCCGGTACGCCGGTAGCCGGCGAGGCCCACGAGGCCTACGCGACACGGCGATATCTTTGGGGTGCGAACAAGGGGCTCTCCATCCTCGACGCCCTGCGGCCCAGCCACGAGCGATGGGTGCGCGAGGGCCGTATCGACCTGCGCCTGCAGAATCGCATGACAGGACTTTTGACCGATGCGAGAGGCGCGGTGATCGGCGTGCGCGCGAGCACTCCGGCGGGTGAGCTCGAATTTCTGGGGCGGAACGTCGTACTCGCAAGTGGCGGCTACGCCGCGAACCCCGAGCTGTGGAAGAAACTCACTCCGGCCTACCCGCTCTGCTCGCACGCCAACCCCTACTCCCGGGGCGATGGCATCGTCGCGGCCAAAGAGCTGGGAGCAGCCGTCGACGGCAGCGATAAATTTCTTTGTACTTTTGCAGGCGTACTCGAAAATCCTGGTGATCCGCGCACCGGCAGCCTGCTGCTGCTGTCGCCCGGAGCGCGCAAGGTGTGGGAAATCTTCGTCGATCGGCACGGTCGCCGCTTCATGCAAGAGGACCATCCGAGCATCGACTACCGCGAGCGCGCGCTGCTGCGCCAGCCCGGCACTCGCATGCACATCGTGTTCGATCATGCCATCCTGCAGAACGCGGCGACGATCACGCTCGAGCCGACGGCGAGCTATCGCGCACGCTTCGGTCGTCACCCGGCATTCGTCAAGGCGAAAACCCTGACCGAACTCGCTCGCAAGCTCGGGGTGCCTGCAGCCAACCTGCGACGCAGCATCCGCGAGTACAACGCCGCCGTCGCTGCCCGAGTCGACCAGCGACAGGGCAAACAATTTTTGATCCGCCCCATCGCGAAGCCCCCCTTCTATGCGATCAAGGCACAGGGTCTTACGGTAGTGAGCCCGGCGGGTCTCAAAGTCGATCGCAAACTGCGCGTGATCGGCGGCAACGGTCGGCCGATCCGCAATCTCTACGCCGCCGGCGAGGTGCTTGGCTTCGGCAGAACCTCGGGTGATGCCTTCGTCGGCGGGCTCTCGCTCACGCCAGCGCTCACGTTCGGTCGCCTGCTCGGCGAGGAGCTGCTCAGCTGGTGATCAGCTGCCGCTGAGACGGGAGGCGCCGCCCTTGGCGAGCGCAATGTCGAGCAGCATCGGCAGCAGGCGCTTGCGGGCGTCGTCGAACGACACCGCCGAGAGCGCAAAGCGTACCGCGAGCGCCGCAACGGGCTCGCCATCGACCATCACCGGAACGGCAAAGCTCCCCTGCTCGGTGAGGCGCAGCGGTCGCGTGCAGCGCGCATGGCCCCGCTCGCGGGTCAGCGCCATGTCGCGATCGAAGGCGGTGCGATCCGCCCAGACGGCGAGCGTCTCTTCGGGCCGGTCCGGCCAAAGATACTCGAGCAGCGTGTCGCGAACTCGTGGGCTCGAAAACGCGATGATGGCGCGGCCCGACGCCGTGGTGAGCACCGGCACCCGCATGCCGCGCTCAAAGTATTGCACGGCAAAACCGCTTTCGCGGTCGGTCGAGTCTTCGATCAGCATCTCCGGAAATTGCAGCCTCATCAGGCTCATCGGCCACTGCACGCGCGACGCTGCCGCATGCATGGCTGCGCGCACCGGCTCGAGCCGCTCGGCTGCGAGATCGAAGCCATGACTCAGAGTCGCCGCACGCAGGGTGAGCGCATGCCGGCGGTTCGGCAGACGCTCGACGTAGCCCTCGGCCTCCAGGGTCGCGAGGCAGCGATTGACCGTGGTCCGGGCAAGCCGCAATTTTTGACTGAGGGCGGCCGTGGTCAGCGGCCCGTGCCGATTGAGCGCCTCGATGATCTCGAGACCGCGCAGCAGCACGCGCACCGGGGTCGGATGTCCCCGGGACGCGTGTCCCTGTGCCCCGCTCAATTCGTCGAGGTCGTCCTCACCGGCCTTGCCGGTCGCGACCGGCTCGTCCATCAGCCCGCAGCGCTCTCTTCCTCGCCCACGGTGGGCTCATCGGATTCGCCGCCCGTGGCGCCCACGTCCATGAAGCTGCGCGAAGAGGCATCTTCGAGCTTGCGTCGACGATGGGCGTGGGCGGCAAAGCCCGTACCCGCCGGGATGAGGCGACCGACGATGACGTTTTCTTTGAGGCCACGCAGATCGTCCTTGAGGCCTCGCACCGCGGCCTCGGTGAGGACGCGCGTGGTCTCCTGGAACGATGCCGCCGAAATGAAGGACTCGGTGGCGAGCGATGCCTTGGTGATGCCGAGCAGCACCGGCGCCAGCGTCGCACCCTGCTTGCCCTCTTCACCCATGCGATCGTTGATGTCGAGCGCACGCGAGCGATCGAGTTGCTCGCCCTTGAGGAGCGGTGTCTCGCCGGAGCCCGTGACCTCGGCCTTGCGCAACATCTGGCGGATGATCACTTCGATGTGCTTGTCGTTGATCTTCACGCCCTGCAGACGATAGACGTCCTGGATTTCGCGCACGAGATAGTTGGCGAGTGCCTCGACGCCCTGCAAGCGCAGGATGTCGTGCGGGTTCGGCTCGCCATCGGCGATGACTTCGCCGCGGGTCACGCCTTCGCCCTCGAACACGTTGAGCTGGCGCCACTTCGGAATCAGCTCTTCGTACTTCTCGCCCTTCTCGTCGGTGATGATCAGGCGACGCTTGCCCTTGGTTTCTTTGCCGAAGCTCACCGTGCCGCTCTTCTCGGCGAGAATCGCCGGATCTTTCGGCTTGCGCGCCTCGAAAAGATCGGCGACGCGCGGCAGACCGCCGGTGATGTCGCGGGTCTTCGAAGATTCCTGCGGGATGCGCGCGATGATGTCGCCGACGGACACCTTGGCACCGTCTTCGAGACTGATGAGTGCGCCCGCCGGCAGCGTGTAGACCGCCGGAATCTCGGTGTTGGCGAACGGCACTTCCTTGCCCTTCGCGTTCACGAGCTTGATGGTCGGACGCAGCTCCTTGCCACCGCGCTGCTTGCTCGCATCCATGACTACCACGGAGGAGAGTCCCGTGACTTCGTCGACCTGACGGGTCACCGTCAGCCCGTCGACGAAGTCCTGGAAGCGCAGGAACCCCGCCACTTCGGTCACGACCGGGTGAGTGTGCGGATCCCAAGTGGCGACCGTTTGTCCCGCGGGCACCAGCGTGCCTTCGGTGACGCTGATCTGCGCGCCGTAGGGGATCTTGTAGCGCTCGCGCTCGCGACCGAATTCATCGACCACACCGATCTCGCCCGAGCGTGATACCGCGACCAGATAACCCTTCTCGTGGGCCACGGTCTTCACGTTGTGGAAACGCAGCGTACCCTTGTTGCGCACCTCGACGCTCGAGGCGGCAGCGGCGCGCGATGCGGCACCGCCGATGTGGAAGGTACGCATCGTGAGCTGAGTACCCGGCTCGCCGATCGACTGCGCGGCCATGACGCCGACCGCCTCACCGATGTTGATGATGCGACCCCGCGCGAGATCGCGGCCGTAGCACATCGCGCAAACGCCGTATCGCGTTTCGCAGGTGATGGGCGAACGTACCGAGACCTGATCGACGCCGTGCTGCTCGAGCATGCGCACGAGTTGCTCGTCGATGAGCGTACCGGCTTCGACCAGCACGGCTCCCTTGCCACCCGGACGCAGCACGTCCTGAACGACCACTCGACCGAGCACGCGCTCGCCGAGACCTTCGACCACGTCACCACCTTCGACGAGCGGCGTGACGCTCAGGCCGTTGGTGGTACCGCAATCGGTCTCCGTGACCACGAGATCCTGCGCGACGTCGACGAGACGACGCGTCAGGTAACCCGAGTTCGCAGTCTTCAACGCGGTGTCGGCGAGGCCCTTGCGGGCGCCGTGCGTCGAGATGAAGTACTGCAACACGTTGAGACCTTCGCGGAAGTTCGCCGTGATCGGCGTCTCGATGATCGAGCCGTCGGGCTTGGCCATCAGGCCGCGCATGCCGGCGAGCTGACGGATCTGTGCCGCGCTACCGCGGGCGCCCGAATCGGCCATCATGAAGATCGAGTTGAAGGACTTTTGACGGTGCTTCTGACCCTTGATGTCGGTCGCCTCTTCCGAGCCGAGCTTCTCCATCATCGCCTTGGCGACTTGATCATTGGCGCGTGACCAGATGTCGACGACCTTGTTGTAGCGCTCGCCGTTGGTGACGAGACCCGAGGCGTACTGATCTTGGATTTCCTTCACTTCGCGATCGGCCGCCGCAACGATCTTGACCTTTTGATCGGGGATGACGATGTCGTCGATGCCGAAGGAGACCGAAGCGCGGGTCGCGTAGTGGAAGCCCGTGTACATCAATCGATCGGCGAAGATGACCGTATCTTTGAGGCCAAGCTGACGGTAGCAGGCGTTGATGGTCGCCGAGATCGCCTTCTTGGTCATGTCCTGGTTGACGATGTCGAAGGACAAACCTTCGGGCAGCACCTCCGACAGCAAAGAACGGCCGACAGTGGTCTTGACCAATCGACGCCGCGGCTTCTTCTCGCCGTTCTCTATGATGGTTTCGTTGATGCGCACTCTGATGCGCGACTGCAAATGTACCTGCCGCGTTTCGTAGGCGCGGTGCACCTCACCGACGTCGGAGAACATCATGTCTTCGCCGGGCGCGCCGATGCGCTCGCGAGTCATGTAATAGAGACCGAGCACGACGTCCTGCGACGGCACGATGATCGGATCACCGTTGGCGGGCGAGAGGATGTTGTTCGACGACATCATCAAGGCGCGCGCCTCGAGCTGGGCCTCGAGCGAGAGCGGCACGTGCACGGCCATCTGGTCACCGTCGAAGTCCGCGTTGAACGCGGTGCAGACGAGCGGATGCAGCTGGATCGCCTTGCCTTCGATCAGCACCGGCTCGAAAGCCTGGATGCCGAGACGGTGCAGCGTCGGTGCGCGATTGAGCAACACGGGATGCTCGCGGATCACCTCCGAGAGGATGTCCCAAACTTCCGGTCCTTCGCGCTCGACGAGACGCTTGGCGGCCTTGATGGTCGAGGCGTCGCCACGCAGCTGCAACTTCTGGAAGATGAACGGCTTGAAAAGCTCTAGCGCCATCTTCTTCGGCAGACCGCACTGGTGCAGACGCAGCGTCGGACCCACCACGATGACCGAACGGCCCGAGTAGTCGACGCGCTTGCCGAGCAGGTTCTGGCGGAACCGGCCCTGCTTGCCCTTGATCATGTCGGCGAGCGACTTGAGGGGGCGCTTGTTGGTGCCGGTGATGGCACGACCGCGACGGCCGTTGTCGAGCAGTGCGTCGACCGCTTCCTGCAGCATGCGCTTCTCGTTGCGCACGATGATGTCCGGCGCATTGAGTTCGAGCAGACGACGCAGGCGGTTGTTGCGGTTGATGACGCGACGATAGAGATCGTTCAGATCGGAGGTCGCGAAGCGGCCGCCGTCGAGCGGCACGAGCGGACGCAGATCGGGCGGCAGCACTGGCAGGATGGTCATCACCATCCACTCGGGACGATTGCCCGACTCGATGAACGACTCGATCAGCTTCAGGCGCTTCGAGAGTCGCTTGAGCTTGGTCTCGGAGCTGGTGTTGCCCATGCCCTCGCGCGCCTTGCCGACTTCAGCGGCGAGGTCGAGCGAATGCAGCAACTCGTAGATGGCCTCGGCGCCCATGCGGGCGTCGAACTCGTCGCCGTGCTGCTCGATGGCCTCGAGATACATTTCGTCGGTGAGCAGTTGGCCGCGTTGCAGCGGCGTCATGCCCGGATCGATGACCACGAAGGCTTCAAAGTAGAGCACGCGCTCGATCTCGCGCAGCGTCATGTCCAGCATCAGGCCGATGCGCGACGGCAACGACTTGAGGAACCAGATGTGCGCCACCGGCGAAGCGAGCTCGATGTGCCCCATGCGATCACGACGAACCTTCGACTGCGTGACTTCGACGCCGCACTTCTCGCAGACCACGCCGCGATGCTTGAGGCGCTTGTACTTGCCGCAAAGACATTCGTAATCTTTGACGGGGCCGAAGATCTTGGCGCAGAAGAGACCGTCACGCTCCGGCTTGAAGGTGCGGTAGTTGATGGTCTCGGGCTTCTTGACCTCGCCGAAAGACCACGACCGAATCATCTCGGGCGAGGCGAGGCCGATCTTGATCGAGTCGAATTGCTCGACCGGTGCGTTCTGCTTGAAAATTTTGAGTAAGTCTTTCATGGCTGCACCTCAGATCAATCCTGTTCCAGCTCGACGTTGATCGCGAGGGAGCGGATCTCCTTCACGAGCACGTTGAACGACTCGGGCATGCCGGCATCCATCTGGTGATTGCCGTCGACGATGTTCTTGTACATCTTCGTGCGGCCGTTCACGTCGTCCGACTTGACCGTCAACATTTCTTGCAGCGTGTACGCTGCGCCGTAGGCCTCGAGCGCCCAGACTTCCATTTCGCCGAAGCGCTGGCCGCCGAACTGCGCCTTGCCACCGAGCGGCTGCTGGGTGACGAGCGAGTACGGCCCGGTCGAACGCGCGTGCATCTTGTCGTCGACCAAGTGGTTGAGCTTCAGCATGTACATGTAGCCCACCGTGACCTGGCGCTCGAAGCGCTCGCCCGTGCGACCGTCGGTGAGATTGGTCTGGCCAGAGAGCGGCAGATCCGCGAGCTCGAGCAGACGCTTGATCTCGGCCTCGGCCGCACCATCGAACACCGGGGTGGCGATCGGCACGCCGCGCGAGAGATTCTTGGCGAGTGCCACCACCTCGGCGTCGTTCAGACTGTCGATCTTCTCGTGCTGTCCACCGGTGTCGTTGTAGACGCGACCGATGAATTTGCGCAGATCGACGATCGCCTGCTGCTGCTCGAGCATGCGACCGATCTTGAGACCGAGACCCTTGGCTGCCCAGCCGAGGTGGGTCTCGAGCACCTGTCCGACGTTCATTCGCGAAGGCACGCCGAGCGGGTTCAGCACCACGTCGACCGGAGTACCGTCCTCGAGGTAGGGCATGTCCTCGACCGGAACGATGGTCGAGATCACGCCCTTGTTGCCGTGACGGCCGGCCATCTTGTCGCCGGGCTGCACGCGACGCTTCACCGCGAGATACACCTTCACCATCTTGAGCACGCCTGGCGACAGATCGTCACCCTGCGTGATCTTCGACTTTTTGTTCTCGAGCTTGGCTTCGAACATCTTGCGCTGCTCGCGCAGGCGTTCTGCCGTCGCTTCGAGCTGAGCGTTGGCGTCTTCGTCGTCGAGACGAATCTCGAACCAGTCGTCACGCTTCACATCGTCGAGATAGTCGGCGGTAATCTTCGAGCCCGACTTGAGTCGGTTGGGACCACCCGCCGCCACCTTGCCGAGCAACATGCCGCGCACGCGCTGGAACATGTCGTCTTCGAGGATGCGCTGCTGATCGCCGAAGTCCTTGCGGACACGCTCGATTTCGGCTTTCTCGATGGACAGGGCGCGCGAGTCCTTCTCGACGCCGTCGCGCGTGAACACGCGCACGTCGATCACCGTGCCGTCCATGCCCGGGGGCACGCGCAGCGAGGTGTCCTTCACGTCGCTCGCCTTCTCGCCGAAGATCGCGCGCAGCAACTTCTCTTCCGGAGTCAGCTGCGTCTCGCCCTTCGGCGTGACCTTGCCGACCAGAATGTCGCCGGCGCGGACTTCGGCGCCGATGAAGGCGATGCCGGCCTCGTCGAGCTTGTTGAGGGCCTGATCACCCACGTTCGGGATGTCCGCGGTGATTTCTTCGGAGCCGAGCTTGGTGTCGCGCGCGACACAAGTGAGCTCCTCGATGTGGATCGTGGTGAAACGATCTTCCTGCACCACGCGCTCGGAGATGAGGATCGAGTCTTCGAAGTTGTAGCCGTTCCAGGGCATGAACGCGACCAGCATGTTCTGACCGAGCGCGAGCTCGCCGAGATCGGTCGACGGACCGTCGGCAAGCACGTCGCCGCGAGCGATCGCATCGCCGGCCGACACCAGCGGACGCTGGTTGATGCAGGTGTTCTGGTTGGAACGCGTGTACTTGGTGAGGTTGTAGATGTCGACACCGGGCTCGGCAGCCGTGGTCTCGGCATCGTTGACGCGCACCACGATGCGCGAGGCGTCGACCGAATCGACCACGCCACCGCGCTTGGCCACTACCGTAACGCCAGAGTCGATCGCCACCGGACGCTCCATGCCGGTGCCGACCAGCGGCGCCTCGGTACGCAGCGTCGGCACCGCCTGCCGTTGCATGTTCGAGCCCATCAGCGCGCGGTTCGCATCGTCGTGCTCGAGGAACGGGATGAGCGATGCGGCCACCGACACGATCTGCTTCGGCGAAACATCCATGTAGTTGATGCGATCACGCGGCATGAGCGTGAACTCGTTCTGGAAGCGGCACGAAACCAGGTCGTCGGTGAGTTCGCCCTTCGCGTTGGTGCTGGCATTCGCCTGCGCGATCGCGAACTCGCCCTCTTCGATCGCCGAGAGATAGTCGATCTGCATGGTGACGCGACCGTTCTCGACGCGCCGGTAAGGCGTCTCGAGGAAGCCGTACTGGTTGGTACGCGCGTACACCGACAAAGAATTGATGAGTCCGATGTTCGGACCTTCGGGCGTTTCGATCGGACACACGCGGCCGTAGTGGGTCGGGTGCACGTCGCGAACTTCGAAGCCGGCACGCTCGCGGGTGAGACCACCCGGGCCGAGCGCCGAGACACGACGCTTGTGCGTGACCTCGGAGAGCGGATTGTTTTGGTCCATGAACTGCGACAGTTGCGAGGAGCCGAAGAATTCTTTGACTGCCGCTGCCACGGGCTTGGCGTTGATCATCTCCTGCGGCATCAGCGGCTCGGTCTCGGCGATGTTGAGTCGCTCCTTGACCGCGCGCTCGACGCGCACCAAGCCGACGCGGAAGGCGTTCTCCGCCATCTCGCCGACCGAGCGCACGCGACGATTGCCGAGGTGGTCGATGTCGTCCACCGTACCGTCGCCGTTGCGGATCGCGATCAGCACCTTCAGCACATCGAGGATGTCCTCTTTCGAGAGCACGCTCGAGCCGAGGATCTCTTGCCGAGCAACGCGGCGATTGAACTTCATGCGGCCGACCGCCGACAGGTCGTAGCGCTCGTCGTTGAAGAACAGGTTCGAGAACAGGTTCTCGGCGGCATCGCGGGTGGGCGGCTCGCCGGGACGCATCATGCGATAGATCTCGACCAGCGCCTCGAGGCGGTTCTTGGCCGGATCGATGCGCAGCGTGTCGGAGATGTACGGGCCGCGATCGAGGTCGTTCACGAACAGCGTGCTGACCTCGGTGATGCCGATTTCGATCATCTTCTCGGCAGATGCCGCGGTGATGACCTCGTTGGCCTTGGCAACGATCTCACCGGTCTCGGTGTTGACTACATCGTGCGCGAGAATCTTGCCGTAGATGTAGTCGCGCGGCACGGCGAGACGACGCACACCGGCGTCTTCGAGCTGACGCACGTGGCGTGCCGTGATGCGGCGGCCCTCTTCGACCACCACCTTGTCACCGATGCGGATTTCGAAGCTCGCGGTTTCGCCGCGCAAACGCGCCGGTACGAGCTCGAGCGAGGTTTCGTCTTTCGAGAGGAAGAAGCGGTTCTTCTCGAAGAAAGTGTCGAGGATCTCGGCTTCGTTCATGCCGAGGGCGCGCAGGATGATCGACACCGGCAGCTTGCGCCGGCGATCGATGCGCGCAAATACGCAGTCTTTGGCGTCGAACTCGAAGTCCAGCCACGAACCACGGTAAGGAATGATGCGGGCGCTGAACAGCAGCTTGCCCGAGGAATGCGATTTGCCACGATCATGATCAAAGAAAACGCCCGGGCTGCGGTGCAGCTGCGAGACGATGACGCGTTCGGTGCCGTTGACCACGAACGTGCCATTGTCGGTCATGAGCGGCAGTTCACCGAGGTAGACCTCCTGCTCGCGCACGTCCTTGACGGGCTTCTTGGGGCCAGCGGCCTCCTTGTCGTACACCACGAGGCGAACCTTGACGCGCAGCGGCGCGGCGTAGGTGAGGCCGCGCAGCTGACATTCTTTGACGTCGAACACCGGCTCGCCGAGCCGATAGCTCACGTACTCGAGGATCGCGTTACCCGAGTAGCTCGAGATCGGGAAGACCGATTTGAACGCCGCATGCAGACCGACGTCGGTCCGGCCGTCTTCGCTCTTGTCCATCTGCAGAAACTGCCGATAGGAATCGAGCTGGATGGCGAGCAGATAGGGCGTCTCGAGGACGCTGCCCTGCTTGCCGAAGTTCTTGCGGATGCGCTTCTTCTCAGTGAAGGAGTAAGCCATCGGACACCTCTCTCGTCAAAACTCTGCGGGGACGACGAAACAGCCGGGGTCTTCAGACCCCGGCTGCCTCGCGCCTTGCGACATGTACGTAATGCCCACCGTCGATTACGGCGGGATTACTTGATCTCGACCTTCGCGCCGGCTTCTTCCAGCTTTTTCTTCATGGTCTCGGAGTCGGCCTTGTTCACGCCCTCCTTGACCGTGCCCGGAACGGCTTCAACGAGGTCCTTCGCTTCCTTGAGGCCGAGGCCCGTCAGTTCGCGAACAACCTTGATGATTCCGACCTTCTTGTCGGCCGGGTATTCCTTGAGGATGACGGTGAACTCCGTCTTCTCCTCAGCCGGGGCCGCGGCGGCAGCCGGGCCAGCGACGGCCGCGACGGCGACCGGCGCAGCAGCGGTGACACCGAACTTCTTCTCCATGTCGGAGATCAGCTCGACCACCTGCATGATGCTCATCTGCGAAATTGCTTCGAGGATTTCGTCCTTGCTAACAGCCATTGTCGTTACTCCAAAGTAGGTTCAAAGGCAAAACAAGATCAACCGCTGGCGGCCTGCTTGGCGTCGCGGACAGCCGCGACGGTGCGGACCAGCTTGGTATGCGGCGCAGCCAACGTGCGCACGAACTTCTCGATCGGTGCCTTGAGGGTTCCCAAGAACATCGACAGAGCCTGTTCGCGCGTCGGCAGCGAGGCGACCTTCTCGAGGTCCTTGCCCGGCAGCACTTGGCCACCGAGGGACACGAGGGTCGCGACGAGCTTTTCGTTCGACTTCGCGAAGTCCTTCACCACGCGCGCAGCCGCGCCCGGATCGTCCTTCGAGAACGCGAGTACGAGCGGCCCCTTGAGATGGGGACCGACCGACTCGAACGATGTGCCGGCCATTGCCTTGCGTGCCAGCGTGTTTTTGACGACACGCATGTACACGCCCTGGGCACGGGCCTTGGCACGCAGCTCGGTCATCTGCGAAACCGTGATTCCACGGTATTCGGCAGCGACCACCGATTGCGCAACAGCCGCAATCTCCGCCACTTCCTTTACCAGCGCTTTCTTGTCTTCTAGGTTCAGAGGCACTTGTTGATTACTCCTCTCCTGAAGATCACACACCGGCCGACGACTTGCGCCGCCTGCCGGACCTTTCGACGGTGACCTTCATACGAGGACGATCCTCGTCTGAGCGGCACACCACCTGCGCAGGCGATCATTAAGGGCTGGCGGAACGCATCAGCCGTTCCCCTGCCCGCCTGCGGTCTTCGATGGAACCCGGCACCTTTCGATGCCGAACCCGCATCAACCAAAAAAACGTTCCGATCAGACGCCTAGTGACGACTGATCGACCTGCACGCCCGGACCCATCGTCGA
>Ga0075471_10002280_pt1 | contig 12623 bp, 10 predicted proteins | sample DEB19_08_DNA_2_FD_74787 | JGI IMG/M metagenome (GOLD analysis project Ga0075471, IMG submission 74787) | Aqueous microbial communities from the Delaware River and Bay under freshwater to marine salinity gradient to study organic matter... | ecosystem: Environmental > Aquatic > Marine > Coastal ... | reverse complement strand
ATCAGGGGGTGTGCCGGATTGAAGACTTGCGAGCTGGAAAGCCCATGTTGCAAGTCCTCGCCACTGGCTTTCGGAATCCGAACGGCTTAGGAGTTTCTGCGGATGGGCGATTTGTTACTACCAGTGTCCAGGAAGGAGATTGGACACCTGCTAGCTCCATTTGCCAGATCGAACTCGATCAAAACCTAGGTGCGCACTTTGGCGCAGGTGGCCCGCGAAATGGGAAACCGCCAGAGCCGGTGCTCATGTACATGCCGAGAGGCGAGGACAACTCAGCGAGTTCACAAGTTTTCATCACCAGCGAGAAATGGGCCACCCTCAAAGGTGATAACAACCTTATCCACCTATCCTCTGGCGGTGGCAGCGCATGGCTTGTCATGCGGCAGCAGGTAAATGGCACTTGGCAGGGGGCGGCGGTCAAGATCAGCGGGAATTTTGATTCGGGGCCACAGTGCGCGCGATTCAATCCAAAAGACGGTCATTTGTATGTGAATGGCATGCAGGGCTGGGGCAGTTACACGCCGAAGGATGGCTGCTTCCAGCGTGTGCGCTTCACCGGCGGCGACAAAGCGATGCCGGTGGCTTTTGAGGCTCGCGACAACGGCGTGCTGATTCGTTTCAATCAGGCATTGAAGGACGTGGATGCAGCGACGTGCTTCGCCCAGTGCTGGAACTACAAATACGGGCCGCAATATGGATCGCCCGAGTACTCCTTGAAGTATGCCGACACGCCGGGTCACGATCCTCTGGAGGTGCGCAGCGTGCAGAAGCTCGATAGCGGCAGGGCGCTTTTCCTCGAAATCCCACAGATCATTCCTGCCAGCCAAATTCATCTTCGTTTGAGCAGCGGGCATGATGTCTTTCTCACCGCTCATGCGCTGGCGCAGCCTTTCACCGATTTCCCGGGCTACACGAAGATCGCCAAAGCGAACCGCGCAGCGCAAATCGGTCTCGAGGCGTCGAAACCCGCCAAAGCAAACCCCTGGGCCAAAGGCGAGCCTGGACGCGAAATCGTCGTCGAAGCTGCTTTGGGCCTGCAATTCGTCCAAAAGCAGCTTTTGGCCAAAGTGGGCGAAAAACTCACGATCTGCTTCAAGAACCCCGATGTCGTGCCGCACAACTGGCTGCTCGCCAAACCCGGTTCACTGCAAAAACTTGGCGAGAAGTGCAATCTCATGATCACCGACCCCCAAGGCCTCGCCAAGCACTATGTCCCAGACAGCGACGACGTCATCGCTTATACCGACATGACGAATCCGAAGGGCGAATTCGTCATCCACCTCACCGCACCAAAGAAAAAAGGTGAGTATCCATATCTTTGCACCTTCCCTGGCCACTGGATGGTGATGAATGGGGTTATGAAGGTGCATTGATGCACTCTCGACCCGTGAACGCTGATCGCTTCACCCCCTAGATGCAAGAGGCCTAAAAGTTCGACATCTGCACCATGGCTTGATGGGTGTAAAATTCACTTAGACCGATTCTCAAAGTGTTTGTCTGATTCCCGTCAGCAGGGCAGCCGGATTGCTGCCGTCATTTGCTCATTACCTATTGTTCCAATAGCCTCCTCACTCTTTCCTTACCATTGAGGCCAGCGCTCGCCGGTCATTTCAGACATCCTATTTGAGAAATGGCCTAGCCAAGCATGCGAGAGTGCCTACAGCAGGGCACGGAACTCCGAAGCCTATCACAATGTAACGCAAGCAATGTTTCTTTGACCCAGCGTAACTTCTTGCTTCTATCACAACCATGCGCCGCCCTTGGATCAAGATTGAAGTCTCAACCCCTGACAAACCTGAAATCTGCGCCCTCGCCAAAAAGCTCCGGCTGGATGCCGACTCGGTAATGGGCAAGCTCGTTCGGTTATGGTCATGGGCAGAATTGAGCAATGCTAATCCAAACGATCTAAACGTTACAAAAGAGTTCATTGATCGTGTCTGTGGTCGCAAGGGATTTGCTGAGGCATTGATGCAGGTTGGTTGGCTTCAAGAGGATGGCGAGAACCTCTTTTTCCCCCATTTTTCACGCCATAATGGTAACGCTTCAAAAGTTAGAGGACTCACCGCTCGGCGTGTGGAGCTTCACCGGCATCGCAAAGGCAAAAGTGATGACTCAACCGTTGCACGCAAGCGTCAAGAACCGCTTTTATCGAATACCGTAAATAACGTAACAATCGAGCCTGAGCCTCAATTGACAGTAGGTGAACCGACTTTGGATCCCACCCAAACAGCACCTGCAATCCAAACGCTTTCTTCGTTGCCTGAGAATGTGCCTTCTCACAATTCAGATCTATCTGAACCAAGCGTCCATCCAGACCCGATCGAAGCTGAAACAAAAACCAAAAAGAAGCGTGGCAAGCCTGATACCAGTCTCGACGATCAACCCATGCTTTTTTGAGTCGACACTGCCACTAAAAACGTTTTATACGTTACATTTGACCGACCTGATCCGCAATCTCCTCGGCTGGATAGGTCCATATTTCGCTCAAAGTGGGATGGTAATGTGGGATCGATAGAAATTGCTTGGCTGTTGCACGGAAGTTCATGGCCACCACGACTTCATGGATGATTTCAGTTGCCTCAGGTCCGACAACGCAGGCACCAAGGATTTCGCCAGTCTGGGCGTGACCGATCATTTTCACGAAACCGTCCGTTTCTCCCATCACCATCGACTTGCCGTGATCCTGGAAAGGATAGTTGGCTTCGATAATGGGCACTCCGCGTTTTTGTAACGCCCTTATAGTTTCTCCAACCACTGCCACCTGAGGCTTGGAAAAGACACCAAAGAGCAGAAGACGGTAGTCGATGGCTTCTTCAGCCGCTTCACTCCGCAGCAGCCGAGCGGCATTGTGGGCAGCGATTTCCCCCTGCTGGATGGCCACATGGACGACATCCAGTGGACTGCAGACATCGCCTGCAGCGAAGATGTGATGCTGAGAGGTCTGCATGCGGTCGTTTACGGTGATTTTCTGCCGATCCGTCGCAATGTCGGCCTGCTTCAGCCCCAGACCGCTCGTGGCTGGTTGACGCCCCATGGCTAGCAGAACCTCCTCAACCCAAACAGTATGGGTTTGGCCGTCCTGGGTGAATTCGACACGCTTCCCACCTCCCACCCGCTGGACGCAAGTGAGCTGTGTGCCGCAGTGGACTCGCATCCCACGTCGCTCATAAGCATCACGCACCACAGCACCACATTCGGGATCGACACCGGTCAGAAGTTGAGCACTGCGCTGGATCAGGATCACATTACAGCCCACAGCCTCAAGATAATGCGCCATTTCGAGGGCGATGGCCCCACCACCGAGGACGGCCACGCTCTTCGGGAGTTCCGCTGCATCCAAAACCTCATCGCTGGTCCAGAAGCCGGCCTCTCTCAGACCAGTCACGGGTGGCACAAAGACCTCCGAACCGGTGGCAATGAGAAAACTGCGCGATATGAGCCGAAAGGCCGCCGAGCCATCCCGTGGGCGGACTTCAACCGTGTGGGGATCGACAAAAGAAGCAGTTCCACGGTGCAGGATGAAGCGCCCATCCTCGAGCTGGCCCCGTCGGTAACCCGCGAAATCGGCGATCAGTGCCCGTTTTCGTTCACGCAGCCGCTGGAGGTCCACGCCATGCGACTCCGCCTTCAGCCCAAACTCCGCCGCATTCCGAACCACTAGCTGACGGTTCGCGGTTTCAATCAGCGTCTTGCTCGGCATGCAACCATGCAGGATGCAAAGACCACCCAACTCCCCTGCCCCATCGATCACCGCAACTTTCAGACCCTCCGCGTGCGCTGTCCGGGCTCCGGCGTAGCCCGCGCTGCCACCTCCGATCACGACAAAATCAAAATCATAGTGCTCCATACCTCGAGGCTTCCGCCGAAGCCTTCGCTGCGCAATCGCAAAGTGGCTCAAGCCATGGGCAACAACTCTTTGATCGGCTCACCAAAGGGCAAAATGGGCATCGGACGACCTTGGAAATCGTCAAAGGTGTCGTTCGGGTCAATGCCGAGATGCTGGTAAACTGTCGCCCAGAGGTCATTCGGGCTCAGCGGTCTCTCAATGGGGAATTCTGCACGAGGATTCGTCGCGCCGATGACCTGACCGGTCTGCATGCCCCCACCACTCACGATGAAGCTCATCGCCTGCGGCCAGTGATCACGGCCAGGCTGGCTCACACCGGTCTGCGTGCCGATTTGCGTGTTGATCTTTGGCGTCCGGCCAAACTCGCCCGTGATAATCACGAGAACATCCTTGTCGAGACCCCGCTGGTGTATGTCCTCGATGAGGGCGGAAGCCGCTTGGTCGTAAACCGGCATGCGCCAGCGACAGTCGGCATACATGTCACAATTCACCGCGTGGCTGTCCCAATTGTAGGTGCAGTTTTTCGGAATCGCCGTCGAGAAGGGATTCTCCCACACCATCGTCACAAAACGGCATCCGGCCTCCACGAGTCGTCGGGCCATGAGGCCGCGCTGACCATAGGTGCTGAAGCCATAACGCTCACGCACTTGAGTCGGCTCACGACTGAGATCGAATGCCTCACGCACCTGTGGAGTGGTTAACATCCCAAAAGCACGCTGGCTAAAGCTATCCATGGCCTCCATCAGACCTCCGCGGTCCATCTCACGCTTCAGATTGTCGATGCCCTTCAGGAGGTGCATGCGATCATCGAGCCGATGCTCCATGTCAGGGGTGAGGCCGATGTTTTCGATCTTAAAATCTTTCGCACTCGGATCTCCCACCACCATGAAGGGCGTAGCCGAGGGGCCCAAGTAGGCGCTGCCCATGGAGAAGATATCCACCCCGCTGCGTCCGCGATCCACACCCGCCACGCACACCGGCATCGCCTCACCTGCCCGCTGCAGCTTGCGCTGCACAATGGAGGTGACCGAAGGCGCATCATTCACGAAACCCACCGGCAGGGCTGGCATGCGTCCTGTCATGAAGCGCTTGTGGCCACCCCCATGGTCGCTGAACTCATGATGCACGCTGCGGATGATGTTGAACTTGTCCGCCATCTTCGCCTGCCGTGGAAACAACTCAGAAATATGCGTGCCCGGCACGTTCGTGCGGATGGGATTGAGCACGCCGCGATACTCGACGGGAGCATTCGGCTTCATGTCATAGCTCTCGAGTTGGGACATTCCGCCCGGCAACCAGACAAAGATGACCGATTTATCCTTCAACTTTCGGCCGGCAGACTTGGCAAGACTTTCCGCTCGCAGCGTGTCTGCAAGCGACCATCCGCTCAGGGCGAGTGAGCCCATACTAAGGAAACTCCGCCGGGAAAGCGGACCGCTGCAACGCTGATAGGGAACGGAAAGAGGCATGACACGAACCACTCATCGTTACGCAGACTTCCCAGCCAATCTATCGCGCGTGAAATCCTCACGTCTTGTGATTCGCGATTGGCAAAGCCTTCCCGCTCGCCACATCCTGCAAGCTTTGTTTCTGATGAAAGCCCTGTTTTTGACCAATGAATACCCGCCGCACATCTACGGCGGCGCCGGCGTGCATGCGGAATACCTGTCGAAGGAGCTCGCCAAGCTCATGCAGGTTGAGGTTCGCTGCTTTGGCGATCAAGACGACACCCACCCGAATCTCCGCGTCATGGGTGCAGGCCTGAAAAATGGCGACTGGACCTGTCCTTCGCACCTGAAGTCCGTCTTTGGCGCCCTGCAGCGCTGCCTCGACTTCAACACCAAGGTCATTGATGCCTCCCTTGTACACCTACACACTTGGTACTCGCACTTCGGTGGCATCCTCGCCAAGCTGAACTACGGACTCCCCATGGTGCTCACCGTGCATTCACTGGAGCCGCTGCGCCCGTGGAAGCGCGAGCAACTCGGTGGCGGCTATGACTTCACCGTCTGGCTCGAATCCACCGCCCTGAAGATGGCTGATGCGGTTATCGCCGTGAGCGAGGAGACCAAGGTGGACCTGCTGCGCCTCTTCGACCTCGATCGTCACAAGATCCACGTCATTCACAACGGCATCGACCTCGATGAATACCATCGCATCGAGGCTCCCGAGGTCCTGCAAAAGCACGGCGTGGATCCCAGGAAGCCCTATGTGCTCTTCGTCGGCCGCATCACGCGGCAAAAAGGCATCATCCACCTCGTCCGCGCCATCCAGCACCTCGATCCCGGCTTCCAGGTCGTCCTGTGCGCCGGGGCACCGGACACGCCCGAGATCAAAGCCGAGATGGAGGGTGCTGTCGCCGCCGTCAGTGCGCAGCGGCCCGGCATCGTCTGGATCCAAGCCATGCTGCCAGTGCAGGAAAAAATCGCCATGTACTCGCATGCCGAGGTCTTCTGCTGCCCCTCCATCTACGAACCCTTTGGCATCATCAACCTTGAGGCCATGGCCTGCGAAACTGCCGTCGTGGCGAGTGCCGTGGGGGGCATCAAGGAGGTTGTTGTCCATGGCGAGACAGGGCTGCTCGTACCACTAGAACAGCAAACCGAGAGCCCTTTTGAAGCCCTCCACCCCGAGCAATACGCGCGTGACCTCGCCAATGGCATCAATGCTCTCATGCGTGATGAAGCCAAGCGCCGCGCCATGGCCCTCGCGGGTCGCCAACGTGCCGTCGAGCACTTCAGCTGGAAATCCATCGCCCGCAAAACGATGTCTCTTTACAAGACGCTCGCGGAGTGAGCTGGGGTTGGCCTTGCGGGCGTTAGAATGCCTCGTGCAATAGGCTGAACGCAACGAGTCGGGAGTTACCGACTGCCGCCATGAGGCCCTTGGCGAGCACCTCCTCTTCCTTTAGGCAGCCGCCTTGAGCACCTCGTGTGTGTGGATGGCCGGGTTCACGATGTCGCGAACGAACTGGGCGGGCTCAGCACCCTGACCGAAAACGTAGATGCGGGTGCGGAGGGTCAGCTTCGTGATCTGGAAGGCGGCGTCGGGATTGGCGCGGTGGTAGTTGAGAATCATTTCCTTCTCCAAATCGAGCGCGGCACCCTTCATGCCGTATTCGAGGACGAAGGAGGCTTTTTCAAAAGCAGGCTGGCCGCCGATGCGGGCCTCTTGGCTGATGGAATCGACGAGCACACGATTCACAAAGGCATCGAGCGCGGCCTCATCGCCGGTGAACTCGATTTTATACACGCGGCCTTCGCGATACTTCAGCGGGAGGGGATGTGGGGCGTAGAGCAGCTTGTGGCAGTCGCTTTCGGTGTCGAATTTACCGAGGATTTCGAAGGTCTTGGTCATGAGGCGTTGCCTGTCCGTAGCGAGATGGCGCTGACGTGCAAGCCGGGGGTTGCGGGATGTGACTTCCACGCCCTTTCTGGGGGCCATGCCCCTCACTCTTCTGCCATTCTCCGGCGCTTCCCTGGCACCGCACATCGACGCGCTGGGCACACTGCGCATCACCGTCTTTCGAGAGTATCCCTACCTCTACGACGGCAGCCTCGATTACGAGCGTGACTACCTGCAATGCTACCTGCGCTGCCCTAGGAGCCTTGTCGTGCTGGCCTTGGATGAAGATCGCGTAGTGGGCGCAACGACCTGCATGCCGATGAGTGAGGAGGGACCGGAGTTCCAAGCGGCCTTCAAGGCAGGTGGCTATGATCTGGAGACGATCTGCTACTTCGGCGAGTCCATCCTGCTGCCGGAGTATCGCGGGCTCGGGCTGGGTAAGGCTTTCTTTGCCCATCGCGAGAGCCACGCGCGGTCTATCGGGGCTCAAATCGCGACTTTTTGTGCCGTGGAGCGTCCGGCGGATCATCCGCTGCGCCCTGCCGACTATCGCCCGCTGAATGCTTTTTGGCAGGCGCAGGGCTACACCCAGCACACCGAACTGCAGACGACCTTTGTGTGGAAAGAAATCAGCGAGGAGGCGGAGTCGCCGAAGACACTCACGTTTTGGCTAAAGCAGTTACCGACCTGATTTCGTGTCCAACTTCCCTGCCCCAGCTGCCTTCATCTTACAAACTATCGCCATGTCTGCGCCTGATCGCACCCAGGAATTCCTCGAACTGCTCACCACACATGATCGTGCACTAGGCATGTATGTGCACAGCCTCGTGCAGGATGTGCATGATGCCGATGACATTCTGCAACAGACGAAAATGATCCTGTGGCGCTGCTTTGACCAGTTCGAGACGGGCACGCACTTTCTTGCTTGGGCTCGCAAAACGGCTTTTCACCAAATCCTGACCTATCGCCGCCACAAGAAGCGCGAGGCGACACCGCTGAGCGATGACATCCTAGAACTGCTGCACGATGAAGTAGCCCGACTGAATGATGATACGGACCACCGCCGCGATGCTCTGCGCTCGTGCGTGGCGAAACTGCCCGCTGCACACCGTCAACTCGTAACGCTGCGCTATTACGAAGACATGGACATCGATGGCGTAGCGGCGCGCATCCGCAGCACCTCAGGCGCCGTTTACCGAGCACTGAGCCGCATCCGCATAAGCCTCATGATCTGTATGGAAAAAGAACTCGAACTGGAAGTAACCACCTCATGAAGACGGCTGATCGATTCCGCCTCATAGAGCTGTCCGAGCGTTACGCAGATCAAAAGCTCTCGCCGGAGGAAACGACTACGCTGGAGGCCGATCTGCGTGCCTCACCGGAGGCTCGCGCCTTCTTTGCCAAGGCGCTGCATCAGCGGGCGGAGCTGACCTTTGATGATTCGTGGCACTCGCAGCAGGTCGCGGAAACGGCACCAGCCACCCAATCGGTGTGGTGGCGCTATGTGGCCACTGCGACCGCAGCGGCGTGCCTCACGCTGGCCTTGGCAGCCATTCCACTACGCCAGGATGGCAGCGTGGCGACGCTCATTCGTGCACAGCAATGCCAGTGGGCTGGCAGCAGCCTGCCAACAAATGAGGGAGCTCGACTGAAGCCTGGCATGCTCGATTTGATCGAAGGCCTAGCCGTGCTGCGCTTTGACAGCGGCGCGGAACTTGTGCTCGAAGCTCCGGCGACGCTGGAGGTGCTTGATGCGATGAATTGCAAGCTCAGACGCGGCACTCTCGTGGCCGAGGTTCCTCCGCAAGCAAAGGGTTTCAGCATCGACACGAAGGACGCGAAGGTCATCGACTGGGGCACGCGTTTCGGCCTGAGTGCCGATGAGGATGGCAAATACCTCGTGCAGGTACTCGAAGGCCTCGTCGAGGTAGAGAACAAGGACGGCAAACCGACTCGAAAGCTCGAAAAAGGCCAGCGGGTGGACCGAGGGTGGTCCAAAAGCCAACTGAATCCGGATGGCGGCGATGAGCCAGAGCCGAGCCGCTGGCAACCCGCGACGGTGATCGATGCCGGCAATGGCTGGCAGGCCATCACGACCGCGTTTGGTCATGGGCGCGATAGCTACATCCAGTCGGCCGAGAAAACGCCGTCGGACTTTGGTGCGCATCCTTTCATTCGTGTGAAGCGCAGTGATCGGAAGATCGAATTGAACCGCAAAGCCTACCTAGCCTTCGATTTAAGCCAGTTCCGCGAGCGCCCAATCCATGATGCCGAACTCGTGCTGACCATTGAGCCTAGCGAACTCGGTTTCGCGAGCTTCGTGCCCGATGCGACTTTTGCCGTGTATGGCGTGAAAGACGAATCAGCGGATGCGTGGGACGAAAACGGCCTCAGTTGGCTCAACGCTCCCGCGCACCAGCCGAGCCAAGCCGAGCGTCATCTTCCCGTGAGCGAGCAAGTAGTGCTGCTGGGCAAGTTTGAGATCGCTCAAGGCGTCACCCGTGGCACACGCAAGATCAGCGGCAAGGCGCTCGCTGACTTCCTCACCACCGACACCAATCAAATCGCTACACTTATCATTTGCCGCGAGACGAACGAAACCGCCGACAGCGGCCTCGTGCATGCGTTCGCGACGAAGGAGAACGGCAGCCGCTCGGCACCAGTGCTTCGCGTGAAAACGCGGTGAGTGATCCGAGATCCTTACTCCGTATCCTTTACCCGCGTGAAGGTGCCACCGGTGAGAGCGGCGACTTGCTCCATCAGAGACTTTTGGTCTCCAACAACGGGGATGTCCTCGCCAATGGCGATGGTGTGAATGCGGCATTGATGACGTTGTTTGATTTTCCTAGCGGCATCGAGGACCATGTCATCGCTGCCATCACTCGGTGAGCCGTCGCTGAGCAGGTAAATCGTATCAAGGTTCGCATCGGGCAGCACCTTCGTGGCCGCATGTGTTAACGCGGAAACCATCGAGGTGCCACCATCGGCCTGCAACTCCTCCACAAACCTCTCCGCCTTCTTCCGCGAGGCATCGTCATTGAGCGAGATGCCACGCGTGAAGCAAGACTCGACGTCATCGCTGAAGGTAAGAATGCCATAGCGTAGGCGCTCCGGGCGGTTCGGCAGCACGAGCAGGATGTTGCTCATCTGAGCGCGGAGCTTTTGGATGCGCGAGCCGATGGCCATGCTGCCGCTCACATCGAGGATGAAGAGCAAGCCGTTGCCCTCGACCTTCACGCCATAAAAAGATTCCATGTCGATCATGGACTCATCGACTGGCTTAACGAGCGCCTCAGCTTTAAGGAACTCCTCAAAGTCTGCAGCAGGGTGCATCTTGAAGTCGATCTTCTCGCGATTGGCCGCCAGCCAATCGGCCCATTGCTTGCCCGGCTCCTTGTCGAAATACCTACCAGTGATCCGATAAAGCCCACAGGCCGCACGATGACCGATGGCCTGATCCTTTACCTGCGGAATGAGAGCCTCAACAGCCTTCAAATGACGCATACCTCCAAGCGCCTCAGCTGCAGAGGCACGGATGACATGCGGATAATCCAACTGCAGCAGCGCGCCGATGCGTGTGACGACCCTCTCGGGATTGTCCTCGAACTGGCCGAGCCCCAATGCAGCCATCGCGATGCGTTCCGGTGCCTTCACCTTGGCAGGCTCACCCTTCGCTTGCTCGATCACCTGCCAAAACAACCCGCGAGACTCCAGCAGGCGAATGCCAGTGAAGAAGAGCAGCGTGTCATCAGCGCAGTTAGGATGCTTCAGCAGCCAATCGGCCAGTGTTTTGCGTCCGGGAGCCATCACTGGCCATGCGGCGACCAACTCCGTGAGGCGTGCCTTGATGCCTCCCCCAACACGGTTGCTTTGCACTGCGTCGAGCACGAGCTGCGCAGCCTTTTCAGTCGTGAGGTCTTTCAGCCCCACAAGCGCCTCCTGCTTCCTGTCACGAATGCCTTTCGTGATCTTCTTGAGGAGTTCTGCCTCGTCTTGCACGGCATGCAAGGAATGGACGAAAACATACAAGATCAGCAAAATCAGGCGTTTCATACGAAGAAAGGGGTGGTGCGTAAGGTCATGATGCGCTTTCCCCGCCGCCTTGCCACATGAGGATGGTTGAACTAATGACACGAGTCTGGCTTTTTGCCTGCAATTTTATGACTCTCTCAAATCCTTGGTTCCTCGCTGCCCTGCTCGCCATCTTGGGCGTGTTCCATCTCGATCTGCTCGCCACGCTGCTGAATCTCTCGCGTTACCGCCTACCGCTGCCGCAGCGGCTGAAGGATGTGTTTGATGATGAGACAGTCAAAAAAGCAGCCGAATATGCGGGCCGCTCAGCCCGAGTCGATTTGATTCGCGATGCCTTCCTCCTCGCCGTGCTCATCGGCGTATGGTGGAGCGGTGGCTTTGCCTGGCTGGATGTGCAGGTACGCTCTTGGGGACTCAGCACTCTTTGGATAAATGTAGTATCCATCAGTGGGATCGTGCTGTGTAGAGCGTTGCTCGCACTCCCCTTCGAAGCATGGGAAACTTTTGGAGTGGAAGCAGAGTTCGGTTTCAATCGCACGACACCGGCCACTTTTATCGGCGACCGCTTGAAGGGGCTCTTGCTGATGCTTTTGCTCGGCGTGCCGCTGCTGACTTTGGTTCTGTGGTTCTTCCAAACCCAGCCGCTGGCGGCTCTATGGGCTTGGATATGCATGTCTGCTTTTAGCCTCATCATGGCGTGGTTGGCCCCGCGGGTGCTCATGCCTCTCTTCATGAAGTTCACGCCCCTGAGAGACGGCACGTTGCGCACAGCGATCCTTGAGCTCGCAGAACGTTTAAAGTTCCCCGTGGCCGATGTGTTCGTCGTAGACGGTTCACGCCGGACCTCGAAAGCGAACGCTTTCTTTGCGGGTTTTGGCAAAACGAAACGCATCGCCCTGTTTGACACCTTGATCACAAAGCACAACGAGGACGAACTTCTGGCCGTGCTTGCGCATGAAATCGGCCATTGCAAGTTACGCCATGTGCCTGTGCAGATCGCCCTCGGGCTGGTGGAATCCGCACTCATGTTCTGGCTGCTGCACCTCGCGCTGGGCTCGCCGGCCTTTTTCGAGGCTTTTGGTGTCAGTGGCCGACCACTGGGCCTCGGACTGCTATTTTTCACCCTGCTCTACCAGCCGGCTGGACTGCTGCTTGGGCTGTTTTCCAGCGCCATGAGCCGCAGGCATGAGTTTCAAGCGGATGCCTTTGCAGCCAAAGCCTGCAATGCCGCCCCTCTGATGAAAGCGCTAAGGAAACTATCCGTGGAAAACTTAGCCCATCCACAGCCTCACCCGCTCACCATTGCCCTCCGCTACTCCCACCCACCCCTTGGCGAGCGCCTCGCGGCACTCGAAAGACTCCTCTGATTTTTCCTCATTGTGAAAAAAAAGTCTTGGAA
>Ga0075471_10002277_pt1 | contig 12633 bp, 15 predicted proteins | sample DEB19_08_DNA_2_FD_74787 | JGI IMG/M metagenome (GOLD analysis project Ga0075471, IMG submission 74787) | Aqueous microbial communities from the Delaware River and Bay under freshwater to marine salinity gradient to study organic matter... | ecosystem: Environmental > Aquatic > Marine > Coastal ... | reverse complement strand
CACCCGGGAGTTCGACCTGTAATGGCGCACCCCTACCACCACGCCGAGAGTTCAGCCCGGAAGTTCGGCGGCATCCCAGAGGAGTACCTGAGGTTCCACGAATTTCTGGACGCATCCAAGAGCCACATGGCGGACTTCCGGCACCGGGCCTTGAGGCACCATTCCGAGGGCATCTTCCTGCTGGAGGAGTTCTTCGGGACCACGACGGTGCTCTCGACCGGCAGGGTTCTTCCCGTGCGATTCATCGGCGAGCAGCACGTCCTCGAAGACTTGGGCAGGATCCCAACGCTCCAAGACTGGCTCGGCAGGATTCAGCCCGAGAGTTGGATGCTGGGGCGGAGGGGGGAATCGCCGGTTAGCCTTTCGGCCAGCAGTGCTCCCGCGCCCGTTGCACGACCCACGCGAGGCGGCTCAACAAAAAGTCGGTGAAATGGACCCCATGTTCCCCATAGGAAATCGAAAGAACTGCCTCGGCTGAGAGGGGCTTTAGATTCTCGGGAATGGTGCCTTCATGGATCAGATCGTTCCGTAGGCATTCATAAAGGAAGTCCTCAATGGGCTTCTCGACATCGCCCACACGAACGGACGTGGGACCTTCTCTGCAGAGCCGCCATCGCTCATCTTGGAGAAGTTTGCGAAACGCTTCCTTGTCGCTCCGCACCATGGTTCGCGGATACCTCACTCGCGACAAAGCCGCCACTGCAATCAGCAACAGCAGCAGCGATCCCTCCCGCCGACCCGCTTCGTAAAGAATCCTCGCGTCCTCGATTCGGCGTAGAGGTGGCGGAAGGTTTGGATCCCGCCATTCGTCGTCATCGCCAAGCGTTCGAAGCCAATCGGCCGGCACATTCATGTCCGCCATCAACACTCCTTCTACGAAAACTGAAATGCCCAAACACTCTACAAGCCAAGGCCCTGCGCCCGCCAAACAGGAATCTCCCGCCACCCCCACTCTCACCTCCCGCCTCCACGAACTCATTTCAGCCTGCTTCACGGGCATCTGGGTCCAAACTCACGAACCCCACGAAGCCGCCCGGGAAATCACCGACCTGTGCCGCGCCGAGAACTGGCGACTAGGCATCTGGAACTGCGATTCGGGGGTCCAGTTCCCCATCGAGCAGATCGCGATCCCGGGCGTCACTGAAACCCAAGACCCGCTCGCTGTGATCCGGGCCATGCCGCAGGTTTCGCAAGGCTCCGGCACGACGCTGATCGTTTTCGAGAACCTGCACCGCTTCATGGGCAGCGTCGAACTCATCCAAGCCGTCGCGAGGCAGGCTATCTCAGGCAAGCACAACCGGGCCTTCATCGTCGTGCTTGCACCGGTGACGCAGATACCGCCCGAACTCGACAAACTCTTCGTGTGCGTCGACCATGAACTCCCGGATCAAGCGCAACTGGAGGAGATCGCCCGCGGAGTCGCCACACAGGACGGCGAACTTCCCGAGCCTGACGAACTCCCCCGGGTGATCGACGCCGCGAAGGGCCTGACGCGCAGCGAAGCCGAAAATGCCTACTCGCTGTCGCTGGTCAGGCACGGCACGCTGAAGGCCGAGACCCTGTGGGAACTGAAGAGCCAACAGTTGAAGAAAAGCGGCCTCGTCTCCATCCACCGCGGCACCGAGTCGTTCGAACAACTCGGCGGCCTCGACAACCTCAAAGCCTTCTGTCTCCGTGCCATGCGCCGCCAGAGCGAAGGGACCGTGAGCAACCGGCCTCGCGGCGTTCTGCTCCTCTCTCCTCCCGGCTGCGGCAAATCCCAGTTCGCGAAGGCGCTGGGCAACGAGACCGGCAGGCCCACGGTCGTCCTCGATGTCGGCGCCCTGCTCGGGTCTTTGGTGGGCCAGTCGGAGAGCAACGTCCGGGCGGCCCTCAAGTTGGCCGATGCGATGGCTCCGTGCGTCTTGTTTGCCGACGAGATCGAGAAGGCACTGGCGGGGGCTACTTCATCGGGCCAGACGGATTCAGGTGTAACAGCCCGCGTGTTCGGCTCGCTCCTGACGTGGCTCAATGACCACGACTCGGATGTCTTCTTCGTCGGCACCTGCAACGATGCCTCGAAACTGCCACCGGAGTTCGCACGGGCTGAGAGGTTCGACGGCGTGTTCTTCGTGGACTTGCCCGGGCGTGACCAGAAGGACGGTATCTGGGCCATCTACACGCGGCACTACGGGCTGGACGGGAAGCAAGCCCGGCCGGATGACACCAACTGGACCGGCGCCGAGATCAAGTCGTGCTGCAGGCTGGCATCGCTCTTGGACGTGCCGCTCGTTCAGGCCGCCCAGAACGTCGTGCCCGTGGCTGTCACTGCGGGCGACAAGATCGAGAGCCTGCGGCAGTGGGCCTCCGGTCGGTGCCTCTCGGCGGATCGGGCGGGAGTGTATTCGCGGTCGAGTGGCGGCCGGGTGCGGAGAGCTGTGCGGGAGCCGGGGTTGTGAATATGGTGGCGCAAGGCGACTCAAGAGACCATATCCTCGACACTTTTGGCAAAGAACCAACTATACAGCGGCACCTCCCACCGGATCACACAGAGGAATCAGGCCGGTTCTGGTTCGCACGCAGACGATCATCTTGGTGATGACTCCACTCATTGGACCAACGCCACTTGTAAGGAAGAGGCGTCTTGTCAACGCAACTATCACAAGATACCCGGCAGGCCCCATGGGCAGGCGGTTGTCGAAATGACTCGAATGCGTCATCAAGGCGCATGGCACTCACCGAGTGACCATATTTCAGGCACATCACCCGTTTTGTTCCAGCCGTTGGAAGCCCAAGCATCTCACCGGGTAGTCCGTAGCTCTCGATGAGCACGTGAATGTGCTCGCAATGCTTGGCGACTCTTGTGGGGTCGCGGTCCTTGATCCCAATCCGGACAATTTCGGCGATCTCATTGTCAGGATCATTGAGATCGACTCCTAGACCCGCTGCCTGCTGTGCGTAAAAGCGGTCAATCTCATCTTCACTTGGCTCCTGATCTCGCACCTCCGCCGCCTCCCGCATGGTGACGGTGAGTCGATCAAGTACATCCTGTTGGCCGTCGAACTGAGGTTCGCACTCCACCATCTTCCGGATCGCGTCGAACTGGTCCCTCACATCCGAGGGTTCAGACAAAAAGAGCAGTCTCACGCCGAGCCCAGCGATGACTTCCACGGCGTTGTCGCGCGACAGCGTGCGTTTTGCAACCTCCACGCAGAACGGCAGAAAGCGATATACAGCGTCAGCATAGGCCTTCGCCATATCCACCTGCCCGCACAGCCGGAGCGTCATAATGAATGGGAGAACTCCCTCCGCAATCTCCGAAAGCGCATGCGGCATCACAGCAAACATGTCGTCTGCTCCAAGACCGTTCATCGCGTTCAAAAGACGAAAGAAGTCTCTTGCGACCCGCGCAGAGGCTTGTAGCCTATGCAAGTACGTTATGGGACCGCAGAGCGTTTCGCCTCGCGGAGATCGGCTGCGCTCGCTCATTGCAAGCCACAGGGCCTGCTGCCCATTAACGCTCATTCGCGCCGCCCGAGCATAGATTCGAATAAAGCGGCGAGTGTCCGCTCGGCAAGATTTGTCCCTCGCTATGGCAAGCATCTCTGCGCCGATCTTGGCTCTGTTCCGGGCGCAGTCAACGTGCGCGGACGGCATGCCCTTGCCAATCCAAATGCGCGCGAAGAGAGGAGACATATGAAAAGCCCCAAGCAAGCGTGCGTCCGCCGGCTCAATCGGTGACTCGAATAACGCTCTGGCTCGTGCGTAGGCTCCTTGTAGATCACCAGCAGTAATTAGTTCCTCAATCACTCGCTTTTCCGCGAAGCCAGCCCATAGACGAAAGCGGCGGGCTTCCGCTGCGGGATCGTGAACATGCCCCAAATGATCCTGAACAAAAGAGAGCGGCACAGACTTCAGTCTTCGGAGAGTAATAGCGTTTTCAGCAGCGTGGATCGCTTGAAGGACACGGGCTGCGCAGTCATCTGTGCGTTCGAGCGTATTACTAGCAGAGAGCTTGAGCGTGAATGTGGATTGGTTCTCGGCGACGGCAGTGGCCAACGCCGTTTCAATATCTCGATTTCCCTGAACCACTGCCCAGCAACACACCTCAGCTGACACGTCGCAGATGACAAAGATCAGGGGTACGTGAAGAGATTCGGTGTAGTATTGAAAACGGGCTACCTCAGCGCGAGAGAATACGATCCTGCCCTCTCTATCACGCGACGGGCTTTCGACTCCTTTCACTTGCGCTTTGAAAAGTACGCCGGACGCCCGGCCGTTATCATCGATGGGTTCAATCTCATAGTCGACGCCATAGTCATCCTGATCTTCTTGGGAACGAGCAATCCACGACGGAAGCAGTCGCAGCTCGAAGAGACGTGAGGCAAGCGTGGAGATTTCTTTCGTATTCATGGCGCATGCAAGAACTGGTTCGAATAAGAGGCCGGCTAGGGGTGTGGGCAGCCTTGGCGGTAACAAGCTACTGCATTCCAGAACGCTACCGGCAAAGCACTCCGTTGACGTTGGCCGCAAGCCGCCGAGACTGTCTGACCAGAAGACTTCCAGCGCGGAAATCCGATGGCGGCAGACGTCTTGTGAAGATCTGGGTGATCATCTTCGGCCATATCGTCACGCCGTCAGCCTCCACCATGCCATAGGTAGCTGTCAAAGCCCCGACTCACGAACCACGTCTCGCACTCACGAATCGCGGATACCCGATTCTGCTCGCACCATTCCGCGGTGGCGTTCGGAGTACGTCCGCGATTCGTTGCAAAGCTGAATGCTTTTGCCTTCGTCTTACTTCTTCGGAACGTTCTGTGCGACGCCATAGTCGATGGCTCCCTTGGCAACGCGCGGCGCGGCTCCTTATCCGACCCTTCGTTCCGCTGGCCCAGCAGATCATCTCGGCTTGCGGTGCTTCTTTCGCAAGTCGGTCAGCTGTGCAACAAGCATGTCTTCAATCTCTCGCTTATCCGAAACAGAAGCATTTCTTGTCATTTCTCGCGCCAACTGCTGAGGAGATGCCATTGGCCCAGACACCTGTAGCGAGCCACCACCTAACGCCTTCGTGACCTTGCCAGAGATTTCCTTGGCCAGAACGGCGTTCCTCTGCTCCAGCACCTTTGGCACCAGTCTCTTGGCTTCCCGGCGTAGGCCGGCATCTGTCTCAATCGCCGACAGATCAACCTCGCCCAGCTGAAAGTGAAACCGAGTGGCAGCCATGCGCAACCTCCTTGTGCTTGAGTGACCTTGAAAGCCGACGCGTGGACAGAATATCAGCACCCGCTTGGGGGTCAAACAAGCTAGCTCGCGCATCTCCCCTGTCTTTCCAATGCCCATTTCACATCGGTGAAAACACACTCATTTCGAACGGATTTCCTATGGCCATAGCAACCACCACATCTCACGACACCAGCCAGACCAGTTCTCGCCGGACCACAACCCAACCCACCAACACGCCGAGCAGCCAACTTGAACGCAACGCGGCCAACAGGCTCCGGGCAACGATGGCCGCCGTCAGACTCTCGTTCACATGGCTCGGCGTTCGTAAGACCCTCGCCCCGGAGCAGCGCACGACAGCGGCCCGCGCGTTCCATGCCGACCGCGAACTGCTCTCGGCCAGCAAACTCATTCTCGACACCAAGAACCCCGCCTACCGTGCCGTGGCTGCCGTGCGGTCGGAGGCGTCTTCCTACTGGCGGACGGTCACGCTGCCGTTCCCCGAGGCTGGCATTCGGCTGCTTCCGCAGAACTCACTCGGCCAGTTCGCCAGCACGATGCAGACGTACAGAGAGCGGCTCCAAGAGGCCGCCCGAGAACTCGCCGCGCAGTACGACACGATCAAGTCCGAAGCCCAGCGGCGCCTCGGCACGCTCTTCAACCAAGCCGACTATCCCTCCACGCTAGACGGCTTGTTCGATCTCGAAGTCTCGTACCCGACCATCGAACCGCCGAACTACCTCATGGCCCTGCACCCCGACGTCTACCAGCAGGAGCAAGCCCGGGTCCGTGAGCGGTTCGAGAGTGCCGTCGAACTCGCCGAGCAGAGTTTTGCCGTCGAACTCCAGCGGCTCGTCTCGCATCTCGCTGAACGCCTCACAGGTCTCCACGACGGGCAGCCCAAGGTCTTCCGGGACTCCGCCGTCGAGAACCTCCGGGAGTTCTTCGAGCGGTTCCGGCAGCTGAACATCAGGAGCAGCCCGGAACTGGATGCCCTCGTCGAACAAGCCCAGCAGACGATCACGGGCATCGAGCCGCAGACGCTGAGAGATTCCAACAGGCTCCGGCAGATGGTTGCCCGGGACTTCGAGCAGATTCAGGCTGCTGTTGGTGACCTGCTCGTGGATCGGCCCCGCAGGAACATTCTCAGGCGCGGGGGTGTTGGAGGTGCCGCATGACCAGCGAGATGGAGTTGGTCGTCGGCTGTGATGGCGCCGTGAAGTGCATCTACGACGAGGCACTGGACCTGCGGGAGATTGGCAAATTGCAGATCACCCGGGCGAGCCACGTTGAGCCAGATGCCGAGGGCTGGTGGTGGGCCGACATGGGACCTGTTGATGGGCCTATCTTGGGGCCATTCAGGAGTCGGGCGGAGGCATTGACGGCGGAGCGTGGGTGGCTGGCTGCGCGTCTTCAACCTGCGCCCGTTACTTGCCCTGCCCCGGTCTGACCTGCTCACCCTCGGCATCCTTCACGAGCCACTGCCCATTCTTCTTGTGGAGCAGAACTTTTACGCCCACGAGAACAGTGCCCGGCGTTCCCTTGTCGATCACGTTGCCAGTCACCCGCACGATGAGGTTCGCTACGGCTTCGGGGGGCTTCTTGGCAGGCTCAACGGCCACATCGCATTTCGTGATCAACACCTCCGTCGGCCGCACCTGCTTGAGGACCTTCTCGGCCTCTTCCCGCAACGGTCGAAGGTCGGGGTCGAGGGCAGCCATGATCGTCGCCACATCTTGCTTCTCCGCCGCACGGGCAAGCCGAGGGAACAACGCCAGCAGGTACTCGCGGTCGGTCTCAACGAGCAGGTCGGCCACGAAGCAGCCGACGCCAGCAGTCGCGAGCAGAATGGCTACAGCGAGCAACCACCGGGACTGCACGCGGAGCCAGACGAAGAAGCCGACGACAGCCCCAAGCAGGCAGGCGATGACCAGCGGGAGAGAGGATTCGAAGGGCATCAGGGCGACACAATGCGGAGAAACACGTCACAGACCCCAATAGCCAGTCGTCCCAGAATCTCGCTCAGCCGCCGACTCAGCAGAAACACCCCTGCACCAAAGCACAGCAACGAAACGCCTACGCAGAATCTGGCAAGTGGATACCGGATGTCTGCAGCGAGCACATTCGCCAAATAAAAGGACGCTCCGCACGCCCCAAACGCCAGCAGGGACCCAAGCATCCTGCGGAGGGGAGGCATGTTTCGCATTCCGTCCGCGAGCAATCAGCGGCTCACGACCTTGGACTTTCCACACCGCCGGATTTTATCGCGAGTCCGCTGAATTGCGTGGTTCGCCGATGGGAGAGTCGTCAATCCAGTAGTGCTCGACGGACAGATTTTTACCGTAAGCCTCCATACCAGCGGGAATCACGGGTGTGTTCCATTCCGGCCCTGCGAAGGCCACCAAGGCATCTTCGTCGCGCCATCTGCTGATCATTTAGTAAGTATTGGGCGTCCATCGAGTAGGCATTCCAATCTCGCACGAAAGATTGCCGGGGGCGCACCTCACAGCATCTACGGACAGTGACCGAAACCCCGCCTCAAATGCGGAACGGGTCGATGGATCAATCTCAACGCGAAAGATACGAAGGATCATGGCTATTTGGCGAACGGCAAAGATCAATGGCTCACGACCGAGGAATTCTCCACACGACTCGGCTTTCTCGCGTGGTTAGAGCCTCGCTGTCAACATCGCCCCGCCGACGCTCGCCTCGAACAGAATGCCGACCACATTTTGCCACGAACGGCTCCCGTCGACGGCCAAGGACAGCACTCGGGCAGCGGCCGCAGCGCACCAAGCGGTGCCCACGACGGTGAAGGCAGAGGGAGATTGGGCTACGAAGCATCCAATGCCGAGACACAGGAAAAAACCGCCGTAGGTCGCGCGGACTTCAGAGATGCCTAGCGGTCGATCTGGCTGGATTCCAAGAACGCGGCTGACAGCACTCGGACACAACAGACCGAAGCAGCCGAGAACCGCAGTGACAACTGCTCCGCAGTTCGCCAACAGTGTCATTTCACGGAGCGCTAAGGACAGATTTGAAGAGCCACGGTCATGGCTACCGACTGCAGCATCGTCCATGACGATGAACATTCCGGCAAGGTCCGCGAAGGCCTGATTCATCTCCTGCCATCATGCCTGCGGCGCCACTTCACGACGGCTTCGTGTTTCAACGGTCCCCCGTGGCCCACGAATAGCCGCCCGGAGGTCGCGGCGAGAATACGGTCAACGCTCGCCATGGCACCCGGGAGGTCGTCGGCAAAGTAGTGGAAGTTGGGTTGCGATGGCCGGATAGCACCTCCCGCCCAGCCCCCCATGATCACGTCGCCAACGATGGCGTCGCCGGCGTCGAGAAGGACAGAGATCGAGCCGGGCGTATGCCCCGGCGTGTGCAGGATCGAACCGGAAACGCCAAACGCATCAAGCCGGCTGCCTTCGTCGGCATCGATGGCAGCCGCCCGCGTGCGAAATGGCAGATGGGCAAGCAACCGCGCCAGAATCCGCCCGCGTAGCCCCACGCCTCGGAGTGGGCCGTTGTTCCCTCGTATGGCGAGCGGTCGATCACCGGGGTGATACGCGACAGGGCAGCCGGCCTCGGCCGCCAACTCCGCGGTGTTGCCGAAGTGGTCTGAATGCACGTGCGTGTGCAGGATCAGCGCGAGGTCGCGAATCTTCACGCCCGCCGCAGCGCAGCCGGCAACGATCTTCGCGGCATCGCCGCGCGATCCGGTATCGACAAGAATAGGGCGATCGCCGACCACCAAGTAGGCGTTGGAATAGCGCAGGCGGAGTGGATGAATGACGCTCACTTGCGGCCGTTGATCTCGATGCTGCGGCGAATCTGCGGGACGTGAAGCCGCAAGTGAAAAGGCAGCAGGGCATAAGCAGCACGACTATTCAGCCGCCCGAAGAACGGATGCAGAAACGTGCCACGGCCTGTGAGGGGATACGTCTGCGGCAGGCCCACAATTCGGGCCGCTAGATCTCGAAAGCGCGGCATGACCTCGGGGCCGCAATCGTCGGGGTAGTCAAACCGGCTGATGTCACCGATGTCTGGCTGGCGTCCGGCTTCAAGTTCCGGGATCAGAGCAAGCAGTGCCTCGTTCGCCGCGTTGACGTGCTCGATCGTCATAAAGGCTGACCACCCCTGCATGATAGGCGAGATGCCCGGCATGAGCGGCACAGGGCGACGACCGCGCAGGATCGGCTCGGCAGTCTTCGCGACCAGTTGCTCGATCGCGTTCACTGAATCACTGAACTGACGTTGGTTGGTGGTTAGCGAGCGGCTCCGATAGCCGCCCCACAGGAGTATCCGGGCCGCGAGGCGTTCGATCATGGGTATGGCAACTCCATAGCTTCCTACTCGGATCGCGTTCAGTCTCGCCACTATCAATGGCCCGAGCAACGCGAAAGCGGTACAGGCCGAGCGCGACAGCGATGGCCGTGTGATTGCATGCCTGTAATGACCGCGGAATAGGGCGGCGATTTCGCCCGGCGACCGCGCGCCTCACTTCTTGTCCCCGTCCGCCCTTCTGGCTGCCGGGCGTGTTTCCCTTTTTCCGGCTCGCTGCGTTGGCGGCCGGTGTTTGTGTTCGTGTCCCCGTGTTTCCCCTTTTCCTAGGAGATCGAGAACCCATGAGTGACTCTGACCTGTTCGACGCCGTGGCCCAGAAGACCGGCGAGGATTCCCACGAGATTCGGCGCCGGGGCTTCGTCCTGACCGGCCCCAAGGACTCTGGCTCTGATCTGGACCCGGAGTGCCTGCTGGACGTGCTGCTGGTCGATCTCCCGGAAACGGGCACGGTCGACTGGGACGCGGTGCTGGGCGACGGCGGCTTCCGGTCGCCGTTCTACTCGCGAGCGCAGCAGGCCCGCCGGAAGGCCAAGGCCGACATGAGGGCCAGTACCGCGAAGCAGGCGGCCCGAGCAGCGTGACCTGCTGACTCGACGGCCAGAAGACCCCAGCGACCCCCAACAAGTGACGGGCGCGGAGTGTGGTGGAGGTGCCCAAGCCTCCCTGCACCCGCGCTCGTCGCTTTTCCGTTCCAGATATCTGAATCACGGGCGTTTCATGGCGGCGGTGCAATCAACGCCGCCGTACCACCGCCCGACCCAACCACCCAACAGGAACCTCACCCCCATGTTGAAACTCCATGCAGGCGTCTCGAAAAAGGTCGGCTTGCCGGGCTTCTCCAGTGCCTCGGCCTCCTGCACCATCGAGGCTGAACTCGATTCCAGCCTGCTCCAAGACCACGAGGGCTTTCAGGTCGTCGTTCGCAGGGCCTATGCGTCGTGCGAGCAGGCCGTCGAGGACCAGATCGCCCGGCTGACCAGTGAGGGCCAGAGCGAACCCAGCCAGCCGCAGGAGATCATCGAGGTGCGCACCAGTCCGGCCATCAGCGGCGCGAGCGTGAACAGGCTCTCGGCCCCGCAGTTCTCGAACCAGCCCAGCCCGCGTCCTGCTACGGCTTCGCAGGTGAAAGCCATCAGGGCCATTGCCGCTCGCCGGAAGATCGACCTCGTGGGGCTGCTCCGGGAACGCTTCGGCCTGACCACGGCGGACGAACTCGGCATCCGGCAGGCTTCGGCCTTGATCGACGAGTTGAAGTCCGACGAGCCAACCGCCAGCCCCAGCACGAACGGCAACGGGGCCTACGCGACGACTGGGGGTGGCCGATGATCGCCGGAGTAGGAGAAGCCCTGCTGCCGGTGCTCACGCCCACGAAGTCCGCAAATCCTGCCAACGAGGTCGCCAAGAGGCTCACGGGCAGGGACTACATCTCGTGGTCGGCGCTCTCTACGTTCCGGACCTGCCCGCTCAAGTACAAGTTCCGCTACGTCGACGGCCTGCCCGAGGAGAGTGTGTCCAGCGCGCTCGTGTTCGGCACCGGGATTCACACGGCCGTCGAGCAGCACTTCCAAGCGATCCTGTCCGGCGATCCCAAGCCCAACCTCGATGCCTTGCTGTTCGCCTACAGAAGTGCATGGCTGCCGCACGACCCGGAGGCGATCCAGTTCGGCACCACAGAGACACGGGCCTCGCTGGATGCTCTAGCCTCGCGGATGCTCACGGCTTTCCTGAGTAGCCCCGCGGCGAGCGTTCAGGGGCGGGTGCTGGGCGTCGAGGAGGAGATCAGGGGCATGCTGGTCGAAGGCGTGCCGGATTTGTACGGGAGGGTCGATCTGCTCACGGAAGACTCGGACACGCTGGTGGTGACCGACATCAAGACCAGCCGTGGGAAATGGAGTCAGGAGCAAGTCGAGGACTCCGGGGAGCAACTCCTCCTGTACTCGCACCTCGCCTCGGAGATTAGCCCGGGGAAGAAGATCGCGACTCGGTTCTTGGTTCTCACAAAGACCAAGGAGCCGGTCATCGAGGAGCACGTTCGCGAGGTCGAGCCAGCCGCCGTGAAACGCACTCTGGCTGGCGTGGAGCGGGTCTGGCGGGCTATCGAGTCGGGGGTGTTTTATCCAGCGCCGAGCACGATGAACTGCGCATCGTGTGGCTATCGGGCGGCGTGTCGGGCGTGGATGGGGTAGCCCCTTGTGGAGAGCCACGCTCGCAACGCCTCCGCAACCGGAACCAAATGCCTGCTCAGCAAGGGAGGATCAAAAATAGGGGCCACCGGCATTTCGGCCGGTGGCCCGGTAGGGAAACCCCTAGTTCAATCGGATTAGTGAGTCATATCTCTCTCAAGATGGCGGTGACGAGCGACCTTGGCGCGTCTTTACGACGCGCGTTGATTCTCACTCGCCGCCCGCTCGGAAAGATACACTCGTTTTCACCGGTCCTCCTTAACGGAGACACCGTGGCGCCAATCTTCCTCGCAACCCTTTCGGCGTCGCGACGATTCATGCCATGGTGCACTTTGGGTCTCTTCAGACCAGCTCCTATTGCCCGGGAAGTCAACCACTTCAAACGGAAACCACGACAATCACCCCGGGCCGCGACTGCCATGCTTTCCGTTGTGCGGTAGTCGCGTGATACGGAGAGTACCGCATGGCAAGTACTCTTGAAAACTTTCCGTCCTAGCAGCCGTGCTGTCCGTCTCAGCCGCTGATTGTCGCGCACGCGTGGCCAGCGAAGCGAAGCAGGAATCTGAAGCGGCCGGGGTTGAAACATATCCCGGCCGCTTTTTTTAGCATTCAGTGACTGGACGCAGACCCTTTCTTTTCGTCCTGCTTCTCGGGTAGTTGGGCCTCGCGCACGTTCCCAGTGATCCTGTAGATGAGCCACTTGCCTTTGACTTTGTGCACGACCAGATCGAACTCGCAGACTTCCCACGGGGGGAGCATGGCACTTCGCGTCCGGAACTCCGAGTAGGGAAGGTCCTCGTCTCCCCTCGTGATCGTCTGCTGGGCGACCCTGACCAGCGAAACCAAGCGATGTTTACGACTTCTTTCCCTTAGAGTAGTTCGAAATGATCTTCCGAAT
>Ga0075471_10002276_pt1 | contig 12635 bp, 10 predicted proteins | sample DEB19_08_DNA_2_FD_74787 | JGI IMG/M metagenome (GOLD analysis project Ga0075471, IMG submission 74787) | Aqueous microbial communities from the Delaware River and Bay under freshwater to marine salinity gradient to study organic matter... | ecosystem: Environmental > Aquatic > Marine > Coastal ... | reverse complement strand
AAGAAGAGTACCAGTATTAGAGAACAGATATTTGCAAATGCTAAGGGTAAATATACTATTTGCATGGATTGTCATGTTTTTCTAGAAAAAGGTTCCATAGAATCTTTGTTGGATTATTATGGTAAAAATCCTAATTGTAAAGACATAATATCTGGTCCAATGCTTTATGATGATTTACATAATGTATCAACTGAGTTTTCTCCTGTTTGGAGAGATTCTATGTATGGGATTTGGCACACTAACACACAAGCCCTTCAAAATAATGTTCCTTTTGAAATAAAAATGATGGGCCTTGGTGTTTTTTCTTGTGAAACAAAAAACTGGGTAAGATTTAATGAAAACTTTAAAGGTTTTGGAGGAGAAGAAGGATATATTCATGAAAAATTTAGAATTTATGGTGGTAAAGCCATTTGCATTCCTCAATTCAAATGGCTCCACAGATTTGCACGCCCTGATGGTGTCAAATATCCGCTGATACTAGAAGATAGAATTTGGAATTACTTTGTAGGTTGGCTGGAACTAACTGGTAATCCTGAGCATGAAATGATTTTAAGTGCATATGATCACTTTAAATCAAAAATACCAAAAGGTAGCATAGACAATATATTAAACAATGCAAAACAAATTTACGGATTTTAAAAGGAGAAAACATGTTTGTTAGTAGAGAACCAAAACTAGATTACCAGGATATTCTTATAGTTCCTCAAAGGACTACACTTGAAAGTAGAAGTGAAGTAGTTTTAGAAAGAAATTTTAGTTTCTATCATAGTCCAAGAGTTTGGAGTGGCATACCTATAGTTTGTTCTAATATGGTTCCATTGACTTCTTTAGATATGGCAAAAAAACTCGCAGAGTTTAAAATGGTAACTGCGTTGCATAAATACTATAATGTAGAAAACTTATCACAGATTATATCTTCTGTTGGCATTGATTATGCTTGGGCAAGCATAGGCAAAAGTGATGATGATATTTTAAAATTAGAAAAAGTTGAAAGTATCATTGGAGACAGTCCAAATATTGTAATAGATGTTCCTAATGGTTATATGGAGAGTTTTGTTAAGTTTTGTGAAAGAGTAAGAAATAACTTTCCAAAAAGCATTATTTGTGCTGGCAACGTTACCACTCCTGAAATTTGTGAAGAGTTAATTATACATGGCAAGGTAGATATTTGTAAAATTCAAATAGGCCCTGGCTCCCAATGTGAAACTAGAAAAATGACAGGGGTTGGCTATGGAACATTTAGTTGCAACCAAGAGTGCTCTCATGCTGCACACGGATTAAGAAGTGGTCAAAGTAAATTAGGATTAGTCATGACAGACGGTGGATGCAAAACCCCAGGGGATATTTGTAAGGCTGTTTGTTCTGGCTCTGATTGGGTTATGATAGGAGGATTGTTCGCAGGCACAGAAGAATGCGATGGAGATTGGGAGTATGAATTGATTGGAGAATACGCACAAAAGACTTTTTTGACATTTTATGGCATGAGTAGTCATTATGCTCAGGAAAAACATGGAGTTGGAAAAAAGAAATACAGAGCAAGCGAAGGTAAGGTTTCAAGAATACCTTATAAAGGGCCTGTTGAGGATATTATTCAAGAAATTTTAGGGGGCCTTAGAAGTTGTGGGGCTTATATAGGAGCTAAATATTTAAAAGATTTTAATAAATGTGCTAAATTCTGTATAGTTGGTAGATAATTTTTGAAAAACTGTTCACTATTTTATTTTATAAAAAAATTAAATTTTGAATAATATTCATATATAATATTAATGTCTAAAAACTATAAGTACATACTTAATTTTGGTGCATCGACTGGTGTATTTGGTATTAAGTATAAATTAAACATAAATAATATCACCACATCGGATCCTGGCCCACCTGTTAGATTTATAATAACATGGAATGGAAGGCAATATAATTCTGGTTTTATAGGCAACTCTTCATACAATACTCAATTAATAAATTTAGGCTACACGTCTGTAACGAGCGGTGCAAAAGACGGAGTATTTTCTTTTCAGAAAACTTCCACGGCTCCTGCAACTGCAATATTAGATATTAAAAATTTGTTTGATAATGAGTGGGAGTTTGAGGTTTATTGTGCTCCATCTGCCACGCTAACACCAACACCAACACCAACACCAACACCCACCCTCACCCCAACATTAACACCTACTAAGACTCCTGCACTAACACCTACCAAGACACCAACACCAACACCAACTAAGACGCCAACACCAACTCCGACTTCTACGCCACTAACTTTTGACACCACTATAACCGCTAGTAATTTTACTGATGTTGGCTTCCCATGTAACTCCGGTATAACATGCCCGCCAACAGCAGAAAATGCTCCTGATTGTTGCGGCCAAACCGGAGTGTTAGAATATTTCGGATCTACTGCTGTTAATGGTGGATCTCAAATAGGAAACGTCGGAGTAACTTTCCAGAGTATATCTCAAGGTTCTTTAATTAAATTTAATTTGAATAATACATTAGATATCTTAGAGCCATTATTGTCTTCTCTTTCAATAGGCGGTCAATATGTAGGAGTTACTGCATTTAAGCCAAAATATAATGGTGCTCAGTTTATGGTGACATATCAAGGTAACAACTATAGAGGAATTTTTGCACAGGGAGTTATAAATTTGACTCAGATTTGATATATAAGGTTATATTATGATAAATACTCAAAAAGCAATACTAGTTTATAATAAATCTACTAATTTTAATTTAAATGGTTTAAATACTACCGTTAAATCTAAAATAGAAAAAATTTCTAGAGTAGATCCAACAACTGGTAACGCTTTCCAGGTATGGGCCCCCAATACTTCTCCAGCAGTTATAAATTTCAGTGCTCTTACTTGTGGAAATATTTATATTATAGAAAGTGTAAATACTGCAACCTTTCCATATCAATTAACCAATGATGGATCTGATGATGGATTAAGGTCTGCAAATGACTATGATAAGAATATATGCTCTGGTGGAGTGACACCAACACCAACAGCTACACCTTCTTTAACAATAACACCCACTCCTACCCCAACTAATACTCCTACACTCACACCAACACCTACACCTACACTTCCCCAAGTACTTTGGATTGCATATGATCAATTCGATGGAGGTTTATGGGGTGCAGCTAGCGGAGCAACACCTAATGATGTTGCAGGCTCCTTCGCAGCATATTGTTATGGTGCCATGTTCTCTTATACTAGAAGAAATGGCACTTCAGTAGCTGACAAGTCTATTGGCAATCTAGTTGTAATAAAGAATTTAGCTGATGGTGTAACAATAGGTGTGGCAAGTTTTGAAAATCAATATTATGCCACAACGCAGGGCGGCAACGATGGAGTTTCTGTAACTTATAGATGCAACTGTAGCGTCTACACAGGTAAAGTAAATACAACAAAAACCACAGATACTGGAATTTTATATTTAACATTGATCACAGATCAATGTACGCCAACGCCAACACCAACACCAACTAAGACGCCAACGCCAACACCAACACCAACTAAGACGCCAACGCCAACACCAACTACTAATAATAATCTATTATTGACTGCTGTTAATCCTAATCTTGAATTAGGTGGTGAATGTATACCTAGCGTTCAATGTCCCTCTGGAGCATTAGGCACACCATATTGCTGTGGCGAAGCTTCAAACAAAATAGAATACATAGTAACTTCAGGTTTGGTAAAATATCAAACTACTGGTATGAATTCTATTCTCTCAATTGCTAATATAGCCACTGGTGATCAAATTTCAACCCCACAAATTTCTGTGTTAAAAGTAGCTGGTAATTATTATGGTCAAATAATAATGAATACAACTAGATATAATTCTGCATCATTTCAAATAACTGATGGATGTACGAGATACTCAGGTGTAATTCAGGCAGGCGATATAAATATGAGTTCACAAACTATATGTTAGGAGAAAAATGGAAATAGTAATGAAGTCAGTCGAGGTTAATCAAGAACTAGTATCTAATGATAATACCCCAATTCAATATTTATCTGAGTATCCTGGAATTAATTTTCAAACTCCATTCTTCGGAGCAGAATTAACAATACAAAGATCTTCAATAGGTATTCAATCAACTAATCCTAATGATTCATTAGTTGCATATACCAATTTTTATTTTGAAGATAAATATATAGGCTCTTCAAGTTTGGAAAAAAGTTTTTTAGGACGGGAATTTACCATAAAAGTTGGAGATGAAACTTATAAAGGAGTTTTTCAAGACGAAAAAACAAATTTGCAAAAATAAAAAAAACAACAATATAATATATACATATAAAGTAAACCATGATAAATCAAAAGTACCAATATTTAATATACGACTGCAACTCTGCTAATTTTAATTTAAATACTCTTTCTTCTTCAACAAAAGAAAGAATAAATGTAATATGGCAGCAAGAAACTACTGGCACTGGTGGTTTGGTATACTGGACTCCAACTCGTGGTTCAACAAGCTCCTTCTTGATACCAAATAAAGTATATTGGGTGGATAGTAAATTAGCGGCAGAAGCAAGATTAAGCCAAAGTGTGACAGATTCCAATACAGTTTCAGTAGAATTATTAAGTAATGCTGAAGCCGGGGCGGGAACTCCTGCGGTAGGTGATAATATTTGGTTTATTGGAGATGCAAATTCTGCTGCCACGAATAGTACCCCGACCACAGTAGTTGCTGTATCTGGAACTAGCCCAAATTATACTCTTACATTATCTAAAAATGTAACACTCGGCCAGGACCCATTTTTAGTTGGCAATACAGTTTTGACTTTTTATAAGCCATACTCAATACCAGGATTGGTACCATTATTAGATTACTGTCCTCAAGATAGCGGTAGTGACAGTGACAGCGGCTTGACACCAACCAAAACACCTACACCAACACCAACCAAAACACCAACACCAACACCAACTAAGACTGTTACACCAACACCAACACCAACTAAGACTGTTACACCAACACCAACTAAGACTGTTACACCAACACCAACACCAACTAAGACTGCAACACCAACACCAACACCTACACCAACTGCTACACCATTTGTACCACCGGTTGTACAATGTGATGATGTTGTAAGTGGTTTTGGTCCAACACCAACACCAACTCCAACACCGACTCCAACACCTACACCGGGTTGTCCAAATTTAGAAGTTGTAGTACCACTTGATTTGGTTAAGAACTCTAACTTAGATCGAGTTTCTTCTTGGAATGGTATTGGCGATGTTGGGTCAAATATAGAGTGGTATTTTAGTGGAAATATAAGCTATAACAATCTTGCTGTTTTAGTCGCTTTTACCAATGATAGCTCTAAAACTTCCAAAAATGTCAATCTAGCCATGGGCAGTAGATTGATTATAAAGTTAACTCAATATGACTCGAGTGGCTCGATAGTATCGGGCAAAGAAAGAGTAACAGTATTAGATCAAGCTTTAGGAATAAATAATAATCCTGGTAATTATCCAAGACAAATAGATAGCAATGGAAATGTTGTGCTATCCGGCGGCCAATCTGCATATGTGGATTATATTTACACATTTAATCAAACTAACTTAATGCAAATTGTGAGTAATCCTGTTGCCGGCCAAACATACTACATACTACCTGAAATCTTTGTTCAAAATTGCGTTGGCATATCGTCAGACCCTGATGGTTCTGGAAGAAGGATTGGCGAAAACAATGGATTTGACTGCAGCACAATTCCATCGCCATTAAACCCACCCTCGCAGGGAATTTGTGGAATGGCCAAGATAACTTATAGTGGAAGTGCAACACCTACACCTACACCAACTAAGACGCCAACACCTACACCTACACCAACCACGCCACCCTCTTCTTTTGACACAACTATTATTGCTCAAAATACAAGCGGTTTGCCATGCGAAGGTGTCAACAACCTCGGTCAGTTCTTATGTCAGGGTGAAGGTATAGTAATGAGAAAAGATTCGGTTGGCACCTCTGGTACTATACCAACCGCCACTGCCGCTGCCAGACCAGAATGCAAGTTAGAATTTGATAAAAGAAGCTCTGACTTGATAAGAGATGAACAATATTTTAGAAAACTTTATGTTTGTTTTGGAAATGCAATAACTGTAAATGGAGTTACTTATGGTGGAAGCTTAGCCCGGATAGACTATGACACCAGAATATATGGTGGTAGACCTTTTAAGTTCACAATAACAGGCACAGCAACTGAATGGACTGCTGCCGGAAATCCAACAACGGGTAGTTGGAACGGTGTATTTCCAACAGCAGCTAGCTGTCCTTATGACGGAATACAGGCAAACATAACAAGTAGCAATACTCCTAATATAGCATGGTGCCCAGAAACTGGTTCTTATACAAATATAGGTGCTACCGGTTCATCTGCCACAACTCTATTAATGAGAGCATACGTTTGTCCTTGAAATATCGAATTAATTTTTTAAAAAATTTTTATTATTAAATAAACTTATAATATACAAAAATTTTATTTCCTACTTTTTTGTAGGTTTTATAGCTTAAGTCAAAACTATTATTTATTGAATTCATTAAATCCATTAAATCTTCTCGGCCAACGTTTTCACCGGTTCGTGCATCGGGGCCGGGTGGTGGTAAAAGATTTTTAAGTGTGTTTATTGATTTTATCTTTATTTCTTTTTTATTGTTTTTAATAAAATCATTAAATTTTTGCAAATTTACATTTTGATTAATATATTCTGCTAAACCTTCTAAGGCTATGCTTTGATCTTCTATATTAAAATGACACCTCAAGCTTTTGTCTCTTAAATCAAGCACTTCTGACTTCTGTGTTCCTCTGTCCAAGTTGGACTCATCACTCCAACTATATTCTCCGCTTACCTTTCTACTACAGGATTTTCCACCGCAAGATCCCCTAAGTGCAGCTTTTTTTAATGCTCTACCTTTGTTAATTATATCATTTCCTGTGTTTAATATTTTACCCATCAAACCTTGTTCTTTTAAATATTCTTTAAAATTTAACATAAAATAAACCTTAAACTTATACATATTATATATGTTGATCAATAAAAAAATAGTCTTAATTAAGTACTATAAAGATATTTCTTTTGCAATATCAAATATAAATAGCATAAAAACTGTTTATAAGGTGCAAAATAACACTTTCTTAAGGTTTAATGCTGTAGATTTTCAAAATGGCGAAGCTGTAGACTTTGAAAATTTTGAAAAAGATGGCACATATATCATTTTTAATAAAGATAATTCTTCTTATGAATTAGACACTGGTGTAAATGATGATATTGCCGAATTTGTTATAAATAAAATTCAAATATGTATTTATAAAGGATCTATATTAGAAATAATCTCATTAAACGATATAGAAACAATATACAAGATATCAGAAAATGATCAGTTTTTAAGGTGGAACAGATTAGAGTTTGAGGCCGGCGAACCCCAGGATTTTGAAAACTTTGAAAATGATAAGACCTATTTAATTTTTAGTAAAAATATTTCATATATTTTGTGGCCTCCATTAAATTTTAATAAAGGAAAAATTATAAATAGCGATAACATTAATTGGGGTTTACTTGATCATGTAACTTAAAAAAAATAATTTTTTAATATATAAATAAAGGAAAAGTTAAATATGCAAATAAATAAAAGAATAACATTAATAAAATATTTGAATCAAAGCCCACAAAGTATTGCAAGCTTTTCTCAAATAAAAACCGTTTATACTATTTCTCAAAATAATTTCATAAGATTTAATTCGGTAGATTTTGAGAATGGCGAACCTCAGGATTTTGAAAACTTTGAAAATGGTAAATCTTACATTGTTATAAGTGAAGATAATGCAAATTTTGAATTAAATACAGGATCAACTAGTTCTCTAACAAATATACAAATTACCTCCATAAAGCAGATAGACATATATTTAGCAGATTCATCATATCCTATTATAAATTTACCAAATGTAAATATTGTTTATACTGTATCTCAATCGGGCAACAACTTTACAAGATTCAGTGCTGTAGATTTTCAAAACGACGAACCTCAGGATTTTGAAAACTTTGAAAATGGTAAAGTTTACATTATATTTAGCAGCTCAGTCCCGTATACATTATGGCCCCAGGAGCCAATAGATCCAACAGTATATGTATTAAAAACAGAAAATGATGATTTCATAATGACTGAGGATGGCTATTTATTGACCACTGGATGAAATTTTTTTTAATGATGCATATATATTGTATTAAGTTATGAAAAGGCTAAAATGACAAATATAAAAATATTAAGCATAGCAACTACTGGTCCAAACGACGTAACAGTCCCAGAATATCAAACCGCAGTATTCACAGTATCTGTTTCTGGTGCTGTTGATCCGTTAATTTATCAATGGGAGAGATCTCTTGATGGAGGTATAACATGGGAACTAACTAATAGAGTTGGTAGTTCTATTAGCATAGTTGCACTTCAAGAAAAAGACGGAAGACAGTTTAGAGCAGTAATTACTGCTGGCGATGGAACTGTAATAACTAGTGCCCCAGCAACATTAAATGTCGAATCCGACTCAGATAGTCCTGCAAATTGTACACCTGGTCCACAAAAATCAAGACACATATATACTTTGAATTTTGGAGAGTGTGTTGGAACATATAAGCTTTATTTCAACTTAAATCCATGTGACACTGTTACCAAAGCACCATCAAGAATTCAAATCACATGGGATGACCAAACCGCAGATTCTAACTTTAGAGGCAATAGCTTTTTTGATCAACAATTAAATGATCTAGGTTTCCCAAGCACTGTTGGGCAAACCATGAAAAGCTTCCTTACTATTGAAAAAGATTCCGCTAGCCCAACAACTGGAAAAGTGATTATAGACACTCCTTTCCAAGAGAGTGCTGTAGAAATGGTCTTAGAGTGCCCAGAAGTTTGCGAAACAATGATGGATAGCGATAGCGATAGCGGCATGAACGATAGTGACAGTGATTCTACTGTGCCTAGAGTTCTTTGTTTTGCACCTAGTCCTTGTCCGATTATAGCGGCAACTGACTATCTAGAGACACCAGGTCCAAGTGATGAAAGAAACATTATAGTTCAAGGCGAAGAATTTGTTACTAAGATTCAAATACCAACTTGGTTTGCCGGTTTAGGTGGCCAAGAAAACGAATTTACAAATGTAGTTATAAAGGGATTGCCTATAGATATTGAAAATATTGGCGTTGCAGACACCATAGTTAAGAGACTAGACACTGTTACAGGTCTACCAGTAGCAGCAGATTTACCAATACCAGAGGTAGATTCAGAGCCAAATCATAATACTACAAGACTAGAGATTGTTGGACTATCTTTAAAGAGCGTAGATCCAATAGTGGCCGATGATGGTGCCGAATATGACATGTATGTTGGTTTAAGATCATACACAGATCCATCAGATCCAGATCTTGTTTCTAAGGGTGCAATGAATCTTTCTTATGAAGTTGCTGCACCACAAGGAAGCGGAAGACCAGGACAATATTTATCTGGCATATGGAGTTCTAGGTTCATGATGAAGGTTGCTTGTGTATTAGTTCCAGCTGGTAGTTTAGCTGATTTTGAACCAACTAAGAATCAAAATGGAACATGGAATCCTCCTTTAAAGAAGCCATTAGACCCAGAAACCGGCCTTGCTGATCCAAAAGGATTAGTCCATAGACTTGTAAAAATAGCACTTGATTCTGGCTATGATCAAAATGCATCAACCCAATCTATTAGTGCATTAGAAGCTGGAGTTGAGGCACTACCTGTTAGTGAACCACCAAGCATAGCTGTCGATAAGTTGTTTGATTGTCAGAATAGTGGATTCCAGAAAGACCCAGAATCTCCACAAGTAGAACCTGATAATCCTGGAGCTTTAGCTTTCGCTGCAGATCAAAACTTAAGCGAACCAGCTGCAACAGGCAATATTAATGTTAGCAGTGAAGTAACTTCGCCACATGATGCTGGTTGTAAAGATGGCGGCGAAACTTGTCAAGATAGAGTCACACACGGTGTTGCAGGTCAACCCAATAGAACAATGTGCGAAGGCCCAGATTGCGGCAATTCATCAGGTGGAGGAATAGGGGCACCATAACTCTTTGAATCTAGGATCCATTTTAAAGCTTCTCTGAAATAAACTTTCAGAGAAGCTTTTGTTTTTTAGATTATGATATGTCCAAGCCATCATGTAAATATCATAAGAACTTTTATCATATATCTTATCAAAATATTTTGCTGATTTTTCGTAATCTCTTAACCAATAGCTTGAGTAAGCTATGCCTTTATAAATTGGATCAAGTTTTTCTCTTATCAAAAATGGAGTTAATGGTGCTGCCAATCCGAATGTTAATAAGCCATTAACTACATAAGAGCTTTTTTTGAAAAATTCTGACTCTTTAAGTAAATTTTCAAAAAACTCTAAACTTTCTTTAAACTTTCTTTTATTAAAAAGATCTTGTCCAAGACTAGTGTTTTTATAAGCTCTATGATGATCTAGTTTTAGTTCAATAAATAGTTCTGGATTTTCCATAATTTCTCAATCAGAAAAAAGAGCAAAAAATCAAAATACACACGTACCCGCCATGGTTTTTAAATTAATTTTACTTTAATATTAATATATATTTAGATATCGCTAAAATAGGAAAAAGATGAACGAAGATGCACAATCCAACGGAGATCAACTAAAAGCTATTATAGCGTCATTAACGCAAGCAACAGGTCCAGCCAAACCTTTTAATAAGGCGAATGCTAACACACAAGACTCAACAACATCTAAGCTTTATGAAGACTTGAAAAAAGTTATAAAAAACTTGGATGATACTATTAAAGAAAATGTCAAGTTAGTAAGAAGTGTATCTGATTTAAAAAAAGCAATAACTGGTAGAGAAAAAAGTTCCAAACCAATGGTGAGAGAACTGTCTGGCTCAGGCTCTTATGATAAAAAAATAAGTAGCTCGCTTAGCAAAATGACCCAGATTGATCAAGCTACTGCTAGGGTGCAAAATAAATTTTATCAAGCCGGTCTTAAAAAAGGAAGCATATACACTCATGACGTTCATATAATCAAAGAATTAGAAAAATTAAATGAAACTTTTGCTCAAGTTAGAGATTGTGTTTGTGGAGATAAAAAAGAAAAAGTAGAAAAAAAATTAATATTACCTGAAAGCAGTGATGACAAAGCATTTTCTTCGCCATCTAAAGCTATGGATCAACCCGAAGATAATGCTGCTGACGATGCGGCCAGACTAAAGACTAGATGGCAAGAACTTTTTGTTTTAGAGAGATACAAGCGAACAATGGCTGATATTAGTCGAGCAGCAGCCGATGTTCAAATAACATTATTAGGTTTTACTGCTTTTAATAAAATAACCGAGGATCTTGTTAAGAAGGAAAGAGAGTTTGCACAAGAAGTAAGAACTGTGGCTTACCAGACTATGGGTGTTACCAAAGAGAGTAGGAATCTGCAACATGCATTAACAGAAATAGGAACATCCTCAGCCATAACAGGAATGAATAGAAGCGAAACTCAAAAAAGTTACATTGATAATTTGAAGAAAGGATTAAGAGATCAAAAAACAGCATTAAAAGTTTCTAAAACACAACTTCATACTGAAAGAATGATTGGTGTAGAGGCTGGGACTTTAAGTGAAAATTTTACAAATATGACCCTTCAAATGGGCATGAGTACCGATCAGATTGATAATTTCAGTAGAGGCATAAAACAAGTAGCTAGAGATACAGGTGTTACTGGTTCTAATTTAGCAAGTGCTGTTAAGAGTAGTGAACCTATACTAAAGAATTTAAGAAATGCTGCAAGAATGAATACTGATGCTGCAAAAAATGTTGTTGGATTAATGGCAAGTGCTGAAAAATTAGGTGTAGCCGAGGGCTTGGGAAATATAGCAGGCACTATAAGTAAAGGATTACATGGAATAACAAATGCCTCTAAAGGAACTCAAACCCTGCTCCTTAGGGCAGCAGGTAGTGTGGGTGCGGTCGGAGATCTTTATTCTGGTGCTTTGTTGAATAGCAAGCAAGGTTTAAAAAGTTTATCTAGTGGTTTAAGAAATTTTTTGAAAGATTTTAATATTCAATCTCTTGACCAAATAAAAAACATGACCGATGAACAAAAAAGTTTTGCAGATATGCAAATAAGAACTGCAACTCAAGGAGAATATGGTCTTGGCGAATTGCAAAAAATGATAGAGTCCTTAGATGAAAACAGCAAAAGTGTAAAAGATAAGCTAGAGGATATTCGCAAAAAAAGATTAAAAAATTTATCTGAACAAGAAAAAAATGCATTACTAGAAGAAGAGCGAGGTTTAAAGACTAGCACATCATTAGATGTTTTAAGCAAACTGGCGGAGAGTGCAAAAGATGCCAAGAGTATGGGAGATGCACTATCTAATTTTCAACAAAAACTCCCGGGAATGAGCGATGATTTAAACGCACTAGGTATTAATAGTAAAGATGCAAAGAGTGCCGGCAAAGAAGCGTTAAAAGCAGCAATAGATGGTGTAAATGCTGGGCTTAAAAAAGCAAAAAAACAAGAACTTAAAGTTAGCACTAAAGATATGGAGAAAGCACTTAATGATCCAGCAGCATTCCGAACATTGACAGAACAAATAAATGAAAA
>Ga0075471_10002275_pt1 | contig 12635 bp, 11 predicted proteins | sample DEB19_08_DNA_2_FD_74787 | JGI IMG/M metagenome (GOLD analysis project Ga0075471, IMG submission 74787) | Aqueous microbial communities from the Delaware River and Bay under freshwater to marine salinity gradient to study organic matter... | ecosystem: Environmental > Aquatic > Marine > Coastal ... | reverse complement strand
GGGAAGGCGCCAGTCGAGCGGGTCGTGGCCCAGCGCGATCAGGGCATCGTTCACCCGGGAAAATGGACGCGTGCCCAGGATCGCCGCTTTTCCGGTGGTTCGATTGCGGGCGAGCGGGGACGGATGGGGCGCTTCGACCACCCGGTGGGGCGGCGCCACGCGATCGGCCTTGCGCGCCGCGTCCTTTCCCAGCAGCAGGAAAACCACCGGCCGCTCCCGCGCGATCAACACGTCGATCACGGCGTCGGTGAACGCTTCCCATCCCTGCCCGGCGTGGGAGCGGGCCGCGCCGGCGCGGACGCTGAGGACGGTGTTGAGCAGCAGCACGCCGCGGGCCGCCCACGGGCCCAAATCACCCGACAACGGCGCGTTTGCCCCGAGTTCGGCGGAGAGTTCCTTGAACAGATTGCGCAGGCTCGGCGGGATCGGCCGGGTGCCGGGCGCCACCGAGAACGCGAGCCCGTGGGCGTGGCCGGGCGTGGGATAGGGATCCTGGCCGAGCAGCACCACGCGGACCTGGTCGAGGGGCGTGGCGGCGAACGCGGCGTAGCGCTGGTGCACCGGCGGCAGCACGTCGGACTCCGCCGCTTCGCGCTCCAGGAAGTCGTGGAGGCGGGCGAACGTTTCCGCCCGGAGCGCGGGGTCGAGGGCGCGGCTCCAATCGTCGGGCAGACCGTGGGCGAGCAGGTTCACGGGGCGTTTGTACCCCAATCCACGGATTCCGGCCTCCCATGGCAGGGATGCTCCGGGTGGTTCCCGAAACGGACGCCATGTCGCGTGTATCCTTCGGCCTGCCCGAGGCCTTGCAAACCTATGTCCAAACGGTCGGCGTGCGCCCCACGACCGAGCGGCTCGCGCTCCGCGACGCCACGAACGCGCTCGAGAACGCGTCGATGCAGATCAGCATCGAGCAGGGCGAGTTCATGCATTTGCTGGTCAAGCTGATCGGAGCGCGGCACTGCCTCGAGGTGGGCACGTTCACCGGCTATTCCGCGCTCGTGACCGCCGAGGCGCTCCCGGCGGACGGCAAGCTCGTGTGCTGCGACATCTCCGCCGAGTATCCGCTCGTGGGGCGGCCCATGTGGGAGGCCGCGGGCATCGCGGACAAGATCGACCTCCGGATCGGACCCGCGACCGACACCCTCGACACGCTGCTCGCCGAGGGGCGGGCGGGAACGTTCGATTTCTGCTTCATCGACGCGGACAAGCCGAACTACGACGCGTATTACGAACGTGCGCTGCGCCTGGTGCGCAAGGGCGGGGTGATCGGCATCGACAATACGCTGTGGTACGCGAAGGTGGTGGATCCCGACGTGCACGACGAGGACACGGTGGCGATCCGGGCCATCAACGCCAAGGTGCACGCCGATCCTCGGGTCGAGATGGTGCTGTTGCCGATCGGCGACGGCCTCACTTTGTGCCGGGTCCTCTGAGCTCGTCCGAAACGCCCGACCGGGGCGCGGTGGGTCGGGCCGGCGAGTTGGCGGCGCGACGCCACTGCGAGTCCCTCGGCTACGAGGTGCTCGGCGCCAATATCCGTTTTCCAGCCACCCTGGACTGGCCGGGGGTGCGGGGCGAGCTCGATCTGGTGTGCCGCGACGGGGACGCCGTGGTGTTCGTGGAGGTGAAGGCGCGCCGCGGCGGTCCGGGAGTGGTCCCGGAGGAGAAAGTGACCCCGCTCAAGCGCTCCCGCCTCGCGCAACTGGCTTCGGCCTGGCTGGCCCGGGAAGGCTGGTATGGGTCCGATCGCGAATTCGCGGTCCGATTCGATGTGATCGGGGTGGTGCTCGGGCCGCGCGGCACCGTGGTTCGGTTGACCCACCGGCACGGCGCGTTCTCGCCCTCGGACGGCGTGGCTTTCGGCGACGAATGATCCCTGGAACGCAGGGTCAGCGCGCTTGTCGGCCGGTGCGGCGCATTTCGTCGTGGAACAGCAAAAGCTCGTGCCGGTTGGGGGTGTCGTTGCCGTAGGAGTCGCGCAGGTACGTTTCAAGGCGCGCCTCCCATTTTCCCGCCGCGTCGGATCGACCGATCGCCCGGTGGGCCATGGCGAGGAACGGCCAGTTGAACGGGTCGGAGTGCAATTTTTCCGATTCGGTCAGGGTGCGGATCGCCTCCGCATGGCGACCGGAGCGGTGGAGCAGCACGCCGAGGGTGTTCATGTAGGTGGCCCGATCGGCGGCCTGCGTGCCCATTCCCGACGTGTCGTCGGCGGCGACGCGCGAGAGGGGGGCGATGCTCTCGGGGATGTCCTTGAGGTATTTGCGTTTCGGGAGCGCGGCATCGGGAATCGACGCCGGGCTCGGGTCGGGTTTGGCGCGTGCCGCAGCGGCCACGGCCGTCCGGGCGAGGGCGATGGGCTTGGCGAACGCGGCGGGGTCGCCGGGCATCAAGGCCGAAGCCCAGGCGATGTTGTTGCAGGAGAGCGCATCCGCTTTGGCGGGATCGATCCGCGCGGCTTGGTCGGCCCGGTACGCGTCGTATTCGCGCCCTTTGCCGGTGAGGGCGAGCCATCCCGCCTTGGCGACCGGGCTCGGATCGGGCTCGGTGCCGTCGCGCTGCTCGAAGGGATCCGGGCTGAGCCCTTGCATCGATCCCGAGCGCAGCAGCAGGTCGTAGTCGGCTTGGGCGCGGGCCGTTTCGCCTCCGCGCAGCAACGCCTCGGCGCGCAACGAACGAATGCCTTCCGGGCAATCGTCCTTGGTGCACGCCACGTCGGCGATACGCACCGCGCCCGCCCAGTCGCCGGCCTTTCCCCGATCCGCGATGGCGGTGCGCACCGTGCGCATCAAGCGGGCGAGGCGCGAAACGGTTTTCATTTCGCGGCGGTCCGGCTGGAATGCGGATTCGGCTTGGCGGTCCATCCAACGGGTGGCGAGGCTCGAACCGAGCCAGAGCGCCACCAGCACGAACAACGGGATAGAAACCCCCAGCAGCCGTTTCCTTGTCGCGTCGTCGGCCCGCATCGCTCCGCCTCCTGCGCGATTGTACCTTCGGGGTGGTCGAATCCCCCGAAAAAGCGGTTTATTCCCGGGACGCATCAAGGAAGGATTTCCTTGGCGGTCCGCTCCGAGCACCCGCCGTGCCGCTGCGAGGAAGCAGCGCCAACGAGGTCGATCGATGCGCATACGGGATTCGAGATTTGCACGACGTCGTCAACGCAAACGTCGTTGGATCGGCGCCACCATGGCGTTGGTCGTGGCGGGTGCGGCGTGGGCCGCCGCGAACCGGCGTTCCCATCCGCAACCGATCGACGACTCGTGGGCGGGGGGCGTCGTCGCCGTGCGGCAGGGAGACACGTTGCGCACCATCGCGGATCGTATCGGACCCGCGGATGCGCCGTTGCGTTCCAAGGTCGACGCTCTGGAATCCGTGAATCCCGACGTGGACCTCTTGGTGCCCGGACAAATGCTGCGCGACCCGTGGCACGCGCGTCCCGTTTCGCGCGAAGGACACCACGGGAACAGGCCTGCCACTTTGCCGTAGCCGCGCGGCAGGCCTTCGGATTCAGAATTTGGGGGAGTTCACCCATGCCGACCAAGCGGAAGCCGCCGATGCGTTCACCGAACGGATTCGGTAGCGGAAACTTCCCTTTGGCACGGTGTCGGTGGTTGACGTGGTGTTGGCGGCGGACGTGAAGGTGATCTGGTTGATCCAGATCTTCCCGGACAGTGTTTCGCGCTGGAATTCGAACGCGGTTTCATTGTTCGAGTTGTCCACCCAGGTAAGCCGGGCGGCGGTCGCGGAGAACTTGGAGACACCCAAGCCCGACGGCGCGGCCACGGACGGCGCCTGTACGGTGATGGTGCGTTGCGCCGATCCCGACAAGCCCGACGAATCCGTCACCGAGGCCGTGATCACGTGGGTGCCGGCAACGAGGTTCGAGACCAGCACCGATCCTCCGGTTCCGAGTGCGCCCTGCAGGGAGGACGTCCATTGCAACGACGCCGTCAGTACGCCGTCCTGCGGATCCGACGCGGAGCCGGCCAAGGTCACCGCGGTGCCGGTTGCGAACGTTGCGCCGGCGGCCGGGGATGTGATCGAAACCTTGGGCGCGGGGCTCGCCACGACGGACCAGCCCACCACCGCGGTGCTCCAGGTGTTGGCCGCCGAGATCGTGGAACCCACGCCCCAGAACGACAAGTCGTCCACCGGGTCCACGTCCACTCCGAAATAATCGCCCCATCGGCCCAGGGTGTACGTGGTCGAAAGGCTGGTCGACAGGGCGGTCGGTTGACCCATGGCACCCACCGGGTCCGTGGCGGTGCGGCTGGCCACCATGACGTTCGCGGTCGTGGTGCTGTTCGAACCGGTGAACAACAGGCTGATCGACCCCTCGGCGTTCACATTGATGGCCGGAGTGATGTAGTGCATGGACGTGGACGACACGTTGCCCGATTGCGACACCGACGGAAGTCCCGACTCGGGCCATGTGCTGGTGCCGATTTCGTACCAACGCAAGGCGTTCAACCCGTTCAGCGAATGGGTGTGCGCGGTGACCAAACGGCCGCCACGCCAAACGACGTTGAACAAACGTCCGTCCATCGCATCGAGCGTCTGCAAGCCGGTGGTGGTGGCGCCTATGAGAGGACTGGCATTGGAGGGAACCGTCAATGTGACGGAAGAGAGCACAGGTGCGGTGGCGGGGTTGCGAATGCCGATGAGTTTCACGCCCGTGGTCGACGTGCGTGCCGCGCCGAACAGCACCGCCCGCAACGGATCGATCACTTCCGCCATCTGCACGTTCGTCGTCGCCGTGTCGCGCAAGGATTTGGGCGTCATGGCCGCGCCGGTCAACATCGGAGCGGATGGCATGATGATGAATTGGCTGCCGTAGAGGCCCGTGACGAAGCCGAACATGTTGCCCGAAACCACGAAGGCGTCCTTGTTGTAACCGAGGCCGGGATAATCCAGCCATGCGGACGTGGTGGCGGAGAGCACGAGTTTCGCTTCGACGCGGTAGCGGTACCAAATGCCGTTCGGGTCGCCATCGTCGCTGACCGCGACCAGCAGTTTGCTGATTTGGGTAAGGTCGTCCTCTTCGAGGAAAACCACCACGAAGCGGTTGTGGACCCGATCGTAAATGACTTTCGGATCGAAAATGTACGCCACCCCCGCGACCCCGGCGAAAAAAGTGGCTCCGGTCTGCTGGAACATCTTTGTCCCCGCACGATCGAAGATGGCGATGCTCGAGTTGGCCACTTCGACCACGTGGTTGAGGCCAACGGCGATATCGGGGTCCGGCGGATTCCATCCGGTTGCGCCCATTCCGGGGAATCGGGCGGTTCCCAACTGCCGCGTGACATCGATCATGCCGCCCACGGGGAGATTGTTTTTCACGAAGACGAAGTCGGGCGGTTCGACCGGATTGGCGGGCCTGGGAGGCTTTACCGCGAGGCGCGTGTCGATTTGCACCGGGAAGGCCCGGGTGTCGATGGGGGACGCCGCGACCGGCGGAAGGTCCACCCCGACGATGTCGCCGGCTTGTTGCCGCGCCTTCGCCGAGCCGGCAATGCACAGCACAAACCCGCACAAGAGGGTGCCGAGGAGGAGTCTTTTCATAGGGAGGATTGCTTTCCAAGGCAAAATACCCATGGTGCGAATTAATGGACCTGTGTGAAATACCTGATTGGCGTCGGCGGGTGCACCGCGCATGGCCCCTGAATGCGCTTACCGCCGTGGATCGTCGCGCCACTGGACATGCCCATCGGCGAACACTTCCGCTCGGCCTCCCGGGCCGCCCACGTACCCAAGCACCGTCTCCGCCGGCGCGTCGATGCGCTGCAGCGCGAGCGGTCCCGCGTAGGTGTATTCGAACGCCGACAATAAGCCCGCGTCCTTGACGTACGGCAGCAGGTCGTCGCGGCGGGCGGTTGGAGGCAGCGTTTCGTCGTAGTCCTGCGCGTACATCATCAGCGCGAGTCCCATCTGCTTGGCCCGGCTCATGGCTTCCCGCTTGACGAGGGTGCGTCGCAGCGCGTCGTAGGCCGCGCGCTCCACGGTGGCCAGCGCTCGTCCGTACAAGCGGCCCTCGTGCATCCAAAGCACGCCCGAGTGGTCCGCGAGGAGTTCGGACGCGCCGGAGTGCTCGATGGCGACCAGCGCGCGCGCCATGGGTTCGGCTGCGGGGACCGGGCGGGCGCCGGGACCGGGCGGGGCGATCAGCCACAGCGCCAGCGGCTTGCGTCCATCGGGCTCGATCCGCACGCGCTCCGCAACCAATGTCAACGTGTTTTCCTTTGGTGCTTCCGGTGCCGGGGCCGGGGGCTTGGCTCCGTCGGGCTCCGGCGTCGCCGTGCCGGTCCGGGCGTCGACGATCCAGCGCTCGGTCTTCCGGGTGCGGTCGGGCATCTTTCGCACGCGGACCACGCGGAAGCGATCTCCCTCGTCGATCCATTCGGTCGGCGCGGCACCATCCGGGACGGAGATAGACCGTTGTTCCCCCTTGGCGCCCACCACGAGCAGGGGCCCTTCGTCGAACTGGAGCAGCGCCCGCGGCCGGCCCGGGGCGAAGAGGGGAGACGCGTCCTTGTGCAGCACGGGCGACAGCGTGCCCGCCGCGCAGTTGAGACGGCGCAGCCAGGTGCCTTCGGCGGGATTCGCGGGCGATTCCATCACGAGCGCCACCGCGGTGCCGGCGAACCAACCGGCGACATGCATCGACGCGTTCGGGGTTGCCGTTCCGGCGCGCCATACCGCGGTGGTTCGCCGCGATCGCGCGTCGTGCAGGCTGAGGCGGCTTGGCCCCCGCTCCGGGCCATCGATGTCGAGCGGGCCTTGGCGCCGCTCGCCGGGAGCGTGCGTGATCAGCGCGTAGCGACCGGTCGGCGCCGCGTCGATGGCATCCACCGGACCTTCCGCGACCAGTTCCATGGGTCCGAGCACCGTGGCTTTGGAGCCGTGGTAGACCGCCGGTGGCGCGTCGCCTACGGTGGCGATCGGCCGTGCGGGAATCGCCAGGGCGCAGAGCAGCGCGGCGGCGATGCTGCGGAGCGGTTTCGGGGAGGGCATCGGGGAGGGGTTCCTAGCGGGGAGCGGCCGTGCGGGAGCGTTGGTCGGGAAGGGGCGCGGCGCGGTCGAGGGCCGCGGCGGCATGCGCGACGGCTTCGGCGGGCAATCGCGCGCCGCCATGCACCACGGGGAATCCCGCGGGGCCGGAATCGGCGCCATGGGACAACGCGTGGTGGAGGGCCTTGTTCGCGTTCGCGAATGCGTTCCCATGCGGAAAGTCGCGGACCGCGGCGAAGGCTTCCGCGACGACTTCCGAAAGCCGGGACGAGAGGTCCGCCTGCTTCGAGGGATCGTCGACGATGGCGCGGAGCGCGCGGGGGAAGCAATTCGCGGTGCTGAGCAGGAAGCCGTGGTACGGGCCGGCGGGCGCCAGCCACCGGGCGTAGTCGCCCTCTGCGCCGCGCACCAAGCGAACCCGGTCGGGAAGCAGTCCAGAGAGGGCGACGGTGTCTTCTCCCGAGCTGTCCTTGAACCAGAGCAGGTTCGGGTGGCGCTCCGCGAGCGCGGCGGCGGTATCGGGTTCGATGTGATTTCCGGTGACCTGCGGCAATTGGTACAGCGCGGTGGGCAATCCGAGCGCGAGCACCTTGTAGAGGGCGTCGTGGATGGTGGACTGGGCGAGGTTGCCGTGCGGAGCGCACACCGCGATTTGGTTGGCTCCGGCCGATCGCACTATTTCGATGCGTTTCATGATGCCGTCGAGGGTCGGGGCGAACGCGCCGCAGAGGAGTTCGAAGCCGTGGTCGCGCGCGAGTTCGACACCGAGGCGCACCACGGCCCGGGTTTCGTCGTCGTCGAATTGCCATCCGTCGCCGGTCGAGCCGGGCATCAGCAGGCCGTCCACGTGGGGGCGCAGCGTGGCGGCGTGCGCCCGCATCGCGGCGAGATCGAGGACTCCCGTCGCGTCGTAGCGGGAAAGCAGCGGGCACCACAGCGGGGGACGGGGCATGCGGGATTGTACGTGGGATGGGGGATGCTTGCCGGCGGCTCGGCAGGGAAGGTTGAATGGTAGCGGACCCTGCGTCTCCCGAACGAGACGGCGCGGTCCGGGAGGCGGGCACCCTTGGCCGACACCCTGACACCCGAGGCGCGGTCGGCGCACATGCGCCGGGTCCGCGGGGCCGACACGTTGCCGGAGCGCACCGTGCGCGCCGTGTTGCACGCGTCCGGATTTCGTTTTCGCCTGCACCGCAAGGACTTGCCGGGACGGCCGGACATCGTGCTGCCGCGGTACCGGACGGTGGTGCTGGTGCACGGGTGCTTTTGGCATCGCCATCCGGGGTGCCGGGCGTCGCGCGTGCCGGGCACCCGATCGTCGTGGTGGGAGGCGAAGCTCGAGCGCAATGTCGCGCGGGATGTCGAGGTGGCGGCGGCGCTCTCGAGCCTGGGATGGCGCGTGGTGGTGGTGTGGGAGTGCGAGACCCGGCCGGCGGGCCGCACGGTGCTGGCGGAACGGCTTGCGGGACTGCTGAGGGGCGCAGCGTCCGGGAATTCGGGGGATTCGGGCGAATCGGCTCCGGTACAATAGGGCGAATCCCACCCCCTCCCGAGGAAACCGCGTGTCCGCACCGAACGGCCCCGTGCCGCCGATCCCCGTCAACCATCCCGCCTATCCCGAAGTCGTGCCGTCCGTGTATCGCGAGATGGGCCTCAACGACGCCGAGTACGCGGAGATCGTGCGCACCTTGGGGCGCACCCCCACGTACACCGAAGTCGGCATGTACGCGGTGATGTGGTCGGAGCACTGCGGCTACAAGTATTCGCGTCCCGTGCTCAAGGCGTTCGCCGAGTACAAGAAGGCCCAGGAGAGCGGCGCGCTCGAGAACGCCGGGGTGGTGCCGCTCGGCGACACCGGTTGGGGCGTGGTCTTCAAGATGGAATCGCACAACCATCCGTCGGCGGTCGAACCGTTCCAAGGCGCGGCCACCGGCGTCGGGGGCATCCTGCGCGACATCTTCACCATGGGGGCGCGGCCCATCGCCAACCTCAACGCGTTGCGCTTCGGTCCGATCACCGGCGAGGGTCCGGTGGTGGCGCGCAACCGCTACTTGTTCGAGCACGTGGTGAAGGGCATCGGCGATTACGGCAACTGCGTGGGCGTGCCGACCGTGGCCGGCGAGGTCACGTTCGCGCCGTGCTACAACGGCAACCCGCTGGTCAACGCGATGTCGGTGGGCATCGTGCGGCTCGACGGCATCGCCAGCGCGAAGGCGGCGGGCGTGGGCAATCCGGTGTTGTACGTCGGATCCGCCACGGGCCGCGACGGCATCCACGGCGCCACGTTCGCGTCGGTGGAGCTCACCGAAGAGTCCGAAGCCAAGCGTCCCAATGTGCAGTGCGGCGATCCGTTCACCGAAAAGCTGCTGATCGAGGCGACCCTCGAGGCGCTGCGGACCGGGGGCATCGTGGGCATCCAGGACATGGGCGCCGCGGGCCTCACGTGCGGCACGTGCGAGATGTCGGCCAAGGGCGGCCTCGGCATGGACATCGACATCCAGCGCGTTCCGCGGCGCGAGACGGGCATGAACGCCTACGAGGTGCTGCTCTCGGAGAGCCAGGAGCGCATGCTGGCGGTGGTGGCCAAGGGGCGCGAGGAAGAGGTCGCCGACGTCTTCCGCAAGTGGGGCCTCAATGCGGCCTATATCGGCACGACGACCGACACCGGCAACGTGGTGGTGCGCGACGGCGACCGGGTGGAAGCCAACATTCCGGCCAAGTCGCTCGCGGACGATTGCCCGACGTATTTCCTCGAGGCCGAGGAACCGGAATTCGTGGCGCGTTTGCGCGCATTCGATCCGAGCCTGCTGCCCGAGCCCGCCGACACCGGCGCCGCGCTCCTCGCCCTGCTGGGTTCGCCCTCGATCGCCAGCAAGCGGTGGGTGTGGGAGCAGTACGACTGGTCGGTGCAGACGCGGACGGAAATCGGGCCGGGGGGCGGCGACGCGGCGGTGATGGCGGTGCGCGAGGCCGGCGGCCGACGCATCGCGATGACCACCGACTGCAATCCGCGCTGGTGCCAGCTCGATCCCTACCTTGGGGCCCAGCACGCGGTGGCCGAGGCCGCGCGCAACCTCAGCTGCGTGGGAGCGGTGCCCGCGGCCGTCACCGACTGCCTCAACTTCCCGTCGCCCGAAAAGCCCGCCGGTTTCTGGCAGTTCCGCCGCGCCGTCGAGGGCATGGCCGCGGCGGCCGAGCATTTCCGCACGCCGGTGGTGTCGGGGAACGTGAGTTTCTACAACGAGACGCCCGAGGCGGCGATCTATCCGACCCCGACCGTCGGCATGGTGGGGGTGCTGCCCGAGGGCGGCGCCACCGTCGGCGTCGCGTTCCGCAAATCGAACGACCTGATCTACCTCCTGCGACCGACGGGCTCGGAAAGCGACCCCGGACTTGGGGGCAGCGCGTATTTGTCGGTGGTGCACGGCCGCGACGAAGGGGCGATCCCGGGGCTCGACCTCGCGGCGGAATCCGCGGTGCAGCAGGTGGTCCGCGAGTGCGTGTCGTCGGGCGATGTGCGGTCGGCGCACGACTGCTCCGAGGGCGGGCTGCTCGTGGCGGTGGCCGAATCCTGCCTCGCGGGCGGAATGGGCGCGGAGATCCGCTTCGCCGTGACCGACTTCGGCGACCAATCCTGGAGCGAGATCTGCTTCGGCGAGGCGGCGAGCCGCGTCGTGGTGACCGTCGAGGAGGCGTCCGATGCGCACCGCCGTCTGCTCGATCGGGCGGAAGCGGCGGGAATCGACGCGGTGTACGTGGGTCAGGTGAAGGACAACGGTCGGCTCGACGCGGCCGGGTTGCTGGACTTGCCGCTCGGCACGCTCCGGGACGCGTACGAGGGGGCGATCCCGTCGGCGATGGCCGAGGCGCACGGTTAGGCCGGGTCGGGTGCGGGTACGGCGCGCGTCGACGGACGACCTTTCCGCTCTGCGGTCCCTGCGCCGCGTGGCGCTGACCACCCATCCGACGTCGTTCGGAACCTCGGCCGAGGAGGAGGAGGCCACGACCGACGATGCGTGGCGGGCGCGTTTCCTGCCCGGGTCGCGGGCGACCGTGTTCCTCGCGGAGTCGGACGATGCGGAGCCGCTGGGACTGGCGGGCGTGCGCGGCGACGGGCGCGTGCGCACCGGGCATGTGGCCGATTTGTGGGGCGTTTTCGTGCTCGAGGCGGCGCGCGGGGCGGGCGTCGGCGACGCGCTGGTGGCGGAGTCCATCGTCTGGGCGCGCGACGCGGGGTACGCGCGGATGCGTCTTTTCGTGGACACCCTCAACATGCCGGCGATCCGGCTGTACCAGCGCCACGGGTTCGTGGTGGTGGGGTGCGAGCCCGATGTCATTCGGGTGGGCGACGATCGCCGCGACGAGTATCTGATGCACTACGTGCTGCGATGAAACTGCGCCGGCGCCTTCCCGAGAGCCGCAGCCGGAAGAAGGAACGCCTGGCGTCCGAGCGCGACCTGCGCCGCTCCGACCGCGATCTGGCGTTGCAACGCAAGGAGCGCTGGCTGAAGGATCGCGAGGAGAATCTGGCGGTCTGGAAGGAATGGCGCCGTGCGGTGAACCGGCGGCTCGATTCGTCGGACGATTACGCGCGGTTCGAGGACGTGCATCGGCGTTTGTGGGATTTCTTCCGCCACGCGTGGATGCCCGATGCGGAGACCACGATTTCGCTCCAGCGGTACGCCGACGGCCTTCCGGTGGATTGGACTCCGGTGTTGGAGCGGGTTGCGGCGGGACCGCGGCGCGGCGATCGGGTCCTGTGGCGATTGCTGAGGCGGGCGGAATTGTCGGCGTCCCACCGGGAGATGCTGGTTCCATTGGTGGTCCGGGTGGTGGACCTGCCGTACTGGCACACGGGGTTCCCGGAGCTGGCGCGTCTCGCGCGGCACGCGTGGAGCGATGGGCTGGCGTCCGAGTTGGCCGTGCGGGCGGTGGGCGGGGGCGGCACGTCGGACCGCGTGCGGGCCGTGATCGGGAGCGCCGGCCGTGGGTGGAACCAGGAAACGCCCGTCGGAAGGACACCCTCCTTGCGGGAAGCCGCGCCGTCGCCGGTTGTACACTGACCGCACCATGGCTCCCATTCCCCCGCATCCCCGCGGATACCACTGCCGCCGCGCGCCGCGCCCGCTGGAAATCGATGGACGCCTCGACAAACCGGAATGGGCCGCGGCCCCGTGGAGCGACGATTTCGTCGACATCGAGGGCGACCTTCGTCCGCGTCCCCCGCTGCGCACCCGGGTCAAGATGCTCTGGGACGACCAATTCCTCTACATCGGAGCGCAGCTCGAGGAGCCCAATGTGTGGGCGACGTTGACCGAGCATGATTCCGTGATCTTCCACGACAACGATTTCGAGGTCTTCATCGACCCCGACGGCGACAACCACGACTACTACGAACTCGAGATCAACGCGTTCAACACCACGTGGGACCTGCATTTGCCCAGGCCCTACCGCGACGGGGGACCGGCCCGGAACGAGTGGGAGATCCCGGGCATGCGGACCGCGGTGCACGTGGACGGGGCCATCAACGACCCGTCCGTGAAGGACCGTGGCTGGTCGGTCGAGATCGCGTTGCCGTGGAAACCCCTCGGCGAGTTCGCCACGTGCGTCGCGCCGCCCCGTGTCGG
>Ga0075471_10002273_pt1 | contig 12638 bp, 8 predicted proteins | sample DEB19_08_DNA_2_FD_74787 | JGI IMG/M metagenome (GOLD analysis project Ga0075471, IMG submission 74787) | Aqueous microbial communities from the Delaware River and Bay under freshwater to marine salinity gradient to study organic matter... | ecosystem: Environmental > Aquatic > Marine > Coastal ... | reverse complement strand
TTCCGGATCTCGCTGGCCGAGTGGTCCCTTCATCAGACGATCTTCGCCGGCAAGCTCGACAACCTGGACTTCCCGCGGGCGGCGAAGCAGCAGTTCGGCATCGAGGCCGTCGAGTACGTCAATCAGTTCTTCAAGGACAAGGCGCAGGACGCCGACTACATCGGCGAACTGGCCAAGCGGGCCGAGGACGAAGGCGTGACCAACGTGCTCGTCATGTGCGACGGGCTGGGCAATCTCGGCGATCCCGACGACAAGGCCCGTACGGAGGCCATCGAAAAGCACTACCCGTGGGTCGAGGCGGCCAAGCGGCTGGGGTGCCATTCGATCCGCGTCAACGCGGCGAGCAAGGGCACGTTCGAGGAGCAGCAGAAGCTCGCCGCCGACGGCCTGGGGCGGCTTGCGGAATTCGCCTCCCAACTCGACATGAACGTGATCGTCGAGAACCATGGCGGGCTCTCCAGCAACGGGGAATGGCTGGCCGGAGTGATGAAGCTCGTGGACCGACCGAACTGCGGCACCCTCCCCGATTTCGGCAACTTCCACGACTACGATCGCTACCGCGGGCTCGAGGAGCTGATGCCCTTCGCCAAGGGCGTGAGCGCCAAGAGCCACGAGTTCGACGCCGACGGCAACGAAGTGCGGACGGACTACGCCAGGATGATGAAGCTGGTTCTCGACGCGGGCTATCACGGCTGGGTGGGCATCGAATACGAGGGCAAGGGTCTCGCCGAGGCCGACGGCATCATGGCGACGAAGCGACTGCTCGAGCGGGTCCGCGACGAACTGGCCTGAGGACGGTTGACCTCGCGACGCCTCCGCCGCTAGAGTTCGCCCTCCCGCATTCCGCCCGCCTTCCCGCAGCCCGCCTTCCGACCCACGATGCCCCACCACGTCGCCCAGACCATCGAGTCTCGCTCCACCCGTCTGTCCCGCCTCCTCCGCACCGGCGAAACCCACGTCGGCCGCGGCGTGTTCGCCCGTCGCCGCATCGCCGAGGGCGTGGTGATCGCCGAGGTGCTCGGCACGATTCTCGACGACCATCCCGAAGACTCGAGCTACGTCATGGAACTGCCGGGCGGCCGGCTCCTCGACCCGGCCCCCCCGCTCCGATTCGTGAACCACAGTTGCGATCCGAACTGCGAACTTTTCTACTGGGAAGTCGAGCCGGGCGAGCAGGAGGAAGAGCGGTTGTGGCTGCAGACGATCCGTCCGATCCAACCGGGCGAGGAACTCCTGATCGACTACAGTTGGCCGGCCGACGCGGCGATCCCGTGCCGCTGCGGGGCGACGGCCTGCCGGGGCTGGATCGTGGACCCGGCCGAGCGGCATCTGGTGCAGCCGCCTGCAACGACGCCGGAGGCGTGAGCGGCCGGCACCGGGGCGGCGACGGCCGGCGGGACCACGCCTGGAGCCGGATCGGCTGGCTGCTCGCGGCGGTGTTCACCGGGCTGGCGATCGTCGGCATCTCGCGGCTACGGATCGACGACGACCTCCGCTCGCTGATTCGTGACGACAGCGGCGACTTCCGCCTGATCGACGAACTGGCGGCGATCTTCGGCCCCCCCGATCGCGACTGCATCGTGCGGGCCACGGCCCGCTCCGGAACCATCTTCGACGCGGCGCCCCTCGCGGCCCTGGAGGACCTGGCCGAGCGGCTTCGCGGCCTCGACGACGTGGAGCAGGTGCGAAGCATCTTCGACGTCCGGCGGGAGGGTGCCGCCGGCGCCGTGCTGCCGGTGATTCCCCGCCGCGCCGAACCGCTCGACGACACATCGCGTGCGGAGGCGAAGCGTCGCGCCGAACATCATCCGCTCGTGGCGGGCCACCTGCTCTCGGCGGATGCGTCGTCGTCGCTCCTGCTCGTCCGGCTGGAACCTCTGGCCGATCGCCCCCCACGATCGTCGCAGATCGTCGCCCGGATCGAGGAACTGCTCGCGGAGCAGAAGGCCGCCGGGGCTACGAGCGGAGAAGAGAGCCCGCTCCTGCTCGAACTCACCGGTCTGCCGGCGCTTCGCGAGCAGGCCACGCGGGCTCTCCGCCGCGACATGCTGATGTTCAACACGATGGGCCTCTCGCTGGCCGTTCTGCTTTCGGCCGCCGTGGCGCGGAGCCTGCGGTCGACGGTGGTCGCGTGCGTGCCGCCATTCATCGGCGCCGTCTGGGCACTCGGCACCCTCGGCCTGATCGGGGCGCCGGTCAACATTCTCACCAGCGTCGTGCCGTCGCTCGCACTGGTCGTCGGCACGTGCGACTCGATCCACTTCATCGAGGACATGCGCCGCAGCGCCCGGCGGGGCATCGCTCCGCTGGCAGCCTCCTCGTCGGCGGTGAGAAGGGTCGGAATGGCCTGCGGCCTCACGAGCCTCGTCACGGCCATCGGATTCGCCTCGTTGGCGGTCGCCCGGATCGAGACCGTGCGGATGTTCGGCATCGCGGCGGCGGTGGGCACCATCGCGAGCTTCATGGCGGTCACGCTCCTGACACCGCTCATCGCATCCACGCCATTCTGCAGCGGCCTGCGGCTGGGCCGTTCCTCCCGGCTCGCCGGCCGCACCGCCTCCAGACTGGCCGCCTTTTCCGTGCGTCATGCCCGGCCGCTGGCCGCGGCGGCCTGCTGCCTCACGGTGGCGCTCGGGATCCTGGGCTCCGGTCTCGAAGCCGACAGCCGGATCGTGGACTCGCTCCCGCGGCAGGCCCCCGCCTCGCGGGCGCTCGCGGGAGTCGATGCCGACTTCGGGGGCGCCATGGGGATCGACGTGGTCGTGGGCTGGCCGGCCGAGGCGGACTGGCGCGGCGCCGAGGTGCTCGACGCGCTCCAGCGTGTGGAAGCCGTGCTCGGAAGCGAGTCCGGCATCTCCCGGCCGATCTCGCTCTCGACGGTTGCCGAAGACATGCCCCCCCGGGTCCGGCGGCGGCTCGATGTCGAGAGTGTTCGCGATCTTGTGGCTCCCGAATCGAGGATGGCGGTGGTGCGAGCCCGGGTCACCGATCTGGGTTCGCGGCGGCTCGAAGGCATCTACGACCGCATCGACCGGGCGTTGGCCAAGCTGGAGCGTGATCGACCGGGCTGGCGGTTTCGCCTCGCCGGCATGTCGGTGGTGTCGGCCCGCAACATTCGGCAACTCGTGCGCGATCTGGGCTCGAGCCTCGTCGTGGAGGTGCTCGTGATCGGGAGCATTCTCGCGGTCGCGTTCCGCTCGCCGCTGGCCGGAATCGTGAGCCTCATTCCCAACGTCTTTCCCCTCACCGTGATCGCCGCGATCCTCGTCCTCACCGGTCGCTCGCTTGATCCCGCCACGGTGATCGTGTTCAACGTCTGCCTGGGTCTTGCGGTCGACGACACCGTCCACGTGCTCTCCGCGCTCACGCGAAACCGCCGTGAAGGGCTCTCGATCGCCACGACCGTTCGCAGGGCCCTTGCGGAGACCGGCAACGCCGTCATGATCGGCGGCGTCGTGCTCACCGTCGGTTTTGCCGCGGTCACCGCCAGCAGCGTGCCGTCGCTGGCCGGCTTCGGCCTTCTCGCCTGCGCCGCCGTGATCTCGGCCACGATCGCCGAACTCGTCTTTCTGCCGGCGCTGCTCGTCGTCACCGACGACATGGTCACCCGTCGCTGGCCGATCTTCCGCGACGGCATCTTTGGCGTCACCCCGATCGCCTGGCCAACCGACGCCCGCGATAAAACCACCGAGGCGAGGGCCTAGGCGGTTGCTGCGACCACGTCCGCGAGCGTCTCGACGGTGTGCACGATCTGCTCCTCCGTGTGCTCGCAGGTCAGGAAGAATCGCACGCGGGCCGCCGACTCGCGGACGGCCGGATAGAGGATCGGCCGGGCATTGATCCCGCGGTCGAGGAGCATCTGCGAGACCTGCATGGCCCGCGTCGAACTGCCCAGGATCACGGGAATCACGGGCGTGTCGCCGCTCGATCCGGTGTCGAGGCCGACGTCGTGGGCCAGCTTGAGAAACAGGTCGGACCGCTCCCGAAGGGCCGTCAGCCGCCAGGGCTCGCGGCGGATCACCCGCACCGCCTCGAGCGCCGCGGCGGCGTTGGGGGGCGAGCAGGCGGTCGAGAACACGAACGCGGGCGTGGTGAAGCCGAGATAGCGGATGAGCCGATCGGGGCCGGCCAGGTAGCCGCCCCCCGCCCCCAATGCCTTGCTGATCGTACCCATCCAGAGATCGCCCTCGCGGGCATCGACGCCGAAGAAGTCGCAGATGCCACGCCCCTCGGGCCCCATCGTGCCGATCGAGTGGGCCTCGTCGACATAGAGCATCGCATCATGCCGCCGCTTCACCTCGATGAACCGGGGCAGGTCCGGATAGTCGCCATCCATGCTGTAGACGCCCTCGATGGCGACCACGACGCGGCGATACTGCGGACGGAGGTCCCGAAGCAGCCCGTCGAGCTGCTCATGGTCGTTGTGTCGAAAGGGCCGCTTGCCGGCCTTCGAGGCCGAGGCGCCCTGCACGATGCTGTTGTGGGCGAGTTCGTCGTAGAGGATCAGGTCGCCTTCGCCGAAGAGATGGGCAAACAGCGACGCATTGGTGCCGTAGCCGCAGGGAAAGACCACGGCCCGTTCGGTGCCGATGAAGTCGGCGAGTTCGGCGTCGAGCGCGTCGAGGATCGTGTTGTTGCCCCCCACCATGCGACTGGCCGAGGCGCTGCAGCCAAAGCGATCGATGGCATTCTTGGCCGCCCGCGTGACATCCGGATGGCCGGCGAGCCCCAGGTAGTCGAAGCTGGTGAAGCTCACCGTCTCGCGACCGTCGAGCGTGGCGACGCGGCCACTCACCCGCTCGTTGGCGAGCAGGAAGGGATTCTGAAGTCCCGCCGCCTCGAGACCGGCCAGTCGATCCTCGAGGGCCTGGCATTCGGGGAACGGCTGATCGGGGATGGCCGGCGTGGTTTTACGGGCCCGTAGCGCGGCGGCCGCGGGCGGGGCCTGAACCCGAGTCGTTGATCGATCGGCAGCGTCGAACATGTGGTCGGCGACGCATGCGATGAGGTCGCCGCACGTGCGGATGCCGCTGAGCCAGGAGGCATGAAACCGCATTTCGTAGTGGCCCTCGATCCGGGCGACGGCGTCGAGAAAGCGATCGGCATCGATTCCGGAATCACGGAGCACCGAGTGGGTGCCGAGCCGAATGACGGAGTCGGGGGGAAGGGCCTGCTGCAGGGACTCGAGCACCACGAGGGAAATGGCCCTGCGGCCGTGGGCATCGGGACGGTCACGAACGGCAACCGGTTCGTCCCGCGGCACGGGAGACCATTCGGTCGAAAACCGGGGTGCAGGCTGGGAGACATCGATTGCCATGACTCATCCTCCGTGACCGGTCGCGCGCAGGTCCGTTGTCGTCGCCCGCCGGCGCTCACTATACGGGAATCAGGCAAATCCGATAGCGGTTTCAAGAACCCGCGAAGCGTTTTTTCCGTCGGACAGCCACGGCGGTGGAAAACCCTTCCGCGGGTGCGGAATGTGCGGGCCGCCGGCATGCTGCTGGAACAGGCCTTCAGGATCACGCCGTCAGGGCGTGCATCACGCGCCGAGCAGCTTGCGAAGCACGAAGGGCAGGATGCCGCCGGCGCGGAACTGGTCGAGTTCCACCGGCGTGTCGATCCGCACGACGCAGGGTATCTCCCGCACCGTGCCGTTTGCCGCGGTGGCCTTCACGATCACGGTCGACCGCGGCGCAAGTCCCTCGAAGGCAATGTCGAACGTCTCCTCGCCCGTCAGTCCGAGTTGCTGCCACGGCTCCGGCAGCGTCAAGGGAAGCACCCCCATGCCGACCAGGTTCGAACGATGGATCCGCTCGAAGCTCGCGGCCAGCACCGCCCGCACCCCGAGCAGCATCGTGCCCTTGGCCGCCCAGTCGCGGGAGCTTCCGGTGCCATATTCGGCGCCGGCCAGGACCACCAGTGGCGTGCCCTGCTCACGATACTTCACGGCCGCGTCGTAGACCGGCATCACCTGATCCCCGGGCAGGAGCCGGGTGACGCCCCCCTCGGTGCCGGGCACGAGCAGGTTGCGGATTCGGATGTTGGCGAACGTGCCCCGCGTCATCACTCGATCGTTGCCCCGGCGGGCGCCGTAGCTGTTGAAATCCGCCGGCGGCACGCCGTGCTCGACGAGAAAGGTGCCCGCGGGGCTGGTCTTGGAGATGCTGCCGGCGGGAGAGATGTGGTCGGTGGTCACGCTGTCGCCAAGCGCCAAGAGCACGCGGGCGCCGCGGATACTGGCCGGGGGCCGGGGCTCGCGAGAGAGTTCAGCGAGGAACGGCGGCTCCTGGATATAGGTGCTCGCCGCGTCCCAGTCGTAGAGTTCGCCCGTGCTGGTCGGAACGGCGTTCCACCGCGGATTGGATTCCCAGACGTTGTCGTAGCGGTTTTGAAACTGGGCAGGCACGACGCTCGCCTCGACCGTGCGGCGGACCTCGTCGGACGTCGGCCAAATATCCCGGAGGAACACGGGCCGGCCGTCCTTGCCCGTGCCGAGCGGCTCGGTGGCCAGATCGATGTCGGTGGTGCCGGCGAGGGCGTAGGCGACGACGAGCGGCGGGCTCGCCAGCCAGTTGGCCTTCACGAGCGGGTTGACGCGGCCCTCGAAGTTGCGGTTGCCCGAGAGCACCGCTGCGGCGACGAGATCACCCTCGGTCACGGCGGCGGCCACGTGATCGGGGAGCGGGCCGGAGTTGCCGATGCAGGTCGTGCAACCGTAGCCGACCGTCTCGAAGCCGAGGGCGTCGAGATCCTTCGCGAGCCCCGACTTCTCGAGGTAGTCGGTCACCACGCGGGATCCGGGAGCCAGGCTCGTCTTGACCCACGGCTTCGTGGCGAGCCCCTTCTCGATCGCCTTGCGGGCGACCAGGCCGGCGGCCACCATCACGCTGGGGTTGCTCGTGTTGGTGCAGCTGGTAATGGCGGCGATCACGACGGCACCGTGGCCGATGGTGTCGGCATGGCCGTTCTCGCGGACGGTGCCCGTGCGGGCCAGAGCGGCCCCCTCGAGAGCGAAGCCCCGCTTGGCGGTCGGCGCGGTGAGCGATTCGGCGAACGCCCGCTTCACGCTCGCGAGCGGCACCCGATCCTGCGGCCGCTTCGGGCCGGCCAGGCTCGGCACCACGCTGCCGAGATCGAGGGCGAGCCGCTTGGTGAACTCCGGGATCGGGGCCGTCGCGGTGCGAAACATGCCCTGCTCCTTCATGTACCGCTCGACGAGCGTGACCTGGGCCGCCGGCCGGCCGGTCAGCCGCAGGTAGGCGAGCGTCTCATCGTCGATCGGGAAGAAGCCCATCGTGGCCCCGTATTCGGGGGCCATGTTGGCGATCGTGGCCCGGTCGGCGAGCGACATGCCGTCCAGACCGCTGCCGAAAAACTCCACGAACTTCCCGACCACGCCCTCCTTCCGCAGGATCTCCGTGACGGTGAGGACGAGGTCGGTGGCGGTGGCGCCGGGTGGCAGTTGGCCGGTCAGCTCGAAGCCGACCACCTCCGGCAGCAGCAGCGACAGTGCCTGGCCGAGCATGACGGCCTCGGCCTCGATGCCGCCCACGCCCCAGCCCACCACCCCGAGCCCGTTGATCATGGTCGTGTGGCTGTCGGTGCCGACGAGCGTATCGGGCACCGCGACGGGCAGCGTTCGCCTGCCGCCGGCTTCCCGCTGGTCGGGATCGCGGAGAAACACGCAGCCCGCGAGGTATTCAAGATTCACCTGGTGCACGATGCCGATGGAGGGCGGCACCACGCGGAAGTTTCGAAACGCCTGCTGGCCCCAGCGGAGGAATGCGTAGCGTTCGGCGTTGCGACCGAACTCGATGTCGACGTTCTTCTCGAGCGCGTCGGCGGCGCCGAAGAAATCGACCTGCACGGAGTGGTCGATGACGAGATCCACGGGTACGAGCGGATTGATCTTGCCGGGGTCCCCGCCGAGTCGCTTCATCGCCGCCCGCATGGCGGCCAGATCCACCACACAGGGAACCCCGGTGAAATCCTGAAGCACGACGCGGGCAGGCTTGAAGGGGATCTCCCGCTCAGCCGGCTGGCGGGCGTTCCAGGTGGCCAGCGCCCGGATGTCGGCCTCGGTGACCTCGTAGTCGTCGCAGGTCCGCAGCAGCGCCTCGAGAATCATGCGAATCGAGTACGGCAGCCGGGAGGTGTCGGTGACCCCGGCATCGTCGAGGGATCGAAGCCGGTAGAGGGTCGCGGGGCCGGATCCGGTCTCGAAGGTGGCACGGGCGGAAAACGGGTCGGCAGGGGTGGCGGCCATGGGTGTCCGGGGAGGTCGAAGGCGAGGGCACCCGGCGTGACGGTGCCGGGAACGGCGGTAGCGTAGCCGACCGGGCGATCCCGGGAGAAGCCACCGTGAGAATGCTCGTGCCCGACGACCGGCCGGCAGGACGACTCCCCTGTCGGGGTCGGATGATGGGCGGCGGAACAGCCTCAAAAACTGCGGAACCGGCAGGGTTTTCCGTTCCCCGAGGGCGAGGATTCGCGTCTGCTGAAAAAAGGATTCGACACGCTCGGGTTCCGTCGTGTATTGTTCTGAGTGCCGCGGCAGCATGCCGTCTGGCGATTCACCAATACACACCGATTCTCTTCAGCGGCTGTTCCCCCCCCCCAAAGACCCTCACTTCTAAAGCCGCTACCGGACCCGTGGAGTCAAACCCACGGGTCCTTTTCTTTGGTGGCTTGCTGCGTGTGGCTCGGGGCTGTCCATGCCCCGTCGCCGGACGTTCGCGATTGCGATCGTGGCATCCGCGAACGGCACGCAGGCTGGCGCTCCGCCAGCCTGGCTCCGCTGGCCGCCGAGCCCGGCTCAGGGGCACGGGCAGCCCCTCGCTGAGTTCCGGCCCGTTCAAGCCGCGTGGCCGTGAGGCCGCGGGCTGTCTGCTGTTGGGGTGTTTATCAAAAGAAAAAACCCCGTCGGCAGCGTCCCGCCGACGGGGTCTCTCTCACTTGGATTGTGTGGGCCGGTGGTGTTTGATTCCTCCGGCCCGTTCGTGCCGCACCCTGGTTGGGGTGTGGCACGGGGTTGTGGCTCAGGCGAGGGTATCGACCGAGGCCTCGAGGAGGGCCTGCTTCTTGCGACGCACCTGGCGGCGGTAGTTGATGCCGCCGGCGGCTGCGAGGCCGACGCCCGCGAGGGCGATCGTCGAGGGCTCCGGCACGGCGACCGGGATCACGGCACCGACCTGGTTGCCGGTGACACCGTTGATGCCGTACTGGAACACGCCCTGCTGGCTGCCCCAGCCCAGGATGTTGGCATTGGCGTTGGCCTGCAGGTTGTAGGTCTTGAAGCTCGACATGGCCATCGACGCGATGCTGCCGGAGTTGACCAGGTCGGCCGGGAAGGCCCAGGCGACGTTCCAGTAGCCACCGCTCGTCGAGGCGATGTTGCCGGCGTCACCGGTGCTGGTGAAGGGCGTTCCGAGGGGCAGGCCGGTGATGCCGACCCGCGCGGGGTAGGTCGTCGGCGGCAGGGAGCTGGCACCGCTCGGGGCCGGGAACGTCCTCTGATTCGCGAGGCCGGTTGCCCCCGACAGGCCGTTCTCGCCGGTGCCGGTCGCATAGGTGAACGGTCCGGGTGTGGCGGCTCCGATGGTACCCGTGCCCGAGTTGAACGAGATGATGAGCGAGTTGAGATCCCAGCCATTCGGATTGATCTGCAGGAGACCGGTGACGGTATTGAAGTAGGCGACTGCACCCGGACGGCCGTTGGCAGCCACCGTGGTGGAGCGAACCGGCAACGACGAACCCGTGGCAACCGTCGTCCAGTTGATGCCGCTGGGGGTCGTGCCGGTGATGGTGCCGGCGGCTGGCGGCTGATAGATGGCGGCCAGGGCGGCATGGGAGGTCACGGCGAGGACTGCGAAGGCGCACGCACTGCGGAAGAACTTGTTGAAGGACATGAGAGAAGTCTCCAAGTGAGAGAAAACAGTGAAAGAGATCTGCAAACCGGACCCGCCAGAACGACCACGTTCGGGCGGAAAAGGACGTGCGTTGGAGACCGCGCACGAGAAGCCGTTGCAGATCAGGCAAGAGCAAGAACAAAACGAAGCCGGGAGCCGGTCTTTCGTTCTCTGAGAAGCCGGAGGGCAGAAGGCCCTAAGGCAAGGAGACGAAAGCTACTTCCTCGAGTGCGTTTGAACGGGCGTCATCCTTCCGGATGATCACCTGCCGCAACGATGCTCGCACGAGGTCAGTAGCTGCCCTTTCGAATCGACCAAAAACCTTGCCGGGCGTCAGGAGTCAGCCGTCGCTGAGTTCCCGCCCAACAACACCACTTCTATCAGACGCCGATCTCGGCTGTCAAGCACCTCAAAACAAATTTTTCTACACCCCGAAAAACCCATGAAAAAGGCACTTTTTCGAAGACCCGAGGCTGCGGCAAAGAGGCAGCGATTTTCGACACACTCGCCACACGGGGCCACGCCGCTCGGGAATGCCCTCCCCAAGTCCCTCCCCGTACAACCCGACCGGCAGTAAGGCCGCCGGCAAACCACCTCTCGGCAAACTCGCCATCAGCGCAGTGACAGCAACGTCGCCGTGGTGCCGAGGTCGATTCAAAAACTTCCCAGCCCACCGTTGCGATCGCAGTGTCTTTTCACCAAGACGCATTCTGCGTCGGAAAATCGCCACGGCACTTGCTCTCGGAGGACTTGTCGCGGAGTGTTGCCCGGCTGAACAGCCGGGTTGCTCTGCAACATTCACGCGGCCAAGTCGTCAAGGAGGACGGCATGAACACATTCAACTGGAACGCCATCATTCAATCTCTCGTGCTGGTCCGCATCGGCCAGGAGCTCGGCACGGATTCGAGGCTCGCGAGAGCCGTGCACGAGGTTGCTCAGGCGATCATGTTTGCCTGGAGATGATCCGGAGCCTCCGAGGCCTCGGCGGCAAGCAGCGGCATGCTCACCCGATCGTGCCGCGATCGAGCAACGCGTCGATGAAGGCCGAGCGGGTGTCGATCGGCAAGGTTTGCCGTCGGGCGGCATCGGCTCCGAGGATTTCGCGGGTCTTCATCAGTCGCCGCCCGCCGGATTGGGCATCGTAGGCATTGAACGCGATGGTCAATCGGCGATCGGCCGCGACCTCCTTGCCGTCGAGCCGCAACCCGACCGGCTTGCCATCGCTCCCCATGGTCACTTCGAAGGGCCAGATCATGCGGTCCGAGTCTTTCTGACGGAAGTCCTCGGCGACGATGGCGAGGACTTCGTCAACCGAGACCTCCGCCGTGACCAGCCTGTTCTCGTAGGGAATGATTTTCCAGCAGTCGGCGACCGTGAGCAGTCCCGGCTGAACGTCACCCGTGCCGAACGTGCCGTGAAAGACCCCGTCCACGGGCTGGCCCCGCTTCTGGAGCGCCGCGGAAAAGGACTCGCACATCAGCCTCGCAAGACCGTTCTCCCGACCTTTTCCGGGAATCGCTTGCGCGATGGTCGCGACCTTCCTTGCCAGGTGTGCGTCAGCAGCCTGGAGCCCGGGCTGCGCGAGCTGCATCACCGCCGGATCCAACGCAAAGCGATCGTCCATCAGGATCGTGAAGCCCCGGCGATCGACCAGTTTGCGGGAGTCGAGATCGAACGTGAGGTCGATGCGGCCGCAATGGATGCCGTGATAACTCGCCTGCGAACAGAGCACCCCGTGGAGCGCCCACGATGGCTGATTCTGGTGAGAGTGTCCGGCAAGGTAGACGTCCACGCCGTCCACGTCCCGCAGGATTGTCCGCACGGGATTGGCGTAGTCGTCGTTGAACCGCCATCCCATGTGCCCCAACACCACGACCGCATCGACCTTCTCGCTGCGCACCTCGGCCACTGCGGCCTTGAGCGCCTCGGCTGGATCGGTTGCCGACGTGCCGCCGAGCATGTCCTGCGGGAGCCAGTAGGGGAGTCCCGGCGTGATCAGGCCGATGAGACCGATCCGAAAGCCGCCGGTCTCACGTATCGTCCAGGGCAGCACCTTTCTCCAGGCGCCGGCAAAACCGCCCGGAGCCGCCTCGCCACGGGCGATGTTGGCCGTCAGCACCGAGGCGGTGGAAGTGTCAAGCATCGCCTCGAGCTTCTCGGGCCCCCAGTCGAAGTCGTGGTTGCCGAGCGTCCACGCGTCATAGCCAAGCTGGTTGAACAACTCGATCATGAGCAGTCCACCGCTCTCGAGGCTGACCGCCGTACCCTGCACGACGTCGCCGACATCGACGGTGATCGAGTGCGGTGATTCCCTCCGCCACTGCCGAATCGCAGTCGCGCACCGGGCGAATCCGCCGACATCGTCCAGCCCCTCGTAGGTGCTCGCGGGAAGAATGCGACCGTGGAGATCCGTCGTGTGGAAAATCGACACGGTGCGGGCACGTCCGAGATCGGCGCTCTCGGCGGCTCCGGAAGCGAACGCTCCCAGCGTCGCGGCCGAACCGGTGAGGAACTCGCGCCTGCAGATGTCAGGACGGCGAAACGAAGTTGGCTTCATGCGTCTGCTCCTTGCGAGATCTTCGCGGAAAACGAATTTTTTGCGCGCACCACGAAATGAATAGCAGCATGGCATGGCCGGCATGCTTTAACAGCGGAATATCGATGGCGAGTTTGCCGAGAGGTGGTTTGCCGGCGGCCTTACTGCCGGTCGGGTTGTACGGGGAGGGACTT
>Ga0075471_10002270_pt1 | contig 12641 bp, 11 predicted proteins | sample DEB19_08_DNA_2_FD_74787 | JGI IMG/M metagenome (GOLD analysis project Ga0075471, IMG submission 74787) | Aqueous microbial communities from the Delaware River and Bay under freshwater to marine salinity gradient to study organic matter... | ecosystem: Environmental > Aquatic > Marine > Coastal ... | reverse complement strand
AGACGGTCGGTGCGATGCGGAAGAGCCGACGGGCAGATACGCGGCTTACACCGAGCGCACCATCACAGTTGAGAAGGGACTAGCGATCGCCCTCGGCGATGGAGCAGCGTACCGCCGGCTTCGACGCCGGCTTGGGCGCGTTGAGACCTGGCAAATGCCACCTCGCCCCGACATTCTCCTGTCCGCTACACTGTGGAGGATGCGATTAGCCGGAAAAATTATGGCGTTTCTCCTCGCGGCCGCGCTCTTCGTGCAGGCGGTGCGGGTGGAGGCGTGTCCGTTTTGCTCGGCCGTGTCGCTGACGTTCGCGCAGGAGATCGCGCAGAGTCAGGCGGCGGTGATCGCGCGGCTCGTCGAGGGGCCTGGGGCGGCGGCGCTGTCGCCGCGGGCCGAGGGGCCGCTGCCGAAGGGGAAGTTCGCGGTCGTCGAGGTGCTCAAGGGCTCGGGGCTCGTCGAGGAGGCGGGGCTGCTGGGGGCGGATGCGAAGCCCGTCGAGACGATCCTGCTCGAGGAGAAGCCGGTCGGATCGCTGTTTCTGCTCATGGGGGTCGAGCCGCCGAACCTCGTGTGGTCGAGCCCGATCGCCGTGAGCGACCGGGCGGTCGAATATCTGCGGAAGCTCGGTGACCTGCCGGAGAAGGGAGCCGACCGCCTCGCGTTCTTCCAGAAGCATCTCGAGGATGCAGACGAGACACTCGCCCGCGATGCCTACGACGAGTTCGCGGTCGCTCCCTACGACGACGTACGGGCGCTCGAAAGCCGGATGGATCCCACGCAACTGCTCGCGTGGATCGAGAATCCGAAGGTGCAGTCGAATCGCCGCCGGCTCTACGCCACGATGCTCGGTGTGTGCGGCACGAAGGCCGACGCGGAGCGGATCGCCGAGATCCTCAAGGGGGAAAACCTGCCGCCGGAGCAGGCCGATGTCCGCTCCGGGCTCGATGCGCTCATCGCCTGCTATGTCACGCTTCGCGGTCCAGAGGGGCTCGACCTCGTCGATCGCCTGTTTCTCGACCGCAAGGGCCGCGAGGTGCCGTTCACCGAAACCTATGCGGCGGTGATGGCGCTGCGGTTTCTCGGAGAGGAATCGGAGATCGTGCCGCGCGAGCGGGTGCTCCAGTCGCTGCGCATCCTGCTCGACGAGCCCAAGCTCGCCGATCTCGTGATCGCCGACCTCGCCCGCTGGCAGGACTGGTCGGTCGTCGATCGGCTCGCGGAACTCTTCGAGAAGGCCGAGGCCGACAACATCTTCGTGCGCGAGCCGGTGGTGAACTATCTGCGTGCCTGCCCGCTGCCGGAAGCGGCGGCTGCGATCGCGAGGCTGGAAAAGATCGATCCAGAAGCCGTGCGCCGGGCCGCGACGCTCGCCGGCTTCGCCGGTGCGCTCGCGCCGAAGCCCGCCGGCGACTCCGAGGGCGACCCGGGCGAGGGAGTTCCGGCCGGGTTGCCCGCCGCCGGGCCGTCGCCCGACGATGCGGCCTTGGCGGCGCGGATCGCGCCCGTCATCGGCGACGAAGGCGTCGACGAGTCGGGCGGCCAGGCCGAGGTCGGCCCTGCGGCTGCGTCTGGCCCGGGCGATCGCATCAAGCTCTACAAATGGGCCGCGTGGGCCGTGTTCGTGGTGATCGTGGCGGTCGCCGCGCGGTCGGCCTTCCGGTCGCGGCCGCAGTAAGCCATGGCAAGCGGTCTCTTCGAATCACCCGGTCCTCTGACACGCGCCGACAAGTTGGAAGGCGATGACCACTACCGCGCGATCGGCGGCTCCGCGATCGCGGCGGCGGTGCTCGGGCTCCTCTCGCCGCTGGCATTTCTCGACTGGTGGCTCGCGGTCGTGCCCGTGCTGGGCATCGTGCTGGGCATCGTCGCCTGGCGCGACATCGCGGCCCGGCCGACCGAGCTGATCGGCCGGCCTCTCGCGGTGGGCGCGATCGTCGTCTCCGCGTGCGCGCTCATCGGCGGGCTCGTGTACAACGCTGTCGTGTACGCCGCGGAACTGCCGCCGGGATTCGATCGCCTGAATTACGCCGCCCTGCAGCCGCTCGAAGGGGATCCGCTCACGGCGATCCCCGACACAGCCCGAGCCGTCGACGGTCGCAACGTCCTGCTCAAGGGCTACATGTACCCGGGCAAGCAGCAGCGCGGCATCGTGCAGTTTCTCCTGGTGCGCGATCAGGGCGATTGCTGCTTCGGCGGCAATCCCAAGATCACCGACCGCGTGCTCGTGCAACTGCGCGATCCCCAGGGCATCGACTTCTCGCCACGACTCCGCAAGATCGCCGGGAAGTTCGCCGTCCGCCCGACCGGCACCGCGGCCCTCGATGGCGGCGTGCTCTACCACATCGAGGATGCCGTTGTCAGGTAATCGACGCTCGATCTGGATCTGGGCCGCGGTGCTCGTGGCCGGCTGCGGCGGCCCCGACCGTCAGCCGGGCCAGCGTGCGGCGCCGCCGGCCGGGCCGGCCCCGTCGGCTTCCAGACAATCCGGGGCGATTCGCGACATCTCCTTCGACGACATCAAGTTCGACATGGAGAAGGGCGCGCCCTTCACGCGCGACCTGCTCCCCGAGCGGGTGACCGCGCTCGAGCAGGAGCGGATTCGCATCCGCGGCTATATCCTCCCGAGTTTTCAGCAGACGGGCCTCAGCCAGTTTGTGCTCGTCCGCGACAACATGGAGTGCTGCTTCGGCCCCGGAGCGGCCCTCTACGACTGCGTCGTCGTCCGCATGCAGACCGGAAAAACGGCGAATTTCTCGATCCGTCCGGTCGCCGTGGAGGGCACGTTTCGGCTCGAGGAATTGCGGGGCCCCGACGGCCGCCATCTGGCCATCTACGCGCTCGAGGGCGAAGGCGTGCGGTAGCAACGGGGCGTTGGTACGATCGTCGGCATGAATGCCCGCTGGTTCGACCCCGAAAACTGGTATTGGCTGTACGACGTTCCGCCGCACCGGCTGTCGCTGCTGTTCATCGGCGCGTTCGTCGGCTTCTACTGGATCGGATCGATCCTCCTGCGGCCGGTGCTGCGGCAGTTCGTCAAGAACACCGCCGGCTCCAACGACATCGTCGGCTACGTGCTCTCCTGCTTCTGCGTGTTCTACGGCCTCCTGCTCGGCCTGATCGCCGTCACGGCCTATCAAAACGTCTCCGATGCCGCCGGGAACGTCACCCGCGAAGCCGCCGCCCTCTCCGCGCTCTATGAAGACGTGTCGCAGTATCCGGAGCCCTTCGGCCAAAACCTGCGTTGGCTGCTCCGCGACTACACCCGCTACGTGATCAAGTATGCCTGGCCTCTCCAGCAGCGGGGCATCGTGCCGGAGGAAGGCACGATCCGGGCCGAGGCATTCCACGAGAAGCTGCTCGAATTCCAGCCACAGACTCCTGCGCAGGAGATCATTCACGCCGAGGCCCTGCGGCAGTTCAACAACTTCCTCGAATGGCGGCGGATGCGGCTGTTTTCCGTCAACTCCTCGCTGCCGGCTTCGATGTGGTACGTGATGATCCTGGGCGCGATCCTGAATATCGCGATCTGCTGGCTGTTCGACATGCGGTTCATCACGCAGCTCATGCTCGGCGGCATCCTCGCCGCCTACCTGGGCACGATGATGCACCTGATTTTCGACATGAACCAGCCGTTTCGCGGCGACGTGAGCATCACGGCGGAGCCGTTCGAGGTGCTCTACAAGCGGATGAACGACGCATGACGCCACGCACCAGCGCGCCGCAGGCGGCCCCTGATCTTCCCACGCGCCGGCAGGCACTCGCCCACGGCGCGGCCGCCACGTTCGCCGCCGCCCGGGCCCTCGCGCCGGCCCTGTTTGCGGGCTGCTCGCTGGGCATCCCGCCCCGGTCGCGCACCGTGCCGCTCGGGCTCCTCCATTCGCAGACCGGGCCGCTCGCAATCAGCGCGACGTCGCTCCGCGACGCCCAGATCTTCGCCTGCGAGAAGATCAATGCCGCCGGCGGCCTGCTGGGCCGCCAGATCGACATCAAGTCGCCCGATCCGAAGTCGCGGCTCGACCTCTTCGAGCGGCGGGCCAGGGCCCTGCTCGATGCCGGCTGCGTGGCCGTGTTCGGCTGCTGGACGAGTTCGAGTCGCAAGGTCGTACTGCCGCTCTTCGAGGAGCGCGACAAGCTGCTCTTCTACGCGGTGCAGTACGAGGGCAACGAGTCGTCGAAAAACGTGGTGTATGGCGGCATGGTGCCAAACCAGCAGATCGTGCCGGCCATCGACTGGCTCCTCGGGCCTGAAGGGGGCAGCCGCAAGAAGATCTACCTGCTCGGATCCGACTACGTGTATCCGCGGACGGCGAACTACGTCACGCGGAAGTATCTGGAGACGAAGGGCGTGAAGCCCGTCGGGGAGGCGTACTACCCGCTGAATCACGCCGACTTCACGGCCGAAGTGAAGAAGATCGTGGCATCGGGTGCCGACTGCGTGCTCAATACGATCAACGGCGCCTCGAACCTCGCCTTCTTCGCGGCGCTCGCCGCGGCCAAGGTCGATCCCACGAAGATCCCCGTGGTCTCGACGAGCATCGCCGAAGACGAACTGCGTAACCTCCTGCCCGCGCATGTGAAGGGGCACTACGCCGCGTCGTGCTACTTTCAGAGCCTGCCCAGCGAGGCGAACCGCCGCTGGATCGCCGACTTCCGTCGTGAATTCGGCTTCGATCGGGTGACGGACGATCCGATGGAGCCTGGCTACTGCCTCGTGAATCTCTGGAAGCAGGCGGTGGAGAAGGCAGGATCGTTCGAGACCACAGCCGTGCGACAGGCATTCGCCGACGGCCTGGAATTCGCCGGGCCCGGCGGCCGGGTGCGGCTCGACCCGGCCACGCAGCACTGCGATCGCTGGTTTCGCCTGGGCCGGATCCGTGGCGACCGGCAGTTCGAACTCGTCAAGGAGTCGCCGGCCCCCATCCCGCCCGATCCCTATCCACAGGTCGCCTTTCCGGGATGGAAGTGCGACTGGACGAAGGGCGGCCTCGAGCGCGGTGCGGAGGTAAAGATCGATGGCCCGGTTTGAGATCGAACAGACAGAAGGCATGCGGTGGGTCCGCGTCGACCTCGACGACGACGACGTCCGCGCCGAGCGCGGGGCGCTCAACCACATGAAAGGGAAGGTCCAGATGGACGTCCCCTGGCCGTCGCTCAAATCCTGGTGGGTGTCGCTCTTCTCCGACGAGTCACTTCTCCGGCCGCGGTACTACGGCACGGGGAGCGTTTACCTTGATTCGTCACTCGGCGGCTATCACATCATGCAGATAGTGCCGGGGGAGCGCTGGATCCTCGATACGAGGTGCTTCTGGGCGAGCGACGGCGAGGTGCAACTCACGGTGCACCGCGAGCGGATGTGGACCTCGTACTGGGCCGACCAGGGACTGTTCTGGTACAAGACCGCGCTCAAGGGAGAGGGACAGGTGGTGCTCGCGGTCGACGGCCCCGTTGAGGAGGTGGAGCTCGTCGACGACCGCCTCGTGGCCGACGGTCCGTTCGTGATCGGCCGCACGGGTGGCATCTCGCTCTCCGTGAAGCGGCCCGCCAGGTCGTGGCTGAGCTACTGGCTCTCGGGGCAAAAGCTCTCGTACGTCTACCAGGGCACCGGCAAACTGCTGCTCTGCACGACCCCCTACTGGCGGCAGCGCATGCAAAAGGAAAAGCAGCCGCTGGCCGCCTCTGCCTGAAGCCATGGCCCGACCAGTTGCCGGCCGCATCGTGCCGCTCCTTTTCAGCCTCGTGCTCGGGGCATGGTCCGAGCAGATCGAGGCCTGTCCGTTCTGCGGGGTCGTGGGCGAATCGCTGGCAATGCGACGCGATGCCGCCGACATCGTCGCGATCGGAGCGGCTCAGGGAACCGCGACCCCGGGCCCCGATCGATTTCTCGAACAGGCATTCACGATCGAGCAGATGTTGCGGGGTGAGGCTCCCGCGGACGTCCGTGGACGCGTGGACGGCCCGGTGATCGGCACGGCGATCTTGTTTGGAGTGTCAGCGGGAGACGGGGTTCGCTGGTCGGCACTGGCTGCGAACGAGGCGCTGCTCGGGTACGCCGTGGCGGCCCCGGCGACATCCCTGCCGGCTGCCGAGCGGCTGCGCTGGTTCGCACGGTGGCTCGAACATCCGGAGCCTGCGATCGCCGCCGACGCCTTCACCGAATTCGGCCTCGCCCCGTTCGACGCGGTTCGAGCGGCCGCGGATGCCTTCGATCCGGCGATGCTCGCGGCCTGGATCGGCGAGCCCGGCATCGATGCCCGTCGCCGCGGCTTTTATGGACTCGCGACGGGGATTGTCGCCGCTCATTCCGCCGATGATGCAACGCGGAACCGGCTGCACGAGGCCCTGGAGGCCGCGGTCGACGCACCCGCCGACGACTTCCGCGCCGGCTTCGACGGCCTCCTTGGCGGCCTGCTCGCGGCAGAGGGAGCGGCGGCGCTCGACGAGTTTTCGCAGCTCGGGCTTTTCGATCGGTCGGCGCGGCCGGTCGACCAGCGGCATCTCCTCGGTGCCCTGCGCTTCGCCTGGGAGAGCCTCGGTGACACAATCCCGCGCGAGCGTGTGGCAGAGGCCACCGCCCGGCTCCTCTCGAGCCCGGCAGTGGCAGCCGACGTGGTCATTGACCTCGCGCGCTACGGCGCATGGAAGCAGGTCGACGACGTGGCCGGACTCTGGGAGACCCTGGGCCACGACGATCCGCTCGTGCGCCGGGCGGTGGCGGGCTACCTCGCCGCCTGCCCACTGCCCGCAGCCCGATCGCATCTCGAGCAACTGCGTGCCGCAGATCCGGGCCGGCTCGAGGCGGCGCTCGAGGCGGCACGATCGCCGCTTTCCCGCCCGTAACGTCGGACAGGCTTCAGCCTGTCACGCCCCCATGTAGGACAGGCTTCAGCCTGTCATGTCCCCCATGTAGGACAGGCTTCAGCCTGTCATGTCCCGACGCAGGACAAGCTCCAGCCTGTCACACCACCGACAGGCTGAAGCCTGTCCTACTGCGCCGGCGGTGTGGGCAGAAGCTCGGGCGCCCCGTTGCCATTGTCGAGCGGCGTGCCGGGGAAGGTCGGCGCGGGCTCGGCCTGCGTCGGCTCCTCGCGGGTGGCCGGGTCACGGGGCGGAAGCTGCATCGGCCGGGCATCGGCCCCGATCGACTCGAAGTTCTGCGTGATCGCCCCGCGGCTGAACACGGCCGGCCGCGAGTGCCCGTAGTCGAGATACAGGCTCGCGTCGCGCTGGCGGGCACGGCGATGGGCATCAAAGTAGGCCTTCCCGGGCCACGGGCCTTCCGCGAGGAACACGCCGTTGTATTCGAGCAGCGATCCCTTGCGGAAATGGAGCGCCGCGATCGAACGGTTGTAGTCGACGAGCGACCGGGCGTAGGAACTTTCGGCCTCGGCCCGACGGCGCTGGGCGTCGAGCAGCTGGTCGAGCGTGACGGTACCTGCGTCGTAGGCCGCCTGCACCGCCTCCACCTGTCGCTCCGCGGCGACGCGTCGATTGAAATTCGTCTGGGCGAGTGCGAAGTTCGTGTCGACGTTGCGCACCGCCTCGACGAGCGCGTGGGAGGCCTCGAGTTCCTCGTCCTGCAGGCGGGCCCGCTCACGGGCCAATTGCAACTGCTGGTTGCGCACGGTCGCGAGTTCGCGCCGGAACCCGATCGGCATCAGGAACTGGGCCTGGGCCTGCCACTCCTGGAACTGCCCGCTCATGAGCGTGGAGTAGGCATTCGTGTTTTCAAACGACAGGGCGTTGGGATTCGCGACCGTCGGAGTGTTGACGGGGTAGGAAGCACCGCCGAAGAGATTCTCGCCGACACCAAGGAACCGCCAGCGGCCGCCGACGTCGAGCCGCGGGAGAAGCAGGTTCTTGGCAGCGGTCAGCTCCAATTCCTTCTGCTTGATGATCCACTTCTGGCGCCGCAGTTCCGCCGACCGCGAGAGCGCCTCGACGAGCGACTGCTGCCAGTCGAACGAGATCCGGGCCGTCGTCGGCTCGTCAGACGGGCGGATCAGACGCCCGTCGCTCGCCGAAATGCCCATCATGTAACGAAGACGATTTTCACAGCGGTAGACGTCGGTCAGCGCCTGCTCGACCTCGCTGCGAAAGAAGAAGTATTGCTCGCGGGCCTGAGCCTCCTTGTCGGCTTCGCCGCCACGCGACTGCTCGACATACAGCGCGTGCACCTTCCGCCAGGCCTCGAGCGAACTGTCACGGCCCACCTTGCGGGCCTCGAGGTTCCGGTAGGCGAAGTACAGCTCCCAGTACGACTGCTCGGTGTCACTGACGAGGTTCCGCACGCCGGCCTCGAAGTCGGCGAGTGAGATGTCGGCGTTGATCCTGGCGAGGAGCACGCCGCGGAAGTTCGGCCGGCCGAACACGTTGTCGAACGTATCGGGCCCGGCGATCCGGTTGTACGTCACGCCGGCACCCTGGAGGAGTGGCTGGCTGAACGTGAAGTCGTAGCTCGTGGTCCACAGCGATGGCACGTCCCGGAAAAGGTTGTTGGTGGCGTCGAGCTGCGCGGTGTTCGAGAAGCCGAACTGGGCACCGGTCGCCGTCCGCTTCGAGATTCCCGCGGTCGTCACGCCCGTATTCGTCCGCAGCACCGGCACGAAGAGAAACGTCTGAAACAGCGGATCGACGTTCTGCGGCCGCATGCCGTTCTGCCAGGTCGAACTCGCCGAGAGTTGGGCATCGAAGGCCGCGAGGGCGCTCTCCACGCCGCGGAAGGGATCTGTTTCGGTGATCGCCGGGTCGTAGATACTCGGCGTCGCCGCCGGCGCAGTGAGCAGTGACACGGGCGGCTCGCCCGTCTGCGGCCGCGGGCCGCCGAAGCTCGAGAACCGACCTCCGAGATTGCGCAGCACTTTGCCGTTTTCGAGTGATGTGCGGATCGCCTCTTCGAGCGACAGTTCCCAGATCTGGTCGACCTTCGCGTTCGAGAGCGTCATCGGTTCGAGCGTGCCGGCTGCCTCGTCGAGCGGCTGCTGCTCGGTGTCGGGATATTCGAGTTTCTGGATCGCCCCGACGTAGTGTGAGAGGTCGCCGTCCTCGAAGAAGTAGAACGGCTGCCGCGGCGCACAGCCCCCCGCGAGCATGGACATGCTCGTCAGGATCACCCAGAGTGTGCGGGCTGTTCTGGTCACGGGGGGCTCGTCGATGGTGCGGTCAAAATGCCGCCGCTGCGCCCAGGGGGATGAAGCCGCCGAATGGCAGCGTCTCCCGGCATGGTGCCCCCCGACTCCATGCCCGCTTCGTGCACCCAGGCGCAGCGACAGCGAGAGAGGTATCGACCCTCATGGGCCGCAAACTTGGGGCAATCGTCACAGTCGGCAGGCTCAGCGGCGAGGCTGGGCAATCTGGGTGGGCCAGCGATCGGAGCGAATCTCGCGTCGCTCTCCATCCCCCGACGTGATGAACCGCGCCGCCGCCCCCGGCACCGATTCGACGAACGCCATCCCTGACTCCGGTCCAAGCACACTGGCCGCCGTGGCCACGATATCGGCCGTCGTGCAGTCGCCTGCGATCACCGTCACAGCCGCCGGACCTGCCACGCCCAGCCCTGTCCGTGGATCGACGATGTGGCTGTATCGCACGCCATCGATCTCCACGGCCTGGAAGGCGTCGCCCGACGTGGTCACGGCCGCATCCACGAGATGGAATGAGGCACGCCCACCGCCGTCGTCATCGTTTCCAAAGGCCGCCACGTCGATGGTCCACGCGGCCACCCCGGGCGGCGGCCCGGACACGGCGATGTCGCCGGAGGCATCGATCATCGCCGACTCGATGCCATATGCGGCCAGTACCTCCATGGCGCGATCGATCGCATAGCCCATGCCGATGCCGCCGAGATCGAGCCGCATCGCCGGCTTGGTGAGCATCGCCATTCGGCGGTTCGTATCCAGCACCAACGCATCGCTTCCGACGGCCTGCCTCGCGGCAGCGAGCTTGTCGGCTCGCGGCATCACGCCCGAACGCCGGGCCTGTCGCCAGAGCGTGGTGAGCGGGCCGACCGTGGGATCAAATGCACCGCCGCTGCGATCGCGCCAGACAACGGCCTGCGCAAGCACCTGCCACAGATCGTCGCCCAGCGGCACCGGAAACGCGGTCGGCGCGGCCGCGGAGAGCCGCGACACCTCGCTGTCTGGATCGTAGTCGGAGAGAATCCCCTCGAGCCGCGCAATCTCCGCAAACGCGGCATCGCCCGCCGCACGGGCCGCAGAGGCGGTGCTTGCATACAGCGTGATCGTCCAGGGCACGCCCATCAACCGGCGGGTTTCGCGAAACCGCACTGCCGACGCATGCGTGGCTGGCTCGGGACGCATGCAGCCGGCTGCGACCACGAGCAGGCAGGCTGCCAGCCGCGCGGCGGTCGGATACACTGGGGGAATCATGTCGGATCAGCCTTCTCAGCCCGCCGTGACGATCACCTTCGACTGCACGCCCTTGCGCGGCGTGCCGAGGTTTGACGTTCCGCTCGACGCCTCGCCGGCCTTTCGAGCCCGTCTCGAAAGGATGCAACGGGCGGTCGCCCGCCACGGCACGCGCAACACCTATTATCTCACGAACGCCGCCTGCACGTTTCGGTTCACCAACGACCCATCCGCCGGCTGGGTACAGTTCGCCATCGAGGGCACGGTGATTACCGACGAGCTCGACCGCAAGACGGTCGGCAGCGACCTCGACATCCGCCTCGAAAAAGAGACCTGCGACTGGCTCACACAGCCGGCCGTCCAGTGGCTCACCCTCTCGGCGAAGCATGCCGTCGAGGTCGAGTTCGACCGCTACATCGCCGCCGGCGACCTCTCCCGCGCCTTGGAGCGCCTCGCGCGCGAGCAAGCCGCCAGCGACGCCGCCGGCGGCTTCGTGGGGATGAACTTGTAGCCATTGCTGCGTAGGACAGGCTTCAGCCTGTCATGCTTTCGTCAACACGCCCAATCCGGCTCGGGGTTGCCCCGTACCGTCTCGCCGGACGTTCGCCTTCGCCCTCCAGGCTACGGCTCACTCGGATTTGCCTGCGCTGCGCCATCCATGGCTTCGCTGGTCAAATACGCCGTCTCAACGGTAGGGGACAACCCCGATCCTCCTCAGCTCGTAGGCGTAGGGAACTTGCGGCGGAGACGGTCGGTGCGATGCGCAAGAGCCGACGGGCAGATACGCGGCTTACTCCAAGCGCACCATCACAGTTGAGACTGGACTAGCGATCGCCCTCGGCGATGGAGCAGCGTGCCGCCGGCTCCGAATGCGGGTTATTACCACCTGCCTGACCGTGGAGCTACGGGATACAAGGAGCCCGAAGCCGGCGCGCCCAATCTCACCAGCGATGGTGCACAAACGGCCGGATCGCCTCGTCGTAGATCTCCTGCACCGCGGCCATGGTGGCCGCGTCGAGCGGAGCAAGGCCCGATGCTGCGGCGTTGTCAGCCACCTGTGCCGGCCGCTTCGCGCCAGGGATCACGCACGTCACGGCGTCGAAGGAGAGAATCCACTTGAGGGCGAACTGCGCAAGCGTGGCGCGCTTCGGCACCAGCGGCTTGAGCCGCTCGACCGCGGCGAGCCCCGTCTCGTAATCCACACCAGAGAATGTCTCGCCTTTGTCGAAGGCGGCGCCGTCACGGTTGAAGGCGCGATGATCGTCTGGCGAGAAAGTGCTTTCCCGGGAAAACTTCCCCGAGAGCAGCCCGCTCGCCAGCGGCACGCGGGCGATCACGGCAACCTGTCGCCGGAGCGCCTGCTCGAAAAAGAGCTGGGCGGGCCGGAGGCGAAACAGGTTGAAGATGATCTGCACGCTCTGCACGTGCGGGTATTCGATCGCCTTGAGGGCCTCCTCCACCTTCTCGACGCTCACGCCGTAGAAGCGGATCTTCCCCGCGGCGACGAGGTCGTCGAGGATGCCAAACACCTCGGGGCGGTAGTAAACCTCCGTCGGCGGGCAGTGGAGTTGCACGAGGTCGAGGGTCTCGACTGCCAGGTTCCTGAGGCTGCGATCGATGAACGCCGTGAGGTTCTCGCGCGAATAGCCGGCCACCGTCTGGGCGGGTAGCCGGCGGCCTGCCTTCGTGGCGACGTAAAAGGGCTCACGCCGCTCGCGGCGGAGGCGGGCGATCAGCCGCTCGGAGAGGCCGTCGCCGTAGACGTCGGCCGTATCGAAGAAGTTGATGCCGGCATCGAGGGCCGTGTGGAGCGTGGCCATCGATTCGGCCTCGTCGGCGCCGCCCCACTGGCCGCCGCCGATGCCCCAGCCGCCGAAGCCGATCTCCGAGACCTGCCAGCCCGTCCGTCCGAAGGTGCGCGTTTTCATGGCCGCGAAGTCTACACTGCCGTCATCATGCCCGACGCCCTTCCATCGTCGTTCCACCCGATCTGGTGGCGCGATCGCCGCGCCGGCCAGTTGTTCAGCGTGGGCGTGGTCCTCGTCGCCAGCGGCCTGGTTCACGCTGCGATCTGGGCCGTGACCGGCGGCCCCTGGGAGGGCCCGGTCACATGGCGCAAACCGATTCTGTTTGGCATCTCGGGCGGGCTCACCTGCGTCTCGCTGGCCTGGGCGTGGGCACACCTGCCGCGCCGGCGTGGCGACGGCTGGCTCGCCGCCGCCACGGCCTGGGCGCTCCTCGTCGAGGTGGCGCTCATCGATCTGCAGGCGTGGCGCGGCG
>Ga0075471_10002268_pt1 | contig 12649 bp, 13 predicted proteins | sample DEB19_08_DNA_2_FD_74787 | JGI IMG/M metagenome (GOLD analysis project Ga0075471, IMG submission 74787) | Aqueous microbial communities from the Delaware River and Bay under freshwater to marine salinity gradient to study organic matter... | ecosystem: Environmental > Aquatic > Marine > Coastal ... | reverse complement strand
TTCACTTCGGTGAGCAACTTCTGCACTTCGGCACGGTTCTGCTCGGCCTGCGTCGTGTTGAGCGCAATCTGTGCTTGTGCGGCTTGCATCGTTAATTGCTGTTGCACCTGCTGCATCTGCTGCGCTTCCGGATTCGGTTGCGACATTTCATCCAGTTTTGCCATCAGCTCATAGCGATTCGACAAGCTGGAATTGCCCAAGATGCCCTTCAGGATCAGCGGCAGCACTGGCGTATCCGGTCCCAGTGTCTGCAACAGACCGATGAACTGCTGCTGCTCGTACTCGCGGGCGATGATGCCCAGCGTGGCCGTCGGGATGAACTTCATGTCCACGCTCGGATAGCGCTCGGGGTCGAACTGCATGTAGCGGAACGCGGCCTTCTGGATGAAGGGGATCAAAAAGTCCTCTTGGAAGTTGACCAGCGTGCGCTTGTACTTCTTGATGATCGTGGCCACCGCCATGCTCAGGCCCGCGCCGTCGCGGTTGGCTTGGCTGACCATGCCTTGGCTGTCCATCGTGCCGGTGGCTTGCAGCAGCATGCGCTCGAACTCTTTGGCCGTGTTCAGGTTGTTGAGACTGGTCTCGCCGAACTTGAATGGGTACAGAATCTCGGCTGGGTTGCCGTTGACCATGAACGCTTTGCCGGGCTTGACCTCAAAACGTGCGCCGCGTGGCAAGCGGGTGGCGTCCATGCCCATCATGGGCGAGGTCGTCAGCGCCAGGCTGTCCAAGTGGCTGCGCACCTGAGCGTCGATCGCCTTTTGCATGTTGTAGGACTTCTCCACCGTGCCACGGCCGAGCAGGCGGTTGGGCACTGTGTCGTCCTGATAGCTGATGATCGGGCGGTCCTTCATCATGTAAGGGCTCGCCTCGGCCTTGAGCAGCAGGCCCTCGTTGGCGATCACGACAATCGCCTCGACCATGTCAGAGTAGTCGTCGGCCGCGCTGTCCTCAGGGAACAGGTCGGCCACTTCGCCGCCCTCGTTCTCCAGCTGCTCCAGATACTCGCGTGGCACCAGGCCGTAGTACGTCAGCAGACGCACCTTTTCGTCGCGGTACTGGCTCAGCTCCTGCGTTGGCTCCAGATCGGTGTCCTCGGCGGCGGGCTGGATGTTCACCTTGCGGTAAATGCCCTTCTCGATGCCCTCGACGACCTTGTGGATGCCCACATACTTCTCGACCGCCACACCCATGCAGTCGTCGATGGCGGTGCCGTTGGGGTCAAACAAGAAATTCTTGGGATTGACGGGCATGAGCTTGACGGCGATGCGGTTTTTCTCCACCACACCGATGGCCGCCTGGCCCATTTGCCCTGGAATCGCCTGCGTGGCGGGCTCGAATATCTTTTCCGTCTTGACGATGATCTCGCCGATGCCAGTGCCGTAGATTTCGGCCATCAGCTCGATCTGGTCGATGGATTTGCGGATTTTGTCCTGCTTGAAGTCCTCCATCAGCTGCGCTTTGAGCACTTCGACGTCAATCGGGTTCTTGTTGACGTCTTGCAGGTCGTCTTCGATGTCAAAAAAGTCACCTTGGCCGAAGATAGCCTCCATGATCTCGGCGTGCCGCGTCTCCACGGCCTGCTGAGTGGCGGGGGTCACGATGCGCGAGCGCTCTGACTCACGAGTTTTGTCCTCTGAGGCCCACTCACCACGGAAAATACGCTCATATTCGAGGTAGCTGTCCAGGTAGTTGGTGTCGCGCCAGTCTCTCCACCGCTCGCAATGGTCAACGACAAAAGCCGTCAGCTCCTTGTCGGATTGTGTCGGCTCGTCAAACTCGTTTTGGTCCATACTAGACTCCGCTTATTACGTCCATCGGCTCCCAGTCGCTGTCATCAGCATCCTCAAAGTAGCTTGTGACGGCCAGTTGGTCGATGTAGGACAGTGAATCCGGCAGGTCGTCGTGCACACCGGGCGAGGGAAACATCAGAAGCTGGTCCACAAACACGTCCCAGTCTTCTTCGCTGTTAAGCACGATTCTGCCATGCTCGAAGCGGCCCTGCAACGACCAAATGATTCTATCAGTCTTCTTCCTGTTGCCGTGCGTCAAGTCCACGATGTGCGAGTACACATTGTTTTTTCTCATCAAATCCGATAAATACGGTAAAACCGCGTTTTTCAGTGCCCCGCGCTCGATTCCGATGCTCAACGGCCGGTAGTCGCGCATCGTCATCAGGATTTTGGACGCCGTCTCGCGGATGTCCCACCGGCCGTGCTCGATCTTTTTGACGAACCACTTGCCGTCGTCGGTCACTTTGACCACCGCAATCGACGACTCGTCCAGCCTCTTTTTGCTATTGGCCGCCTGTTTGGCCACTTCCTCGAACCCGGCCAGGTCCACGGCCACGAAATAGCTGCCGTAGTCCGGCTCCTCGCCGTATTTCAGCCATTCCTCTTTAAAAACGTCCGCGCCCGCATTTGAGAAGCTGGCCAGATATTCCTGCTTGAACGCGAACGAGCTCAAGGTCTTCTTCGCCGACTCGATCTCGGTCGGGTCGATCAGCGGGTTGTCCTGCGTGGTGAAGTGCCAGCTCTTCCAATCCTTGTCCGTGTCGTCTTGGCCCAGCTTCCACAGGTCGTGGAACCAGTTCCTCCCCTTAGGCGTGCCGATGAACATCGCCCGACCCTTCCTGTCCGACAGAGACGCCCGGATCACCTGCTCCCACGCCTCGGGCTTGATGTCGGCCACCTCGTCCAGCACGGCATACGTCAAGCTGACGCCTCGCAGCGTGTCCGGCCGGTCTGCGCCTCTGACGTAGATGCGCGCGCCGTTGATGAGCGTGATGTCCAAATTGTTCACGTGGCTCGACTGGATCACCTCTTTGCCAAGGTCTAGCAACAGATCCCAGATGATCTGCCGCGACTGACCCATCGTCGGGCTGACGTACAGCACGGCCGAGCCTTGCGGACAGCGCAGGCCCTCGATGATCAGAGTCGTCGCCGCCAGTCTGGACTTCCCGCAGCGCCGCCCAGCGGCGATCACTTTGAATCGATGGTCGTCGGCGTATACCTGTTGCTGCCAAGGCAGGAGACTGAAATTGAGGTCAGACATCGGTTAGTCTTTCAAGTATTCGCAGTCCAGATTTTGTTCGCCCGCACTTGCGCCAGCCAGCCGCGATAAAGCAGAAGCCGGGATTGGCGGACTTAACCGCTTCCGAACGTACAAAGGTGTAATGCCTGCTATTAGGCCAGAGGCAGTCAGCAATTCGATCCGCTTGTCGTATGAGGTCTGAGCTTCTATGCGGGCTTTCGTTCCTGAACACAGCGCAGTTGATTCCTGTTTGTCCGCTATCGTCGATGAACTTTCGCCAGACAAACATGGCGTCAGCGGTTTTGGTTCTGAGTACAACCTTTTCGCCCGGTCCGACAAATAGTTTTCGTTTTCGCCCGTCGGCGTATTTATAACAACTGTAGTGTTCTTCATACAAGTCAAGGCAGTCCAAATCACCGTCTTTTGTCAGCCACCATAGGGCTTCGTCAGACATCGGTAACGTCTCCCGCTTCTATGATCTGCGGCTCTTGGCCAAGACCAGTAATCGAGATCGTGATGGCGCTCCTCTGGCTCTTGTCCTTCTCGAACATGCCGATCGGCAGCGTGCGGTCCATGCACATCTTCAGCGCCGCCATCTGTCCGGGGTGCTCATCGTTGAGCGCGATCTGGATCACCTTCTCTGCGACGTCTTTGCCGCCAGAGCGGATCATCAGCTCTTTAAGCTCTTTGATGCGTTGGTGGTCCGTCTTCGGCAATATCGCGGGCGGGTTGGTGGCGTACCGCTGGATCGTCATCTTGACCGAACCTGGTGGTCGGCCGCGTTTCTTTTTGAGTTCAGTCACTTTTACCCCTTAGGAAGTAGACGCGATTATGGGTCATGTGGGTCATGTTGTCACGTGGCTTAAGTCGTAAACAGTGGTTTGTACTTTTGACGCATTTCATCAGAGCACTTTTTTGCGTCTTCAAAAGACTTAAAGAATCTGACGTGCTCTTTACCTGCTGACTTAACTCGCACCCTAAAACTATTCTTCCATGCTACCCAGTGGACGTTAGGGTACAGGCTGTTTTGCGGAGGTGGTGTGTTTTGGCGATTTTCAAAGTCGGTAACTACTCGTAAGTTGCATAGGCGGTTGTCCGTCTTTACGCGGTTTATGTGGTCTATGTGGCCGACGGGAAACTCTCCGTAGACGTACAGCCAGGCAGCGCGGTGCTGTAAGTACGTTTTGTAGTCAATGCAGAAAGAAAGGTACCCATCGCTATTTGGTCTGTCGCTTACGCGCCGCCCAGCGCGACTGACTGATTTTATTCGAGTGAACACGCCAGTGTCAGCGTCGTAGGTCATCAGTTCTTTCAATCTGGCTTGAGTCAGCATGGCTTTTCCCGTGTGGTTGGTACCTTCACAGGGTACCACAAACACAAGATAAAGTCAATTTGCTTTCTTCAGTACAGCGGGGGCACCTGTAACTTTTTGTCTTTGCCACCACCCCTCCCCCCCATAGCAAAAGGCTACCGGCTACGCGAGCCAATAGCGCCAGGCTATCGCGCCAGGCGCCAGACGGCCACATGATGCGAGCGAGCGGCCATTTTGCAGGGAGAAAATAGCGTGAGAGGATGCGGGTCCTTTTGACCGGTACCTATCGGGCATCAGTCACCCAATTGATAATCATTCTCATTAGCAAATATCGTGATGGACTCGAGCGGGTCACCGGGGCGAAAGCCTTGATTGTGCAGCACTGTATAAATTGCCAGCAAATTACGAAAGCCTTCGGACAAGTCGCCAGCGCCAGCGGCCAACAAAATAGCGCGCTCATCATCATTGATGCGTCGGAAAAAATTAACGGTATCGATTTTGCAGGGCCTAACCATGACCGGATTGTAGATTGTCATGGATTGTCATGGATTGTCATCCAAAAAATACCCGTGACCCATGCGCAAACCCGCATGGCTACTGGCTTCTAGCGTTTTCTGGGTCAAATTGTCAAAAAAATCGTGGAGGCTCACGATTGCTGGCGTGGGTCACGGCGCGCTCATATCCTATATATATATCTATCTTTCTATGAAGTCTTAAAAAAAAATGACAATTTGACCCAGAAACCGCTACAACCCGCATGGAATAAGGCCGCGCGCATGGGTCATGGCCTCGCCAAAACGTGACAATCCGTGACAATCCGTGACAATTTATGACCCAGGATGTCGCAAACGTGACAAAAAATCCTTTACATTGTCAAAAAATCTGTTACGCTAGCGGCTAGCCCGCGAGGGTGACACAGTAAACGAAACGAAAAGGAACCGACAGCATGCAAACCGAAATCGAAAAATTGAAAACCCTGGCCAGCGAACAATACGAAACCGACGGCGGCGAGATGCTCGAAACCTTCGACGCGGCCGATTACGCGGAATTGATCGCAGAGTGCAAAACGGCCGCGGCCGCGTGGGCCTGGCATCTCCGCATCACCGAAGCACGCCGCGAAGCTGGCGGCTTTTATGAATCATTTTGAAGGGACCATCATGCAAAGAAACATTTTCACCGACGCAAAGAAAACAGACTGGCGCGATGCGCTCGCGGCCGTGGCCATCGGGCTCGCGCTGGCCATTGGCGCGCTGGCCTATTTTGATATCTTGACCAAATAAGGGGCCGACATGCCAAAAATATCTGTAACTTCAAAACTTGATGGGATCCGGTCCTGGTCTCTTCAGGCCCTGGACACCTGCCCTGGCTCGATCGAGTCGCCTGGCGTGCTCGTTGACGCCTGCAAGGGTTGTTACGCTACAACCGGAAATTACCGGTTCGCGAACGTCAAAGCACCCAGGGAATTTAACCGCCAGGACTGGCAGCGCATGGACTGGTGCGACGATATGGTCCAGGAATTGGAAAAAGACCGATATTTCCGCTGGTTAGATTCTGGTGACCTGTATTCCCTGGCCCTGGCGGAAAAAGTGCTCGAGGTCATGCAGCGCACGCCCTGGTGCCGCCATTGGTTACCTACTCGCATGCACAAATTCCCCAAATTCCGTCAGGTCCTGGACCAAATGCAAAACCTGGCGAACGTGAGCGTGCGATTTTCTGCCGATTCGATCAACGGGGAATACATCCCTGGCCTGCATGGCAGCGTCATTGGACCCAGCGCCGATACTTTCCGCGAGCATCCAGGCGCGTCATTGTGCCGCGCTTATGAGCACGACGGCCGCTGCAATGGTTGCCGCGCGTGCTGGGATAAAACGATCCCGCTTATCTGCTACCCTGCCCACGGTCAAAAAATGGCGCGCGTTATCCGCTTGCAGGTGGCCGCATGAATATCGGTTACACCCACGACCCACGGCCGGACCGATACCCTACGCGCGAGTCCTGGCCAGCGCCTGGCACGCGTGGCACGCATAAGGGGCGGCCGGTCACCCTGATGACAGTTTATTTTGCTTACCGCGCGTTATTCCAGACAGGGCCATATTCCACAATGGCCGCTAATTTACAGGACTTCGAGACATGAAAGAATTTTGGCAGTGGCTTATTGATCTGGCCGACGCCCTAGACGGCGCGCCCATCGATCTACCCAGCGCAGAGCACGCGTTTTTAACCGGGCGGACCGTCGCCCAATACCTGGAGAGTAAACACCATGCAAACGATTAAACACGGCCGCGCCACGTTCACGGTTAAACCCGAAAACGCGCAAGCGGTTTACGATGTCCTGGCCATAGTTGACAAGTCCAAAGGCAAACGCGGGCCAAAGCTCGAACGGCCAAAGGGCATAGACAAGCATCACAGCGCGAAGCGCGATTACCCTAAATTTAATCCGGCCGTGATGCTTACGTCCGATTATGTGGCTGCTTACGCCGCGTTAAATCATAAGCGCTTGCATTTGGCTGCATGCGACTTCGCGCCAGCGGTTAACCGTACACCGCCCGGCCTGGACCCGGCTTTCCCTGAAGTTATAGAGGAGCCCAAAGAATGAGCACACGCACTCTAGCGGTTCTCCGCATATTGAAGGAAAAAGGGCCCATGTCGCACATCGACCTAGAACGGCGTTTAGACCTGCGACACCTGAGCAGGGACCTGAGCGCGATGGAGCAGGCGCACCTTATCTCGGGCACGGTTAAGCCTGGCCGCCCGCGCACGTTCAAGATCACCAGCCAGGGCCACGATCGCCTGCGTGGCCAGCGTGAGCCCTACAGCGCGGCTTACGCGCCGTACGTGCCGCCGCCCGCGCCGTACATCCGCCCGGGCGGCCAGCAGGCCCTGTCAATCCCTAGCCGGGGGTTTCCGACATGATCTACGCCTGTCTTGCGTTACTGGTCCGCATTCTGAGCGGCAAAAGATAAGGGGCCTCGCGGCCCCTTTTTTATGATGTCAGCCTGGCCCCAGTTGGGGCCTCGGCCAGTCGCCTAAGCTCAGATTTTGACAAGTGAGCCATATCGGGCGCGCGGAATACGTGCTTTTTGTTGGGCAGCTCATGCGACGCGAGACGCCCACAGTCCACCCAGGCGCACGCCTTGAGCGCGTGCATCAGCGCGGCCGGGGGTATCTTGGTGCCAGGCGGGGCCAGACCCTGCAACCGATCACACAACAAGGTGAAGGGGGACGCCACCACGCCGCGCGCGAAGTCACCTTGCTTGCGCTCGATTAAGTCCACGATAAACGCTTCGGCCATGCTTTGGCCCTGCTCGGTCATGATCGCTTTGGCTTCGGTCATGGGTGGAGGGGCGGAGGGGTTGAACGCTGAGACGTCACGCGTGGCCAGGTAATGCGCCACGGCCTCAAAGCCGCCCCGGTTCTTGTACCAATTCCACAGGCCCACGGCCTCAGCCTCGGGCAGTTTCTCACACTCAGCCCACAGGCAAAACCAGCGCCTGTCTTCAGTTGAGATCGTGATCGCTGCGCGCTCGTTTGAGAATGCCACCACCAGCACCCGGTTCAGGGCCATGTAGGGGTGCAGGCCCTTGCGGTTGATGGGCAGCAGCTCAGGGGGCGCTGCGATGATGGGTTTCAGGGTGTTCTCGAGGGACCGCCTGTCCTTGGCTTCGCTTTGGCGCAGCTCGGCGATCTCCATGACCTCACACTCAAGGGCGTAGCCCCATTGTGAGGTGAGGTCTTCGTTTTTGACCAGTGAACAGTTGGTCTTGCTCGCACCGCCGATGGCCCAGAAGAAGGGGGCGAACAAGGTGTCCTTGCCTGAGCCGTGCGTGCCGCCCATCAGCACGGCGTGGTTGATCTTGTGGCCGGGGAACTGGACCTTGTGGGCCATGACGTTCAGAAGGTGCTCGCGCTCAAACTCGACGGGAATCAGGCGCTCGAGGTGGGTTAGCCACCGGGAGACGTCACCAGGTGCTGCCGCAGGCCGCGCGTCCCGCCAGCGGTTGCCATACTGCTGCCCGTCGCGGGTTACGAACACGTCACCGCCTGCGGCGTAAGTCACGCCCACGATCGTGGCTGCGCCCTTAGCCTCGCGGTTCTCGTCAAAGCAGGCCGACGCCTCGATCTTGCGGGCGTTATGGATGGACTTGCAGCCGATGTGGCGGAACAGGGCATTGAAGCTGCTGCGCGAGACCTCGCGCCGGTCGCCGATGTCGAAATAGGCGTCGTCGTCCAGGACGTAGGCGAAGCGCCCGTACCAGTCCTCTTTCTCAAGCCTTGCCATTTCCTTGCGCTCAGTTTCGGCCACAACGAGCGCCCCAGAGTTTGGGAATTGCTGTGTCGGTGTGAGTTTGGACAGGGCGGAGTCCATTGCGCGCGTCAGCAGCTCGTCACGCAGGCCAGGGTCGTGCTGTGGGCCGCCGTTGTCGGCCACCCAGTCCAAGAACACGCGGCTGGTCAGCTCAGTGCAGTGGCTGTGCAGGCAGCAAAACGCGCGGGTCGAGGGCAGGTAGCGGCCCTCAGGGTTGCCGTCGGTGTGCTCGACGCTGTTGGGGCAGATCACGCCAGCCCAGCCCTCTTGGTTCGGGTTAGAGATCACCATGCCGTTGTCGGACAGCCAGGCCATCACGTCGTCGCCACCGTCGTCAGCCACACGCACAGGTGAGTAGACGGCCTCGACCGGGCCGGGCGTGACGTTCATCGCCGCGCACAGCTCTTCGAGGGTGTACTCACGCTCGGGGTTGAACTCGACCAGCACAGCTGCGAAGTTGTCCTTGCCGGGCTTCAAGTTGATCGAGCCTGGCAGGCGGAAGTTGCGCACGGCGTTGATCGCGCCTTTGTCGGTGTAGCCAGCCTCGGCGATGGCCTTGATGGCTGCGGCGAACTCACCCTTGCGCGGCTGCACGCTGAAGGCGTAGCCCCATTGGAACGAGCCGGGCGAGGTCTCCATGATCCACGTCGGGGGCAGGGGGCAGGTGTTGGGCACTTTGGCCGTGCCCACGTCATCCAGCACCATGACCAGCACGTACTCGCAGTTGGCGGCGCTGGCAGACGGGTGGCCGTCCTTGAAGCGGTCGATGATGAAGCTGGCGGTGTTGCCGTAGATGGCCCAGTCGGGCTTGACCTTGGCCGTGGGCAGCATGGCGGGCCAGGTGGCCTTGATGGCCCCGTCGGCGTGGAACTGCAACTCGTTGCCGATGGGCTTTTGCCGCACGATCAGCGCGGTTTCGCCCTCAGCAGCCAAGGAGCAGATATAATTCAAGAGCAGATTCATGATTGGTTCCTTTTTAGCGCCCGGCTCCCACCGGGCGTTTTTGTTTTTACGAATAGCGGGTGGTGGTCACGCCCTCAGCGCCAAGGGGCAAGCCCTCGGCCCAGGCGGGCGGTGTGCACATGATCTGGTGCATCCGGGCGGCCACGGCCTCAGCGTCAGACGCTGCGCACTCGACCACGATCTCGTCATGGACGTGAGCGACGACGCCGTCCAGCTGGCGCAGGGACTCGCGCAAGATGTCGTTGGCCGTTGCCTGCACCACGTTCTCACAGGCCAGACCCTTCCAAAGACGGGCGCGTGGCCACTCCTTGGCGTCTGCTGCTGGTTTCCATGCTGCTTTGGTGTAGGTCACGTTGCCCTGCTCGTCGAACTTGGCGTTTGGGTAGCAAAGTACCCGGCCGGACGGGAGAGCATACCAAAGGGTCTGACCGTCGAACAAGTACACAATCCGTCCGGCCTTAAATTCATGCCCTTTGTTTCTCATCGCCCTGAGGTAAGCGTCCTCCAGCACGTTGCCGTGCTGCATGGCCCAAGGGTTCGCCTTGCGCCAGCCGTCCACGGCCCGCTGCACCTCACCAGGCGACAGGTGGATGCCGTAGGCGCGGCCGAACACAGCGAACGCGCCCACGCCGCCCAGAAAGCCGAGAGCCAGCTCCTGCACCTTGCCGATCTGCCGCTGGTCGCCCGTCACCTCGGCGTAGTCCACACGGAAGGTGGCCGCAGCGTTGACTTTGTACGGGTCAAGGCCCGAGCGGAACACGTCCAGCTTGGCCTCACCGGCCTTGCAGTTGGACAGCCACGGGTGCACGCGGCCCTCGATAGCCGACCAGTCGTAGGCGATCAGGACGTTGCCGGGCGCGGCCACGATGGCGGGGCGCAGCATCGTCTTCAAGACGTCCGTGATCCGGGCCCCGAACTGTGGAACAATTTTGTGGCCTCGAACCATAGCTGTGCGGACGGCGTCGGGGTCTTTTGCGCTCTTACGTGGGAAATTATGGACTTGAGCGCCGTAGGATGAAGCACGCCCTGTTGCACTGCCTCCAGCAAAAACGAGGGCACCTCGAACTCGGTGATCTTCCTCGTCTGCCAGGCTTGCAAGGCGGCTGAACTTCGCAACCGACGACGCCCAGAGGTCGTCGGCGCACTGTATAACCTCGGCCACATCGGGCGGAACTTCATCTGGGTTCTCCATCGCGAGCAGGTTGGCCCGCACGTTCTTGTCAATCGAATACTTCTCGCCAGTCCACATCAGCTTCTTGGCCTCGTCACCGACGCGGGCCAGCACCCACTCGCGCATCTTGGGGCTGCGCACGCTGGTGATCGCGCCTTCGGTCACCTCGGTGACGATCTGCTGAATCTCGACCATCTCGTCAGCGGCGAACTTCACGGCCGAGTGGCACAGCGGCACGTCCACCAGGATGCCACGGTCGTTGATCCGCTCGTTGACGTGGTAGTCGGCCAGCTCGACGTCGGACAGTGGCCGCAGGGCTTGGCTGATCGCCCGCATGGCGCGCACGTCCTGCTCGCAGTAGGCCACCATCTCGTCCATGAGCGCAGCGTCCTCGCGGAACTGGCCGTTGGCCTGCGGCACAGACAGCAGACGGATCAGCTGGCTGCCTCGGTGGTCCTTGCGCATGTCAGCGCCAGCAAAGCGGCCCACGTCTTCGAGCGAGCCGGGGGCACAGTTGGCGCGGGCCTGCGTGGCGGTGCAGTAGAACTGCTCCAGCTCGAAGTTGATCTGGAGCACGTACCAAAAGATCAGCCGCTCGAAGGCGGCGTTGTGGGCGTAGATTAGGCCCTTGTGCTGCCGCACGGCCTCGGGGAATGGCTGGGTTATGCCACCCGCTGCGCCGGGCAACCATGTGACGACTTCACCGTCGTCGAAGGCGTAGGACATCATCAAGACGTCAGTCGTATTATCCTGCGCGTAGTTGTAGACACCTTTTGCCTTGAGATCGCAGCGGCTGCGCGTCTCGAAATCGCAATACAAGATGCTCATGCGTGGCCCCACCGGCTTGCACGACCTTTAATTTGCCCGGCAGTCCGCCCCGGCGTAACCCATGTGCCGTGCCGAACCGCATCCCTAATGTTTTCACTTCGAGTGCCCCAGCGCAAATTTTCTAGCCGGTTATCCGCTGGGTCGCCGTTGTTATGACAGCACTCATGTTTATCTGGTGCGGGGCCCACAAACGCCAACAACACCAACTTATGGACGCACTGACTGTTTCCTCGGCCAAGCGCTACGCTCAAATGCCCTTGCGGCATTCGACCGGATTTTAACAGCCGACCATTAACGCTGCGTCTAAATGACCTCACGCGACCTTGATCGCTGACTTCATATTGCCCCTCGTAGCCGGGGATAGTTTTCCAGTTTTCCATATCAGACAAACAAAAAAGCCCTGTTCTGCATTCTCACCGTGAGGCGTTGGCGGACTCGCAAGGTGCGAGCAGAATGCAGAACAGGGCTTACCTTGAACACGCCGCCAAGCGTGGGGATATTCTAACAGGGGGCCGAAGCCCCCGGTTAATTACGCTGCGCGGCGGCGGCGGGTAGGTGCTTCTTCGGCTGGTGCAGCTTCAGGCGCTTCGCCGTCCATCGACACCCACTCGACAATCTCAAACACCGGAGTGTAGATTTTGCCGTAGGACTTGTGGGCGTAGCTGTCCTTGCGCAGGCGCACGATGGCGACTGGCTTGGACTGGTCCTTCTCCACCTGATCAGCCAAGGCCACAGCCAGGGTCTGCACTGCACGCTTACCGCCCACAGATGTGACGGTGTAGCGGCACTCAGTGCCCTTGTCTTCGCCCGAGACGCATTGCAGGCTCATGCCCACTTGCGACTCCCAGCCCTTCTTCGCACCGGCTGGCGCTGCGTCGAGTTCTGGCAGTGGGTTGGCCACGCTGGTCATCTTCTCGCCGAGCACTTCGCCATCACCCCAGGCGATGAAGCCGTGGACGAAGGAGAACGGGTTGACGGCCCATGTGCTGTCGGCTTCGATTTCGGTCTGCTCTGCGCCGAACACCCAGTGGCCACC
>Ga0075471_10002267_pt1 | contig 12654 bp, 9 predicted proteins | sample DEB19_08_DNA_2_FD_74787 | JGI IMG/M metagenome (GOLD analysis project Ga0075471, IMG submission 74787) | Aqueous microbial communities from the Delaware River and Bay under freshwater to marine salinity gradient to study organic matter... | ecosystem: Environmental > Aquatic > Marine > Coastal ... | reverse complement strand
CGACGAAGTGATCACGCCGACGTATTCATTCTTTGCGACCGCCGGATGCGTCGTGCGCGCCGGCGCCAAGCCGGTGCTGGTCGACAGCGAGCCCGACACGTTCAACATCGACGTGTCGCAGGCGCTGGCTGCGATCACGCCGCGCACCAAGGCGATCATTCCCGTGCACCTGTTCGGCCAGGCGGCCGAGCTTGCGCCGCTCGTCGACGCCGGCGCCAGGCACAACATCGCGGTGATTGAAGACGCCGCGCAGGCAATTGGATGCGAGTACCAGGGGAAGCCGATCGGCACCTGGGGCGCGGTCGGTTGCTTCTCGTTCTTCCCGAGCAAGAATCTCGGCGCTTTCGGCGACGCGGGGTTTGTGACCGCCACCGACCCGGCGATCGCCAAGAAGCTCAAGTTGATCCGCACCCACGGCATGGAGCCGAAGTACTACCATCACCTGGTCGGTGCGAACTTCCGCATCGACGCGCTGCAGGCAGCAGTGCTGCGGGTGAAGTTGCCGCACCTCGCGGGCTGGAGTGACGGCCGTCGTCGCAACGCGAAACGTTATCGCGCCATGTTCGCCGACGCGGCGCTCACCGAGGTCAGGCTGCCGGTTGAAGCGCCCAACCGCACGCACATCTACAACCAGTTCGTGATCCGCGTGCCGGAGCGCGATCGGTTGAAGGCGCATCTCGACAAGGCCGGCATCGGCACCGAGGTGTACTATCCGGTGCCGTTCCACTTGCAGGAATGTTTCGCGAACCTCGGCTACAAGAAGGGCGCATTCCCTGTGGCCGAAGCCGCCGCGAATGACTCGCTCGCGCTGCCCATTTATCCTGAGCTGACCGAAGCGCAGCAGTCCGCCGTCGTCAACGCAATCCGGTCCTTTTACCGCGGATAACACACGCATGGAATTGTTGAAGAAGATCGAAGGCAAGCAGGCGAAGTTGGGTGTCATCGGGCTCGGCTACGTCGGGCTGCCGCTGGCCGTCGAATTTGCTCGCGCCGGTTTCGGCGTGATCGGCTACGACGTCGATGAGCGCAAGGTTGCCGAGTTGATGGCCGGCCGCAGCTATATCCCCGACGTGCCGTCCGCGCACCTCGCTGAGGTGGTCAAGAACGGCAAGTTCCTGGCGACCACCGATCCGAAGCGGCTCGCCGAGGCCGACATCATCGACATCTGCGTGCCGACGCCGCTGCGCAAGACGAAGGATCCGGACATGACCTACGTCGTCCAGGCCGTCGAAGCGACCGCGGCGATCCTCAAGAAGGGGCAGCTGATCATTCTCGAGTCGACAACCTACCCGGGGACGACGGTCGAAGTGGTGCAGCCGACGCTGGCCGCGAAGGGTTTCAAGCCCGGCACCGACTTCTATCTCGCGTTCTCGCCCGAGCGCGTCGATCCGGGCAACCCGCAGTACCAGACCAAGAACATCCCGAAGGTCGTCGGCGGCATCAACGAAGACAGCACGCGCAGCGCCGTCGCGTTCTACAGCCAGGTCATGGACAAGGTCGTGCCGGTGAGTTCGCCGAGCGTGGCCGAGATGGTCAAGTTGCTCGAGAACACGTTCCGCGCCGTCAACATCGGCCTGGTCAACGAGCTGGCGCTGATGTGCCACCGCATGGATCTGGACGTGTGGGAAGTGATCGACGCGGCGAAGACCAAGCCGTTTGGCTTCATGCCGTTCTACCCGGGGCCCGGCCTCGGCGGGCACTGCATTCCGATCGACCCGCACTATCTGTCGTGGAAGGCGCGCCAGTACAACTTCGAGGCGCGCTTCATTGAACTGGCCGGCGTGATCAACAGCGGCATGCCGGAGTTTGTCGTGCACCGCGTGCAGGACGCGCTGAACTCACAGAAGAAGGCCTTGAACGGCTCGCGTGTCCACGTCATCGGCGTCGCCTACAAGCGCGACGTCAACGACCTGCGCGAATCGCCGGCCCTCGAGGTGCTCGAGTTGCTGGCCAAGAGCGGCGCGATCGTCAGCTACACCGATCCGTACTTCCCGAACTTCAAGCACGCGCATCTCGACCTGGTCAGCGTGGACGAGAAGACCATGCACGAAGGCATCGACTGCGGCGTGATCGTCACCGATCACAAGGCGTTCGATTACGGCTCGATGGTCAACAACTTCAAGCTGCTGGTCGATACGCGCAACGCTCTCAAGGGCGTGTCGCGCGACCACGTGTTCCGCCTGTAATGCACTACACGCCGTCGCGCATTCCGGGCGCGTGGATTCTGGACATCTCGCCGATCCACGACGCCCGCGGCTTCTTCGCGATGACGTGGCTGCCCAATGAACTGCGCGAGCGCGGGATGAATCCCGACCTGGCGCAGTGCAACCTCGCCTTCAACCACAAGCGCGGCACCTTGCGCGGGATGCATTTCCAGGTCGCGCCGCATGCGCAGGCCAAGATCGTCCGCGCCACCCGCGGCGCGCTATTGGATGTGATCGTGGATTTGCGCGAGGAGTCGCCGACCTTCCGCCAGTGGGACGCGGTCGAATTGACCGCCGAGAACCGGCGCATGCTCTACATGCCCGAAGGCATTGCCCACGGCTATCTCACCCTCGAGGACAACACCGAGGCGCACTACTTCGCATCGTCGCCGTGGGCGCCGAAGGCCGAGTCCGGCGTGCGGTGGGACGATCCGGCGTTCGGCATTTCCTGGCCATTCGCGCCGGTCGTGATTTCAGACAAAGATGCGGCGTGGCCGCTGGTTCCTCGCTAGCGCGCGCCCGCGCTGACTAGCTGCCGACGACGCCGGTGAGCGGACTGCTGGCGCTGGCGTACGACTTCTTCGCAATGCGTCCGGAGAGATAGGCCAGCCGGCCCGCTTCCACGGCCAGCTTCATGGCCTTTGCCATCCCGACGGGATCTTTCGCGCCCGCGATCGCCGTGTTCATCAGCACGCCGTCGGCGCCCAGCTCCATCGCGACGGCCGCATCTGATGCCGTGCCGACGCCGGCATCGACAATCACCGGCACCCTCGATTGCTCACGGATGATGCGAATGTTGTTGGGATTCTGGATGCCAAGCCCGGATCCGATCGGCGCGCCAAGCGGCATCACGGCGGCGGCGCCGGCGTCTGCCAGCTTGCGGCACATGACCGGATCGTCGTTGGTGTACGGCAGGACGATGAAGCCTTCCTTGACCAGGACCTTGGTGGCTTCGAGCAGGCCTTCGTTGTCCGGGAACAGCGTCTGCTCGTCGCCAATCACCTCGAGCTTCACCCAGTTCGACATGCCCGCCTCGCGGCCAAGGCGCGCCGTGCGAATGGCATCGTCGGCGGTGTAGCAGGCGGCGGTGTTGGGCAGCAGGAAGATCTTCGACGTGTCGATGTAATCGAGCAGTGACTCGGTCTGGCGCGTGATGTCGACGCGGCGGACCGCCACCGTCGCCATGTCGGCGCCGGAGGCCTCGTGCGCCGCTTTCATGATGGCGTGCGACGGATACTTTCCGGTCCCAATGATCAACCGCGACGCGAACGTGCGTCCGGCAATGACGAAGCTGTCGCTCATGTCGCTCAAGGCTTAGCCGCCACCCACGAAATTGACAATTTCCACCTCGTCGCCCTCTTTGATCACGGACGAGTCGTAGGCGGCCTTCTTGACGACGGTGAGATTCAGCTCCACCGCCACCCGGCGCGCATCGATATCCAGTTGCTGGAGCAGCGCGCTGACGCTGAGCGGAGCCGGAATTTCGTGCGGATCACCGTTGAGTTTGATGTTCATGGCCGGAGAGCTGAATCGTACCACGCGCAGGGCGCTCCGGCACCCTAGCACCTGGGCACCCCAGCACCTATAATTAGAGGTTGTTCATGACATCGAATACGCCTCTGGGGATTGACGGATTTTCCTTTGCCGACCTGCATCGCCCGGCAAAGCTGCGTGAGTTGTACGGGCGGTTTGCCGACCAGGTCAAGGCCACCGAGCCCGAGTTGTGGTCGCAGTGGGAGCAGTACCGGGAGATTCCCGACTCGCTGGGTGCCGTGGCGCGCGGCAACATCGTCGTCGCGATGGCGCCGCACGTCAGCCGCTTCGTGAGCGCGTTGTTCAGCGTCGGCGCCAACGCCGAGGAGCTGGTCGCGGCGACCCGCGCCTACGACGTGCTGTTTCGTTTCAAGATCGACTTCGTGCGCCGCCGCGCGTTGCCGCTGCTGAAAGGCGGCGCGCACGTCGAGGCGACCGCCGACGATCACGCACTGGTCGACGCGTTGTTTGCGGGTCAAGAGCCGTCCGGTTCGACAAGCCAGAACGCCGAGATGCGGATCGCCCAGTACGGCTGCTCCCTGCTCGATCGCGAGGCCGCCGACAAGACCGCCGCGGCGCAGGAGATCGAGGCGCTCAAGCGCTGGTGCGCGGCTCACATCCACGACGCGCGTTATCGCGGCTGGGTCGTGTTCCGCTTCCCAGAAAACCTCGACTACGAACACCTGGTCCAGATTCAGCGTCCGCATGCCGAGCTGCCCGAAGAAATCCACGGCCCGGATGACCGTTTGCGCCGTCGTCAGGGCTTCAAGTTGACCGACAGCCGCTACACCCGGCGCGAGGTGCTCAGCGAGATTCATTACTGCGTCCTCTGCCACGAGCGCGACAAGGACACCTGCTCGAAAGGCATTAAGGACAAGGAAGGGAAGCTGACCCCGAACCCGCTCGGTATTCCGCTGGCGGGCTGCCCGCTCGACGAAAAGATTTCCGAGATGCACACCGTGCGCAAGCGCGGCGATGCCATTGGCGCGCTCGCGATCGTGACGGTTGACAACCCGATGTGCCCGGGGACCGGCCACCGCATTTGCAACGATTGCATGAAGGCCTGCATCTACCAGAAGCAGGAACCGGTCAACATCCCGCAGATCGAAACCGGCGTGCTGACCGATGTGCTGAACATGCCGTGGGGCGTCGAGATCTACGGCCTGCTGACGCGCTGGAATCCGCTCAACATCAAGCGCCCCTACGCGCTGGAATACAACGGCCGCAATGTGCTGGTCGTCGGGCTGGGCCCCGCGGGATACACGCTGGCGCACTACCTGCTCAACGAAGGGTTTGGCGTGGTCGCCATCGACGGGCTCAAGATCGAGCCGCTGCCGGAAGCGATTACCGGCGCGCCCGGCAAGGGCCTGGCACCGCGTCCGATTCGGGACTGGAGCGAGATCTATCGCCCGCTCGACGAACGGGTGCTCGAGGGCTTTGGCGGTGTGTCCGAATACGGCATCACCGTGCGGTGGGACAAGAACTTCCTGACGCTGATTCACCTGACGCTGGCGCGCCGCGACAAACTGAAGATCTACGGAGGCGTGCGCTTCGGCGGATCGCTGCCGATCGAAGATGCCTGGTCGATGGGGATCGATCACATTGCCATCGCCGCCGGCGCCGGCCGGCCGACGATCATCGACATCAAGAACAACCTGATTCGCGGCATCCGCAAGGCCAGCGACTTCCTGATGGCCCTGCAGTTGACCGGCGCGTTCAAGAAGGACGCGCTGTCGAACCTGCAGGCGCGGCTGCCGGCGGTGGTGATTGGCGGCGGCCTCACGGGCGTCGACACGGCGACCGAACTGATGGCGTACTACCCGATCCAGGTCGAGAAGACCGCGGATCGCTATGACGGGTTGGTACGCGACCTGGGTGAAGCACGCGTGCGCGGCATGATGGATGCCGAGGAACTCGTGATCCTTGATGAGTTCCGCGCGCATGGCGCAGCGGTCAGGGCCGAACGTGCCCGCGCCGCCGCGGCCGGCGAAGCGCCGAACTTCATCGACATGATCCGCTCCTGGGGCGGCGTGACGCTCGCCTACCGCAAGAAAATGCAGGACGCTCCCGCGTATCGCCTGAACCACGAGGAAGTCGCCCTCGCATTGCAGGAGGGCATCTCCTTTACCGAGAACATGAATCCGGTTGAGGCGATCGCGGACGAGTTCGGCCACGTGAAAGCCATGGCGTTCACGCGCGCGGATGGCTCCCGGGTCGAACTGCCGGCACGCACCGTCCTGGTCGCGGCCGGCACGGCGCCGAACGTGATCTACGAAAAGGAACACCCGGGGTCGATCGCGCTCGACAGCAAGCAGAAGTTCTTCCAGGGCTTCAAGGTGGTGAAGGGCGCCGGCGGGTTGTCGCTCGAGCCTGACGCCAACGGCTTCTTCACGTCGCACAACACCGGCGGCAAGTTCATCAGCTACTACGGCGACAACCACCCCCGGTACAACGGCAACGTCGTCAAGGCGATGGCGTCGGCGAAGCACGGCTATCCGCACGTGGTGGCGCTGTTTGCCGACGAGATCGCCACCCTCGATCGCGCGCAGCAACCGCAGCGTGAATCCGCCTGGCAGGCGCTCGTCGCCAGGACCGACGATCAGTTGCTGGCGAGGGTCGAACGGGTGGTTCGCCTGACGCCGACGATCGTGGAAGTGATCGTGCGCGCGCCGGCGGCGGCCCGTCACTTCAAGCCAGGGCAGTTCTATCGGCTGCAGAATTTCGAGCGGCTGACGCCGAACGTCGACGTCAACGGCGACATCGCGTCGATGTTGATGGAGGGCGTGGCGCTGACCGGCGCGTGGGTTGACGCCGAGCAAGGGCTGCTGTCGCTGATCACCCTCGAAATGGGTGTGTCGAGCCGGCTGTGCGCGTATCTCAAGCCGGGCGAGCCGGTGGTCGTGATGGGGCCAACCGGGACGCCGACCGAGATCCCGGAAGGTTCAGCGGTGTTGCTCGCCGGCGGCGGTCTCGGCAATGCCGTGCTGTTCTCGATTGCCAAGGCGCTCAAGGCGCAAGGCAACAAGGTGCTGTATTTTGCCGGCTACAAGAATGGCGCCGACATCTTCAAGCGCGAGGACATCGAGTCCGGCACCGACCAGGTGATCTGGTCGAGCGACGTGGGGCCGGAAATCGCATCCCATCGTCCGCAGGATCACCACTTCCGCGGCAACATCGTGCAGGCGATGGTGGCCTACGCCGACGGCAAGTTTGGCCCGCCGGTGGTGCCGCTCAAGGACGTGTCGCGCATCATCGCGATTGGCTCCGACCGCATGATGAACGCCGTCCGCCTTGCGCGCCACGGTGTGCTGCAACCGCATCTCGATCCGGCCCATGCCGGCATTGGCAGCATCAACTCGCCGATGCAGTGCATGATGAAGGAAGTCTGCGCGCAGTGCCTGCAGCGTCACGTCGATCCCGAGACGGGGCGCGAGGAGTTCGTCTTCTCCTGCTACAACCAGGACCAGGACCTCGACCGCGTCGATTTCAACAACCTCCAGGCCCGGTTGCGCCAGAACAGCGTCCAGGAAAAGATCTCGAACCTCTGGTTCGAGCACCTGCTCAACAAGGCTGAACCCGAACTGGTTCACGTGTAAGCTCCGTTCGTGCTGTCCCCAGGCGCCCGGATCGACGACCGCTACGAAATCATCGCCGCGCTCGGCTCGGGCGGGATGGGGCACGTCTACCGGGCGCGACGCATCCGCCTTGGGGACGACGTCGCGATCAAGGTGATGCAGGCCACGCCCGACGCGCTGCCCGAGTTGCAGGAACGCTTCCTGCGCGAGAGCCGCGCCTGCGCCCAGCTCCGCCATCCCAATATCGTCGGGTTGCTCGACTTTGGCTTCGACGGCGAGAACCAGCCCTTCATGGTGATGGAGCTGCTGAGCGGGCCGAGCCTGCGCGAAGAGATCGACCTCGAGGCCCCGATGTCGCCGGCACGCGTGGCCTCGATTCTCGAAGGCGTGGCCGCGGCGCTGCAGATGGCGCACGACCGCGGCATCACGCATCGTGACCTCAAGCCCGCCAACATCGTGGCGCACCGCTACGAATCCGGCGAACGGGTCTACAAGGTGATCGACTTCGGCCTGGCCGCGATGAAGAGCGGCGACGAGACCCGACTGACTGACCCGCAGTTCTTCCTCGGCACGCTCGCCTATGCCGCACCCGAGCAGATGCGTGGCCAGGAGGTGTCGCCGGCCACCGACGTGTACGCGCTTGGCGTGATCGCGTACGAAATGCTGACCGGCGGGCGGCCATTCGACGGCGGCAACCAGGCAACGCTCATCGCGCAGACGCTGACCGATCCGCCTGTGACCCTGACGCAGCGGCGCAGCGGCCTGCCGCCAGACGTGAATGCGGCCGTGATGAAGGCGATCGACAAGGATCCGGCACAGCGCTGGCCCTCGGTCTCGGTGTTCGTGGATGCGTTGCAGTTGGCATGCGGCAGCGCCAGTGGTGCGGCACCGGCCGTGGTCGACAGCGGCCTGTTGTCGAAGTACGAACTGGGCCCACTCCTCGGGCGCGGCAGGCTGGGTAGCCTCGTGTACCAGGCCACGCACCGCGCCTTGGGAATCGCGGTCGCGATTCGTGTCCTCAAGCGCGAGGAGCAGCCCCATTGGGAGGCTGTTCGCGCTCGGTTCCTGGTCGAAGCGCGCACGTTGCAGGTGGCGCATCCTGGCGTGCTGCAGGTGCGTGACTTCGGAGAGGACGAGCGCAGTGTGTATCTTGTGACGGACCTGATCGACGGTCCGAGCCTGCGCCAGGCGATGGCCGCGTCCGGTCCGTTTCCGTGGCCTCGCGCGCGAGGCCTGGTGTCCCAGGCCCTGGAGGCGGTGGCGGCCCTCAACGCCCGCGGCGGCTATGTCTGTGGCGTCAATCCCGACATGATCCGCCTGCGCGCCTCAGGCGCATCCGCTGAAGAGATCGTTATCTCGTCGTCAGGCATCAAGTCGGTCAGCGACGTGTTGGCCACGATGCGAGAGCAGGAGCTGCGCGGGCAGGAGGCAAGCCAGAACGAACTGCCGTACGTTGCACCGGAGATCCTGATGGGCGGCGCACCGAATGTCCGCGCCGACGTGTTCACGATTGGGGTACTCGCTTACCAAATGGTAACGGGCTCGCTGCCGTTCAAGGCGGCGTCGATGCCCGAGCTGATCGGGCAGATGCTGCAGACCCGGCCCGCAGCGCCGCTCGACGTGCCGGAGGGTGCGCGTGCCGCCATCCTGCGCGCCATCGAGAGCGCGCCGGCGGCGCGCTTTGGATCGTCGGCGGAAATGCTCGAGGCGATCACGCATTGACTTCGACCGGGTTTTGCATCAATGTGAAGCCGATCGATGCCTGATCTTCCATTCGATCCGCCGAACCACGCCGCTCCTCGCGGTCAGGCGACTGTCGTCACCAACGACTCCGCCGGTGGCATGACGAGCGAGCACTCGGACAAGAGACCGCAGCGCTATGGGCATCGCGAGATCATCGCGATGTATCCGTCGATCCGCCTCGACCATCTGCGCTACCTGGAGAAGTGCGGGCTGCTGAAGCCGCTGCATCGTGAGGGCAAGGACAGCTACTTTGCCTTCGCGGATCTCACGGCGTTGCGCCAGATTGCGGGCGAGTTGCAGCAAGGCACCGCGTTTCGCGCCGTGGTGCGGAACCTCCAGGCTTCAAAAACCGGACAGTTGGCCTTCGACTTCCGGCTCGACGCGCATCCAGCACGCATTATCGAACTGAAGCCGCGCGCGCCGCGCAGCCTGTCGAACGCAGAGCCTGGAACGCAGGGCACCATACCGCTTGGCACGCCGGGAACGCCCGGCACCGTGGGCACCGGGGTGTTCGGCGTCATCAGCAGCGCCGAACAGTATTTCTTGATGGGGTCGTTGCTCGACGACGGGACGCCGGATCGAACCGATGAGGCGGTGAAGGCGTATCGCCGCGCGCTCGAAGAAGATCCCGATCTGGTTGCGGCGCTGATCAACCTCGCCAACATCCGCTACTCACGCGACGAGCTGGCCGAGGCCCAGGCGCTCTACGAGCGTGCGATCGCGCTCGATCCGACCTATTACGAGGCGCACTTCAACCTCGGCAACATCCATCACGATCACGCGCAGTACGCGCAGGCCGAGGCGTCGTACGGTGAGGCGCTGGCGCTCAATCCGGACTATCCGGACGCGCACTTCTACCTGGCGGTGACGCTCGAGAAGATGGGGCGCTCGGTTGACGCCCGCGCCCACTGGAAGTCCTACGAGCGGCTCGCCCCCCAGGGTGAGTGGGTCGAGCTCGCCCGCGAATTCTCAGACTAAGGCGGGACAACTCAGCCGGCTGTCAGTAACGGAAGCGCCAGTCGTCGTTCGGCGACTGTTGAGATTCTTCGCGTTTGCGTGGGGTGCGCTTCGCCTTGTAGAGCGAGCAGTCCGAGCACCACGAGTCGGCGTTGAAGCCTTCCTTGCCGGCCATCGGCAGCACGTCGCGATGCGTGCAGTGATCCGGAATGCCGTCCTCGGCAGCCTTGCGCCACCGGCAGGACAGAAACCTGGTTACTGCTGGCGAATTATCTTGCCCGGATTCCAATTGCAGCCTCCACAGCGGACCACGCCCGCTGTTCATGCGGCGAAACCAGCGTCACGGCGTGTCCCGACGCGCCGGCACGTCCCGTGCGACCGACGCGGTGCACGTACGTCTCCGGTGAGTCCGGGACCTCGAAGTTGATCACGTGCGCAATGCCCTCGATGTCGAGGCCACGCGCGGCAATGTCGGTGGCGACCAGGACCGGCAGGCGGCCCGATCGGAAGCCTTCCACCGCCGACAAGCGTTCCTGCTGCGACCGATCGGCGTGCAGCGCCGCCGCCTTGATGCTCTTCGACGCCAGCGTGCGGGCGACGCGGTCTGCGTCGATCTTGCGCCGCACAAACACCAGCACCGGACCGTCAGACTCGCGCTTGGCAAACGTCGCGACCCAGTCGATCTTCGCGTCGCGCTCGATCTGCACCACCTGGTGATCGATCGTCTGCGCCGCGGCACCACGCGTGCCGACCTGCACGTAGCGCGGTTCCTTCAGCATCTCCTTGGCCATGCGCTGGATTTCGCCAGGCAGGGTCGCGGAGAAGAGCAGCGTTTGCCGGTCGGGAGGCAGCGCCGTCATGATCTTCTGGACGTCGGGCCAGAATCCCATGTCCATCATGCGATCGGCTTCGTCGAGCACCAGCACTTTCACCCGCACGAAGTCGGTGTTGCTGTGCCGCATGTGATCCATCAGGCGGCCGGGCGTGGCCACGACGATGTCGACGCCGGCCTGGAGGGCGCGTTCCTGCGGGCCCATTTCCACGCCGCCGAACACCGCCGCCGACGTCACCGGCGTGTGGTACGTCAGCCCGACGAGTGAATCCTCGATCTGCACGGCAAGCTCGCGAGTCGGGGCGAGGATCAGGGCGCGCGTGTAGTGCTCGCGCGCCGGATCACCGTAGCCCGGCGTCTCGCTCAGCAGCGCTTCGATGATCGGCGCGGCGAATGCCAGCGTCTTGCCGGTGCCGGTCTGCGCGCACGCCACGACATCGTGGCCTTCGAGCGCGAGCGGTATCACCGCGCTCTGAACGGGGCGCGTGCCCTCAAATCCCAGCGAATGGAAGCCAGCCTCGAGCCGCGAATCGAAGCCCATCGAGTTGTAGGCCACCGGAGGGGCGTCGACATCGATGAGTTCCCACGGCAGATCGGGTGGCGGCGCTGTGGGCTTGGCCGAGAACGGTTTGACGGGGCCCTTGCGGCCGCCGCGTCCACCGGAACGACGCCGGCGGGGCCGGCGCTGCGATGCGGAATTTCCGTCCAATAGAGCTTTCGAACCGGCGCGTCAGCGCGCCCGGAAAGTGATGATGCCGCGTTGCGGATCGTAAGGCGAGATGCCGACCGTGACCCGGTCACCCGGGACCACCTTGATGCGGAAGCGCCGCATGCGCCCGCTCAACTGGGCGAGTACTTCGTGGCCGGCGTCCACCTGCACTCGGTAGAGGCCGCCACTGTGCACCGCGACGACGGTGCCTTGCATATCGATCAGGTCGTCTTTGCTCATTCAGCTCCCTGTCACGCCGTCGCTGTGACGCGGGCGGACAACCCACCGATTGTGTCACTTTCGGCGCGCCATACGCAAATCGCGTACCGGGTGGTGCGCCCAACCCGGCCCGGGAAATTCTTATGATTTACGGGAAAGTAAGGACCTCTGGATACAATAGCGGTTCGTACGTATGCAGGTTTTCCTGACGGGCGCCACCGGAATCATCGGGTCGGCCGTGCTCGACGCGATGATCAAGGGTGGCCACCGGGTCACGGCGCTCGCGCGCGATCCGGAGAAGGCCGAGCGGCTGGCTGCGCTCGGCGCCACTCCTGTTATCGGTGAGCTCGGCACCCCGAAGGCATATGCCAACGCGGTCAAGCCAGCGGATGCCGTCGTGCACGCCGCGCTGGACGCGTCGCCGCGCGGCATTGCCACCGAGAAGATCGGTCTGGACACGATGCTGGCCGCCCAGACTCAGGCGAGCCAGGCCGACGGCAAGTCGCGGACCTTTATCTACACCTCCGGCGTGTGGGTGCTTGGGCAGACGGCAAAGGCTGCTGAAGAAGACGCGCCGCTGGATCCGCCGCCACACGCGGAGTGGCGCCCGGCTCACGAAGAGGTCGTGCTGTCGGCCTTTTCCGCCGCGCTGCGCACCGTCGTCGTCCGGCCGGGCATTGTCTACGGCGGAGGCCGCGGCATTGTCGCGGAGCTGATCAAGGACGCGCTCAACGGATTGATCCGCGTGGTGGGGCCGGGCAAGAACCGTTGGCCGTGTGTCTACGATCACGACCTGGCGGAGCTGTATCTGCGGATCCTCGATTCGCCATCCGCCGCCGGCATCATTCACGCCACCGACGAGGCCGACGAGAAGGTGATGGA
>Ga0075471_10002266_pt1 | contig 12656 bp, 4 predicted proteins | sample DEB19_08_DNA_2_FD_74787 | JGI IMG/M metagenome (GOLD analysis project Ga0075471, IMG submission 74787) | Aqueous microbial communities from the Delaware River and Bay under freshwater to marine salinity gradient to study organic matter... | ecosystem: Environmental > Aquatic > Marine > Coastal ... | reverse complement strand
CGCTCGGCCCCGGCTTTTCGGTCCGCACGCTCGACCTCGCGACTCCTCCGACCCGTCGCCCGGACGTCGTGATCCTCGACGACGTGCCCGCGCGCAGTCCGTCGGCGGCGGTCGTCGACGCCGTGCGCTCCGCGGTCGTCGACGGCGGCACCGGACTCCTCGTCTCCGGCGCGAACGCGAGTTTCGGTCCGGGTGGTTACGCCGACACGCCGCTCGGCGACCTCCTACCCGTGACGTTCCCGCAGGAAGAAGAGCGGCGCGATCCGTCCGTCGGGCTCGTGATCGTCATCGACACGTCCGGATCCATGTCGGGTACGCGCATCGATCTCGCGAAGGAAGTGGCGCGACTCGCGATCAAGCGCCTTCTCCCCCACGACAAAGTCGGCATGGTCGAGTTCTACGGATCGCGACGTTGGGCGGCACCGCTTCAGACCGCCGCCAACGCCATCGAAATCCAACGCGCGCTCAATCGCCTGCAGGCGGGCGGCGGCACCATCATCTACGAAGCCCTCGAGGAGTCCTACTACGCGCTTCTCGAAGCCCGCACGCGCTTCCGACACGCCCTTGTGATCACCGACGGCGGCGTCGAATCGGGCCCCTTCGAAGCGCTCGCGCGCCGCATGGCGGACAGCGGCATCCTCGTTCACACGGTGCTCGTCGGCCCGGGAGGCAACTCTCCGTTCCTTCAAGACCTCTCACGATGGGGACGCGGACGCTTCTACGCCTGTCCGAATCGCCATCGGCTCCCCGACCTGTCGTTCCGCGAACCCCAAGCCTCTCCGCGTCCCGCCGTCGAATCCGGCGCTCTGCCCGTCGTGCGCTCGACCGCGTCGGAGACCACCGCGGCGATCGGCGACGCTTCGGTTTCCATCGCGCTCTCGGGTGCGGCCACCCTGCGACCGGGCGCGGATCTCCTTTTGGCGGTCAAGAGTGAACGTCCACTATTGGCATCATGGGACCAGGGCCGCGGACGCGCGGCGGCGCTCGCGACCGAACTCCTCGGCCCCGGGGTCGCTCCGTGGCGCGCCGACCCCACCCATCCGACGCTCTTGATCGATCTCGTCCGTGCCCTTTCGCGCGGCACGACCGCGGAAGCTGCGACGCTTCGCGTCACGCCCCGTCGCGGTTCCGTGTGGATCGAGGCGGACGGTTTCACGGCGGCCCCCCGCATCGACGCCGGTGCTTTTTCCGAGCGCGCCGTCCCGCGCGGCGACGGCGGTTTCATCGCCGCGATTCCGGCATCGGAAACGCCCGTCGTCGTCGAAGCCCGCGACGGCGACACGACCGCCCGCGCGGTCGCGCTTCGCCCGAATCCCCGCGACGGGCGTCTCGACGATGCGGGTCCCGCGTTGTCCGCGCTCGCGACGCTGACGGGCGGCACCACCGACGGACCACTCCCGACCACCATGCCCGCCCCCGACGCCCCGCGTTCCCGCCGCACTCCCGCGGCCCTCCTCGGCATGACCTTGTTCCTCCTCGCCCTCCTCGTCCGCCGATGGCCCGAGCGCATCCGCACGGCGCTGCCCCTCGTGGCGATCTGGCTCGCGATCGGCGGCGACCTCGTCGCGCAGACGCCGACGTCGAAACCGGATCCGGTCGTTCTCGCCCTCGACCGCGGCGCGCTCACCTCCGATCAGCGCCTCGCGTCCCTCACCGACGACGTCGCGCGCCTCGCGTACTTCGACGCGATGGGCGAGGTCGAACCCGCCCGCACGCTCGCCGAAAACCTCCTCGCCCGGACCGACCTCGACGACGCCGTCCGCTTCGACGTCGAACTACGACTGGCCTTGCTCGACGGAGCGAAGGCGACTCCGCGCGCTACGGCGCGTCTCGCGGGTCTCGACGCCGCGGGCGCCCCGGCGATCCTCCGCCGCGCCCTCGCGGTCGAGCGCACGGGAGACCCGCGCGCGGCCGCCGACGCATGGGAAAAGGCCGCCGGAGAACTTCCACTCGCGCGCGATCGACGTTTCGCGTGGGCGCGCTTCCTGACGTCGATGCGACGCGCGGGCGCCCTCGGAGACGTTCGGGACCGCCTCGCCCCGAAGGCGACGGACGACGTTCACGCGCGCCGCACGATGCTGCAGGCGCTGCGGGAAACGGGAGCCGCGGACGCGGCGCTCGCCCTCGCGACGTCCGGCGACGGCGCGCTGTCCGACGAAGCGTTGGCGGTCGCGGTGGAAACCGGCCGCGCGGATCTCGCGATCGCGACGGCACGTACGCTCCTCGAGAAGACGCCGAAGGATCTCGCCACGCGAACGCTCCTCGCGCGCACCTTGGCGGAACAACAGGATCGCGCGGCGGCGGATCGCGTCCTCGGCGAAGGTATCCCGATCGCGACCGACAACGGCACGCTGCTGTTCCTCTTCGCGCGCGCGGATGAATGGAAACTCGAGAGGTCCCGCGACGACGCGTTGAAGGCGCTCCGTGCCCGCGGCCCCGAAGGCACCCTCGAAGCGGCGTTGGCGGAAAGCCGCACGCTTCTCGAAGCGGGCAAGATCGACGCCGCGAAAAGCCCCCTCGTCGCGATGGTGACGGAAGTGAAGGACGCTCCTTCGCGGGCGCGCCTCGCGGAAGCTTTCGAAGCCGTGGGTTCGAACACCGAAGCGATCGCGCTGTGGCGCGAAGCGTGGGACGCCACCAAAGCCGAAGACGCCGGAACCCGCCTCGCGACACTCCTCGAAGCGACGGGAAAACCCGAAGACGCCGAGGCGGCCGTCGCCCTTTGGAAGACGCTGTGGCAGCGGGCGGGATCCGCCGCGCGTCGCACACAGGCTCAGGAACGCGTGCTCGACGGCGCGGCCCGCAACGGAACGCTCGCCGACATCGCCCTCGAACTCGAAGACGCGCTCGCGGCCGACGCGACGCCCGATCGCGACATGGTGCTCGACGCCCTGCTCGCGCTCTACGCGCGCGCGAAGGATTCGGCGGGCGGATTGGCCGCGATCGCCACGTGGGAAGCCCGCACCGGAAAGCGCGTGGACGCCCTCGAACGTCGCGCGATGCTCCACCAGTTGTGCGACGAACCCGTCGCCCACGAGAAAGTCCTCAAGGAACTGATCGCCGTCGATCCGGCGCGCGAAATCGAATGGCGGCGCATGATCGCGCTGTCGTTGCTCGATCGCGGCCGCGCCGTGATGGCCCGCGCCGCCGTGACCGATCTTCTCGAGCGCCCCGATCGCACGGAAGAAACGGACGAATTCGCGGCGGGCATCCTGCGGTTCATCGGTCGCCCCGAAGAGGCGGCCGCGGCCTACGTCTCCGGGCTTCGCCTCCACCCCGATCGGATCGAAACCTTGCTCCTTCTCGCCGATGCGTGGAAGGCGTCGGGATCCACCGAGCGCGGCATCGTCCTCTTCAAGGACATCCTCGCGTTCGACGGACCGGACGACCTCCTCGTGCTCGCGGCGGACGGGCTTCTGAACCTCGAAGCGGATTCGAAGGCGCTGCGGGCCGCGACGCGCGCGGTGCAGCGACGCATCGCGACCTATCCCGGACGCGTCCATCTGCTGCGTGTTCTCCAAGACCTCTTCGAAGCGTTGAAGGACGATGCCGCCCGCCTCAAGGCACTCGAGGAAACGGTCGTGGTCGCGGGCGACCAACGGCCCGCCTTCGTCCGCGAGCTGGCGGAAGAGCGGCTGCGAGCCAACGATCGTCGGGGCGGCGCGGACGTCGCTCGCGAGTTCCTGATGCTCGGAGTGGAAGCGCCTCCGGCGCTCTTCCTGACGTTGGGCGAAGCGCTTTTGAAGGACGGCGACCGCCGCGGCGCGGAAGCCGCCTTCGCGAAGACGGCCATCGGACTCGACGGCGCGGCGAACGAGGCGAAGATCGCGAAGCTCTACGAAGATGCGGGGGCGTGGAGCGACGCGGAACGCGTCCGCCGTCGGCAACTTCTGCGCGCGCCCGACGACGTCGACGCGGCGTTGGCGCTCGCGAAGACGTTGGAGAAGCAGAAGCGCTTCGACGTCGCGGCGCCGCTCTACGTGTCCGTGTGTCTCCGTCGTCTCGAAAAGGAGACGACCGTCGCGGAGGAATCGGCCGCCTCGGGCGTAGCGGCGGGCAGCGCGCGGGCGATTTCCATCGTCGGACGGTCGCTCCGGGAAGGGGCCGCGACGGACGAGATCCTCGCCGCCGTCCTGCGCATGAAACCCGATGCCGCGACCGTCGCACCGATCATCGACCCGCTCGAAGCCGCGACGCGACGCGGGACTCCGGCCGCGAAGAATGCGGCGTTGCGTCGCCTCGCGACGTTCCTGCACGGCCTCGGTACTCCGGAGGCCACCGGACGGCTCCGTGCGCGTGAAGACGCCATGCTCGCGGACTGCGCGAAGAACGCCGCGACCGGGTCGCGTCCGTCGCAGGACACCGCGCTCATTCGCGCCGTCGGCGAAAGCCGTCTCGCGCACGGCGATCTCGAAGGCGCGTTCGCGGCGGCCGCGATTCTCAATCCCGCCGCCTTCGATCGTTTCGCGTTCCGTCTGAATCTGATCGCCGGAAAAGATGCCGACGCCGAAGCGATGCTCGCGCGCGCGACGGACGCCGACCTCGCGTGGGGCGTGGGACTCCTCGCGGCTCTCAAAGGACCGGAGATCGCCCGCGTGCGGCTCGCCGACCTCCGCGACGCCGCGGTGCGTCGTCCGATCGCCCTCGCCGACGACTACGTGACTCTCGCGTCCGGGCTCGACCCCACGTTCGATCGGCGGGCCTTCGAGGAGGCGGGGCTCAAGACGCTGATCGCCGAATGGAAGCCGGGTGTCGCGTCGCTCCAACTCCTGACGTACATGGAATCCCGTCCCGATCTTCCGACCGCGTTGAAGGCGAGCGCCCTCAAGCTCGTCGCGCAGGACGGGTCGACCGTGGCACGTTCGACGACGACGCGACTCGTCGCCGCGGGGCGCGGGATTCTGCCCGATGCCGACTTGGGCCCCGTCGTCGAAAAACTCGTCAAGGAAGCGACGTCTCCCTACCTCGCCGCGGACCGCTTGAAGGACGTCGGGTTGGTCGACGCCGCACGTCGTGAATCGCTCCTCGACGAGACGCTCAGAAAGTTCCGCAACAACGACGCGAACCAGATCCCCCTCGCGCTGCTCTCCGAATCGCGGCGGCCGCTGCCGAAGGAGATCCTTGGAAAACTCGTCGACGCCTTCGATCCGAAGGCCATCGACATGGGCGACGTCGCCATCCTCAAGCGACTCGGGAAGGCCCCCCATCTTCCGGAAGACGTCCGGACGAAACTCATGGCGCGCATCCTCGAAGCCCGCCGCGACGACCCGATGCTCGTGCTCGCGATGGCGCAGCTCGTTCCCGACGCCGCGGAGCGCGAGCGGCTCGCGAAGGCCGCGATGGACGGAGCGATCCGCAAGGGCGACGTGAACGGCATCGTCGTCGTCGGCACGACGGCGCTCGGCCTCGTCGGCAAGGACACGCTCGAGGGCTACGCGGCGCTTCCCGCGGATGCGACGGCCGGAACGGCGTTGGCGAAGGGACTCGCTCAAGGGAGACTCGGCGACACCGACGCCTTCGCGGCGGCGCTGTCCGCGGCGGCCCGTTCGCGGCCCGACGACGTGGGCCTCCTGCGGCAAGCCGTCGAAGCCTTGAAGACGCGCGGCCGTCCCGCGGATGCCGCGGCCCTGCTCGTGAACTATCTCGAGAACGGTTCGAAGGCGTTCCCGTACTGGATCGGCGAAGCCGCCACTCTGCTCGTCGACATCGGACGTCCCGACGACGCCGCCGCCGCGCTGCGCCGCCCGATGGAAGGCTACTTCGTCACGACCCTCGAAACGCTCCGCCTGAAGATCGCCGTCCTCACGTCGAATCCGGAGATTCGCGACGAAATGATCCGCGAAGCCATCGCCGCGATCGCACCGTCTTCGTCGGGCATCCGCTTCGTGACGCGGACGACGGGTCGCGCACCGACTTTGGCGGACGCCCTGCGCCCGCTCGCGCCGCGCCGACCGCTGCCCGTAGACCGCGACGACGCTCTCGGCTTGGGCGACGGATCCGCTCTCGGATTCGTCGTCGACGGCGATACGTCGGCGCAACGGATCCTCGCCGCGCTGCCGGTCGAATCCCGCGCCGATCGCGTCGATCTGCTCAAGGCGATCGTCATCGCCGCACGCCGCGAAGGACGCCTCGACGCGATCGTACGTGCGACCACGGACGGGCTTCGATCCGCACCCGCCGACACGTCGCGCCTCGCCCTGCTCGTCTACGCGAAGATCGCGGGTGCGACCGTGGAAGGCGATCCGATGGATGCGTGGGCGCGGCGCCTTCTGACGGCGACGGTCGCACCGCCGACGTTGCTCGACGCCGCCGAGGCGGCGATTGCGCTCGGTCGCCGCGATCTCACCTCGGCGCTCGTGAACCGCATCAACGCCGCTCGCGCGATGGCGGGCGGCGACGAAGAACTTCGGCGCCTCGTCCTGCTCGCCGCTCTCGCGCCCGGCAACTTGCCGTCGGCTCCGGAACTGCGGGGCGACTCCGAGTGGATCGGCGTCTCGAAGGAAGGCCCGACGCTCGCCGCCCTCGCCGCTTCGGGGCGCACACCGCGCGACGTCGTCGCCGCGTGGAAGCCCGCGTGGGAACGGCTGCGCAACGCCGCGTTCGTTTGGGAAGTCCGCAACTTCACGCTGCCTTGGGCCGGTTGGTGCCTGCGTGCCGGCGACACCGCGACGGCGAAGGAAGCGCTCACGATGTTCGACGACGAGGACGCGACGCCGCCCGCTTGGGCGTTCGCCGCCGCCATGCCGCCGCTCTCGGAGTGGTCGGATCCCGCGGCACCCGCCGACGTCGCCGCCTTCTTGTTGGGACGGATCCGCACCGAGGATGCTTCCCGTCGGAGCGATCTCATCCGACTCGCGATGGTGCTCGTCCGCCGCTTCGAAGCCGCGGGCCGCGCCGCCGAGGGCGAGGCCCTTCGTCGCGATCTCAAGAGCGTCGCCGACGGAGTTCGGCTGGGGACATTCACGCCGTGACGCGCGGCGGCCCGAAGGGCCGCCGACGCGCCGTCACAGCGAGAACTTGCGGTACTTCCACGCGGTCGACGCGGGCCCCTGCCCCGACGCCGTGCGCTCCTTTTCGATGCGATCCGCGTAGGCCGCGTAGTCGCCCTCGAAGAAGCGCGCGTGGCCTTCGCCGTCGAACGCGAGCACGTGGGTCGCGACGCGGTCGATGAAGTAGCGGTCGTGCGTGACGACGATCAACGAGCCGCCGAATCCGCCGATGGCGTCTTCGAGGACTCGAAGCGTGCCGAGGTCGAGGTCGTTCGTCGGTTCGTCGAGCAGGATGAGATTGCCGCCGGTGCGCAGGAGTTTCGCCAACTGCACGCGGTTGCGTTGACCGCCCGAAAGTTCGCCGACTTTCTGCTGCTGATCGAGACCGCGGAAGTTGAACTTCGATACGTAAGCGCGCCCGTTGACGACCTTCTTTCCGAACGGAAGAAGGTCGAGGCCGCCCGTGATCTCCTGATACACCGTCTTGTCCGCATCGAGCGAATCACGGCTTTGGTCGACGTAGCAAAGCTGAACGGTCGGCCCGACCACCACCTGACCCGCGTCGGGCGCGAGCTGTCCGGTGATCATGCGCAGGAGCGTCGTCTTCCCCGCACCGTTCGGTCCGATCACACCGAGAACGGCGCCGGGCGGAAGCGAGAACGACAAGTCCTTGACGAGCGCTTTGTCGCCGAGCGACTTCGAGACGTTCTTGAATTCGAGAACCTTGTCGCCGAGGCGTCCGCTGCACGGGATGGACAATTCGATGGATTCGTCGGAAACCTCGCGCTGTTCCGCGACGAGTTTCTCGTAGTTGGCGATACGCGCCTTGTTCTTCGCGACGCGGGCGCGCGGTGACTGCCGGATCCACTCGAGTTCCTTGGCGAGCACCTTTTGACGGGCCGCGTCGGACTTCTCTTCGACTTCGAGGCGCTTCTGCTTCTGCTCGAGATACGACGAGTAGTTCCCCTCGTAGGGCGTCGCCTTGCCGCGCTCGATTTCGAGCATCCACTGCGCGACGTTGTCGAGGAAGTACCGATCGTGGGTCACGAGGATCACCGAACCCGGGTAATCCTTCAGGTGCTGCTCGAGCCACGCGATGGTTTCGGCGTCGAGGTGGTTGGTGGGCTCGTCGAGAAGGAGCATGTCGGGCCGACGCAGCAGCGTTTGGCACAACGCGACGCGGCGGCGTTCACCGCCCGAGATCTTGGTGACGTCGGCGTCGGGCGGCGGACAGCCGAGAGCGTGCATCGCGAGTTCGAGGCGGTGATCGAGTTCCCAGGCGTCGCGGGCTTCGATCTCGTCCAACGTGCGCTGCAACTGCTCGAGGGTCTTCTCCATCTCTTCGGGAGACAGATCCGTCGCGAGCTTCTCGTTCAGTTCGTCGTGGCGACGCAGAAGATCGCGGACCGGTTTGACCGCCTCTTCGACGTTTTCGATCACGGTCTTCGTCGGATCGAGGGTCGGCTCCTGCGGGACGTAGCCGACGGTCGCCCACTCCGCGAGATGAGCGTCACCGTCGAATCCCGTGTCGACGCCGCCCATGATGCGCAGGAGCGTCGACTTGCCGCTGCCGTTGTGCCCGATGACGCCGATCTTCGCGCCCTTGTAGAAGGAGAGCGTGATCCCCTTCAGAACTTCCTTGTGGTCGTGCTTGCGGACGAGGTCCCGCACGGAATAGATGATCTCGGCCATGACCCGAAACGGTAGCATCGGGCACGACGCCTCCGGAGACGACACATGGAAACCTGGATCGACGGCTACAACGTCGTCAAACGCAAAAAGATGGACGAACGCGTGTCCTTGGAACAGGCGCGCGAGCATCTGTTGCGTCGGGTCGGTGCGTTCGCCCGCGTGGTGGTGTGGTTCGACGCGAAGTCGAAGAAGGGATCGTCCACGGAATCACCGTCGGCGTCGGTGACGGTCAAGTACGTCACGGGAACGGCCGACGACGCGATCGTCGACGGCCTCCGCCGCCACAAGGATCCCCGGAGCGTCGTCGTGGTCACCGACGATCTCGGATTGGCCGTGCGGTGCCGTCAACTCGGGGCGGAGCACGTCGATGTCGACGCATGGTTCGCCAACCCCTCCGGCAAACATCGCTCCGTCGAATCCGAAGGCCCGTCGTCGAAGCCCAAGCCCACCAAGTCCGAGATCGACTGGGGGCTCGAGCAGTTCGGACACCTCGACGACGAGCGTCTCGACTAAAGGTTGCGGGAGATGAAGTCCCACATCGCCTTGTACACGGCGTAGCGGTGACCGGGCGTGCGCGGCGAGTGATCGCAGCCGGGCAGAAGCAGGAATTCGACCGGAACACCCGCCTGCTGCGCGACGTCGAGGAACTGGTAGGAGTGCTGCGGATGGACGTTGTCGTCCATGCTGCCGTGGATCAGCAGCAACTTGCCCGAGAGATTGCGGACACGGCTCATCGGGCTCGACTTCCCGTAGCCGCGTGCGTTGGTCTCCGACAGCCCCATGTAGCGCTCGGTGTAGATCGAGTCGTAGAGCATCCAGTCGGTGACCGGAGCGCCGGAGACGCCGCACTTGAACGCCTCGGAGTGGGTCATCGCGTAGAGCGTCATGTAACCGCCGTACGACCATCCGTGGATGCCGATGCGCGAACCGTCCACCCAAGGCTTCTGCTTCAGCCATTCGAGGGCGTCGAGTTGATCGGAGAGTTCCTGCTGCCCGAAATTCTTCCAGACGCCCCATGCGGCGCCCCATCCGCGTCCGGAAGCGGAGCGGTTGTCGCACGCCCAGACGACGTAGCCCTTCTGCGCGAGGAAATGCCAGAAGAGGAGATCGCGCGAGAACGCGTTGCGAATGCTCGGGATGCCCGGCCCGCCGTAGAGGAACAACATGACCGGGTACTTCTTCGACGGATCATGATCCGGAGGCAGGATCAACATGGTTTCCATGTTGAATCCGTCCTTCGTCGGCACCTGCTGAAAGGAGACGGCGCCCTTCTTGACTTTAGACCACATCGGCGAAGGGTTTGCGTCGATCACCTTCACGATGGCGCCGGAGGCGTCGCGCAGGTGTTGGCGCATCGGCGTGTGGATGTCCGACCAGTATTCGAGGAACCACTTGCCGTCCGGAGACCAGCGCACCTGCATGTGCTGGCCTTCCTCCTGCGTGAGTCGGACGAATCCCTTGCCGTCGAGGCCGACGCGGCACACGTCGAGATCGCGCAACGACCGCGCCTTGCACGAAAAATGCAGAGCGTCTCCCGAAGCGGCGAGACCGTGCACTTCGGTCACGTCGAAGTCGCCTTCCGTCACCGCGTTCATCGGCGCGCCGTCGGCGCCGTAGCGATACACGTGGCGCGTGCCGGTGCGATCCGACATCCAAAGGAACGAGCCGTCCTTCATCCACAACGGCATTTCCTGACGCTCGACCCACGCCTTGGTGGTTTCGCGCAGGACGGTGCGGCTCCCGCCCTCCTTGTCGTGGGCGACGAGTTCGAGCCACGTCTGACCACGGTCCTGCCACTGGGCGAACAAGCGTCCGTCGGGGCTCCAACCGACGTTCGAAATCAACGCCTCGGGATCGTCCTTCGGATTCTTGACCCACACGGTGGGGCCACCCGCCGCCGGAACGATGCCCAGTTTGGCGACCGGATTCGGATCACCGACCTTCGGGTACTTGGCGCTCACGGCCTCCTGATGCTTCGCGCGATGGTCGAGGAGCGTGAACAAAGGCACCTGCGTTTCGTCGAGTCGCAGGTAGCCGATCGAGATCGAGTCGGGAGCCCACCACCAGCCGCGCCAGTTGCCGCGTCCGTAGAGTTCCTCCTGATAGACCCAGTCGAGCTTGCCGTTGAAGATCGACGGGGACCCGTCGGTGGTCAATCGCACCTCGGTCCCGTCCGCCACCGACGTCGTCCAAAGATCGTTGGCGCGGACGAAGGCGACGCGCGAGGAGTCCGGCGAAAAACCGACCTCCTCCTCGGTGCCTTCGGTCTTGGTCAGGCGCACCCCCTTGCCGGTCCCCACGTCGACTGCCCACAGGTCGTCCTCGATCGTGATCGCGAACATCGACCCGCGGTCGTTCCATACGAAGGCCCCGCTCGCGAGGGCCGCCGACACCGCGGCGGCCGGTGCTCCGGCACCCGTCAGAGCCGCCGACACCTTGGAGGCGTCGAGGAGCGGTTTCGATTCGAACGTGGCGGGGTCGACCCGCAGGAGTTCGAGGGCCCCGCGACGGCGATCGATCCGGGTTTCCTGAAGCGACCCGTCCGGCAACCATTGCAGTTGGGTCGTCGGGTTGCCGACGATCGGCTTGCGGAGGGTCGGGTGGGCCAACATCTCGACGGACAAGGTTCCATCCCAGTCCTGCGCCGCGACGGCCGATGAGAGGATTGCCCAAAGGACGAGAACCTGCTTCAGTGCGCGCATGGAAACTCCGTCCCGACGGGCTGTTGGAGCCACCCGCACGGGGTGCGTATCCTACGAAACGGCGCGTGGAATCTCCGGTCGCCCCGGCTAGACTCCACGCCTCGGAGGACACCCGATGACCCGCATGTTGACCGCCTTCGCTCTCTTCGCTCTGACCCTCGTCGCCCAGACGCCCACCCCGGCCGCCGCGGACACCCGTCCGTCGATGCCGAAGGCCGGCCCGGTCCGCATCGGGATCGAATGCGATCGTGCCGCCCTCATGAAGGACGGCGTCGCGCGCATCTCGAAGGTGATGGCCGACAGCCCCGCCGCGGGTGCCGGCCTCATGGCGGGCGACGTGATCACCGCCGTCAACGGCGCGAAGATCGACGGCGACGCCGCTTGGCGTAAAGCCGTGGCGGGCAAGAAGGAAGGCGATGCGCTTTCCATTGAATACACCCGCGGAAACGCGCCCGCGAAGGCGGAAGTGAAGTTGGTCGCGAGCCTCCCGCGCAAGGAACCGGACGTCGTCAAGGTTCAGCACTGCCTCATCGGCTTCAAGGGAGCGACGCGTTCCACGGCGACGCGCACGCGCGAAGAAGCGCAGAAGTTGGCGGACGACATCGCGGCGCGCGTGAAGGCCGGCGAGGACTTCGGCGCGATCGTGAAGCAACTGACGGACGACCCGGGTTCGAAGACGAACGATCCGCCCGGCTCGTACGAGATGACGAACAACGGCGTCGCCGAGAAGAAGGGCGCCTCGCAGCGCAGCGGGATGGTGACCGGCTTCGGCACCCTCGCCTTCACGCTCGAGGTCGGCGAGATCGCGGTCGTGCCCTACGACGCGAAACTCTCGCCCTTCGGCTACCACGTGATGCTCCGCATCCAGTGACCGCGTGACCCGGACCACACGGTTCGGGTTTTTCGGACCGACCCCCGCGACGAAAAACCGTCCGCGGGGGTCAAGTTTTGTCCGTGAAGGGTCCGAAACAAGGGGTGGACATCCGCCTCCATGACATCCCCCAACCCTTCCGCCTCCCACCCTTGGTGGGACGCTTCGCCGAACCACCCCGAATTCGAACGCGACTCCAGCGAGGTCTCGGTGGCCGACGAGGGGATGTGGGCGGTCCTCGAATCCAAGATCGCGGTCGGGCTGATCGAGCCGAAGCCGATTCCGGAACCGGCGCGCCAATGCCTCTCCGCTCTCAGGCGCCCCGAAACCGCCGCCGTCGACATCGCGGCGATCCTCGCCCGCAACGGCGGTTTCGGTGAACGCTTCCTCGCCCTCGCCCAA
>Ga0075471_10002263_pt1 | contig 12667 bp, 10 predicted proteins | sample DEB19_08_DNA_2_FD_74787 | JGI IMG/M metagenome (GOLD analysis project Ga0075471, IMG submission 74787) | Aqueous microbial communities from the Delaware River and Bay under freshwater to marine salinity gradient to study organic matter... | ecosystem: Environmental > Aquatic > Marine > Coastal ... | reverse complement strand
CGGTCATCACCGGCATCGAGTTCTACGGCACCCACAACACGGCAACGGAAGGCTGATCAACGATGGAACCAGTCAGTGGCCTGCTATTCGGCGGAGCCGCGATGGGCCTGTTCCAGGGATTCCTCGGAAGCATGGCGCAGGCGCGGCGGAACGAGGCGCTCCAGGCGTCGATGCGCCAGCTCCAGGTGCAGCAGGGAAACCTGAACGTCGCCTTCGGCACGCAGTCCCAGATGCTCGAACAGTCCGCCCAGTTCTCGCTGGAAGGGCTCATGCAGGCGATCCCTCAGCAGCGGCGGGCGCTCGAGAGCCAGATCGCCGGTGCATCCGGAACGGCACGCGCGGCCATTGTCGAGAGTGGATTCGCGTCCACCGGAAGCAAGCGCGCCATCCTCGACTCCATCGACATGGACGCCGTGATCAGCCGCCGTGTCCTCGAGCAGAACATCGGCCGCGCCATCCAGCAGAATGCCATGGAGTATCGCGCCGCCATCTTCCAGAACCAGCAGCAGCGCATGGCGCAGCAGTACGGATTCCAGAACCAGATGAACACCCTCCGCAACGAGCAGGGCAACACCTTCCTCACCGGCCTCACGCAGGGAACCATGGGTTTCGGCACCGGCATCTCGATCGCCAGCGCCTTCAGCCCGCGCACCATCACGCCGGTCACGCAGGCGGGCCAGGGATGAGCCAGTTCCCGGCACAGATCGCGATCTCCCCGCAGGGACAGGCAGCTCGCCGGAACCTCCCGGTCGACCTGCCTGTCGGAACGGGCGTCTCGGTCGTCCAGCCGGCGGCCGGCGCAGCTCCCGGCATCCCCGGCGTCGCCGCGCTTCCCGCGCCGGTCCCGGACTTCAGCGCCGCCCGCGACCTCGAGCAGGCCCTGCGGGCGACCAACGCGCTCGGATCGACCCTGATCCAGACCGGCAACGCCCTCAACATCCAGAATCAGATCGACTCCAGGCGGTCGATCTACCAGGCGCGCGCCGCCGCCGACAAGACGATCAGCCAGCAGACGCTCGACTTCCAGGCTGGCAAGATGAACAACGCCATCGACGCCACCGACGACATGGACGGCTTTGCCGCCTACGGCGCCGACGGCTGGCTCGACCCCTCCCGCCAGGGACCACGGGCGCCGGAAGAGCCGATGACCGAGGCGGAGCGCGTCTACGCGGACCTCGTCGTGGACGCCCGCCGGAAGATGTACATCGGCCGGCGAAGCAAGCTCCAGGAGGAGATGTTCGCCGACGACGTGCGCGGCGTCTACCACGAAATGCTCGACGAGAACTTCGTCGGGCCGATGCAGAACGCGGACGAGCGATGGGCTGAGTTCTCCGCCCGATACCCGTGGCTCAACCGCGGGCAGATGATGAACGCCGTGTACGTCGCGTCGCTGAAGTCGGCCGCAGAGGCCGGTGACCGCGAAACATTCGAGCGAATCTCGTCCGGGATCACTTCCGACCAGGAGCGAACCCTGTACGTCGACGACATCCGTCCGACGCTTGATGCGGCATCTGCGGCAAAGACCCGCAGGTCGATCGAGTTCCTGTCGACCGCGATGAAGGAGTTCAAGGAAACCTCCGCGCCGGCAGTGCAGAAGATGACCAGGCTGGAGGAGCGGTTCGAGGAGTTCGGCATCCCGGAAGGCATGAGGGAGCCGGCCAGGATCGAGGTGCTCCTGGAGGAGATGAAGCTCGCCGGAAGCCGCGAGAGGCTGTCCGCCATCGACATGATCGCCCGGTCCTCGCTTTCCGAGGAAGGCCAGCGCGCCTACGAGTCCGGCAAGGCTGCCCAGATGCGTCCCGTGATCACGGAGTGGATGAAGGGCCTGGCCGCCAACGGATCTCCCGAGTACCTGCGGGAACGCGAGGAGTCGGGGTCGATGGTCGCGGCCGACGACCTTGCCACCATGGATGCCACGTTCGACCGTCGGTTCAACGAGCGCCGTGCGGAAGCCGTGGTCCTTGCATACCAGCGGCAGGACAACCGCGTCGAGATGGTGCGGGAGATGCTGCCGCTCCTGGCGACCGGATGGGCGAGCGTCGGTGACGTGTCGCGAGTCCTGCGCGAGTACGAGCCCCCGAAGACGCGCGCCGAGATCGTCAAGGAGCTCGACGACGCACTGAACCGCTACGACCCGTCGAAGCCGGACCTCCTCCAAGTCGAGACAAGCATCAGGCCGAGCCAGTACTCGGACATCATCGCCAAGCTCGACCGCGTCGACGCCATGCGCGCCGACCAGACGCTGGCGACCGACGTCATGTCCGGCAGGCTTCGCATCGGCGACGCCAACGACTCGCGCTGGGCAAAGGTGCTCGAGGCGACCGGCGTGATGTCCGGGAGCCGCATCCGGGATCCCGCCGCGCTCGCCGGCATCGTCGACCTGAACAGGTCGTTCCCGGCACCGGCGATGAAGGCCATGTACTCGGGCCTCCAGGCCCCGACCGCCGAGGAGCGCATGGCTGCCCTCGAGCTGCTGTTTGCCGTGGCGCCGCTGATCGACGACCAGGATGCGGCAAGCCGAATCTCCGGGATGCCCATGGAAGTGGCCCGGTCCATCGCGAGCGAGGCGACCTTGCAGGCGGTGGAGGCCATGGTCCCGATGCTTGCCAAGATGGAGCGTGGACCGGACAACCGGATGTCCCCGAGCCAGCGCCAGGCGGTGCTCGAGCGGTGGGAAACCGCACTCAGCCAGACGGCAGGCTCGACCAGGCCGGACGTGGACGAGCAGCGCCTCACCGACCTCGCCATCGCCAACCGCATCATGCAGTTCCAGGGCTACGACGCCTACGACCGGACGACGAACCTGCCGAGCGGAAAGCAGCTGCTTGCCGCCGTCAAGAACGCCGCGGTCGAGAAGTTCCAGGAGTCCGGGTTCCCGCAGGAAGCCGCGATCGACCTCGCCGACCGTGCGACGGCGACGTTCGCGCGGCGCGTGCGCCCGGCCATCGGGAACATGGGATTCTCGCTCGAGTCGCTGAACGAGCAGTTCGACGCGATCATGGCCGAGACACCCAACGACTTCCACGTCGCCACCGTCGGCGGACGTGCGTTCCGCAGCATGACCGAGCGCGTGATGGCGCCGCAGGCACAGTGGGACGAGGCGCGGTTCGCGCAGGCCATCGAGCGTGCCGGCTTCCGCATGGAGGACGTCGCGGACGTGTCGGCCAAGTTCGGCGAAGGCAACGCATGGTTCGTGACGAGGCGCGACCCGGAAACAGGCACGTTCCTCGCCCCGGTCATCATCGACCTCGGCACCATGCCGGTCGCTCCGGATGACGGCCAGGAGCAGCCTGCGAACATCGATGACCGAATCGAGGCATCGCTCGATGCCGGACGGCGGAAGAAGCGCGGCAGCGCGCACTGGAGCCAGAACTACAACCCATGAGCACCTTCCGGCAGCAGCAGTTCGAGTCCCTGCTCGCACCACGGGTGATGCAGCTGTCCGGCATGGAGCAGGCCGCCTTCCGGTCGTTCGCCGAGGACCCGTACGTCGCGATGTCGTTCGGCCAGGCGACCATGGCGAACCTGCGCATGAACCCGACGCAGCGGGCCATGGGCTACAGCGGGTTCATGGACTACGCGGCGAACGCCCTGTCGGTCATGCTCCCGGAGTGGGCCGGCGGCGTCACGGCCGAGGAGTTCGACTCCGTTCAGCCTTCCGGCCTGCCAGAGCCGTTCAACATCGAGGAGCACATCAAGCGGCTCCAGCCGCGCGCGCAGGAACTCGCGATCAAGCTTGCCGAGGACGGAGCGTTCAACGACGTGACCGACCGACGCGAGTTCTCGGTGATCGTCGACGACATGATGGCCGTCAACGACGACATCGAGTCGCTCGGCAGGTACTACGAGAAGGAAGGCTTCATCAAGACGATGGGTGCCGCGGCCCTTGCCGGGTTCGGGGAGCCGATCTACATGGTCCCGCTCGGCGGGCAGGCGGCCCGCGGCGCGATGACGATCTCGCAGGGGAGCAGGTTCCTGCTCACGCAGGGCGCGAAGTCCGCAGCCACCTTCGGTGCGGTCAACGTAGCCAGCAAGAAGCTGATCGACGAGACGAGCTACGACCTGACCAACGTGGATGGCGTTGCCGACGAGCTGGTCGTCGCCGCGGTGGGCGGCGGGATCGGCCTCGTCATGCCGACCGCCGGCTATGCGGTCCGCCATGGCCTGGCGCAGACGGTCACCGCGCTCGGGAATGCCGGCATCCCGATCCCCGGCCCGCTTCCCGCATGGGCAACGCGATGGGGATCAGAGAAGCACCTGCGCCTGATGTTCCGGCGGATGAACGAGCAGCAGACCCCGCAGCTTGCGCAGAGGGCGACGGGCGAGGGCGCCGACGCGGCGCTCAGGCAGGTAGGCGGCACCGTGCTGTTCGACGGGGAGCGCGCCAACAGCGTCCGGATCCTGCGCCAGCTCATCGCGGACGCGAACAACGGCACGTTCTACGAGGACCTGTCGATCGCGCCGCTCTCCAGGCTCGGCGACGATGCCGAGATCGAAATGCTGATGGGACAACTGCGCAGGGCCTACCAGCGGCAACGTCAGTACATCCGCAACGTCCTGAACCCGACGGCGATGGCCGCCGGTGCGTCTCCGTTCGACCCGGACGCATACCTCATCTCGGTGCAGAGGCACCTCGCGCAGGACGACTACGACCGGCTGAACATCCTCCGGGTGTTCTTCCAGTCCGATGCGGCACGGCGCGCACTGCCGGGTCGCAACCCGCTGCTCCAGCTGTTTGCCGCGGCAGGCGAGGCGGTCCCGACTGTCACCGGGAACACGCCGGCCAACAGATCAAGCCAATCGACGCTGCTGATCCACGATCTCATGCGGGCGCTGATCGCAAGCCCCATGGACCACACTGCACGCGAAGTGTCGCTTCGCGGCTCGGCACAGGTTTCGGCCGAGGCGGTGAAGGAGGCGCTCGAGCTCCGGACCGTCGCGGTCTTCCGCCGGATCAACAACCTGCTTCGCGAGAATGGCCTGGTCCAGCGCACCGCGCTCACCGGGAGATCGAATTCCGGCGACCAGGTCATGCGCGAGGCCGTCGACATCATCCTCGACAGGCAGAACGCGACGGCAAATCTCCCGGCGCGCGTGCAGGTTCCAAACCGCACGGCGGTGAAGATCGCCGACCTGATCGAGGAGCACCTCCAGTTCATGCAGCGCGAGCTGGTGGCGAACGGCCTGTTCGAGAACGACCCGATGTCCGGGATGAAGCACTACATCAGCCTCATCCTCGACGAGCAGGCGTTCCGGGCGAACCCCGAGGCCGCGCGCCGGGCGCTGGTCGCGCAGTACCGGATGATGGACCAGCAAGCCCGCCAGTCGCAGGTCCGCACCGACGCCATCGCTCGCGCGTTCGACCGGACCACCGACAAGAACATCCGCGACCAGATCATTGCGACGGTCAGGACCCACCTGTCCGACCCGTCGTTCTCGCCACGCAACGGGGCCGAGATCCGCGAACGGCTCGACGACCCGATGATGGCAAGCCTGTTCGACGAGTCCGCGCTGCCGAGGCAGTCCAGGGCCGCCTACCGCGATTCGCTGGAGGCGATCTACGTCGAGGGCGCAGATGCCCAGGTGAAGCGGATGACCGACCCGTTCGCGGAGACGTCGCTCTTCGAGTCGGTCGAGACTGCCGGAAACCCGGACATCTTCAAGCAGCGTTCGTTCCGGTTCGTCGCCCCGGAGCTGCGCGACTTCATCGTGCGCGACCCGGTCGTCCTGCTCGGAAGGTATTCCGCGCAGGCGAGCGGGCAGATCGGCATCGCCCGCGCCATCAGGCTGCACCCGGAGGTGTTCGGGCGCCTGACCTACACGGCGGCAAACGGCGCGGAGCGGCGCGTGACCGACGCCAGGTCGCTGCTCGAGTACCTGGGCGAGGTCAAGAACGCCACCGAGAGGTTCGTGCAGCTCGGCGGCAAGCGGGCCATGCGCGGAGCGCAGGACGCCGTCGATTCGAGCGTCGCCGACCTCCAGCACATGGTCAAGCGGCTGATCGGCCAGGTCATGTACGACCAGGGATCGCGCCCGAGCCTCGGCACCATGTTCTTCTCGCGCAACATGGGCCGGTACTCGATGATCACCAACGGCGGGATGATCGGCGTGTCCAGCCTCGGCGACCTTGCCGGGAAGTTCGCATGGCTTGCGCAGCACCCGATCCGCGGGTCGCGGCTGATGTTCGAGATGATCGCCCCGAGCGCCCGCTACCTAAAAAGGCGCGACCTCGAGTTCCTGAACCTGATGAGCAGGATCTCGCTCATCCCGCGAGAATCGACCGAGTACGTCCTCGAGCAACGCGGCTTCGGAAGCGGCATGGTCAACAGGATCAGCGGCAAGCTTGACCAGGGCGGCGAGATGTCTGCGCGCGGGTTCCAGCGGATCAACCTGTTCAACACCGTCGACACGGCGAACCTCCAGTTCGGTGCCGCGATCGCCATGGACGACCTGATCACGCTCGCCAAGCGGCTGCACCGCGCCCAGGTGTCCGGTGCGGCCGACCCGGTAGCGGCAGCACGCCTGTCCAACATGGAGGCCGGGCGCCTGGCGAGGATGGGCATCAACACGTCAAACGTCCGCCAGGTGCTGGAGCAGATCCACAGGCACGGCCGGTACTGGAACCTCGAGCGCGCGGGACGGCAGTCGTTCGACGACTTCGTCCGGTCCAACCGGCCGGTCAACCCCATGCTCGACCAGTGGGACGGCGCGCTGGACGACCGTCGGATCCTGATGGACTCGATCCCGCAGGAGGCCATGCGCCGCTACAACGTGACGCCCGGCGTCGGCGACCGGCCGATCAGCGAGGACAAGTACCCGCTGCTGCGCCTGGTCAACCAGTTCGGCTCGTACATCACGGCCTACAACCGCCAGCGGCTGCGCCCGGTGCTCCAGGGCAACGCGCAGGAGCAGGGCGCGTGGATCGGGATGAGCATCCTGCTCGGGTGGCTGCTCTCCGCGACCAAGAACGACCTGACCAAGCGGCAGAGCTTCTCCGACAGCCTGGCGGAGCTTCGCGACAACCCGAAGGCGGCGATGTGGAGCGCCATGCAGGACAGCGCCGTGCTCGGCAGCGTCATGCGCCCGCTCGGCTGGCTCGACGGCTTCGGCTACGGGCCGTCGCAGTACTTCCGGCAGAACGTCGCGGCCGGCACGTTCGGCGCGGTGGCGAGGCAGCGGGCCGACCGCGGGCTCAACGCCGGCGAGGCGTTCACCGCGCTCGGCGGCCCGTCGGTCCAGCTGATCGACAAGGGCATCCGGTCACTGACGTCCCCGGACAGCCCGCGCCAGGACTACATCAACTCACAGCTCTCGCCGCTCCAGAACCTCGTCTGGGCCCGCGTGCTCAACCGAGCCGGCGTGAGCAAGAAGGTCCACGACACCGTCGGGGTGCCGGTCCCCGGCCTCGTTCCGAGCGACACGTTGCGACCAAAGCGACCAACCATGAGGGCAAGATGACCGACGAACGCCAGTACGAGGAGATCCATCGACTCCTTGCCGGGACCATGCTGGACATCCTCCGCAACGGGAGGCAGGTGGTCACGCCCGAGGGAGAGGTCCAGCGCGTCACCCCGACGCCCGCGGACCTCAACGCGATCCGCGGGTTCCTCAAGGACCACGGGATCACCGCGATCCGCACCAAGGACAGCCCGCTCAACGAGCTCGTCGCCGAGATCAGCCGGCGCAAGCTCTCTGCCGAGGACCTGGCCCTTGACCCGGACCAAGCCTAAGCCCCCGTTCACCGTCGCGCACCACGGCCGCAACATCCACGTCGTCGACTGCACCGGCGGCACCCACGCGACGTGGGAGCAGTGGATCCTGCTGCGAAGCGACGCCCACAGCGACTCGAGCAAGTGCGACCGCGCCCTCGAGGAGAAGCACCTGCGCGAGGCGCGCGAGCGAGGCGCGATCATCTGCGACCTCGGCGACTGCCTCGACCTGATGCAGGGCTCGAGCGACCGGCGGCAGTGCAAGTCGGCGCTGCGGTCATCGCAGCTGGCCGCCGCCTACTTCGACAAGGTGATCGAGGAGGCCGCCGAGCGGTACGCGCCGTACTCGCCGTGGTGGGTGCTCCTGGGGCAGGGCAACCACGAATCCGCCTGGCTCAAGCACCACGAAACCTGCCCGACCACCAACCTCGTCCGCGCCGTGAAGGTGATGAACCCGGAGTCGCAGATGGGCGCCGGCGGGTACGGCGGGTGGCTCAAGGTGCGCGCGTCGCTCAACGGCTCGAAGCTCACATGGACCATGCGCTACGCGCACGGATCCGGCGGCGGCGCGCAGATGTCCATGGGCGTCCTCGACAGCCGCCGGATGCTGTCGTGGATCGAGGGCGCCGACGTGGTCGCCTACGGGCACAACCACCACTCCAACGTCGTCGGCGTCAGCCGCGAGTACCTCGAGACGCGCAACGGCATCTACGAGGTCAGGAACCGCCACTGCGACATCATCCGCTGCGGCTCCTACAAGCGCGACTGGGGCGACGGCAGCGGCGGCTGGATCGTCGAGAAGGGCACCGGACCGGCTCCGATCCGCGCCAAGTGGATCAGGCTCTTCGTCCGCTGGGAGACGGAGAACGACAGGCACGGCGGGAAGTCAAGGGGACACCCGCGCATCGCATGGGACGTCATGGACGCCCACTGACAGGAGGAACGAGATGGCGAAGAAGCGCGACTACGCGAGGGAATACCGCGAGTACCAGGGCACGCCCGAGCAGCTCAGGCGGCAGTCGGAGCGGCACAAGGCCAGGCGCAAGATGGGCCTGAAGACCGGCGACCCGCGGGAGGTCGACCACAAGGTGCCGCTCTCCAAGGGCGGCTCCAACGCCCGCAGCAACCTGCGGGTCGTCAGCCGGACCGAGAACCGCCGCAAGGGCGCGAAGCGGGCCTGATGGACGAGCAGACGAAGCTGTACGTCTCCCGGCTGTACGCGGACTTCCCGTTCTTCCTCTCCGAGCTGTGGCGCGAGATCGGCCTCAAGGGCGTCCCGCGCCACCACAAGGAGATCGCCCTGTGGCTCATGGAGGACCGCCGCCGGCGCGGCGTCCTCGCCTGGCGCGGCGCGGCGAAGACCTGGGTCACGATCGCCTACTGCTGCTGGCGGCTCTTCCGCGACCCGGCGCGCGAGCGCATCACCTACGTCTCGAAGTCCGAGCGCGCCGCCAAGGACTCGCTCTACCTCGCCCGCAAGTGGATCGGGCAGGCGCGGTTCCTCCAGCACCTTGCGCCCCAGCGCGACGCCGGCACCCGCGACTCCGCCCTCGGCTTCGACGTGATGGGCGCCGAGGCGGACCGCACCCCGAGCTTCGCCGCCTACGGCATCACCGGGCAGATCACCGGCATCCGCTCGACCTGCATCATCGGCGACGACGTCGAGACGAGCGAGAACACCCTCACCCTCGACCTGCGCCGGCGCGTGCGCGACCAGGTCGCCGAGTTCGAGAACATCATCGTCCCCGGCGGCGACATCGTCTACCTCGGCACCCCGCACCATGAGGAGACGCTCTACGACTACCTCCTGAAGGGCGGGTACTCATTCCGCGCCTGGCCCGTGATGCACCCGGGCGACGACGGCTGCGGCTGCGAGCTTGGCCCGATGTTCGCCGACATGGAGCCGGGCGACCTTGCCTGGCCCGACCGCTTCGGCCGGGAGGAGCTTGCCGCCCGCGAGGCCGCAGAGGGCCGCTCGAAGTTCAGGATGCAGTACCTGCTCCAGTGGCGCCTGGGTGACTCAAACCTGACGCCGCTGCGCCTCTCCGACGCGGTCGTCTTCGCCATGGACCGCGACCGCGCCCCCATGTCGATCTCCTGGGGCGTCACCAACCACGCCGGCCAGTCGACGCGCGTGGAGGACATCCCGAGCCTCGGCTTCGGCACCGACGGGTTCCACCACCCGATCTTCTTCGACAAGGACTGGGCGCCCTACACGGGCTGCAAGATGTGGGTCGACCCATCGGGCCGCGGCGAGGACGAGACGGCCTATGCCGTCGTGGCGCACCTCAACGGCTTCCTGTTCGCCAAGGCCGCCGGCGGGCTCGAGGGCGGCTACGGCCCCCAGACGCTCGAGGAGATCGCCCTGACGGCCAAACAGCACCGCGTGACCGAGATCCTCGTCGAGGACAACTTCGGGCAGGGCATGATGGCCCAGCTCCTCGAGCCCGTCCTCCAGCGCCATTTCGCCGACCCAGGCGACGAGCCCGACCTGCCGGAAGGCTGGGTCTGTTCCGTCCAGACCGTCCGCGTCTCCGGCCAGAAGGAAGTCCGGATCATCGAATCGCTGGAACCCGTCCTGAACCAGCACCGCCTGGTCATCCACCCGGACGTCGCCCGCGACGAGACGCTCCAGCACCAGTGGACCCGCGTCACCCGCCAGCGAGGCTCCCTCGACCACGACGACCGCATCGAGGCCCTCGCCATGGCCGTCCGCTCCTGGCGCGACGAGATGGCCTCCGACCCCGCCAAGGCCGCCGAGCGCAGCCGGCAACGCATCATCGAGGAGGAGCTCCGCAAGCTCCGCCGCGAAGACACCGGCACGTCCTGGATCCGCCGGCGGTGACGTTCCTCAAAGTGGAACTTGTCGACACCTTATCGAGACTCGTACGCCCGATCGCCATGGAGCGAATATGCATACAGACGTGCATAAGTGTCGCCCATGGGCTACAACGACCGACGTTTCGTCACGTCCGGAAAGCGTCAAGTAGCGAATAAAAAGTGTCTGATCGGACACTTATTATCCGACACTTGGGCGTCAAAGTTGTAAATCGGCCCTATAGGGGAAGGCGGAAGAGAGTTGTAAAGAGAAGAGCGACTCGAAATGAGATCGACTCGCCGACTCGGGGTACTCGCGACTCGTCGACTCGTCCACAGGGGAGCACCATGAAAGGCGATCGCATCGTCCGAATCAGGGGCTCGAAGTGGCGAATCAGATTCGTCCCGAACCTCGGCGACTGCGAAGGCGTCTGCCACAAGCCCTCCCGCACAATCAGGATCGCACTCGGTTACCCAGAAGACCGGACCCTGGACTCCGTCATCCACGAAGTCCTCCATGCCGCACTCTGGGACCTCGACGAGGAAGCCGTCTCCGAAACGGCCAACTCGATCGCACAAGCCCTCTGGAAACTCGGATACCGCCGAGCTCCAGCAGGCCGCCAAAGCCATCAGCACGACTGACAGAGCCGGCGTTCACACCCAAACACAATCCATCGCAGAAATATCCGAGGGGCAGGTGAACCATGCCCCGGCCCGCCGCCCCCCCGGGCCCCCCGGCGGCGCGCCGGGCCCCAGGGGCAGGCATTATCGACGCCCGGCCGGCGCCGGCGGCACTATGACGCCCGGCCGGCCGACGCCGGCGGCGCCTGGCCGCCACAAACGCGCGGCCGACCTCGATCGCCGCGCACCGCGGCCGTATCGCTGGTCCGGCGTGGACTCGAACCGGGCGACCAGCCGACTCGCCGACACGCCGCGGCCGACTCGCCGCCGTCGGCGCCCGCCGCCCGCCGTGCGCGTCCGGTCCGGCTGTACCCCGCCCATCCATCCGCCATCCCGCCCATCCATCGATGGGATCCGTTCCCCGCTTTCGGGTCCGCGCCTGGCATCGCCCGGCCGGGCCCGCGCGCCGTCGAAATATATAGGCGCGGCATTGACCGCGCCGAGACATTGCATATACTCATGCCATCGGGCCCGCGTGGGCCCGCAACGCCTAACCCAAGGGACCGACCACTATGACGAATCGCAACACCGAAACCGTGCGCGCCATGTTCCGCACCCGCGACAACTACGTCGCGGCCGCCATTGCCGAGGAAACCGCCTGGTCCAAACTCCAATCGGCCGAGGCGGACTACGCCGAATGCCCGACGGAGGCAAACGCTCGCCGACTCGCGCGCGCTCGCGACCGCCACGCGGCCGCGGACGCCGCCTATGACGCCGCCTACGCGCGCAACGTCGGCGCCCAGGAAGGGGGCGACCGATGACGCTCCGAGACAGGTACGCGGCCGCGCTCCGGAGCCTCGGCTACGCGCCGACGCCGACCCGCTCGCGCCGATACATCGCCTACGCGCGCACCGTCGCCGACGGCATCGCCGAATACGTTTGGCTCGGCCCGTCCGGCGGGCTCCGCTACGCGCGCGGGCCCGTCGGCAATCCGCCGCCGATCGCGCGCAGCATCGCCGCTTCCGATCGCACCCGCGCCCGTTTGCTCGGCTACGGCGTCCCCGACGCGCCGAGCGCCGACTATGACGCCCGGCACGGCGTCCGGTCCGACGGCTACCCACCCAGCGACCAGGACCCCAGCACCGGAACCGAATACGGGGAGGCGGCCTAATGCCACGCGATCGCATCACCTCAACCATGCTCGGCGACGCCGTCGCCGCATTGAATCGGGACCTCGGCCGGGAACCCGGCACGCCCGGCGCCTATGGCGTGCTCGGCGCCTACGGCGGCTACCAACTCGGCACGTTCGCGGCCGCCGGGCGCGGATCCGTCGACCATGTACCGCTCGCCGTCGGCCACGGCTACCACTCGCGACGCACCGTTTACGACGCCGTGCAAGCAATCCGGCACGGCATCCAACTCGGGCGCCAGGCCGACGCACCGCCCGCGACCGTCGCCGTGCACCTGCCCCGCGACCTGGCCCAGCACCTCACCCGGAACGCCGTTCTATCCGTCGCCTA
>Ga0075471_10002262_pt1 | contig 12671 bp, 8 predicted proteins | sample DEB19_08_DNA_2_FD_74787 | JGI IMG/M metagenome (GOLD analysis project Ga0075471, IMG submission 74787) | Aqueous microbial communities from the Delaware River and Bay under freshwater to marine salinity gradient to study organic matter... | ecosystem: Environmental > Aquatic > Marine > Coastal ... | reverse complement strand
GCGAGCAAGTTCAACCTGAACTACATCAAGCTCGACGGCTCCATCGCCTGCCTCGTCAACGGCGCGGGCCTCGCGATGGCCACCATGGACATCATCCAGCACTACGGTGCCAGTCCCGCGAACTTCCTGGACGTGGGCGGCGGGGCGAGCAAGGACCAGGTCACGGCCGCCTTCAAAATCATCCTCAGCGACCCGTCGGTGAAGGCCATCTTTGTGAACATCTTCGGCGGCATCATGGACTGCAACGTCATCGCCACCGGCATCGTCGCGGCGGTGAAGGAAACCGGCCTGACGCTCCCGCTCGTCGTCCGCCTCGAAGGCAACAACGTCGCTGCCGGCAAGAAGACCCTCGCTGAATCCGGCCTCACCCTCATCACCGGAGACTCAATGTCCGACGCGGCGCAGAAGGTCGTGAAGACGGTCTCGAAGTAACTCAATCTCAACGCTCCTTACTCATGGCAATTCTCGTTACTCCGCAAACCAAGCTCCTTGTCCAAGGCATCACCGGTGAATTCGGTGCGCGCCACGCCAAACTCTCCCTCGACTACGGCACGCAGCTCGTTGCCGGCGTCACGCCCGGCAAGGGCGGCCAGTTCTTCGAGCACGGCGGCCACAAGGTGCCCATCTTCGACACGGTGGCCGACGCTGTGAAGCAGACCGGCGCGACCGCCAGCGCCGTCTTTGTCCCGCCGCCCTTCGCCGCCGACGCGATCCTTGAAGGCGTTGACGCAGGCCTCGCCCTCGTTGTCGCCATCACCGAAGGCATTCCTGTCCGCGACATGGTCCGTGCCAAGCAGGCAATGGCTGGTAGCAAGACCCGCCTCATCGGGCCGAACTGCCCCGGCATCGTCACGCCCGGTGAGGGCAAGGATTCCCACGGCGGCTGCCGCATCGGCATCGCGCCCGGCTACATCCACAAGAAGGGCAACATCGGCGTCGTCTCGCGCTCCGGCACGTTGACCTACGAAGCCGTCTGGCAGCTCACCTCGCGCGGCGTCGGCCAGAGCACCTGCGTTGGCATCGGCGGCGACCCGGTCAACGGCACCTCGCACCTTGATGTCATTAAGCTCTTCATGGCCGACCCCGAAACCAAGGGTATCATCATGATCGGCGAGATCGGCGGCAGCGCGGAGGAAGAGGCTGCCGAGTGGATCGCCATGAACGGCACCAAGCCCGTCGCCGGCTTCATCGCGGGCGCGACGGCTCCTCCCGGACGCCGCATGGGTCACGCGGGAGCCATTGTCAGCGGTGGCAAAGGCACGGCGGAAGCAAAGATCGCCGCGTTCAAGTCCGCCGGCATTGGCATCGCAGTGACTCCCAGCGACATGGCGGACACGCTGTTGAAGATGATGTAAGCGCAAGCCACGGATTTGGGGTCAACAGCCGGGACGGATAGCGTCCAGCCTCTTCCCATGAGGTCAAACGCCTTGCCAAGGTGGCGCGTTGTCTGACGAGTTGACGTTCCCTCCGGTCGCACGGCTCGCGGCTCGTGCAACGAACTAAGAACGAGCGGCCGCTGACCGCTGCAACAGATCGCGCACCATCGTGAGCAGGCGTTCCGGGCTGAAGGGCTTGGCCAGGAATTCCACGGCCACCCCGGGGGCTGCCGTGCTGACCATTACCTTCTCCCGCTCCACCAACCCGCTGACGGCCAGGAACGGGATTCGCACGTCCAGCTTTTGCAGGGAGCGGATCAGCGCGGCTCCGTCCATGACGGGCATGACAATGTCGGTCAGAACAAGCCTGATCTCCTCGCGATGACGCATGAAAAGATTCAGGCCTTCTGCCCCATCGTTCGCCGTGAGGACGCGGTAGCCGTATTTCTCCAACGTGACCTGGGTGATCTCACGGAAGCCCGCCTCGTCATCCACCAGCAGGATGCACTCCCCGCGACCTTGCGGAAACGAGCGGCGGGGCGGCGGCGTTTCAGATATGGCGGACTGCGCCGTGGCCGGAAGGTAAACGCGGACGCGGGTGCCTTGGTTCACTTCGGACTCGACGGCCACGAAGCCGCCGTGACTCTGCACAATCGCGCGCACCGCCGTCAGCCCCGCCCCCACTGCATGGCCCTCCTCCTTGTGGCTGAAGAAGGGGTTGAAGATGCGTGCCAATTCCTGCGGCGGGATGCCCCCACCGGTGTCAGATACGGTGATGACCACATGCAAGCCGGGTCGCCCCACGCCCCGCAGCCGGCCATCATCCGGCTTAAGGGCGAGGTTCTCCGCGATGAGATCGAGTTTCCCGCCCTGCGGCATGGCCTCGCGGGCGTTGATGCCAAGGTTCAGCAACACCTGCCGCAAGGCGTCCGGATCGCCCGACACCGTCCACAGATCTTCTGCGGCAAACGCCGTCACCGTGATGGTGTCAGGGAATGACTTCCGGAACTGGCGGGCCACTTCATCCATCAAGCTGCCCAAAGGCAACGGGACATGGAGGCCGCCCGTGCTTTGCGCCAGCAGGTGCAACTGTTTGACGAGTTCCGCAAGGCGTGGTGAATGCAGATCCGGCGCGTCCTGGTTCCGACCGCGGAGACGCAGGAGCTGTGAGCTCAACAGGAGCGGCTCGGCGACGGTCTGCAAATCGCGCGCGAGCGTGTCCGCCAGGACCTCCAGGCTGGCCACATGCTGCGCGCGCTTGAATTCGCCCTCGCCCAGTGACTGGCTGCGCCTGTCCGTGTTGACCACCAGCATGGACTGCGGTTTGGCGGAAGCATCCCGGAACAACGTCCAGCGGCTCTGCACCACCACCGTCGAGCCATCCTTCGCCGCCTGGCGCAGTTCCCCGTGCCAGTTGCCCCGGTCGAGCACGCTCTTGCGCGCCTCGGCGAGCTGGGGCGGCGGGGCCGGATGCAGAAAGGTGTTCAGGTTGCGGCCCCGCGCTTCCGCCGCCGTCCAGCCGTAGATGCGCTCCGCGCTGCGGTTCCAGTAGATGATTTCGTCGTCCGGGCCGCAGATGATGATCGCGTCCTGTGCCTGCTCCATGATCGCCGTCTGCGCGCGCATCTGCTCCTCTGCGAGCCGCCGCGCCGTGATGTCGCGGCACACGAGGATGACATTGGTGAGGGTGCCGCGCTGGTCACAGCCCGGATTGAATTGCGCCTCGAAGTGGCGATGCGTCTGCCCGCTGCGCACCCGCACCTCGGAGCGGTGGCTCGTGCCCCGCCGAACCACGGTGTTGAAATCCTCGCGCAGCCGCAGCGCGTCATCGCCCTCTAGGCGATCCCAAAACTCCTGGCCAGCGGTGCCGGGCAAGGAGTCCAGCGCCTTGACATACGCGGGGTTGCTGTAAATGCAATGGCCCTGGGGGTCGAACACGAGAATCCAATCGCCCACATTCTCCATGATCTGGCGCAATTGCTCCTCGCTCTGCCGCAGCCGCTCCTCGGTCTCGCGCAACTGCTGGCGGTCCACCACCTCGCGCAGCGCACGCCGCACGCAGGGGACAATGCGATTCATGCGCTGCTTGAGCACGTAATCGGTAGCCCCGTTCTTGAGCGTCTCGATGGCGCGCTCCTCGCCCATCACGCCGGAGATGAAGACGAACGGAATCTCCGGTCGCCGCTGCTGGGCCAGCGCCAGCGCGGTCATGCCATCGAAACCCGGCAGGGAATAATCCGACAGGATCAGGTCGAACTGGCCCTGTTCGAGGGCCGCCTCGAAGGCAGCGCGATTCTCCACCGTGTGGAACTCGCAGACCAGCCCCTCGGCAAGGAACAACTCCCGCAACAGCTCGCGGTCGGCGGCGCTGTCTTCGAGATGGAGGATGGCCAGGGCACGCTTTGGAGGAAGGAGGCTCATCGCGGTTTGGTTTGGTGCCGTTTCCTATCGCAGAACCTTGCAACCGTTGGCAACTCTAATTGCCCTTTTACCAATAAGGGCGCGCACATGAAGGCCCTGCCCTGCTTCTGCGTGGATTCACCGCTAAAGCCAGACTCACCGCTGCACGCGCGCACTGCCGCCCCCCACCAGCGCCTCGACTTCTTTCAGCGTCGCCATGCTGGTGTCGCCCGGCGTGGTCATGGCCAGCGCCCCGTGAGCTGCGCCGTAGTCCACGGCCCGCTGCGCGTCGTTGAACTTCAGAAAGCCGTAGATCAGCCCGCTGGCGAAACTGTCGCCCCCGCCCACACGGTCGAGAATCCACAAGTCCTTCCTAAGTTCCGCCTCGCAGAAGCGCCCGCCCGCCCAGCAGATCGCGCCCCAGTCGTTCACGCTTGCGGACTTCACGGTGCGCAGCGTGGTGGCCACCACCTTGAAGTTCGGAAAAGCCGCGACGGCCTGCGAAATCATCTGCTTGAACGCCTCCGTCTCCAGATTGGCGAGGTTGTGATCCACGCCTTTCACCTCGAAGCCGAGACACGCGGTGAAGTCCTCCTCGTTGCCAATCATCACGTCGATGAACGGCGCGAGCGCGCGGTTCACCTCCTGCGCCTTCTTCTGCCCGCCGATGGATTTCCACAGCGAAGGCCGGTAGTTGAGATCGTAGCTGACGATGGTGCCGTGCTGCTTGGCGGCCTGCACGGCTTCGAGCACAACCTGCGCGGTGGTCTCGGAGAGCGCGGCGTAAATGCCGCCGGTGTGCAGCCAGCGCACGCCCAGCCTGCCGAAGATGTGCTCCCAATCCACCTGGCCCGGCCGCATCTGGCTGGCGGCGGAGTTCGCCCGATCGGAGATGCCCACCGCACCGCGCACGCCGTAACCGCGCTCCGTGAAGTTCAGCCCCACCCGCGTGTTGCGCCCGATGCCATCGAAGGGCATCCACTGGATGAACCGCGTGTCCACCCCGCCCTGCAAGATGAAGTCCTCGACCAGTCGCCCCACCTCGTTTTCCGGGAAGGCCGTGACCACGGCGGTGCGCTGGCCGAAGCACCGGCGCAACCCGCGCGCCACGTTGTATTCCCCGCCGCCCTCCCAGACCTTGAACTCCCGCGTCGTGCGGATGCGGCCTTCGCCCGGATCGAGGCGAAGCATGATTTCCCCGAGGGAGAGCTGGTCAAAGGCGCACTGCTCGGCGGGACGAAGTGAAAGAATCGACATGGCGAAATCGGTTTGCTGCTCGGGCGAGAGAGTTGGGGAGAAGCGCGGGCGGAGACAACTGGAATTTCAGCGTGGCACCCGGCTCAGCAAACAATCGGGCTTGAGCAGTTCCGCGCCTGCTGGCGTCGGTTCTTGCTCAGCAATCGGTCGGGGCACCAGGAAGACGCTGGCCCCGCTGGCTGCTGGATTGAAACTTGTCACCCATCATGAGCCGCTTTGAACCGCGTTCGCCGAGCCGCCGGTCATTCTCCGCAAGCGCGGGTGTCTGGCTCACGCTGGCCGCGCAAGTCGCCGTCCTCCACGCGGCTGAACCAACCTCCACCACCAAGGCCCCCAAAGGTCCACTTACAGAGGTGGAGCGGATGGCGCTGCGCGCCGAAGTGCAGCCGCTTCAGGCCCGGCTGGCCGCCTTGTCGGTGAGCCCGGACCGTCTGGCGGAGGCGGAGATTTTTCTCAAGGGCGTCGTCTGGGCGATCGACTTCGGACCGGTGCAGGATGAGAAGCAGCGCGAACTGTTGACCAAGAGCCTGCGCCGCGCGCGGGAGCGGATTGAGAGCCTCGCTGCCGGAAAGCATCCGTGGACCGCCAAGCCGGGGCGCAGCGTCCGCGGCTTCCGCTCCGCAGTGGATGGCTCCGTGCAGCCTTACGGCATCGTCGTGCCCGCCGGCCTGGACCCCGCCAAGCCCAGCCGCCTTGATGTCGTGCTGCACGGCAGCCGCAGCGCCACGGGGCTGGGAGAATTGCAGTTCATCGCCACGCATGACATGGGCGACACGGGGAGCGCCGGAGCTTCCAGCAACCAGTTCATCGAAGTGCACCCCATGGGCCGGCTGGGTGAAAACGCTTACCGGTTTGAAGGCGAGACGGATGTGGACGAAGCCATCGAGGCGGTGTGTCGCGAGCACCGGGTTGACCGCTCGCGCATCGTGCTGCGAGGCAGCTCGCTGGGCGGCGTGGGGACGTGGCAGCTTGGCTTGAAGCGCCCCGGACACTTTGCCGCCATCGGGCCGGCGGCGGGTCCGGTGGACACGTTCGAGTTTGCCAATTCGCCGTGGAAACATTTCGTGCGCCTGGACCCCTTGACGCCCTGGCAAAAGACCATGCTGCACCTCGTGGACGCGATTGATTACACGGCCAACGCGGGCATGGTGCCGGTGGTCGCGGCCATGGGGGACAAAGACGCTTACTACTCGTCCCATTTGCTGATTGAGCAGGCGTTTGCGAAGGAGGGCATCCCCTTCGTCGGCCTCGTGGATCACGGAGCGGGCCACAGCATCACGGCTAAGGTTTATCAGGAACAGCTCCGGTTGCTGGGGGCACATGCGGCGAAAGGGGTTAATCCGTTCCCCAAGCAGCTTCGCTTCGTGACTTGGACGTTGAAGTATGCCCGCTGCCACTGGTTTGAAGTGCTGGGGCTCGGGGCGCATTACCAGCGGGCCGAAGTCGAGGCACACATTGCCGACGACGGCGCGATCACCATCAAGGAACCGCGCAACATCACCCGGTTTGCGCTTCACGCACCGGCGCTCACGGCCACGGTCCAAGCCATCACCGTCGGCGGGACGAGGGTTCCCCTGTCTTCCCAGCCGGTTGGCCGGCTGGACTCCCTCGTCTTCGACAAACGCAGCGGCCAATGGGAATGCCTCGGTCCAATGACTTCGGTGTCGCTGTCTGGTAAACGCCCCGGTCTTCAAGGTCCCATCGACGATGCCTTTGCGCGCCCGTTCCTGTGCGTCCGGGGCACGGGCAAGCCGTGGAACCCGGCGGTGGGCGCGTGGGCGGATGCCAGCCTGAGGCGTTTCGCGGACGAATGGCGGCGGCACTATCGCGGCTACCTGCCGGTGAAAGACGATACAGAAGTGACGGAGGCCGACGTGCGCGACAAGAACCTCATCCTCTTCGGCGACCCGGGCAGCAACCGCTGGATCAGCCAGATGCTGCCACAGCTCCCGCTCCAGTGGACGCGCGACACGCTGCAACTGGGCGTGGAACGCCACCCGGCGGCCAGCCACGGCGTGCAGCTCATCTGCCCCAATCCGTTGCCCGGCGCCGCCGGCCGCTACGTGGTGCTGAACAGCGGCCACACCTACCACGACGCGGAGCTACGCTTCAGCTACATGGTCTTCCCCCGCCTGGGCGACTGGGCGATTGTGAAAGCCGGCGACAACCCGCCGGGCGCACCCGCCCCGCAAATGGGGGAAAGCATCGTGACTTCGGGCTTCTTCAACGAAGCGTGGGCGGCCCCGACCACTCGTTAAAACAACGCGTAGCTTACACCTTTACTTCGCACCCATCCTGAAACCACTTGTGAAACTCCCTTTGCCACTCGCCCTGCTGCTCCTTGCCGGCCTCCTCCCGGTTGGGGCAGCCGAAACGCTCTACAACGGCATCGTGCTTCCCAGCCCTTGGCCGCCGCCGCGCACGGCCAAGGAGATGACTTCCGGAGAGCCGATGCCCGTGCCTTACCTTGCGAAGCCACCGGCGGTGATTACCGTGGATGTGGGCCGCCAGTTGTTCGTTGACGATTTCCTGATCGAGCACACCACGCTGCGCCGCCGGTTTCACCGGCCGGAGTATCACGCCCGCTCGCCGGTGCTACGGCCGGAGATGATTTGGGAGAAGAGCACCCTGTTCGCGTTCGCCGCCCCGTTCAGCGACGGCGTCTGGTATGAGCCGAAGGACAGCACCTTCATGATGTGGTATCGCTCCGCCTCGGTGCGCACCTGTCTGGCGCTCTCCAAGGACGGGCTGAACTGGACCCGCCCGGCGCTCGATCTGCTGGGCACCAATGTCGTTCTCAAGTCCAACCGCGACGCCACCACGGTCTGGCTGGACCACGACGCCATCAACCCGGCGGAGCGGTTCAAGCTCTTCGAGGCCCGCACCAAGAAATCGCCCTTCCATGTGGCCCTGCGCACCTCGGCCGACGGCCGCCAATGGTCGGAGGAGCTCGTGGTCTCCGGCCCGTCTTGGGACCGGACCACATTCTTCTGGAATCCCTTCCGCCGCGTGTGGGTCGCGAGCGTGCGCGGGCACGATCACACTGCGCCCGAACCGGTGCACCGGCTGCGGAACTACTTCGAGGGCAAGACCGCCGCCGCTGCGCTGGCCTGGACGCAGCACACGGATCAAGTCGCCCGGGGCAATGGGCTGCCCAACGATCTCCAGCCTTGGGTGGGCGCGGATCGCCTCGACCCGCGTCATCCTGATCCGCGCTTCGGCAACCTGCCGCCGCAACTCTACAACCTGGACGTGTTCCCCTATGAAAGCCTGCTGGTGGGGCTCTTCACCATCTGGCAGGGACCGGACAACGAGACGTGCAAGACGCTGAACCTCCACAAGCGCAACGAGGTGCTCGCCGGCTTCACCCGCGACGGCTTCCACTGGGACCGCGCCAATCGCACCCCGTTTCTCCCGGTCAGCGAAGACCCCAAGGCGTGGAACGCGGGCAACGTGCAGTCCGTGGGCGGCGGTTGTCTGGTCGTCGGCGACCGCCTGTATTTCTACTGCTCGGGCCGGACGATGCACCCCACGGATGTCGGAGCCACTGGACTGGCGACCTTGCGCCGCGACGGGTTCGCATCGTTGGATGCCGGCACCACACCGGCCGCGCTGACCACCCGGCCCGTCCGGTTCACCGGACGGCACCTGTTCGTGAACGTCGCCGCCGCGCAGGGCGAACTGCGCGGGGAAGTGCTGGACTCCGCCGGACAAGTAGTCGGTCCTTTCAGCCGGGAAAACAGCATCCCCCTCAAGACGGATCAAACCCTCGTGGAGCTGAAATGGCGCGGAGCCGCCGACCTGACGAAACTGGCGGGCCAGCCGGTGCGGCTGCGGTTCCACCTCACCAACGGCTCGCTCTATTCCTTTTGGATAAGCTCGGACGCCAACGGATCCAGCCGGGGCTACATCGCCGCTGGTGGACCGGGTTTTACCAACAACTTGGACACCGTCGGCGCGGCTGCTCTTGCAGCCGCGCGCAACCTGCCGGCCAGCTCAGGCCCGCAGGCCAAGTGAGCGCCGGGTAACTCACTCGAACCGGATGGCAACCTTGGGGAGCAGCTCCTGAATGCTGGTTTGCAGCTCCTTGGGATAAGGCGGGACCAGCCGCATGGACTTCAGAAAGGCAAACTGCTTGAGCTGGGCGAGGCGCTCCGGCGGCAGCGGCAGGCTGCCCAGCTCAAGGTGTTCGAGATGCGTCATGCCGGCGATGGTTTTAAGCTCGGCGTCCGTGAGCTTCTTGCAGTTCGTCAGGGTCAGGCGCTTGAGCGTCTTGATCTCTGCGAGGATTTCGATACTGCCCTCGGATTCCACGCCTTCACCGAGCTGGAAGTATTCGAGCGGGAGCTTCAGCAGATGCCGGAGCGACGCGGAGGTGGCCATGGTGGAACCCACTTCCAAGCCCTTCAGGTTTTTAAGCTTGGCCAGATGCACGGCCCCCGCATCGGTGAACTTGGCATGGGCGAGGCTGAGGGTTTCGTAGTTGGGGAAGCGCTCGCAGAGATACTTCAGCCCTTCGTCATCAATCTGGCTGCCCCGAAAGCTGGAACTCTTGAGCCGGGTCCAGCCTTGGAAATCCTTGAACGGCTTGCCGGTCACCTTGGTGCCGATGTAGGCGAAGCGTTCCAACTGCTTGAGGCCCGCCAGATGCGCGAGGCCCACATCGTTGAGCTTCGATTGGTTGATGATGTCGAGGCGGGTGAGCGAGGTCAGCTTGGCAAGCGGAATGAGCCAGTCATTCTCAGCGGTGGTGTTGAGAATGGTGAGGGCCTCCAGATCGCTAATGTGACTGAGATGCTCGTAGAAGTCCTGGTTGAAAGGATCGCTCTCGCGCTTGCCCTTCACCCCGAGCGAAGCGGTGCCGAGGTTGACCATCTTCAACGTGTCAAAGATCGCCGCGTCGGCTCCGAGCGCCTGTTTGAGGTTGGCCGGCGTGGTATTGGTCTTCGTGTAAGAGCCGGGCGACTTGTCCAGCATGGCGACAACGAAATCGACATGCGGCTTTTTCGCGGCGGCCGCGAGGATGGCCGCCGAGTGGGCTTGTAGCGCGCGCTTGGCGGCAGGAGCCGCCGTGGCCGCAATCACCGCCTGCACGTCCGCCGCGCTTCTCACCTGATCCAGCGGCGTGGCCGCAAAAACTGGCGTGCCGCTGCGGACGGCGAGTTGCAGCAGCAATGCGAGCAGACAGGACCGGGAAATAGGGCGAGGCAGGGACATAGTCAGTTGGTTTGGCAAAACAATCACGAGCGCCAGCCGGGGCTTGATGCCCCTGCCCGGGCGCAGGACGGCAGCATAGTGGGACCATCCGGGGTTTCAATGGCGCAGTCCGTGCGGGAGCACCGGACGCACAGCGTGCCCCGAAGCCGAGCGGGCGGGAACGCTGGCGATAGGCAGCGCCGGCCTGTGGCCGGACGTGCCGCAAGCGTCTTCGCTTGCCCGGCAAGCCATGACCGGAGGCATGGCAGACGCACGCGCTTGGCGGCACCGCTGGCTGGAGGAGTCAGTGGTGCTGATGGTTTGTTCACGGTGCTTTCGCCGCCTAAACCACCTAATGCTGTCCGCCAAAACGATAGAGGCTCACGGCGGACTATTTCAGCTCCTTGATGCGCAGGTTGTGGAAGCGGACTTCTTTCCAGGGCCAGTGGGCTTGTAGGCCGATGCCACCGGTGTTGGGAAACTTGGGGTCGGCTTGCTGGACGGGGTAGTGATCCACGGCGATGCGGCCGTTGAGCCAGGTGGTAACGATGTTGTTCTCGACGCGCACTTCGAGGTAGTTCCAATGGCCCTGAGGGTTGTCCATGCGCACCTCGGGGCGGACGACTTTGCCCAAATCCTGAAGGTTCTTTTTCGCCGGGACATAGGCGTGGTTCAAACCCCAGAGCCCGCTGCCCCACTTGTGCTCCCAGATGTCCGCCTGCCAGGGGTGGACGCCGCGCAGGTAGATGCCGCTGTTGATGTCCTTGGGATCAGGATCGGCAAAGAGGAACTCCACGCGGAGGTGATAACTGGCGAAGTTCTTCCGCTTCGTGACGATGCTGGGGCCGGGGCCTTTGAAGGTCCACAGCCGGCCCTCAGTGGTCCAGTGCTGCTCCAACGGGCCTTTGCCGCCAAAGCCGGGATAGACCTCCCACTCGGCCATGTTCATGAGGCTGCTGAAACCGGTCTCGCTCAGGCGGATGTTGCGCAGATGAAACGGCCCGCGATAAACACGGAAACCGATATAACCACGACGGGGGATGTGATCCGTGCAAGTCCATGCCTCTTTGCCATTGCAGGTGAGGCTGTAGCGCGAGCCGGAGACGACGATGCGCCAGGTGTTCCATTCGCCCGCCGGCTTTTGCAGCTCGGGCACGGGCTTGCGGGCGTTGCCACCGCCGCCGATCATGCCCCTGGCACCAGCATTGTAATCGCCCTCGCCGCGATCCGTCTCCTGCGGGCCACCGACGAGGGTCTTGGTCAGGCGGATGGGATCAAAGCGAACCAACCGGTCGCCGTGAATGAAGAGATCAGCGTCGTAGCCATCGTTCTCGGCCATCCAGTCGAACTCCAGCTCGAAGTCGCCGTAATCCCACTGCGAGGCGAGCATCGCGTTCCCGTCGCCCAGGCCGATGATGACCCCGTTCTCGATCTTCCATGCCGCCGGTGGCTGCTTGGGCATGACCGCGCTTTCGCTGACCCGCCATCCGGTGAGATCGCGGCGGTTGAACAGCGGAACAAACTCGCTGGAGGCGGTTGCGCCCGGCCTCACCCCGCCCTCGGCGGCGAATGCTGAAGTGAAGGGCAAAGCGATGGCCAAGGTAAGGGACGCGGCCAGCGCATTGATTCTGCGGAGTTGGTGACATCGGGGCGGGACGGACAGCGAGTTCATAAATGCTGGGGGTCTAGACGCGATCACTAGGTTCGAAATTCCTCTCAACCAGCGCCTGAAGGAATCGCGCCAGCGTCTTGGATTGCGGTGGCTCTCCACTGCTTTTCCCGGCACTCGACCACCTCCACGCCCGGTGGAACGCGCAGCGGGCTGGCGCGCTTGAAAACTGCCCCGTGCCTTGGCAACTTCCGCTTATGAACCCCGACCTCGACCGCCTCCGTGCCGTCGCGCGGAAAGAACCCGCCATCGGCGTGCTCCTGGACCTCCTGCGGCGCGGACGCGTGCGCGGCAACCACACCGTCCTGCGCCCCCTCGCCGCCCGCTTCGGTGAGGAAACCGGCGGGAGCACCCGCTTCGAGACCCTTGTAACCGCCTGCCGGCTTTTGGAGAACTGTGGCATGGGCCAGCTCCTCCAACCCACGCGCGCTCACCGTGCCCGCTTCGTCTGGGCCGTCCACCCGCACGTCCTGCGCGATGGCCTGGCGAGCGACGCCATCGTCCTCCAGCCCCACCACTGCCTCCACGGCACCCCGGCGAATGCCGCCGCGCCCGCGCCGCCCCGCGAGGGCTGGCAGCGCCACACCTTCCCCCTGCGCCCCGACGCCCCCGTGACCTTGGAGCTCCCCGCCGACCTCTCGGAGCACGAAGCCAAGCGCTTGGGCCACTTCCTCCTCGCCATCGCCACCGGCAAGTAATCCGGGCCTGAAATCCAGTTGCCTTAATGGCCTGTCAGGTGAATCAGATGGCCTTAACTGTTAGGATAAAGGACT
>Ga0075471_10002261_pt1 | contig 12673 bp, 12 predicted proteins | sample DEB19_08_DNA_2_FD_74787 | JGI IMG/M metagenome (GOLD analysis project Ga0075471, IMG submission 74787) | Aqueous microbial communities from the Delaware River and Bay under freshwater to marine salinity gradient to study organic matter... | ecosystem: Environmental > Aquatic > Marine > Coastal ... | reverse complement strand
GTTGTCATCCCGCTGCCTCAATCATCCGGTCAAACAGTCGCTCCACTTCGCGCGTGGTTTCGGCATCCAGCCGGAAGCCGACGGGGCCGCGGACGAGCGTGTTCTTGAAAATGCCCTGGCGCACGAGCAGGTGCTTCTCCACGGCGAGGAAGGCGTCGAGGCTGGTCTGCATCGAGATGAGCGCGGCGAGCGGGCCGTGGATGCGGTCGGCACGCGCGGTGTCGCCGGCGGCGAGCGCTTGCCAGAGCGGGACGAGGCCGCGGATGAGGTCCGCGCCCGGCATGGTGCCCACGATGCCGCGCCGGAAGGAGTCCACGAGCGCGATGCCGCCGGTGCCCTCGAAGACGCGCGCGCGTCCGCCCGTGGCGTCGCGCAGCTCGGAGAGCTTCGGGCCGATGGGGCTGGCCTCAGGTTTGTAGAGCACGCGCTCGGGGCCGAACTCGTCGAGCAGCCGCGCCTGCATGGCAATGGGCATGGGCTTGCCGACGTAGCCGCTGGCGTCCTGCACGATGACCGGAATGCGGATGGCCTCGATGATGCGCCGGTAGTAGGCGAGCAGTTCGCCCTCGCCGATGCCCACGGACACGGGCGGAATGGCCATCACCGCGTCCGCACCGACGGATTCGGCGTGCCGGGCGTAACGCTCGGCGACCTTGCTGGACTCCGCGCCGACGCTGATGACCACCACGCCGCGCGCGCGGCCGAACTTGCACGCGGCAGCGGCAAGTTCCTCGCGCTCCTCGCTGGAGAGGCGCAGCGTCTCGGACACCATCGCCATGACGATGCCGTGCGCGCCGCAGTCGTAGAGCCAGGCGATTTCGCGTTCGAGCGTGGTGTGGTCGATCGTTTCGTCGGGATGGTAGGGCGTCTGGAAGACCGGCAGGACGCCGTGGAGGTCGCGTTGGGTGGAAGACACGGGGTTTGTTTATCAAGCCCGCCCACCAACAAGCAAGCGGGGTTATGCGGGGCGCAATTTTGATTCAGTGGCACGGACATGAGCGCAAGCGTGCTAGTGCGAAGGAAGGCGGGCAAAAAAGAATTCGCCGGGGTTTCGGGCCTTCCGCATAGTTCGCCCACATGAAGTCCATGACGGGATACGGTCGCGGTGAATGCGCGCGGGATGGCGTCAAGGTAACGGTGGAACTCAGTTCGGTGAACCGGAAGTCCGGCGAAATCACCCTGAATCTCCCGCGTGACCTGGAACCACTCGAAGCGCAGGTGCGCGATGAGATCAACAAGCGCATCTCGCGCGGCCGCCTGAATGTGCGCGTGACCGTCCACGCGGCGAGTTCCGAGCCAACGACGGCGCGGGTCAACGCAGCGCTGGCTAGCGCGTATGCCACCGAGTTTGCCCGGTTGGCTGCGGAGTTGAAGCTGGCCGGCGGGGTCACGCTGGAGGCGTTGATGCGTGCGCCCGGCGTGCTGGAAGCCGAGGAGGACGTGGTGGAGGCGGAGAGTTTCTGGCCGGCAGTGCAGGCTGCGCTCCAGCAGGGACTTGAGGCGTTGGTCAAGATGCGCGAACGCGAAGGGACACATCTGGCGAAGGATTTGGCGACGCGGATCGCCACCATTCAGGAAGCCGCCGGACGCATCGGCCAGCAAGCGCCCCAGGTGCAGGTGCAGTATCGTGAGCGTTTGCTGGAGCGGATCCGGCAAGCGGGCTTGGAAGGCATCGCACCGGATGATGAGCGGCTGCTCAAGGAGGTTGTGCTGTTTGCCGACCGCACGGACATCACCGAGGAGCTCACGCGGTTGCAAAGCCATTTCCAGCAGTTTGCGGATTGTCTGAAAGCAAAGGAGCCAGTGGGCCGAACACTGGACTTTCTGTCGCAGGAGATGAACCGCGAGATCAACACCATCGGATCGAAGGCGCAGGACGCGGTAATCTCCCGCGAAGTAGTGACGGTGAAGGCGGAACTGGAGCGGTTCCGCGAGCAGGTGCAGAACGTGGAATAGCCTCCAGCCATGAGCCAGAAAAACAATTCCCTGTTGATGGTCATTTCCGCGCCCTCGGGCGGCGGCAAAACCACGGTCTGCGAGAGGATGCTGGCGGCGAATGCCAACATCACGCGGGCCATCACCTGCACGACGCGCCCACCACGCGAAGGCGAACGCGACGGGGTGGATTACTTCTTCCTGGCGGCCGAGGATTTTCTGCGCCGCGTGCAGGCGGGCAATTTCCTAGAGCACGCAACCGTTTACGGGAACAGCTACGGGACCTTGAAATCCGAGGTGCTGGGCAAGCTGCGGGCGGGCAAGGACGTGCTCCTGACGGTGGACGTCCAAGGCGCGGCGGCCATCCGCACGCAGGCGGAGAGTGACCCGGAACTGGAGCGGGCGCTGGTGGAGGTGTTTCTCACGCCGGAATCCCTGGCCGTATTGGAGCAGCGCTTGAAAAAGCGGGGCAAGGATCCGGCCGAGGCAATCAAGAAACGACTGGCGGTGGCCCGGCAGGAAATTGCCCAGTGGAAGCACTTCGACTATTTGTTAATCAGCACCAGCATCGCGGAGGACTACCGCCGGATGCAGGCGATTTACGATGCGGAGAAGATCCGGCAGAGCCGGTCCTCCGCCCCTGAATTATGAACGCGCAGCCGACTGGAGAGAGGCGTCCCGGACAGCGGAGAATCGTGCTGGGGATCACCGGGTCGATTGCGGCGCACAAGGCGGCGGATATTTGCAGCCAACTGGTGAAAGCAGGCTGTGCCGTGAGCGTGGTCATGACCGCCGACGCACAACAGTTCATCACTCCCCTGCCCTTCAAGACGCTGTCCCGGCAGCCGGTGGTGACCAGCTTGTATGACGAGGAGGAGGGCTGGAAGCCGGCGCATGTGCGGCTGGCGGACGAGGCGGACTTATTGTTGATCGCGCCCGCCACGGCCAATTGCCTGGCGAAGCTGGCCCATGGCCTGGCCGACGACGCGTTGACGTGCATCGCGTTGGCGCTGCGACCACAGGCCAGGCTGCTGGTGGCCCCAGCCATGAATGGCAAGATGTGGCTGCACCCGGCCACCCAGGAGAATGTGCGTTTGCTTCGCAGCCGGGGAATCGAGTTCATCGGACCGGATGCGGGGATGCTTTCGTGCGGCTACGAGGGCATCGGCCGGCTGTGGAACACGGAGGGAATCGTGACCGCCGCGCTCGGTCTGGCGGGGCAAGAGGCACGCCATGACTGAAGCCGGCATATCTCCGCTGCGCTGGATCAAGAGCCTGCTCAAGGCTCCGGAAGTCTCCTCCGAGCAGACCGCCGACCGGATCCGGTTCATGGAGCGTGACGTCTGCCTGACGATCAAGGTGATCGTGCTGGGAGCCCTGGGCTACATCTTCCTGTCCGACTGGTTTGAAGGCGTGTCCACGGTCGGCGAGCTGGGCATCGAATCGGTGCGCGGCGCGTTCCGGGTCTATCTCGTGGCCAACATCCTGATTGGCCTGATGCTGCTGGCGATGGATTACCTGCCGGTCTGGCTGGTCCAGTGGAGCGTCTTTGTGCTCAATATCGTGGACGGCACCTTTGTCGCCCTGCTCGTCATCATCACCGGCGGATTGGAGAGTGCGATTTACTGGGTGTTCCTGGTGTTGGTGATCCGCTGCGCGGTAAGCATCACCCAAGTCCGGCTTCAGGTGGCAGTCAACTTGTTCATCGTCCTTTGCTATCTGTTCGCCGGGGTGCTCGATCTCACCATGCAGGAGCTGCGAAACGCCCAGCAAGAGGTCGAAACTGACTTGGATCACGCACCAAAGCGGGTTGTAAAGCCCAGTGCTCGTCCTCCAGTTGATGAAGATCCCCCGATCGACATGCCGCGAAAACCACGGCGGCAGCAAACCCCGGACAGCGACCACATCGATCTGGGCCGGGCCTTGGTGCTGGCCATCGCCAGCTTTTCGGATGGCCGGGTGGCCCAGTCGTTGTTCACCCGCATCCTCCTGCTTCTGCTGCTGGCCCTTTCCGCCTACGGCATCAATGTGCTGGCGGATCTGCAGCTTCAGGCTGAAGCCGAGGCGCGGGAGTTTGCCTCTCGACAGGAGCAGTTGCGCTCCACCGGGCGGTTGGCAGCGGAGATCGCGCACCAGTTGAAGAACCCCTTGGCCATCATCAACAACGCCGCGTTCAGCCTGCAAAAATCCCTCAAAGAGGCCAAGCCAGCGCAGCTCCAACAAGTGGAGATGATTCGCGAGGAAGTTGGGCGTTCGGATCGCATCCTGACCCAGCTCATGGGCTACGCCCAACTGGCGGAAGGACGGGTGGAACGGCTGCAAATCAGGGAGGAAATCCAACGTGCGCTGGATCGTGTTTTTCCGACCGCACTTGTCCACGAGGTGAAGATCGAGGTGAGCTGCCCCGATGGGCTGCCCCCCCTGCTCATGCAACGGGCGCATCTGGGCGAGGTTTTGGGCAACCTTCTCACCAACGCCCGGGATGCGATGCATGGTAAGGGACACATCCGGATCGCGGCCAAGGCAGCCCCTCAAGGTGGCGTCGAAATCACCATTACCGACGACGGACCAGGCATCCCCGCGCACCAGCAGGAGCACATCTTTGAACCCTACTTCTCCACCAAGGAGAAAGGCACCGGTCTGGGGCTGGCCATCGTCCGCCACAACACGGAGATATACGGTGGCCGGGTTGAACTCGAATCCACGCTTGGAAAGGGCTGCTCATTCCGGCTACGGTTCCCTGCGAAATCAACCATGACCGCGCCCGCATGAGCCAGCCACTGCCTCCCATCCTGTTGGTGGATGATGAAAAGAACATGCGGTTGTCCGTGTCCACCATGCTGGCGGACGAGGGCTATCAGGCCGAGCCGGTGGAATCAGCCGAACAGGCGGAGCAACTGCTCGACAAGCGTCCCTTTCTCATGCTCATCACAGACGCCCATCTGGGCGGACTGAGCGGGTATGAATTGCTCGCCCGGGTAAAGAAGCGCAGGCCGGATCTGCCCATGCTGATGATCACCGCCTATGCAACGCCCAAGCTGGCGGCCGAGGCGATCAAGGCCGGGGCCACCGACTATCTGCCCAAGCCCTTTGCCCCGGAAGAGCTGATCCTGCACGTCAACCGCTGCGCGGAGCGCTATCGGCTGCTGTCCGAGAACGCCGCCCTGCTGGAGCGGGTGATTGAAGGTTATCGTCTTGAGAGCATCATCGGCGAATCCGAGCGGATGCAGGAGCTGCGCGCGCTGATCAAGACCGTCGCCCCCACCCACGCCACGGTCCTCATTCTTGGAGAAAGCGGCACCGGCAAGGAGCTGGTCGCCGGCGCACTTCACAGCCTGAGCGCCCGCGCGAAAAAGCCCTACGTCCGGATCAACTGCGCGGCCATTCCAGAAACCCTTTTGGAGAGCGAGCTGTTCGGCCACGAGAAAGGGGCCTTCACCGGAGCCCTCAAACAAAAACTGGGGCGGGTCGAAGAAGCTGACGGGGGCACGATTTTCCTCGATGAAATTGGGGACATGAGCCGCTCGCTCCAGGCCAAGCTGCTGCGCTTTTTGGAGGATGGATCTTTCACCCGGGTGGGCGGCAACGATGAACTGAAAGTCAACGTCCGACTACTGGCCGCCACCAACCGCGACATCATCCAGGCAATCCACGAAAACCAGTTCCGCGAGGATCTTTACCACCGGCTCAACGTCGTCCAGTTCCGGCCGCCGCCCTTGCGCGAGCGTGGCCAGGATGTCTGCCTGCTGGCGGAGCATTTTCTCCGGCATTTTTGTGGCACCCTCGCCAAGCCGGTCATGACGCTCTCCAAACCTGCCGCCGCCAAGTTGCTGGCCCACCACTGGCCGGGAAACGTCCGCGAGCTGCGCAACGTCATCGAACGCGCGGTGATTCTGTCCCCCGGCCCCCAGGTGATGCCCGCCCATTTCCCGGACTTTGAGCTCGAAACCCGCCTCCGCAAAGGAGGCGACGGGGCCACCGCCACACCCACGGCTGACTCGCTCGATGAGGCGCTCGCCCATTTTGAGAAGCAGCTCATCATGAGCGCACTGGAGCGGAATAATTTCAGCATCAACAAAACGGCGGAGCGCCTCAAGGTCACCCGCCATGCGCTACGCTACCGTATGCAGCGCCTCAACATCAGCACGGATAGCAGTCCTGATGGCGAAGCTGATGTGCCGGGAAAATGAGCGCCTTGAAATTCCAGTTCCCCGCAATTCTGGCGGTTGATCCGCTGCCCGTGGAGCTAACCGCACCGGGCGGCATGCCCGTCGGACTGGGACAGGATTCGCAGGTCACACCTCTGCTCATCGCTGCGGTGCTTCTGACCCTGCCGGTTGGGCTGTGGCTTTCCCAGCGCGCTCACACGCGCCGCAAACGCAAGCCCCACCGGCCGCGCAATCCCACGCTGGCGGAAACTGGCGGCCTTCCTCCGCCCCGCTCCCAGGAACCGCCACCCGCTCCATGACCCCGCCGCCTGTCAGCGAACAGATCACGCAGCGCAGCGCTTCGAACCTCGCGCTCGCCTTCATCATGCTGCCCAAGGAAAAGCGCGCCGGCATGTCCGCGCTCTATGCCTTCTGCCGGGAGGTGGATGATGTGGCCGATGAGGAAAGCGTGCCCGTGCCGGAACGCCGTCAGCGGCTGGGGCAATGGCGGGAGGACATCCGCCTTGCCTGCGCGGGCGGCCAGCCGCAGTTCCCGGTCAATCGCGAACTCCAGCCCTTCATCGCCCGCCATCACCTGCCCTTCGATCTGTTTGAAGATCTCATCCGTGGCGTGGAAATGGACCTCGACATCACTCGCTACGAGACTTGGACGCACCTTGAGGAATACTGCTACCGCGTGGCCTCCGTGGTCGGGCTCTTGAGCATCGAAATCTTCGGCCACCAAAGCCCCGCCTGCCAGACCTACGCCGTGCACCTGGGCAAGGCCCTGCAGCTCACCAACATCCTGCGCGACGTGGGCAACGACGCCGCCCGCGGCCGCATCTACCTTCCGCTGGCGGAGCTGGCGCGTCACCAGGTGAGCGAGGAGGACATCCTGCACGGGCGGTTCACCCCGCGCTTCCGCCGGCTGGCGCAAACCACCGCCGCGCGCGCCAGGCACCATTACGCCCTCGCCCGGGCTTCCCTTCCGGCCGAGGACCGTCAGGCCATGGTTGCGGCGGAGCTGATGGGCGCGGTTTACTGGCGCCTCCTGCGCAAGCTCGAGCAGGCTGACTTCCCCGTGCTGGCACCCCAGCCAGCCAAGCTGCACAAGTTGCAAAAAATCGGCCTCATCCTGCGCACCTGGTATCGCTCCGCCACCGGCGCACTGACTCCGAACTATGGTGTCTGATCCGGCATCGCCTCCCGGTCGCACTCCCCATCGCGCTGCCCACGGCGTGGCGGACCTGCCGCCTCGATCAACCTCGGCAACCGGCAATCTCGCACCAGCCGGTGACCCAGTCGGCTTCACTCCCAAACGCCGCCGTTCGGCACATGCCAGCCCCGTGGGCAACGATGTCCCAAGCATCCGCCAGGAGCAGGCCCGGCTCACTGCGCCGCCCATCAACAAACGTGAGCCAGCCAGCAGCAAGGCACGCCGGCTCATCGTGAACGCAGACGACTTCGGCCGTTCTCCCGCCATCAACCAGGCGGTCATTCGCGCGCATCGCGAGGGCATCCTCACCACGGCCAGCCTGATGGTGAATGGCGCGGCCTTCGAGGAGGCAGTCGAACTTGCCCGCGAAAACCCTTCTTTGGGCGTCGGCCTGCATCTCACCCTCATCTGTGGCAAGGCCACCAGCAGTCAGTTGGAAATTCCCGACCTCGTGAATCTCCGGGGTGACTTCAGCAACTCGCCGGTGATCAGCGGCACCCGTTACTTCTTCAGCAAGACACTGCGATTGCAACTGGCCCGTGAGATCGGCGCGCAGTTCGCCAAGTTCAAGCGCACCGGATTGCTGCTGGACCATGTGAATGGGCACCTGAACATGCACCTGCACCCCACGGTGTTTGAAATCCTCGTCTCGCGGTGCCTGGAGTGGAACATCCGCCACCTGCGCATCACGGACGATCCCTTCACCCTAAACGCGCGGCTGGCCGGCGGTCGCTGGCTCTACCGCCTCAGCCACGCCTTCATCTTCCACCACCTTGCCCGACGCGCGCGGCGGATGCTGGTGGGCAGCGGAATCAAGTTCACTCCCAACGTCTTTGGCCTGCTGCAGAATGCGCAGGTCGATGAGCGCTACATCCTCAAGCTCCTGCCCGAGCTGCCTCCTGGTGACTCCGAGCTCTACTCGCATCCGTCGCTGGATGAGTTTCCCCACGAGTTCACCGCCCTAGTCAGTCCGCGCGTGCGCGCGAAGGCGGCCGACCTTGGCATCCAGTTCCTCCGCTACCAAGATCTGTAACCCCGCTCGCCATGACTCGCATTCTCGCCATCCTCATCGCCGGTCTCATCTGCGAGGCCATTGGCGTCGTGTTCCTGAGCAAGGGCCTCAAACAGGTCGGTGAAGTGAAGCAGATCACCGCCGTCGAGATCTGGCGCGTGGTCAAGGCCGGCATCGCCAACCCGAACATCCTGCTCGGCGTGGCCTTGGAGACCGTCTTCTTCATCGCCCTCCTCGTGCTGCTCTCCCGCAGCGACGTAAGCTTCATCTGGCCGTTGACCGCGATGGGCTTCGTGCTCACCACGCTCACCGCCAAGTTCCTGCTGCAGGAGGACATCCCGCCCATGCGCTGGCTGGGCGTGCTGCTGATCATGCTCGGCGCAGGCATCATCACCTGGACGGAGAAGGTGAAGGAACGGCAGGCCAAGACTCCCCCCCCCGCCCTGAACGAAGCGCCTCGCTGAACTTCGTGCTTCGCTGTGGCACCCAATCGCAGGCGTGTCGCCGCAGGAGGCCACAGAATCAATCTGGCCAATCTCTTCGATTCCTCTCTCCACAGCACGGAATGTCATTGCCCCATCCCTGCCTGCGCGGCATAAACCCGCGCCATGAGCACTGCCTGTTTGCGCCTGATGGTTGCCGGCTGTGGGTTGATGGCCAGCCTGCTGGGGACGAGTGCCGCTGAATTGCTGGCCCCGGGGCACCGGCCGCTGTCGCCCAGCGTCCACGCGCTCGTCGGCGCGCAGGTGCACATCAATCCCAGCAACGTCCTGGACCATGCCACGGTCGTCATCCGGGACGGCCTCATTGCCGCCGTCGGACGCGACGTGCAGCCGCCCGCCGACGCGCGGATTTGGGACGCCAAAGGCCAGGTCATCTACGCCGGGTTCATCGATCCTTACCTGAGCCTCGCCGGCACCAATCCGCCGGTCTCCACCACGCATGTGGATCCGATTGGCGGGCTGGCCAGCGGCATTGATTTCGCCGGGGCGGAAAGCCAGGAGAAGGCGCGGCTCCAGCCGGGGGCGGGTTACGAAGTCACCAGCGTTGTGCCGCAGGCGCGCGTCGTCACCGGCTACGTCCCCGCTGGCAAGACGCTGGAAGGATTGCGCGAACTAGGTTTCACCGCCGGGAACGCGGTGCCCAACAAGGGGATTCTCCGTGGCACGAGCGCCTTTGTGCAACTGGGCGATGCGCCCGCCAACGAAGCCATCCTCCGCGCGGACACGCACCAGCACATCGCCTTCGAAACGCAGGAGGTTTATCCCAAGTCGCTCATGGGCGTGCTCGCCGTGGTGCGCCAGACCTTTGCAGACGCGCGCCATTACCTCCTGGATCACGCGGACTACCGGGCGAAGCCCACCGCGCGCAAACGCCCGGACCACAATCCCGCCCTGGAAGCGCTCCTGCCGACCATCAACCAACAAGCGACCGTGGTCTTCGAACCGGGCAGCGTGCTGATGGTGGACCGCGCGGCCCGGCTGGCCCGCGAACTGGGCTGCCAGTTCGCCGTGGTCGCCAGCGGTCACGAGTGGCGGCGGCCGGACTTGATGCGGAGCGTGGGCGCACCGTTCATCGTGGGCGTGAACTTCCCTTCCGCGCCGAAACTGCCGGAGGAGGACGACTGGCTGGATGTCTCGCTCGACCAACTGCGCCACTGGGACTGGGCGGCGGAGAACGCGGCCTTGCTGCGCCAGCAGGGCTTGGAAGTGGCGCTGACCACCCACGCGCTCGCGGACCGGAAAGCCTTCCGCAAGAACCTGCGCCTCGCCGTGGATCGCGGCCTTTCCGAGCGGGACGCGCTCGCCGCGCTGACCACCGTGCCCGCCAAACTGTGCGGCGTGGCGGACCGGCTCGGAACGATTGAGAAAGGCAAAATCGCGAACCTCACCATCGTCGAGGGCGCGGGCTACTTCGATGCCGAGGCGAAGGTGAAGCAGGTGTGGATCGATGGCGTGGTCTTCGAGACGCAGCCGCCGAAAGCCGCCGTAGGAGCCGACGTGAGGAGGCTCACTCCAAAATCCTCACCGCTTACGGAGAAAAAGTCAGAGACTCCTAACGTCGTCTCCTACGGGGAGAAGGGAGCCGCCGCGAAAACCGAAGCCGCCACGAAGAAGGCCGAACTCACCGCGCTTCAGAAGCAACGCATCGCGCAATCGCCGAGCGTCTCGCGCGGCCCGCTCGCCAGCCCCAAGGCCATCCTGATCCGCAACGCCACGGTCTGGACTTGCGGGCCGCAGGGCCGGTTGGAGCGCGCCGACGTGTTGATCAGCGGCGGCAAGATCGACTCGATGGGACCCGGTCTGGCCGCGCGGCTGCGCTTGAGCGCCGACACGCTGATCATTGAGGCCGCCGGGAAACACCTCACGCCCGGACTCGTTGATGCCCACAGCCACACGGCGATTCTCGGCGGCGTCAACGAGGCTTCCCTGCCCTCCACCGCCATGGTGCGCATTGCCGACGTGGTGAACTCCGAGACGGAAAACTTGTATCAGCAGCTTGCCGGCGGCCTGACGATGGCGAACCTCCTGCACGGCTCCGCGAATCCCATCGGCGGCCAGAACAGCGTCATCAAGCTGCGCTTCGGCGCGAGCCCGGAGGGGCTGAAGTTCACGAACGCGCCGGCGGGCATCAAGTTCGCGCTCGGCGAGAATGTGAAGCAGTCCAACTGGGGCGAGCGCAACACGACGCGTTTCCCCCAGTCGCGCATGGGCGTGCCGACGTTCTACGTGAACCGCTTCACGGCCGCGCGCCAGTATCTCGACGACTGGGCGGAGTATCGGCGCAAGGGCGGTGTCCCGCCGCGCACGAACCTGGAGCTAGACGCGTTGGGCGAAATTCTCAACGGCACACGGCTCATCCACTGTCACAGTTATCGCGGTGACGAGATCCTGGCCTTCCTCCGCGTCTGCGAGCAGTTCGGTGTGCGCGTGGCCACGCTCCAGCACGTGTTGGAGGGCTACAAGGTCGCCGACGAGATCGCCAAGCACGGCGCGGGCGGCTCCTGCTTCACCGACTGGTGGGGATTCAAGTTCGAGGTCTATGACGCCATCCCCTACGCGGGCAGCCTCATGCACGCGCGCGGCGTGAACGTGTCCTTCAACTCCGACTCGTCCGAACTGGCGCGCCGCATGTATCTCGAAGCGGCCAAGGCGGTGAAATACGGCGGCACGAGCGAGATCGAGGCGTTGAAGTTCGTGACGCTGAACCCCGCGAAGCAGCTTGGCGTGGACAAGTGGGTCGGCTCCCTGGAACCGGGCAAGGATGCGGACTTCGCGCTATGGAGCCACTCCCCTCTGGCCTATGACACCGTCTGCGAGCAGACGTGGATCGAAGGCCGGAAATACTTCGACCGGGACGCTGCCCCACAGCGCGTTGCGGAATTGGCAAAGGAGCGTGCGGACTTGATCGCGAAGGCGAAGAAGATGGCGACGCTCTCCGGTGGCGGTGGGGAAGGCAGCGCCGCCGCGCAAGCCGCCTTCTTCCACCGCGCATTGGAGAAGCTGCACGAGCTGGGCGTCGCCGAATGCCTCGACTGCAAATTGAACCGGAAGTCGGAATGAGCGATGAGCGTTTCGGCGGGATTGCCCGGCTGGTCTCCGATGCCGGACTGGCCCGGTTGCGCGCCGCGCATGTGTGCGTCGTGGGCATCGGCGGCGTCGGCTCCTGGGCCGTGGAAGCCCTGGCGCGTTCGGGCGTCGGCGCGTTGACCCTCATCGACCTCGACGAGGTTTGCGTCACCAACATCAACCGCCAGCTCCATGCGCTGGAGGGAACCGTGGGCCGCGCCAAGGTGGACGTGATGGCCGAGCGCGTGCGCCTCATTCACCCCGAGTGCCAGGTCACGGCGGTTGCGGAATTCTTCACCGAGGCGAACGCCGAACGCCTGCTGGCACCGGGCATCAGCGCGGTGGTGGACGCGATCGATGCGGTGGGCAACAAGTCCCGACTGCTCGCGCTCTGCGTGCAGCGCGGCCTGCCGGTGGTCACCTGCGGAGCGGCCGGCGGCCGGCTGGATGCCACAGCAGTTCGGCTGGCAGATCTGGCAGATGCCTCGCATGACCGGCTGCTGGCCCAGGTGCGCAAGCGCCTGCGCAACGACTTTGGCTTCCCGCCCGCCGGCAAACCCATGGGCGTGGCGGCGGTCTTTTCGCCTGAGGCACCCATCCTGCCTGAGCCACCAACTTGCGCGACAGGGGCGGAAGCCGAGGAGGCCACGCTGCGGTTGAACTGCGAGTGGGGCTACGGCTCAGCCACGTTTGTCACGGGGACGTTCGGCTTCGCGGCGGCGGGCTGGGTGGTGCGGCGCGTGGCAGGCGGGCCTTAACGCGTGCCGGCGACTTGCAGTCGCCGTTTGGGTGA
>Ga0075471_10002260_pt1 | contig 12674 bp, 11 predicted proteins | sample DEB19_08_DNA_2_FD_74787 | JGI IMG/M metagenome (GOLD analysis project Ga0075471, IMG submission 74787) | Aqueous microbial communities from the Delaware River and Bay under freshwater to marine salinity gradient to study organic matter... | ecosystem: Environmental > Aquatic > Marine > Coastal ... | reverse complement strand
TTCGACCGGGTGTTACCGTCGCACCCGATGACTGCGAACGCAAGTGACACGAAGCCGACCGTCGGGTTGATCGGGCTCGGCAATCTGGGCAATCCGATGGCGCTGAGCCTTCTGGATCACGGCTACCCCTTGGTGGTGAACAGCCTGTCGAAGGCGGAGGCCGAGAACCTCTTGGCTCGTGGTGCCGTGTGGGTGGACAGCATCGCTGAGGTGGGCAGGCAAAGCGATGTGGTGATCACGGTGTTGCCGGGTCCGGCGCAGGTGCGCGAGATCATGATCGGCGAGAAGGGTGCGCTGCACCACATGCGGTCGGGCAGCACGTTCATCGACATGAGCACGTCGTCGGTCGACGTGGCGCACGAGGTGATGGCGCTCGCCGAACCTCGTGGTGTGTCGGTGATGGAGGCGCCGGTGTCATTCCTCGCCAAGGCGCCGATCGGTGCGTCGCGCACCTCGGCATCGCTCCAGATCTTCGTGGGTGGCTCGCGTGAGCGGTACGACGAACACCTGCCGTTGTTCCGTGCGCTCGGCGGTCTTCCCGACCAGATCTACTACGCCGGCCCGAACGGTTCGGGCTACGCGATCAAGGTGCTGTTGAACCTGCTGTGGTTCGTGTACGAGACCGGCACGGCAGAAGTGTTGGCGATCGCCTCGAAGTTGGGTCTCGACCTTCGCATGGTGCAGAAGGCGCTGTGCGCCTCGCCCACGCAGTCGAACTTCCTGCAGTTCGACATCAACGGAGTGTTCGAGCGCGGCGACTACGACGAAGGCTTCACCCTCGACCTGGTGTGCAAGGACATCAACCTCGGCGTGAAGCTCGGTGAGACAACCGGCATCGACGTGCAGGTGGCACGCACGGTCGAGCAGATCCACCAGCGTGCGCTGCAGACCTACGGCCCGAAGTCAGGTGAGATGTCGGTGGTGAAGCTGTTCGAGGAAGCCTCGGGCGGAGAGTGGCGCTTCCCGGCTCAGTGACGGCGGGCGATCACGGCCGTCGTCAGCGGCCGCCGGAAACTGCCTCGCTGAGTGCGACCGCAGCGTCGCCCGAGAACGCCGGCGACCGCCAGGCGATGTGTTGATCGGGGCGTACCAGCACGGCGCCGTCGGCCTCGAGCCCGCATGTCGACCGCCACGATGCATCGACGGCGTTCGGTCCGGCGAGCGCCACGTGCGTCACCGGCACCGACAACACAGTCGCCGCCATCACGGCCCACTGGTCGTGCGCACCGCAACTCAGCAACGTCATCCCCCGCGTGTCGATCAGGTCGAGCGTGCTGCGTCGATCGGCCAGCCACGCATGCGGCAGGCGTGACCCGACAGCGCCGCTGGGAGCGAACACACTCGGGTCGATCTCGCTGTCGTGCTGCCCGTAGACGTAGCCGAGTTGCAGCCCGAGCATGTCGAAGTGCGTCGCCTGTTCCTGCACCCCCGCAGCGATCGCGTCGCGTTGTGTCGGGTCGGCGAGCGTGGCGGCGAGGTCGGCGCTGGTTGCAGCAGGATGCAGCCCCAGCGCCTGGGCGAGGATCACCATCTTGAAGGCGTTGGTCAGACTCTGGTGGCAGTTGATCTCGGCGATGGGCCGACGCTCGACCTCGTAGGTGTCGAGCAGCGACGCAGGCTGCCAACCGTCGTCGACGGCGAGCAACTTCCAGATCAGGTTGTGTGCATCGGCGACGCCGGTGTTCAGGCCCATTCCGCCGGTGGGCGGGAAGCGGTGCGCCGCATCGCCCAGCAGGAACACTCGATCGCGGCGCATGTGTTCTGCCACCTGCGCCGTCATGTGCCACGTGCCGGCGCCGACGATCTCGACGTCGGCTTCGCCGTCACCGATGGCGGCCCGCACGATGCGGGCACTCCGCTCGGCGTCGTAGTCGTCGGCGGATTCCTGATCGGGATCGAACCCCACCATGAACACCCACTCGCGGTCGATGTCGTGGGCGATGAAGGTGCCCGCAACCTCGGGATCCATCACGAAGTGCAGCACGCCGAGTCGATCGGCGATGTGGTGGCGCAGATCCGCCCGGAAGTGGATGGCGACAAAGCTCTGGATCCGTGCTGGTCCGATCATCTCGATGCCGAGCCACTTGCGCACCGCACTGCCGGCACCATCGGCGCCCAACAGCATCGACGAGCGCACCATCGTCTCGTCGCCCGTGACGACGTCACGGATGACCGAGGTGACACCGTTGTCCGTCTGCGCGCTCGACACCCACTCGGTGCTGTAGCGCAGGTCGACCTGGGGGAGTGCTGCGACCTCGGCCGACATGAGCGGCTCGAGTCGATGCTGCGAGATGTTGCGCAGCGGGAACGGAGTGTGGGCGAGGCAATCGTCGCCCTGCTGCTCGAACGGCAGGCGGCCGATGAGTCGCCCGTTCAGTCGGGTCACGAAGTTCACGTGCCCGGCGTCTGCTGGTGGCTTGGCGATGCTGGCGATGGCCGCCATGTCGAACCCCGCCTGGTGCAGGATCTCGAGGGTGCGGGCGTTCACCACGTGCGCCGCTGGATTCCGCTGAGGGCCATCGCGCCGCTCGACCACGATGCACCGTCGGCCGGCGTTCGCCAGCAGCCGCGCCGCGGTGAGTCCGACGGGGCCGGCACCGACGATCAGGAATGGGACGTCGACCTCGCCGCTCATGTCACATCAACCCGTGGTACGAGCCGCCGTCGAGCTGCAGGTTCTGCCCGCTGATGAAGCCGGCCTGGGCGCTGCACAGGAAGGCGCACGCATCGCCGAACTCGTCGGGACGGCCGAGGCGCCCGGCGGCGATGGTGGTCGCCATCGCGGCGTATGCCTCGTCGAGGCTGATGCCGGCCGACGACGCGTGCAACTGGGCCATCTGCCGCTGACGCTCGGTGTCGATGCGTTCCGGCAACAGGTTGTTGATGGTGACGTTGGCATGAGCGACGTCCCTCGACAACGCCTTGGCGACCGAGGTGAGCCCGGCCCGCGCGCCGGTGGACAATCCCATCGGCGACATCGGCGTCTTCACCATGGCGGAGGTGATGTTCACGATGCGACCGAACCTGCGCTCGACCATCCCGTCGATCACGTCGTGGATGAGTGCCAACGGGGCGAGCATGTTGGCGTCGAGTGCAGCGATCCATGTGTCGCGGTCCCAGTCGGCGAATCGTCCCGGCTTCGGCCCACCGTTGTTGGTGACCACGATGTCGGGCTGCGCACACACGGCCAGCAGTTCGGCGCGCACCATCGGATCGCCGATGTCGCCGCACACCGAAGTGACCGTGACGTCGTGACGATCACGCAGTCGAGCGACTGCGGCGTCGAGCGTCGACGAAGTGCGCCCGTTCAGCGTGACGTGCACACCCTCGCGAGCAAGAGCATCGGCGCAGGCGAAGCCGAGCCCGCGGCTGGATGCGCACACGATGGCGTGACGACCGGCGATGCCGAGATCCATGTGGTCAGCCCTCCCGCTGGTGCAGACGCGTGGCGAAGTGTTCGCGCCACGCCGTGAACGGCTGGAACTCTGCGTGCGCCGACGCCTTGGTGCGAGTCGCCTGTTCGATCTCGTCGTCGGACAGTGACAGATCGAGCGAATCGCCGTAGGGCTGGGCCACGTGGAACGGCGTGTCGAGGAAGCATTCGAGCCCGTTGCCCTCGGGGTCGGTGAAGTAGAGCGACCAGGCATTGCCGTGGTCGATGGGGATTGCGCTGGTGTTGCCGTCGGCGACCAAGCGGTCGGCGAGGGCACGCAGGTGGTCGAGCGAGCTGACACGGAACGCGAGGTGGTCGGCGAACATAAATGAACGCGGTGCCGGCTCGGGGTTGGCGACGAGCACGAGCTGGTGGTGCTCGCTGGGCGTCTGCGACATGAAGGCCATCTCGCCCATGCCTGGCACTGGCTCACCACGGTTCGTGACGAGGAAGCCGAGGACCTCGGTGTAGAAGGCGATCATGCGATCGAGGTCGCGGGCGGGGACCGTCGAGTGCGACAGTTGCAGGCGCAGCGGGGTGGTGCTCATGCTTGACACTCTGGTCAATGTTGACGACACTGTCAACGGTGAATGCCGTCGTGGACGCGCCCCGTTCCCGGGGTCACAAGAAGAGGGCGAGAACCCGCACCCAGTTGCTCGACGCCGCCCTCGAGGTGATGGCCGAGCATGGTGAAGGGTTCAGCATCGACGACGTGGCATCGCGGGCTGGTGTCTCGCACGGCACCTTCTACAACTACTTCTCCGATCGGGAAGCGCTGTTCGTATCGCTCGGCGCGCACGTCGTCGAAACGTTCGCTGCCGTCGCAGCACGCGAGGTGGACGAGGAGGATCCGGCTCGCCGTTTCGCACTCATCTCGGCCCGCGCCTTGGCCAGTGCGGTCATCGCACCCAACACGGTTCGGGTGGCACTGCGGCTCGAGGCTGCGCAGCGGGCGCTGCTGCTCGGTGGCCCCATGGCACACCTCCGTCAGGACGTGGTCGAGGGAGTGCGCTCCGGACGGTTCTCCGAGCCGGCCGACGACGCCACCATCGACGTGCTGATCGGCTCGCTGCTGCTCGCCGCGCGTCGTGTGCTCGAGGGAGAAGTGGCCGCCGGCTACCGCAGTGCAGTCATCCGGCGACTGTTGATGTCGCTCGGACTCGAGGTCGACGAAGCGGGTCGTCTGGCACAGGATGCGGTGGCTGCGTCCTAGCGGTCGGGCGCACTTCGGTCTGAGACAGGGCACGCCGCTCAGCGGGCCAGAATCATCCACGTGTCGGGGTCGAGCAGGCGACCCATGTGCACGTCGATGCGAAGCTGCTCGCCCTCGGCGAACTCGCGGTCGAGGCGGTACAGCCGATTGCCCCAACTGGTGAGTGGTGCGAGCGGCGAGGTGGACAGCACGGTGTCGTCGTCGAAGAGCGCCTCGAACCAGATGCACGTGCCGTCGACGATCATGTCGGCCGACGCCGTGCGCTCGACGACGAAGTCCTTCGCCAGCGCGTCAGCACCTGCGAGCGTGTCGAGGTCGAACTCGAGGATCGGGCTCGGCGCCCCGAGGGTTGCTGCCACCGATCCGGGCCGCAGCCAGATCTGTTCGTTGCGGCCGGTGTCCAGGCGACCGGCGGCGTGCGAGTCGCGCATCGGACCGAGGTCGATGCCATCGGGCAGTTCGATGTTCCAGAACCGGCGGACGCGCATCGACTCGTGCAGGGAGACCGGCTCGACGAAGAGTCGGAACTTCGCCGGCAGGATGCGACCGTGCGGCCGCAGGAAGCGGTCGCGTACGTCGAGCAGGTTCTGCACCATGTTCTCGTTGAACAACTCGTCGCCCATCTGTTCGTGGAGGACGACATCGACCGGCTCGGGCGGGGTGAACTCGCGGCTGTTCGTCTGCACCCACTCGATGTTGGTGAAGCCGTTGTGTCGACCGATCTCGCGAGCGATGTCGATGACGTCGGAGTGTTCGACCGCGTACACCTTCTTCGCGCCAGCGCGGCTGGCCATGAAGGCGAGCAGACCCGTTCCCGTGCCAAGGTCGACCACCACATCGCCTAGCCGCACGTTGTTCCGGATGCCCCGGTGGTACGCCTGCACCCGGACGGAATCGCTGAGCATCTCTTCGTGCTCGGACAGTCCGGCGAAGTTGGTCTCGTTCATCAGGTCATAGACGACGCTCATCAGCCGATCGCTGGACGCGACCCGTGCCGCAGCGAAGCCCAGCACCGATCGAAGCGCCTTGTCCGCGGCGCGGCCCACACGAGTGCTCATCGTGAGCAGGCTACGGGTGGCGACTGTTCCGACTGCGTCCCGTGGTCGGCGAGCGCACCACCGGCGGTGGTGTGGTCGTCGGGCCGGGTCGCGGTTCGGTAGGGTCGCGAAGAGTGGCTGACGGGGCTGACACCAGGGAGCGGTTGCTCGAGGCGACGATCGACGTGATCGCGACCCGTGGCGCTCGCCGGCAAGAACGGGGGCGGGAAAGAAGGCGGGACGGTGGAGTGGTCCGGCGCCGGCACCACCGTCGTGGAGGGCACGACGACACTCGACAATGAGGAGTGCGACGAAGAGAACTCGCCGTACCTGCAGTGGGTTCTCGTCGATTCGAAGGCCAAGGACGCCGAGATCAGCATCGACGGAGCCGACGGTGTGTCGATGGAGAAGGAGAAGGGGAAGAAGGGTGACCGTCTCGTCTACACGATGACCGGACCGTTCGACCTCGACTCCATCGAGGCCGTCGCCACCTTCGCGAACGCCTCGAAGAAGGCCGAGCTCACGATCGAGAGCGGCTGCCCAGGCAGCGACGGCCCGCCGCCCCCGCCCGAAGGCACCTGCTACAGCGGGGAAGGTCAGCCAGACATCTCCGTCGAGGTCATTGATGGCGCTTACGTCGAAATCGTCGAGTTCGGGACGGATGACGGTTCGTGCGAGGGCGAACCAGCCGGTGGAACGGTCGGTGTTCAAGCAGAATCCGAATCGGCTGCTCTCCAGCTTTGTGTGGAATCGGGTGGCGATTTCGGCGGGCCGTACAACAGCGTTCGGCAGCTCTCACTGGAGTACGACGCACCGGATAGCCTCTGGGAGTGCGGCAAGGACGGCGGCAGCACCTGCTACGCACCAGCGCCTGGCACCCCCGCCGGTGACTTGGCGGTCGTTGGAACCCTCGGAACCCTCGGTAACGCCGCCATATACGAATCGTACGACGGGACGTGCACAGGCGACGAGCCGATCGCGCTTACGGTGATCAACGCTGCCGACTCTGGGGCTGCTTCCTCGATCTGTACGGGCCTGTATCCCTCTGGGGCAGTGCTTGTGCCGTCAATTTATTGGCAGGGGATGCCCCCGACGTGGTGGGCTTGTTACCCAACTGGTCCGTGACCCTCTGGCCCGGCCATCGGGTCGGGTGAACGTGTGAGTGGTCATCGTGTCGTGTGCTTGGTCGCTGCCGAGCAGCGCACGATGACCACCATCACCCCTCGGTCGATCGCCGTCGGGACTCACTACGGTGGCGAGCGTGCAGCAGTTCGTCGACATCCCTCGCACCTCGTCGAGCAGCATCCGAGCCGAACTCGCACATCGCTACGGCGCCGCTCTCGGCAAGTCCGACAGGAGGCTCGGTGCGGCGGCGACCGATCAACTCGTCCAGGACCACACGCCGGTCTCGGAGTTGATCCAGATGCTGGGTGAGGAATGTTGGACGGAGCTGTTCACGTTCACCGTGGTGCGGAAACCTTGGGACAGGACGCTCAGCCTGTTCCGATGGCGGCAACGAGTCGGCAACATCCCGAGCGACATTGACTTCGACGCGTACCTCCACATGCTGCGGGATGGTCGAGACCGATTCGCGCTACTACGGCCACCGCTTCTTCCAAGCCGACTTCCTCACCGACGCACACGGCGACATCGCGGTCGACTTCGTGGTCCGATTCGAACGACGACGAGACGACCTGCGTCGCCTGCGGGAACTCTCAGGAGTCGAGATCGACGCTGACACCCACCCGATGCGAACGGCAACGGAACCCGGCTACGCGAGGCACTTCACACCCGACACCCGCCGGATCGTTGCGGAGCTGTACGCCCCCGACATCGAGGCGTTCGGCTACACCTTCGACGACGACACCTCGTGAGCGGGACCCGAGAACTGGTCAGGTTCCGATGTCCCCGGAGCGCCCTCGCCGGCCTCGGGAACGGGCGGATACCCTTTCCCACCGAGTCGACCGACCATCCCCAGCCATTTCGGAAGAGGATTCGGAACACTCCCCGCCTCCGTGGGGATGGAGCGGATGTGCTCCGCCCCTGGTCAGAGCGCTGCAGCGCGAGGGGCTTGGAACGCGAAACGGCCGATTCCGGAACGCGCTGTCCTTACAAGTGAAGCCATTCAGGTGCGTTTCGCAGGTTGGCCCATTCGGCACCCAGCTTGTGAGATCAATCTGGGGACGGGGCATCGAGGCATGCTCCATCGAATGGCACGAGTGGCGCGCTGGTAGCCAGCTCGGACCTCGGCAGGCCGTCTTCAGGCTCAACTTGAACGGCGAGTACATGAGGCCTGTCGCGATCCCCGCGCCAGCATCATCCGCACCGTCCTCGCCCCGCCCGTGCCAGTCTCCGCGCCGACGGCACCGGTCGACGCTTCGGAGGTCGTCGGGCGAAGCCGATCCAGCTGTGACGGATCATCCAGGGGAGGTTTCGTTGCTGAGTCCGGGCTACAGAGCGAGAACGTTACCGAATGCATGTACTATACATGAAATGCATAGTACAACCAATGAGGCGTCGTTCTCCGATGTTGATTCGGTGACCGAGTCGTTGCTGACGGCGTCGCGGGCGTTGGTGGCGGTCGCTGCTCGTTCGCTTGCGGCGATCGATGAATCGGCGACGCTGCCGCAGTTCCGGGCGTTGGTGGTCCTGGCGTCGCGCGGGCCTCAGTTGATGGGCGAACTCGCTGACGCGTTGAGCGTGCATCAGTCGACGGCGACACGCCTGTGCGACCGCTTGGTGGTCAAAGGCCTGATCGACCGTGGCAACTCGAGCAATCGCCGCGAAGTGAAAATCAGTCTGACTTCGGACGGGCAGCGTCTGGTCAACGATGTATCCGCGGTGCGGCGAGCGGAGATCGAGCAGATCGTCTCCCGCATCCCTGTGGCCATGCGGGCATCAACGGTGATCGGCCTCAATGCGTTCTCGGACGCGGCCGGTGAGATTCCACAGCCATTGTGGGCGTTGGGGTGGCAGTGAGGCGGGTCAGCGCAGCGGTGTCGAGGCGCAGCGTCGAGTTCAAGGCGCTGGCGACCAGGTCGCACCAGGTCGTCACGCTTGCCGCATGCACCGGCGCAGCGACGGGTTTGTTCGTCGCCGGGTTCGATCGGCTGATCGTTGACGGAATGGTCGACCATGTGCTGCGTCTGCGACCGTGGCTGATCGCGATCCTGCCTGGGATCGGGCTGCTGATGGCGCTGCTGATCCGCAGGTCGGTCGATCCGCAGGCAACCCCCGGAACCGCTGACGAGTACTTGCGCGCGTTCCATGATTCCCACCATGAGCTGCGGTGGCGGCCATTCGTCTCCCGAACTCTGGCGGCGGTGGTCACGCTCGGATCGGGTGCGCCGATGGGGCTCGAAGGGCCGTCGCTGTACAGCGGGGCGACGATCGGCGACCGTCTTCAGCGACGCTTCCCGCCCACGTTCAAGGGGTCTGACCGGCGCGTGTTGATGGTCGCCGGTGCTGCCGCGGGCGTCGCTGCGATCTTCAAAGCACCAGCCACCGGTGCAGTGTTCGCGCTCGAGGTTCCTTATCAGGACGACCTGGCACGAAGGATGCTGCTACCGGCACTCGTGGCCGCTGGCACCGGCTACCTCACCTTCGTCGCGGTCAACGGCACCGAGGCGCTGTTCCCGATCACGGGCAGCGTCGACTTCACGATCCGCGACGTCCTCGGCGCCGTCGGCGTCGGTGTCGTCGCCGGGCTCGGCGCGCGCGCCTTCGCAAAGCTCCTGCGGATCGCCAAACGCATCGCCACCTTCCGCCGCCCGGCGCTGATTGCCGTCGCTGCCGGCTGCACAATCGCTGGCGCCTACGCGCTTGGCCGCGTTCTCACCGGCGAGTCGCTGATGGTCACCTCCGGCTACAACGTCGTCGCATGGGCGGCCGCACCGGGCCACTCCATCCCCTTGCTCCTGGCGATCCTGGTGCTACGCAGCCTTGCAACATCGTCGGCCGTTGCCGGGGGTGGGGTCGGCGGGCTGTTCATCCCACTGGTCGTCGGCGGAGCGCTCACAGGATCGATCATCGGCAACGCAGTCGACCGGGCAGACATCACGATGTTCATCGTCATCGGTGTCGCCGCATTCCTCGGCGCCGGCTACCGCGTCCCGCTCGCCGCCGTGATGTTCGTCGCTGAGACAACGGGCCGCCCGTCGTTCATCGTCCCCGGCCTCTTCGCCGCCGTCGCCGCGGAGTTGATGATGGGAACCGCCTCGGTCACGAGGTATCAGCGTCCGGTGAATGGACCGTTCGAACGCAACGGAGCCTGAAGCGAATCCGGCAACCAACGTTGGACCTCGCACCTCTGCGGCCAGCGCCCACGTGAACAGTCTGTTTCGTCGCGGTTGATCGATCGCCGGGTCGGGTACTCTCTCTCTTGGCGTGCCGGGAAGTCTGGTCGGCGATCACACAGGAGACCCCTTATGGATCGCGCCCGCCATCGCCCTCGTTCAGCTTTTGTCCGCATGCTGTCGCCGTTGCGCGACTTCGTGGCCACCGAATCCGCCGGTGCTGTGCTCATCGCGGCGGGGGCCGTGGCGGCCCTCGTGTGGGCGAACTCGCCTTGGTCGGGGTCGTACGAGAGCTTGTGGTCGAGCAGGTTCTCGATCACGGCGGCTGGTCACACACTCGACCTCGATCTACGGCACTGGCTGAACGACGGGTTGATGACGTTGTTCTTCCTCGTCGTCGGACTTGAAATAAAGCGCGAGATGACCGACGGGCACTTGGCGAACCGGCGCAGTGCGGCGTTGCCGATGGTCGCTGCGCTCGGCGGGATGATCGCACCTGCGTTGATCTACCTCGCGATCGCTGGTGGCACTGCGTCGCGTGGGTGGGCGATCCCGATGGCGACCGACATCGCGCTCGCGGTCGGTGTGCTCGCGATCGCAGGAAGCAGGTTGCCGACATCGTTGCGCGCGTTCCTGTTGGGGTTGGCGATCGTCGACGACATTGGCGCGATCGTCATTATCGCTGCTATCTACTCGACCGGGCTGTCGTGGGGGTGGCTGGCTGCGGCAGTGGTGACCCTCCTGATCGTCGTCGCGGTCCGCTGGGCAGGTGTTCATGCCTTGGGGGTCTATGTGGTGCTCGGCTCGGTGGTGTGGTTCGCGTTGCACGAGGCCGGGGTGCACCCGACGCTGGCCGGCGTGGCCCTGGGTCTTCTGGCCCCCTCGGTTCCGCGTCTGAGTGCCGATTACATCGACGCCGATGAAGTCGCTGACCTTTCCAGCGTCCAGGCAGCACGCACGACGACGGAGATCGCCAAGGGCTCGGTGTCCGTGGTGGAGTGGCTGCAGCACGTGCTGCACCCTTGGACCAGCTATCTGATCGTCCCGGTGTTCGCGTTGGCGAACGCAGGCATCGAGATCTCCGGTCACGGACTGCGAGACGCGCTCGTTTCACCGATCGCCTGGGGTGTGTTCGCCGGTTTGTTGTTCGGCAAACCGCTCGGAGTACTTGCTGCTGTGGCCGTGTCGGTGCGGGTGGGAGTCACGGACACACCACCAGGTGCACGGAAGGTCCAGATGGTGGGTATCGGCACAGCCGCCGGTATCGGATTCACCGTAGCGATCTTCATCACCGAACTCGCGTTGACCGATCCGTCACAGCAGGCCAGCGCGAAACTCGCGATCCTTGCAGCGTCGGTGGTTGCGGCGGCGGTATCCGCTGTCCTGCTCAGGCTCGGCCCTCTTACCAACGCTGCGCCGGACACGAACGACGAATGACGGGCAGATCCCGCGCTCAGCCAATGGCGATGCGCGCGATGGCCCAGGCCTCGTTCGCCCACCAGATCAAGAGAGGCACCAGATGGAGACCTAGAACCATCCGCCACCGGGAGTCGCCTTCAAGTGCACAGACGCAAGCGAGGCACGAAAGCCGACGATGAGAGGTGCCGGGACGACCAAGAAGCTCAGAAGGAGTGTGAACCCCAGTCTCCCTGCGGACCAGGCCGCGCCATCACTGCCGAGTTGAAGTCCAAGGGCATCAGTAAGAGGGCCACGGGCGCACATCGACACCCCGAACCACGGGCACGCGACGAGTAGGGGCCACCAGCGACGGTCGGGACACTCCACGTCTTGGCGTCACCCCGCGCTGACGGGAGGGTTGGCAGCCGCCTGGTTGATGTGCGCCCGGGAGAAGTAGGGGCGTAGCAGGTCTTCCATGCGGTAGAAGCCATTGGGGAGTCCGACGAGGTGTTGAGTTGCGAACAGGGCGCCGTCGCCGAAGGCCTCTCGCGAGATGCTCTCGTGGCGGAGCCGCACCGTCTGGTAGGGGAAGCCGAAGAGAATCTCGTGGGTGCCGATAATTCCACCGGCGCGAATGATCTTGATCGACTCGGGGTCGAGCCCGAGTCCGCCGGCCAGCCGAAGTGCGGTCCCGGACACTTCCGTCTTGGACTTGAAGTGCTCCTCGACGACCTCGACATCCGCGCAGGGGGCGATGGCGCGCAGCGTCTGCGCGGCCAGGAGCATGAAGTTGATCCCGATCGTGATGTTCGGAGACCACAGCACGCGTGTCGTGCGTGCCCATCGATCGAATCGTGCGGACATATCGCAGTGGAACTTGGACACGGCGCACACGATCGACACGCCGCGCGCTGCGGCCTCCGTCGCGTAGTAGTCCACGCCGTGCGTCGACGAGAAGTCGATGATCGCGTCGACGGGGTGCCGATCGAGCAGTTCGGCCGCGTTGAACTCGCTGGTGCTGTAGATCAACCCCGGCTCGTTCGAATCGACGCCTAGGAACTCGGGCACCGAACGATGTTCAAGGCGAGTCGAACGACGTGCCACCCATTCCAGGCAAACATCGGGGTTCTCGAGGATGACCGACGCCACCGATCTGCCGGTCTTGCCGAAGCCGATGAGGCCGACCTTCAATGGGCGCAGGTTCGTCGGCACGACGGTCAGCGGGCGAACAGGTCGAGGATCACACGGATGCCCGCGTAGACGGAATACCCGAGCAGCACGATGGATGTCGTCCGCTT
>Ga0075471_10002259_pt1 | contig 12674 bp, 16 predicted proteins | sample DEB19_08_DNA_2_FD_74787 | JGI IMG/M metagenome (GOLD analysis project Ga0075471, IMG submission 74787) | Aqueous microbial communities from the Delaware River and Bay under freshwater to marine salinity gradient to study organic matter... | ecosystem: Environmental > Aquatic > Marine > Coastal ... | reverse complement strand
GTCTATGCAACGCTGTGGTTGTGGGTCAAAATGCCCTTGCTGCCCCCAGTTCCTCTGACGGGGTTGTGGCCATTGGTCAAAATGCCGGTGCGGGTCTCACCACTGGCACAAATATCACTCTCGTTGGTTTCTCCGCAGGCGACTCCATCACCACAGGATCTCGCAACACGATTATCGGTCACACCGCTGGATGCTCCATCTCCACTGGCGCCGACAACACTTTCGTCGGTGCTCTGGCTGGCGACGTTGCTACTGGTAGTGCCAACACCTTGCTCGGTTCTCAGTCTGGTGGCGCTCTTACCACTGGGTCGAGCAACACCTTTGTAGGTTCTTGCTCCGGTTGCGTTGTTACCACTGGCGTTCAAAACGTCCTTATCGGTACTTGCGCCGGTCGTGGCATCGCCGGTCAAGATAACAACATTGCCATCGGTTTTGAAACCCTCGTCGGAACTCTTGCGGTAGGTAACGGCGGTCACGTTGCCATCGGTACCTGCGCTCTTCGTGCCGTAACCACGGGCCTCAACAACCTTGCCATCGGATGCAATGCTGGCCTCCTGATTACGACCGGCGGTTGCAACATTGCGATCGGCGCTGGGGCTCTTGACTCTGTAACCTCAACTGCCAACAACATTGGTATCGGATTCAACGCCCTTACAACCATTACGTCAGGCTCTGAAAACTTGGCGATTGGTACTCGCTCCGGTTGCGCTGTGACGACAGGTGCTTGTAACACCTTCGTCGGTTACCAGGCGGGTTGTGCGGTAACGACCGGCAATCAAAACACGATGGTTGGTCCCTATGTTGGCACCGCTGGCCTTTCCAACAACGTCGTTCTTTCGGATGGCGCATCCAGCATCCGCTTCCAAGCCAACTCCTCCGGTGCTTGGTCGCCCGATGGCACCAACTACGGCACTTCCGGCCAGGTTCTTGCCTCCAACGGAACCGCTGCGGCCCCTGCTTGGACGAGCCCCACAACCGTCGGAACCTACAAGACCGTTACAGCCACCTCCACCTCTACGACACCTTACACACTCCTGTCTGTTCCGATTGGGTCTGGTGTGTCGGTAACCGCCTCTTTCACCGCTGCTAACCCAACCCAAAGCAAAATCTGGGTTATTACGACGAACGCTGTTGCTATGGGAGCTACCGTTGACTCCAATAACGGTAACGATCTGGCTTCGATAGGAGGCACAACACGGGCGGCCACCATCGCTTGGTCGGTAAGCGGAAGTAACTTGATTGCTACGGTGACACCTAACTTCACGGATCTTACAACAGCCACCTTGACCTACTCGGTCAACAACGCTTCTTGACCTTGAGGGGGCTTCGGCCCTCAGCCAAACTACAAACTAATAAACCTTCAAATGTTTGTTATGGCCACCGTATCTCAAATCAAGCTGCAACTCAGCAGCCCTGTAAAATATACCGGAGGGGAGCCGGTTATGCCCTCCCAAGGATCTTCACCCCCGGATATTCCTCCGCTTGTTATCTCCCAAGGATCCCTGGCCGAGGGGACTGATCTTGGTGTTATCAAGGTTGAGGGAGGTAAGTTCGTGCTCGACATGAACGACTTTGATCCGGACTTCGGCACCTTCCGATAATATCTTTCCGGGTAAAACCAGTTACACGATAACAAAACCAACGAGAAATACGTAATGTACTAATCATGGTTAACAATCTTCAGTTTCTGCGCAGCCTGAGCACTGGCACCAAGCCTGTTGCTCTTGAGCAAGGCCAAATTGCCTTCAACCTTGCTGACAAGCTGCTGTTCGTGGGCGACGGCTCTGACAATATCACCAACAAGAGCGGCGTCGTCACAGGCCCTGCCGATGACATCGGTCTGGGTTACTTTGAAACCGATCTGACCATCCTGACTGGCCTTGGCGCTGCCAACGCCTACACCGACCAGAAGATCGCTGATCTGGTTGACTCGGCTCCCGAGCTGCTCAACACCCTGAATGAGCTGGCCGCCGCTATCGCTGACGACCCGAACTTCGTCACCACCATCACCACTGCCGTTGCTGGTGTTCAGTCCAACCTGGATACCGAGGTCGCCCGTGCCCTGGCCGCTGAATCCAGCCTGAGTGGCGCCATCTCCGCCGAAGCCACCCGTGCTTCCAACGCTGAGGGCGTGCTGACTGCCGATCTGGCTGCTGAAGTCACCCGCGCAGAGGCCGCTGAGGGCGTGCTGACTGCCGACCTGGCTTCTGAGGTTACCCGTGCTACTTCTGCTGAAGGCGTCCTGACTGCCGATCTGGCTGCCGAGGTTTCTCGTGCAACCGCCGCCGAAGGTGTGCTCACCGCTGACCTGGCTGCTGAGGTTGCTCGCGCTGAGGCTGCCGAAGGCGTTCTGACCTCTGACCTGGCTTCTGAGGTTACCCGCGCCACCGCCGCTGAAGCTTCCCTGGCTGCTGACCTGGCCGCCGAGGCTTCCACCCGCGCCGCTGCCATCAGCAGCGAAGCCGCTACTCGCCTTGCTGCAGACCAAGCCCTGCAGAACAACATCGACAGCGAAGCTTCTGCTCGTGCCGCCGCTGACGCTGGTCTGGCTTCTGACATCGCTAGCGCCAACGCTACCCTGTCCGCTGCCATCAGCGCCGAGACCAGCCGTGCTCTGTCCGCAGAAGCCGGTCTGAGCGCCCGCATCTCCGACATCGAGAACGGAATCGACCTCGGTACTTTCTGATTGTAATATAGACAGACGCTGTGGGGGAGCTTCGGCTCCCTCTTTTTGTATCCGGGTAAAACTCGCTATCGACGGCAAGCAACTTGGAACTTTCGACAATCACGAGGATCGAACAGTATATTTGTGATGCGCTGATTGCGAGTCCTTTGATTCCAATCGGTGTAAATGTTTTGCGCCTTGCGGACGTAATTGACAAGGAAGGTGTCGTAAGTCAGACCAATAATATTGTAGTCCGGTATACGGGTGCAAACAACACCGTAAAGAATCGTGTGCCGATGGTATTTGAGCGCTCAATGCGCTTTGAGTTGAATTTCTCGTGTCAGAACTATCTGACTTCCTCCGGCCACGATTTCGCTACGCAGTTGCTGACCGGTGCATTCATTACCTTGAACGGTAGCGTCCCCGGTGGTGCCTACGTGCAAGTTATCGAACCGTTTGTTTGCGCCAGTGAAGACTTTACGGGTTTGACTGATCAAAGTCAGTACACATACACCCAAGTCTACCAACTCATCATCGAAGAGGCACTTCCATACATTGCGCTGGACCCCTGCGTGCAGCGTGGTGACTGCCGCCAGATATTCCCTGCCCTTGGCGTAGAAACCAAGTTACCTCTCGGGGGCATTCTGGATGAAGCATCCGGTAATATTTACGTTCCCTCCTACCCTTTCAGCGGTACCGAGGGCGAACCTTGCAATATGCAACCCCCAGAGGACTACGATGCGTGCTACGGGGTAAGATGGTCGAACGAGCTGACACAAAGCGGTAACTGGGTTTACATTTGTGACCCTGACTGTGTGTTCATGGAGGATCCGCTGGGACAACCGATTTATCTCCTCTCAAACAACAACTATACGGAAGACGGTCGCTTGGTAGTCACGGTATTTGATGCCGAAACCAAAGAGCCCCTTCGGGAAGTTTTTTATTGCAACACAGGCAAGAAACTGGCTCGATATGCCATTGAGTTGTGGACGGACACAGTGGCAAAAGCAGGCCCCATCTCGTCAAAATCATCTTTGGACTCATCCTGGTTCCAAGGTATGAACGTTGGGGAGTTTGCCGTTGTTACCGGAGGATACCAATTCCTGTTTGTGGATCCTTTCAACCCCGACGCCCCTCAACTTTATCTGGATGGGGGAGTTCTCATCGGAGTTCAAACTCAAACTTTCCTTCAAACCCCTAAAGGACGATTCTACTACGTCGGGCAATCACCTCAGGGTAAAGGTTGGATGTTAGAAGGAACGTTTGAGTTGGCTGCTATCAACTCACTGTGGCGTCTTGGATGCCTCCCTTGCTCCAACGGATTGGATGCTCCTTCGCAACCCTGCTAAGAGTCACAATGCAATCTGCTCAGCAACTCTGGAATAGTTACCATGCAGCAGTCGCTGCGGGTAACACTACATTGGCAAAACAGATCCTTGGATCTTTGCATAACTACACAAGCAATCCTCCTCCCCCAAAAGGTGGTTGCGGAAGTTGTCGTAAGAGGCTTTACTAATGTCTGAATCGAAAGAAAAGAACGCTATTATTCAGCAAAAAGAGTTTCTCGCTAACGAGGCACTTCGTGTGGCTAACGAGGCAATTGGTTTACTTCAAGACCAAATGTCTGAGTGCTCAACACGGGACCTGGTTCAAATTTTTACGGCTTCTGTGAAGGCTCACCGAGAAATCACTGAAGACATCGTCCTCCTCACCAAACCTGAACCTGCGTCTGAGCAGCAGCTAGCTAAAGAGTATGACGGAAAAGTGGAAGAGCTTCTGAAGCGTATCTCTAACTTCTGATATGCGCCCTATACTCACTAAAGCCAGCTTGTTGGACGAGCACAGCAGCTGGCGAAAATACATTCGTGGTATCCAAGAGCTTATTGTGATGGAGGCGCCTGCCTCCGTGGTTGAAGAGTATAAATATCGGGCCGCCCAGGATTGCTTCCTGGCGTTTGCGGACATCATGAAGAAAGGCGACCTTAAAGTGGTCGCGTTCCATGAGATTATCGCAAGCGCTTTTGAGGACTTAGCCAATCGGCGCTATCGTCGTCTCATTGTCTCGTGCCCACCTCGCTCAGGCAAGTCAATGCTTGCGTCGATGTTTGTGGCGTGGTTGCTTGGGCGTGATCAAATGACCCAACACATCATCGCATCTTACGGACAACAACTTTCAAATAAATTCTTCCGTGATGCCATCGCAATGATGAAAGCACCGGAGTTTCGCAAAATTTTTCCAGAGTGGAAGGGATTTGCTCCCGACTCCAAGTATGATATGTTGGGTGGGGGATACATTTTGCCTACATCAGTGGGTGGCGTGCTTACTGGATTCACAGCAGGTACCACTAACATCACAAGTCCTGGCGTTGGCGCAATGATTGTGGATGACCCTTTGAAGGATTCCACCTCTAAGGCTGCCCTTGACGAACTTGAGTCCTGGTGGGGTGAGCAAGCTTCCACACGACGTACAAACAATTGGTGTCAGCTGGTTATTGCTACCCGATTCCACGAGCGAGATTTGCATGGCGTCCTTATCGAGAATGATGGACTATACGATGAAGAAGAAAATCTCAATGGTTGGCGCTGGGTGAATATTGCAGGTTTGATTGAAACCCCTGAGCAAGCAGATGAGGACCCCCTAGAAAGGGAAATTGGAGAGTCCCACTGGCCCAGCAATACTGCTTTCACGGTGGATATGCTCATGGCGCAGAAGAAAACGATGGGTTCGTTTGCTTTTTCAGCGCTATATCAGGGACATCCCGTTGCTGCGGAAGGGCAAATTATCAAAGATAGTTGGATTTCTTGCCTTGAGGCCGATAAGTGCCCAGGGTTTGACCTAACTTGGCTCGCAGTTGACTGTGCGTTTTCCGAAAAAGAAATGGCGGATGAGACTGCCATCTGTGTTGCATCAATATCCCATAGGTTCCCTGGGCAGGTATACATTCGGGAAATTATTACGGGAAGATTGGGATTTCCGGATTTGATTGCCAAAGTTAAGCATTTATACTCATACTATGACGCTCGCATCCTGTGCATTGAAAAGGCGGCATCGGGACAATCCCTAATTCAGATGCTCAAGAAAGAAGCAAAAATTCCCATTGAGGAAATGAAACCCCTCAAATCCAAAACCACCCGTTTGCAGGCGGTTGCTCCGTTGCTTGAGTTTAACCGTGTAAAGTTTATTGAGGGAGAGTGGATAGATCCGTTTGTAAAAGAGTTGACAGCATTCCCCTATGTGAAGCATGACGATAGGACTGACGCCTTTACATGGGCGCTTACATATTATTCTATGAAGTTAGACACGGTTGACAGAGGGTTGCAAGATGCTATTATACAAAATAAGAGATTTTATGGGGAGTTGACCCGTTCCGGATTTGGAAACAAAACCGTGTTTGAAAACCTGTCCAGGGGGCGTTTGAGGATGTTTCCATCGGACCACGCCTTCAATGATCCGGACTATGATGCGATTAGCGGAGAAGCAGATAACCGCTCTCATTTTCTGAGGGGAATTCGTGGAGGGTCCCGAAACATTGGATGGGATACTGAGTTGTAAGTGGTGATTGGTAACCACCACGGTATAAAATAAAAGTTGCTGTTGTTTACAACAGATTACCATGGCAAAATCTCCTGTTGATCGTAACGCATCGCTGATGCAAGAGACTACTGGTGCAAGAGTCCTGATTACAGACCTTGCCGCAGACCGCTACCTTGAGCAGTCCGCTAAGCACGGTACCGAACGTTACTCTGTTTGGTGTGGGGGACGTTCGGGTTGGGACGATTACTGCGAGCGTATGCACTGATTACATCGCTTGGATAAACGAAAAAGATGCCTGGTGGACACTGTGAGTTCACCGGGTAAAAATAAACAGTCCCTGAGGCAGTCCTCCAATGTCACAGGATATTTCTCAAGGGGGTGAGATAGGACATGAGTTGATCCTTCTAAGCAGCAAAGAGTTTTCATTACCCACCGACTGCCATCTCACTCAAATGTTAAATTCTAAGGAAAAGCGCAAATCCCGCCGTGCTGAAAATGCCCAGATGCTAGAGCAAGCATACCACAAGGGCATGGATGTTCAACCTCCTAAGTTTCTTACGTGGAGACAAGAGGAACTGTGGAACTGCTTCAAACGAAATACCGTCACCCTTGCACACGGTTGTGCCGGAACCGGTAAAACACTCATCGCACTCCATTACGGATTGTTTGGTATTGCCGAAGGGCAGTTTGACAAAGTTTACTACGTCCGTAGTGATGTCGGTGTAGAGTTTCAACGTGGACGAGGCGCTTTACCTGGCGATCTTTCTGAGAAGATCGCTCCGTTGATTGCTCCAGTTTTAGACAATCTGCCTTGCATTATGCGCTCTCAAGGCGCTGCAGAATACCTTCTGAATAAGAAAATCATCGAACCCGTCCTCCTTGAGGACATCCGAGGGAGGTCTTTGAACAATGCGTTCATCATCGTAGATGAGTCGCAGAACTTCCTCCCCTCGCATATCAAAACTTGTCTTTCCCGCGTTTCCAAGGATTCCAAAATCTGTCTGATTGGCGACACTAAACAAACCGATTTGGAAGTTTTTCGTAGGGATAACGGGTTGTTAGATGCAATTCACCGACTAAAAAATCTTTCAGATGTAGGTATCGTTGAGTTTCAGAAAGAAGACATTGTGCGCAACCCTGTAATCGCACACATTTTAGACCGCTACAACGACTAACGCAAACATGGGACAGCACATTCCGCAAAAAGTTTCAAACATTTCTCTCGCATCTGATGCTGTCCCTTTTCTAAATTTTGATCAGGGGTACGACGGTTTAATCACTGAGGGGGAAAAGTCCGCTGCCGAGCGTGGCGCTGCATCCCGTGGGACATACGGAGCGAAACGGGATAGATGTAAAAAAGGGAAGTCCTGCGGTGCCGCCTGCATTTTCTACCGCAAAGACTGTGTTTTAGAGTTGCCAGTAAATGTCCAAAAATCCGTTCGCGCAACTCGTGATTTCCTGGTGCGTGAGATGAAAGCGGGCAGGATATCTGAACGAGACGCTCACCGTGCATTTCTCCAGACAACGGGACTTGGAAATGTTAAAAATGCTAAAGGGAAACTTTCCCGTGAGGATGTTGGAAAACCCGCCAAGGATGTAGTTTGGAAAAGTACAGGGCGAGCGAAAGGAGCGGAGCAGGGAAAAGCCGCCCCCGCCCATGGGCGCATGGTGGAAGCAGTCAAAAAAGCAAAACTTTCCCAACGCCACGAAGAGATTAAAAAAGAGATAGAAAATGTAATGCGAGAAGCTCCTTCCGCTAAAGAGGGGCGACAGAGGGTGAAAGAAGCCGTCTCTTTAGGTTTGATGCAAGCCCAAGGCAAGAGACAAGGATCAGTAGAATCCATTACTCCGGAGCAACAAGCGGGACTGAAAGCTCCTCAGCAGCAGGCTCTTTTTCGCCGGGGGCAAGACGTATTTACAAAAACTCAAAACGGAGAGTATAAAACAGCACAGGAATTTAATGAGGCAACCAAAGCGGCTCTGGCTGGGGTGCACGGTAGTAGAGATCCCTCGGCTGCCGAGACAAGGCTTCTTATTGCGACAATGCACCCGGACACGCAGAAAGCACTTCTAACAAAAGGGGACATTGAGAAGGGTATCGGTATTAACGGGAAAGAGTTACCTCACTGGGGGCATGCGGAGCCCACAAGAAACTCGCCGATGATACCCAAGCCTGCTAACATGACACCGGAGCAAGAAGCAGAAGTCAGACGAATGGCTCTTGAGGGTAACCGCTTCCAGATAGCACACACATTTCTTGCTACCAAGGGCATCGACCCGTACACGGGACTACCTTTGCAAATACATAACGCAGACCTGGAGCACTTTGTTCCAGAAAATGTTTCTAAAGGTTGGTCAAATAGTGGTGGCAACCGTATTCTTACCGCATCGGTTATCAATCAAAACAAAGCAAACCTATCTTTTGAGCAAAGTTTGTATGCGGACTCTGGCAACCGCATGTACGGTCAAACCGGGTCCAGTCCCAAACGACAACTTCTAAAAGACCTTGAAACAGGAAATATCAATGCAGCAAGAGCATTAGCTACCGCAGGCGCACTTCCGGCGGGAGCGATGGATGCCAAAGCATGGCGAGAGTTTAATTCTGCCATTACCCTTCAGTTAACTAAAAGCGTACACGGCACAGGAGTTGTCCAAGCGGTCTCCGTAGGAATGACTGGAGGAGGAAAAAATAATAATCAAGGGTGGTACCTATTTGGCGGTAAAGAAGGATCCGGATGGGACCCGAAAGCTTCCGCAGCATTGGGATCCCGCATTGCCTCCACTCTAGCTAAGTGGGAAGGTGAGGGACGTGAAGGAACCATGAAAATTAACAACCTCACTCGTGTTTTGATGCAAGTCCAAAGTCAGGTAAGAGACATTAACAAACAGGACTGGCAAGGTACCCCCATCAGTAAGGTTGGATTCAAGCAAGACCCGTCTGCTAAGAGATACGTGGAAAGTCAAATTAAGTCCATAATGGAACAAAACATGTCCTCTATTGAAGGAGCTTTGGCCCAATGAGAAAAGACACCCGCTTTCGCCGCCCAGACCGCTCTGAAATTGAATCCCGCCTTCCTGGTGGCGTCTTGAAAGACCCTCAAGCTTTGGGCGTCTGGAATATGATGCTCCAAAATGACGATCCGTCGGATGTTGCTCATACCTACCGGTCCTTTCGTGACAGCACTCACTGCACAGTCCCCCGTGAGCATCTTCGTGCTATGCGAGACACAATGATCACAGCGATGCGTGAAGCAAATAAACAGGACCCTAAACCCCGCCTGGAAAAGAAAAAGGGTAAGCATTACCATCAGTATCCAGATGGATGGATGCCTGCGAGGACCGGAGCATGAAACCGAAAAAAGAGATTGAGCGCCACAGACTTCCGTGTGGTCCGATGTCCGTTTCCATAGATGGTGTGTGCCGCCGGCGCTTGCGTGACAGCATGGATGCGCTCCTGGACCGTCTAACCCAAGAAACTCATCCCGAGGGCGTAGATACCGAAATCCTGGAAATGGAGGAAGAAGTGGAAATGCCCGAAGAGAAAGAACCGGAAGAGACAGACAAAGAGAAAAGAGAGCGTCTTATCCGGGAAGGAAAACTGAAAGCAGATGTGAAAAAGGAGGTGCAGAAATACGCTGACAAGATAATGCCCAAACCCAAAGCAAAAACCTCCGATCACTCTGAGGCGGAAGAGGAAGAGCATGCGGAAGACAAGTTGCAAGGCAACAGTCGCCTCTTGCAAAGAATAGACGGAAAACTAGAGAAACGCTGAGGCAAACCATGAAGAGACTGCTCTCCACAGAAGACCTGGACACACTAATTTCTTTAGTGGGTGAGCACATGCCGGACTCTGAAATATTAAAATATCTTGAGCATTCTCGCCACAACAAGTGGGGCGACGGTGCTCTCTACGCCCTCAACCTAAGGGGAGCGCAGTGCCTTCAACTCCATCTCTCCGAGTTTTAATTCGCACCAAGCGGGTAAAAGTTTTAAAACCTTTTCTACCATGAGCAAACAAACCGGACCCGTCGGACGAGTTGGCGGTGACTTCAATCACGATGCTATTGAGGCATTCCGAGCAGCCTATGCCCAGCAACTTGCATCCCCCAATGAGGATAGCATTGCCAATAACTCGGGACTACCCACCAACACTATCGCAAACACCTCACCTTGGTTTGAGCATGTTGGCATTTGGAAATACCCCAGCGGTAAAGGTCCGGAAGAAGACCTAAAAGCACCTTTCAACCCCAATGACTACCTTTCCGGGGAAGTAATGGACGGAGACGGTGAGATCGAGGAAATGAGCGACGAAGAAGTTGAGCATTTGGTAAATGAAATAACAGGTGGTGCAGAAGATGATGATGATGAAGAATAGGGTAAAACCCAAAATATAAGCCCCGTATAACCATGGCCGTTTCTCGCTCTGCTGAAGATCAGAGAAAAGAGTTTGATATTCAGGCAGCACAGACCATCCGTATCAACCAGCGACTCAACGAAGCTCTAGATACAGGAGACTTGAAATACAAAGAGCGCCTTGAAGATCTGGCCGTATTTGCAAATACTCTCCGTAAAGTGGCACCCGAGGGCACAAGCGTGGTGCTCTGGCCTCGCCCGGAAATTCAGTTTCACGCAGAAGGTGAAGACTTCAGCGCAACTTTCTTCATCACGGGGAATAACTGGCGTTATAAAGTGAATGGCACCACCGAAGCCACCTCCATTGATGCTGCCCGTGCCTATAAACCCGGTCGGCAACTCTTGCGTATGTGGGAAGTTGTTGTGCCCAACTTGCCAGAAAACTTTATCATTCGCTCACTCAGAGGAACGGATGGGTCGGACGAAGTCAAAGAAGCACGGGATCACATCTGTGCATACCTCGGCCTCTCTGTTGACCCCGTAACCCGTCACGTTCTTGGCATCGTCAGAAACGGAAAGGTAGAGCCCCTCCTGTACGATGAGTTTCGCTCTTTGACCCAAACCACTCCTGACTACCTAGATCAGCGACTTAACACTCGCAAAATCATTTGGCCCGGTGCTTGACGATGTTTGGTTCTTCTTTTGACTTTAGCGGCGTTACTCTTCCCGGAGTCGGAGGAGGGATCAACGCCAGTAACGCCATTAGTGGCGAGCAACTCAAGAAAATGAATGACTCCGGTAAAAAATGGCGCCCAGGAGCTGACGGTATGATGAGCAATCACAACGAAAACATTCTCAAGATGAATGCGGAGCATCGCGAAAAGCGGGCCGGTCTTGTGAATCGTGACTACAACGAGAATGCCGACAGCAAAGATGCGATGAAAGAAATTTTTGATCGTAAGAAAGCTCGTGGTGCCTCTTTCAAAGAGATGAAGAGAGACGAGTACGGTTTTGCTGAAGGTGACTCTCAAGACTCCGAGTTGCTAAGCATGCCCCTACCTTCCTTCAAAGACCACTCCTGCAAAGGGGCTGGTTGCCCCATTTGTGCCAATGCCAAGCAAAAAGACGCTGAGTATCGCGAGTGGAGCACTGAAAAGCGCAAGGCGCTCAAGGAAGGGAAAATCAAAGGGACTTTCGCCGGTCCCGACATGAGCTTCCCCATCGCTGGTCCTGTGGATGTAGCTGCTGCATGGGCATCGGTGGGTCGTGCTGCTAATCCTCGTGCCATCATGCGTCGCATTATCTCGATCGCCAAAGAGCACGGTTGGGAGTCCGGTTTGCCTGAGTCCGTAAAGAAACGCCTCGCCGCTGGTGAGTCTGGCCTCCCCCACGGTGACGAGAAATGACTCCTGAAGACTACGATTGGGATCGCCTTGAGGGTTTGGGGTTTGCTGAGGAAGCTCGGGAAGAGCTCAAGAAAGCGTGCTGGAAAGGATACGAAGCCATCGGAGTCAAAAAGAAAGGTGGCAAAACCGTCCCCAACTGCGTGAAAGTAAAGCCCGATAGCGATCACGGCGAAGGTTTCAACATCAATGAGAAGCAGCCCATGGATGCTATGGCGATGGGCAATGCGCTGCCTAAAGAGCCCGGAACCGGTCCTGCCAAGAATCCTCAAATGAAAGAGGCCGGCATTCGTATGCCACGCATGGAGGAAATTGTCAAATCTTCCAATCGCAATGGGCACCTGGCAATGGCTGCCGCTCCTAACTATTCAGAAACCGAGGATTTTTCCGACAGGTTTTATTCGGACGAACCCAACGGAAATATGCTTATCACACAGTTGCGGGTAGCAAGAGAAAAGATTGACATTATGTTGGGCATGTTATACCCTGACTACAATCTTGAGCCTTGGGCTGCCACCAAAATTGCCAATGCTGGCGTTGCCCTTGCAAGCGTCGCTGACTACCTACGTTTCGGAGGAGAAACATGAATCCACAGCTACACCACAAATGGAATGCCGAGCGCACCCCCGACAGGGGAGCTAGCAAAGAAGGTGCGCAAATCTTAGAGGAAACCACCAAGGTCAATAAAGTCACTCTAAAACAAGACAAACCGAGGTAG
>Ga0075471_10002257_pt1 | contig 12680 bp, 19 predicted proteins | sample DEB19_08_DNA_2_FD_74787 | JGI IMG/M metagenome (GOLD analysis project Ga0075471, IMG submission 74787) | Aqueous microbial communities from the Delaware River and Bay under freshwater to marine salinity gradient to study organic matter... | ecosystem: Environmental > Aquatic > Marine > Coastal ... | reverse complement strand
GGGCGGGGCGACCGTGACCAGGGCGGGGCGACCGTGACCAGGGCGGGGCGACCGTGACCAGGGCGGGGCGACCGTGACCAGGGCGGGGCGACCGTGACCAGGGCGGGGCGACGTGGCACAATTGTCGGCACAATCCACGCCACGCCACAGCGTAACATATTGTAAATCCTAGGCTTGCGATAGCGTTAATCATTGCTCGCATGGCTATGATGGGCCGATGCCGGCCAGCACCAACTTTTTTCGTTCTAGTTGAGACTGAGTCTCAATTGCAACGACACGTGCGAGACAACACGTAGCGCCGGTCTGGTTCTGGTCTGGGTCTGGTTCTGGGTCTGGGTCTGGTTCTGGTCTGGTCTGGTCTGGTCTGGTCTGGTCTGGTCTGGTGCTGGTCTGGTCTGGTGCTGGTCTGGTCTGGTGCTGGTCTGGTCTGGTTCTGGTCTGGTTCTGGTCTGGTTCTGGTCTGGTTCTGGTTCTGGTCTGGTTCTGGTTCTGGTCTGGTCTGGGTCTGGTCTGGGTCTGGTCTGGGTCTGGTGCTGGTTCTGGTTCTGGTCTGGTCTAGGGTGGGCTCATCAACAGAGCGCGTAATGCTGGTGGGTATAAATACCCATATAAAATATCGATGCTGGGCCTTGTGATATCCGATGTGGTTGATACATTAGTGTCAATGCCGGCTCGCGTTGGGCCGGTACAACCCTTGGAGATTGAATAATGGCTACACTTTCCCTTCCACAAGTCTCTCGCAGCGTTAACGGGTTTATTCTCTATGATGGACCTAGCCAACTAGGCGCAGGGCGCATTCTTGCAATTGCGACGGGTTTTGCTCGCAAGTCGAGTAATGAGAAAACCGGCGATATGATCCAAGTCTGGATTATCCCCGCCGATGCCAAGGCGCACCAAGCCTACACTGCCGGCCTAGATGTCGCAGTTTGTGGAGACTGCAAACATCGATCCCGCGCTAGTGGCGGTGCGGGTACTTGTTACGTCAATGTTGCGCAGGGCCCATCGGCAGTTTGGCAAGCTTGGCGAAACGGCGCTTACTTGCCGATTAACGATTACAGGATTTTCGCAGATCGCGCGGTGCGGTTCGGCGCTTATGGAGATCCGTGCGCCGTTCCGATCAATGTTTGGGTGAGCATTCTCATCAATACTGATCAATGGACATCATACACGCATCAATGGCGCGATTCGCGGTTTGAACAATATCGTGAATTCTGCATGGCATCAGTAGACAATCGCGCGGAATTCTATGAGGCGCGATCGCAGGGTTGGCGAACGTTCCGCGTTCGCACAGCCAGCGAACAGGTTGAGCCCAGAGAATTTATCTGCCCAGCATCAGAGGAAGGCGGATATCGTAAGTCATGCATCGATTGCCAGGCCTGCAACGGCGCTGGCAACAATCCATCGCGCGGATCCGTCACTATCGTGGTTCACGGCGCTAAAGGGAAGATAGCGTCATTCAATCGCAACACGCAAGCGTAACGCCTGGACAATCGGGAAAGCGTAAAAGGCCTAGGCTAACGATCTAGGCCTTTTACAATTGTGCCCTGCCCGGTGCCGAGCTCGCCTGCCCGGCGCCGGCCTGCCCGGCGCCGAGCTCGCCTGCCCGGTGCCGAGCTCGCCTGCCCGGTGCCGGCCTGCCCGGCGCCGGCCTGCCCGGTGCCGAGCTCGCCTGCCCGGCGCCGAGCTCGCCTGCCCGGTGCCGAGCTCGCCTGCCCGGTGCCGAGCTCGCCTGCCCGGTGCCGGCCTGCCCGGTGCCGGCCTGCCCAGTGCCGGCCTGCCCAGTGCCGGCCTGCCCGGTGCCGGCCTGCCCGGTGCCGGCCTGCCCAGTGCCGGCCTGCCCGGTGCCGGCCTGCCCAGTGCCGGCCTGCCCGGTGCCGGCCTGCCCGGTGCCGGCCTGCCCAGTGCCGGCCTGCCCGGTGCCGAGCTCGCCTGCCCGGTGCCGGCCTGCCCGGTGCCGGCCTGCCCGGTGCCGGCCTGCCCGGTGCCGAGCTCGCCTGCCCGGCTAAAAGACAGCCGCCTGGGCATCATCCCATCAGGCCTAGGCTTTACGCATAAATACCCATGCAAAATGTAGACAATGCCCGTTGACGTTGCCGATACAGCCGCTATATTCGATGCATCGGTAGTGCGGCGCTGCCGAGCACAACAACACAGCCGCCAGGAGATTGAATCATGCCACGATTTGTCATCATCAATGATTCCCAGGTCCGCAGGATGTCTGCGTCCGCTATCTCGCATCGGTTCAAGGCGGAGCTGGCCAAGCTTGATCGCGCCATGCGTTCGGGTGGCGGATGCCAGTATGGTTGGGATATGACGACAGCTAATGTCTATTACCCCGAGGTCTGCGCCACGTTGCGCCGCCTTGCCTTCGCCTTCGATCTTTGCTCCCGCTAACCCTCCCCGCCGCAGGGCAACAAAGGCGGCATAGGAGATTCAACGATGGAACGCAACGCAAAAACCTACTGGTGGACCTACACGGGCATTAAGGGCGGACCTGTCACACTGCTCGGGCATGACGACCGCGATACAGCCGAGTATCACTACTCACTCGCGCACAATTTGGGCGGGGCATTCGATGCCCTTGGTCGCAGTTTGAAGCGCGTGACTGAGGCCGAGGCTCGCGCCGGCCTCGGCAATAAGTTTGCGACGATCAAGATCGACTACACCAACCAATCCCAAGGATCCCCCCAGTGAAACACCCCGACAATCCCAACCTGCTCGCACAGTGGGATGAGAGCCGCCGGCAGTATGTCGTCGAGACAGCCGAGTCGCACGACTGGACCGAGTGGTTCAGTTCGGACGGCGACACCTGGATGACCGAGGCAGGTCATCCCGTCGAGTCGGACGAGTTCATGAACGCCCAGATTCAACTCGTCGGTGGCCCACGCCACGGCGAAGTCGTCAGCTAACGCGGCACAGCCGCAGAGGAGATTTACCGTGAATGACTTCTTTTTCGGTCTCGGCAACGGATCTGTCAGTGCCCGCGAAGCCGCACGCATTCGCAAGGCGATCAAGTCTACGGGCGAATCGGCATCGTTCGTACAGTATTGCGAGCCAGGCTGCAGGTGCGGCTATGGATGCCGTGGTTCGTGCAAGGCGTGCCAGCGGTATTGGTTCGCAACAGGGAACTACGGCGAGCCGCACAACAGCCGCGTTGCCCGCGCTGTAATGGCGGCGGTGGGTGAAATCAAAACCAAGTAAGCGTAACAGCCTTTATCCGCCCTGCGGGGCGGTGTAAGGCGATTATGCCACAGGAGACTGATCGTGGAAAAGGCACACCTAAACTTGTGCGGGGACCGGCTGGAGGTCCACTGGGATGGAAACGTCTGGCGTGCCCCGTCGTGCGGCACGCAGTACGCTCGAGTCTTCGACGCGATGCGGGACGAGCTCGAGCTCTATCTGTCCGCGTCTGGCGAGAACGTGGACGAGATGGAGACGGAAATACGCGCCCTGCTCGACCGCATAACTTTTGAGGCGGAAGGCGGTGCGGCGTGAGGAACCGTATCTACACTCACGGACAGCCGGGTTCTCCAATACCAGGCTCCCGCCTGGTCCGCGATTACTGCGTCGAGTGTGGCGAACCCATGCGGGTGTCGCGCGACGACGTGGGGCGCGGTTTGGATTGTGACACCTGCGGACACACGCCGCCATCTCCGCACGCCGGCATGACGGATCGCCAGTGGCACAAACTCGGAAAAACATCATCCTGAAAGACATCATCCCATGAGCACCCGCCCAATATCCTGCGCGCACGAAACCCACGCCCTGCTGGTCAAGGTTTCAGCCGCGATCAACCGTGACCCGTCCCGCATCATCCCCGGCCACGTTGGGAAAGTCCCAATGTACCGGGTGCTGCATCACGCTTTGGAACTGCTTGCAAAGGAGATTGACCGTGCCGACCAGACTCAAAAGTAACGGCGCCTACTGGCTCGCCGTTTGGACCGACCCGCTCGGGCGCACCAAAGGCAAAAGCCTGGGGCCAAAGGCGAAGATGTCAAAGCGGGCCGCGCTCGCGGCCTGCCGCGACCTCGACGTGTCGCACGCGCTCAACCCCGGCATGATGACAGCCGGGGCGGTGCCCACGCTCGCCCAATGGATTGTCGCGTACACCGCCCAGCGGGGCGACCTCGACCCGAAAACGCGAGACTTGCACGAGCACACCGGGGACAAGCTCCGCGCCCACTTCGGACCGACCGTCAAGCTCGACGCCATCACGCGGGCCGGTGCAGCCGAGTGGCGGGCCGCGCTGGGCCGAACCGGCCTGGCCGAGGCATCGGTGTGCCTGCACGTCCGCAATGCCAAGGTGATGTTCCGCTACGCCTGCGACCAGGACATCATCCCGCTCAACCCCTTCGACCGGCTCAAAGGCACCCCGCCCGAGCCGGCGCACGATTGGGCAACGGTCACGACAGCCGACCTCGACCGCATCCTCGACCATTGCCCGTCGCCGGCGTGGCGGGCGATCTTCGCCCTGTGCCGGCTCGCCGGGCTGCGGCGGGGCGAGGCGCTGCGCCTGCGGGTGGGCGACATCGACCTCGCGCGGGGTCGGCTCGTGGTTCATCCCAAGAACGGCACAATCGGCACAAAGCAGCGCCGGCGTGTCGTGCCGATCGTGCCCCGGCTCGCCCAGGTGCTGCTCGATGCCATCGACGCGCTGCCCGAGGGCGGTGAGTGCCCGGCGCTGGTCAGCATCCGCAACATGACCCGCGACACGCGCAAGATCATCTCAGCCGCCGGGCTGAACCACTACGGCGAGCCGTTCCACGTCCTACGCAAGAACTGTGAGACGGATTGGGCGCAGCGCTACCCGCAATATGTCGTGTCGGCCTGGCTCGGCCACGACATCAGCGTGTCGGCCCGGCACTACCTGCAAGTCCCGGTCGAGTTGTACGATCAGGTGGCTGGCGTTACAGTGCCATCCACATCCGCGTCCGAGACGGCACAAAACACGGCACAAGAGGCCGTCGAACACGCGGAAAATGCTTGATTCGCGGGCGTAATTCAGCGGTAGAATGCCAGCTTCCCAAGCCCACTCACCCCCGGCCAAAACCGGGGGTTTTTCATGCTTGTCGTGACAGCCGCGTCACTTAGCATTTGTACCCGTGGTACATGGGGTACAACGCATCGCCAATCCAGCCCGATCCGGCACAAAACTGGCACAAAACAGCCAGTGCGTGCGCACGCACCCCCAAACCACCGCTATTCCCCGCAGGAAACGCGCGTGTCAGTGCGTGCGCACGCACCCCATCAAAACACCACATGGTATTTTGACCATCAAAAGACCAGTTGGTGTTTTGATCTCTCCCCTAATACAGTACTGGCGCTGTCCTGTACTGTTCCAGTTCTGTCCCGCGTGCCGGGACGGGAGCAGACCGGCCCCAGGGCTTGGGTGTCCAAACCTTGGGGCAGGTCCGAGACTCGCTTGTGCCGTAAACGGTGCGAGCCGGCTGGGCGATGGTTTTGATGTCGGTGTCTCGCCCATGAGCCAGGCACACCGCTCGACGGACAGATTCGTGCGTTTATCAAGGGCCGGCGGAGAACGCACACGTCGAGGCAGACAGGCACATCGTACCGCCTGGTGCAACGGTGTCAACACCATCCCGATTTATTTTTGCACCGACCGGGCGATCCGCCCCTCCCGCTCGATGGCGTCAGCAACCTTGCCGGCGGCGGTGTAGATGGCGAAGCAGATGCACGCCATGCCCACCACGAGCACGAGCAGGATGACGTGTTTGATTCGCAAGTCCCGTTCGGTTACTGTTCGGGGTTCCATGATAAGGAGCCTTTCCGTGGACAACAACATCTCCCGTCTCGATCGGTTCCAATCGCGTCAAGTCATCGAACTCGCCCGCCTCACGCAGGCTTGCGAACACCTGGACGCTGACCTGCTGGCAGCGATTCGGGCTTGGGTGGAATCGCGGCATCCAGCGCCGCCGCCACATTTACGCCTAGTTTCGCCGCCCGCTCCTGCTCCCGCATCCACGCCCCGTAGCGACGCATGATCTCGATGCGCTGGTGATCGGGCATCTCCATCAGCGTCCACGCGCCGGCCTCGAACACCATCTTCGGGTCGCGTGCCGTGTCATCGCAGAAGCGATCCACCCTCGCCCGGAGGTAGCGGTTGAACCGCCAGTTCGACTGCTTCGCCTGTCCATCGGGTTTCACGTCCATTGCCAATCTCCTTTATCCCGCGTCATGGCGGGCGTTTGTTGCATTCATTGTAGCCTAAAAACTTTTTCTAAGAAAATCTTTTTTCCCTATTGACACGACTGATTGAGTCGCTACATTGGTGTCGAAATCAACGGGATTGACTTGCTACAACCGATTGACTTGATAACGCCATGCGACTTTACAAGACCAACCGAACCGAACCCCGAGCCTACGTCACCACGACCGGCCCGGACCTGACCAGTGAGAGCTTCACGGTGTACGGCACGACCTCCGCCGGCCTGGCCGAGCACATCGGCAAGGCGATGGCGAAGGGGTTGCCGTGCTGCACCGTCCAGATCAAGGACGGCAAGCAGAGCAAGACCATGCGATTCGTCAACGTGGACCGCACCCGGCTCGTTGCCGCGATGCGGAAGCTCGTGGAACAGCAACACACCCGCATCAAGTGAGGAGGCACCATGCCGCAAAACATCGAGGACATTTCCGACCGCCCCATCCCGCAACGGCTGATCGACGACCTGCGCCAGCCGCCGCTCGTCAAGACCGGCCAGGGCGACAGCGGGCTTGAGTTCGACGGGGACGAGGGCAACGACAGTCACGTCATCAGCCTGCTGCTCGGCGGCACGGTCGGGTTCGTGGTGGGCATGGCCGTGTCCGCGTTCGTCCGCTGATACACGCACGGATGCAGGCGTGGGCACGGAGGCCCACCGGGATGGACTACTTCCAACACATCACCGCCGAGTTCGTTGTCGAGACGATCAGCAACCGCAAGCAATGGCGGTTGTATCAGCAGGTTCGGGTGGTTCACAACCCGCACATCCGCTCGCTCGACACACCGGCAATCAACCCAGGACCACAAGAGCGATGCCAACCAAGCGACAGCGAGATGGAACCTACATCCCCCGCTTCATCAAGTGTGCCGTGCAGCAATGCACGAAAGCGGCAACCGAAAACAAGTTGTGCGACGGCCACCGAGTCATGCACCAGTGCAGCAGGGTCAAAGACCCCGAACGCTGGGCCGCGATCTACAGCAAGCTGGCCGAGCTTCGCAACTACTTCAAAACGCACCCGCCAGTGACCCGCTGGGTTAACAACAAACGGAGACTCGAACGTGAATCAGACCGAACCCCTTGACGCCGACCTCGCCGAGATGCAGGTGCTGTACGACGAGTTAAACGAGGAAATCGCCGTCGCCGGCAAGTCGCCAGACCTGTTTGACGAGAACGCTGAAAAGCAAACCCTGCACACCTACGTCAAGTTGCGGAATCGGTACGAGCACGAACTTGAAACCTTGGAAAAGCAGTACGCCAAGATGCTCAAACACGCCAAGGCCAAGATCGACCGGCTCGACTTCCTGCAACGCAACGTTGCCGAAAGCATCGCCGCCAAGCTGCTCGCCAACGGCAAGAAGAAGTCGCTGACCACGCCGTTCGGCACCTGCGGTTTCCGCACCCAGCCCGCCGGCATCGACGTGTTCGACGAGCAGTACGTCCTGGGCCTGATCGACCAGGGCAAGCTCCCCGCCGACATCAAGCGGGTCAAGGTCGAGGTCAGCAAGTCGAAGTTGAATGAGTACGTCAAGTCCACCGGCGACCTGCCGGATGGCGTGATCGTCACGCCAGAGCGTCAAAAGTTCTACGTCAAGTGACGGCACGTTGCCGCCACACAAGTCCAGCCCAGCCAAGACCAGAAAGGACAAGTCATGGGCATCCGCGCACCGTTTGGATCGTTTCTGAAACAGGAAGATGTCGGCACCGGCGTCACCCTCACCATCGAGTCGGTAAGAATCGAGACGCTTCAAGGGAACAACGGCATGGAGAAGAAGGTCGTGGTTTCCTGGGCCAACCCCGACTGGAAGGATTGGGTCGTCAACAAAACCAATTGGGATGAGATGTGCAGTTTGTACAGTCCCGACACCGACCAGTGGCACGGTAAGCAAATTGAGTTGTACCGCAATGCGTCGGTTCAGTATGGGGGAAAAACAACTGGCGGCATCCGCTGCCGCAAGCCGAGCCATGCCGGGCCGCTGTCGGCCCCGCCGTCCGTCCCCACCGCCGCCGCGCACCTCGACACCGGCCTTCTCACGTTCCCGATGGCGGTCGAACTCGCCGCCAAGCAAGGCATGACCAAAGAGCAGGTGGTTGAACTCGCCAAGTCCAAGGGCAACAAGGGGTGGGACGCCGCCCGCGATACCGCGTGGTTCCGCGCCCACCTGCTCACCATCGGCCCCGCTGAGCCTGGCGCGGTCGAAGAGGAAGTCCCGTTCTGATTCGCGGCTCAATCTCCGCCCGCCGCTGGAGAAATCCATCGGCTGGGTTTTCACCAAGGGACGAACATGCTGATCGACCTCAACAAAATCAGGATTGACGGCGGCACGCAGCCGCGAGCCGCCATCGACGAGGAAGTGGTGAGCGAGTACATCGACCACCTTGGCGCGGGCGGCACGTTCCCGCCGGTGGTGGTGTTCGACGACAGCAAGCAGTACTGGCTCGCGGACGGGTTCCACCGTTACCACGCCCACAAGCGGGCACAGGCAAGCGGCCTGCCCGTCACCGCCATACAGGCCAGCGTCCGCCAGGGCACGCAACGCGACGCCATCCTCTACAGTGTCGGGGCCAACGCCGTCCACGGCCTGCGCCGCACCAACGCCGACAAGCGACGGGCGGTGCAGTGCCTGCTCGATGATCCCGAGTGGAGATTGTGGAGCGACCGCCAGATCGGGGAAAAGTGCGCGGTGAGCCACGAGTTGGTGCGCCAGATGCGTCCCTCACTGTCAACGGTTGACAGTGAGAAACCCGAGCCGCGCCAGTACACCACCAAGCACGGCGCGACGGCCACGATGAACACCGCCAGGATCGGTAAGGGGCGGGGCGAGGACGTAACGGTGGAAGGGGAAGAGTCGTTCGACGACCCGATACCGCAGGCTCCGCTGACGGTGCTGCAACGGGCCAAGGCGCAGGAGTCCGAGTTCAAGGAACTCATGGGCCGCATTCAGTCGCTGCGGCAGGCAGTGGCACAGTTCAGCAAAAAGCCCGTCGCCGCCTACCTGTCGGCGCAGGACATCGACATCCACCTCAAGAACGCGTGGGCGTCCATGAAGTTCGCCCTGCCGGCGGAGACATGCCCTTACTGCGGAGGGGATCGCTGCAACGCCTGCCGCGATACGGGCTGGATGCCGCGTGAAGTGTACGACCGCGCTCCCAAGGAGTTGAAGAAGTGAAGTTGCGGGACTACCAGCAAAACGCGCTCGACGCCATCGCTCGGGAGTTTGAGGACAAGTCCTCGACCCTGGCGGTGCTTCCGACCGGCACGGGCAAGACTGTGCTGTTCGCCCACGTCGCTCAATCGGCGTCGTCGGGGCGTGTCATGGTGCTGGCACACCGCGAGGAACTCATCACACAGGCGGCGGACAAGATCCACCGGGTCATGGGCCAGCGCCCGGACATCGAAATGGCGGGCCGGTGGGCGAACGATTCGATGTTCGGGCGGTCGCGCGTGGTCGTGTCGAGCATCCAGACGCAGATTGCCGGGGCCAACGGCGGGCGGATGCGTCGGTTCAAGCCCGACGACTTCGGCCTGGTCATCATCGACGAGGCACACCACACCCCGGCTCGGTCGTACCGCAAGGTCATCGAGCACTACCGCCAAAACCCGGCGTGCAAGGTGCTCGGCGTCACGGCCACGCCAGATAGGGCGGACGAGGAAGCGCTGGGTCAGGTGTTCGAGTCGGTCGCGTTCGTGTACGAGGTGGTGGACGCGATCCGCGATGGGTACTTGGTCCCGATCAGCCAACGCTCGGTCATGGTCGAGGGGCTGGACTTCTCCGATATTCGCACCACGGCGGGCGACCTCAACGGGGCCGATCTTGAAGCGGTGATGACCGCCGAGAAGATGCTGCACCAGATTGCCTCGCCGACCATTGAACTGTCGGGCGACCGCAAGACCCTGTTGTTCTGCACCAGCGTCAAGCACGCCGAGGCGATGTCGGAAATCCTCAACCGCCACCGCGCCGAGTGCGCCCGGTGGGTGTGCGGCGAGACGCCCGGCGACGAGCGCCGGCAGACGCTTGCCGACTACGCTGCGGGACGGTTCCAGTATCTCTGCAACGTCGGCGTGCTCACCGAGGGGTTCGATGATCCGGGCATCCAGGTCGTCGCCATCGCCCGCCCCACCAAGTCGCGGGCGCTCTATGCCCAAATGGTCGGGCGTGGCACCCGCCCGCTGCCGGGCCTCATCGACGGGGTGGAGCAGGCCGAGGACCGCCGCCGGGCGATCCTGCTGAGTGGTAAGACCGAGGTGGAGGTGCTCGACTTTGTTGGAAACTCGGGCCGGCACAAGCTGGTGTGCGCCGCCGACATCCTTGGCGGCAAGTACAGCGACGAGGCGGTGGAACTCGCCACGAAGATGCTGCACGAGGACGGGCAAGGCAACGTCATCGACGCCTTGGAGAAAGCACAGGAAGAACTCGACCGCAAGGCACGCGAAGCCGAGGAAGCCAAGCAACGCGAGATCGCCAACCGCGCGAAGGTGGTCGGCAAGGCCCGGTTCCAGACCCGCTCGGTCAACCCGTTCGACATCCTCTCCATCGAGCCGGTGCGTGAGCACCTGTGGGACGCGGGCAAGACGCTGACAGATAAGCAGGTCGCCATGCTGCAACGGGCGGGCATCCCCACCGAGCACCTTAGCGTGGCCGAGGCGCGGCGGTTGTGTCAGGAGATCGTGTCGCGGTGGAAGTCGGGCAAATGCACGTTTAAGCAGGCGGCGATGTTGAAACGGTTCGGTTACTCGACCGACTGCTCGATGATGGAAGCGAGCCGGGTGATTGACGCGGTGAAGGCTGCGGGCTGGCGCGTGCCACACGGAGAGGAGGCGATGGTATGAGAAAGCTCCACGCATGGACGCCAGTATCAAAGAACGCCCACTGCCCTATCTGCAATAAGCCGGACTGGTGCCTGGTCGCGGACGACGGCGGCGCGGCGCTGTGCCAGAGGATCAAGTCGCCCAAACGCATCGGTGAGGCGGGGTGGCTGCACAAGCTCAATGACGCCCCGATCCAGCCGTGGCACACCAAGCGACCAAGCCCGCCGGTCAAGCCCGTCGCCGACTTTGACGCTAAGGGCGTGGCGACGTGGTGCTGGGAGAAGATCACGCCGCAGAAGGCTGACGAGTTGGCGCAGCAACTTGGGCTTAGCTCTTACGAGTTGTGGCGGTTGCTGATGGGGTGGAGCGAGCAACATCAGGCGTGGACGTTTCCGATGCGCGACGCGGAACGCAACATCATCGGCATCCGCCTGCGTGGGATGGACGGACGCAAGTGGTGCGTCACCGGGAGCCGCAACGGGCTGTTCATTCCGATGGGCGACGTGCTACCCGCCCCGCTCGTGGTGTGTGAGGGGCCGACCGATGCGGCGGCGCTGGGGATGCTCGGGTTCCGCTGCGTGGGCAGGCCGAGCAACAACGGCGGGGCCGACCTGGTGGTGCAGTTCGTCGAGCGAAACGGCGACCGCGACGTGGTGATCGTTCACGACCGCGACGAGCCGGGCACCGCCGCCGACAAGAACACCCGCGAGGGTGCGCTAAGCCTGGGCGTGCGACTCGCCGCCGCCGGCAGGATCGTGCGGATGCTCGCCCCGCCCCAGCACAAGGATGTGCGGGATTGGGTGCGGGCCGGGGCGACGCCGGAAGTCGTGAAAGCCGTGATCCAGCAAGCGAAACAGGTGAGCAAGGATGCCAAACCATCTAGTCGTAACGCTGCCGTGGCCCCCATCGGTCAACCATTATTGGGTCAGGACACGCAAGGGCATGTTCATCAGCAGGGACGGGCAGAACTTCCGGTTGGAAGTACTGAGGAGAGTTTCGACTAAGGCGTGGGGTTGCATGGCTGGCGGTGTCGAGTTGTTTATCGACGCCTACCCGCCCGACAAGAGGCGACGGGATATCGACAACATCTTGAAGGCGCTGCTCGACGCGATGCAACACGCGGGCGTTTACAAGGACGACAACCAGATATGCAGGATTGATATTCAGCGGTGCGAGGTGGCGTCGCCTGGCAAGGTGGTGGTGGAGGTCGGCGAGTTCAGCGAGAAGCAAGCCCATGCAAAGTAAATATCGAGAGTGGTACGGAGATGGGGTGTTTGCCACGGAATGCGACCCGCTGCCGGGCCAGACATCACGCGGAGTTGTCATCGTGGATCAGCGTATTGAGCAAATGCGAATCAGCGACGGCAAGGCCATGCACTATTTCTTTTTCCCGGTCAATTGGGGAACGAAAGACACTATTGACTGGTTCGCGCTGTTGAAGCTGCTCGGCATCAAGATGCAAGAATCTGACCCGGAAACATACGAGTTGATGGACCTGGAGGACGCAGACAACTGCGGTGGATGAATAGTAACCCCGGCGCGTCGCCGGATAACCCAGCCCGATCAGGGCAGAAAGTGAGTTTGTTTTATGTCCATGCGTGATATCGTCAACATCCAGATCGCCAACATCGAAGGTTACAACGTCGAGCAGT
>Ga0075471_10002256_pt1 | contig 12681 bp, 6 predicted proteins | sample DEB19_08_DNA_2_FD_74787 | JGI IMG/M metagenome (GOLD analysis project Ga0075471, IMG submission 74787) | Aqueous microbial communities from the Delaware River and Bay under freshwater to marine salinity gradient to study organic matter... | ecosystem: Environmental > Aquatic > Marine > Coastal ... | reverse complement strand
AGGTCGAAGTCGGCGGCCTGCAGCAGCTTGAGCAGCAGGTTCTCCACGTCCTCGCCCACGTAGCCCGCCTCGGTGAGCGTGGTGGCGTCGCCGATGGCGAACGGCACGTTCAGGATGCGCGCCAGGGTCTTCGCCAGCAGCGTCTTGCCGGTGCCCGTCGAGCCGATCAGCAGCACGTTCGACTTGTCGAGCTCCACCGGCGCCTGCTCGTTGTCGAGCTGCGACAGCCGCTTGTAGTGGTTGTGCACCGCGACGGCGAGCGCGCGCTTGGCGGTCTCCTGCCCGATCACGTACTGGTCCAGGAACTCCTTCATCTGCCGCGGCGAGGGGATCTGCCCCAGCTGCGGCCGGCTGCCGCTGACGCGGCGGCGCTCCTGCTTGAAGATGTTCCCGCACAGGTCGGTGCAGTTGGTGCAGATGTAGACGTCGTTCGGGCCCTCGACCATGGGGCCGACCTCGCGGCTCGTCTTGCCGCAGAAGCTGCACGTGGTGACCTTCTTGCCGCGGAAGCCGCCGTCGCCGCCGGAGCCGCCGCCCGTGCCGCCGGGACCGCCGCCCGCGGGTCCGCCGCCGCCGGAGCCGCCGCCCTGGCCAAAGCCGTCTCCGAAGCCGTCGCGGCCGGTGCGCCGCGGCCCGCCGCTGGCTGCCGTCGGTTCGGGGCGGCGGGGAGGCATGCTTGGCTGCGGCTCTGTCACGAAAGTCTCCAGGTGGGTTCCGGGGGATCTGCCCCCGGCGATGGTCCCGAGTCTATCGACGCCATGGGGCGTCCTCTCCAGCAAGATGCCATTCCGGCGCGCCCGGGCCCGGTTCGCGCCCGTTCGACGGCGGCACAGGCCGAACCTCGGCCTTATCGGCTCGCGTTCCCGGAACCGCCCCAGTCGGTGCCGCCGCGGCGCTGCCGCTCGCGCTCGGCGAGCTGGCGCGTGCGCTGGATCATGGCATCGCGCGCGGTATCGAACTCGCGCTTGCTGATCTCGCCGCGGTCGAGCATGCGCCGCAGGTCCTCGAGCGTGAACGGCTGCTGCGGACCGGTGTCCGGCGCCTTCGCATTGCGGCGCGCCCACATGATGGCCACTCCGCCCCCGATCACGAGGACGAACAGCACGCCGATGCCGAACCAGAAGAGGAGGTCGGTCGCGCGCGCCGACATGGCCGGTCAGCTGGCGCGGCCCGCCGACTTGGCCGCCGCCTTCTGGCGCTCGGCCACGAGGGCGTTCCACTCCTCGGCCTTGATGTCTGAGACCTTCGCCTTGGCGAGCACGCGGTCGAGCACCTTGGCCTCGCGGATGGAGAGCGCGAGCTCGTTCAGGCGGCCCGACTGCTGCAGCTCGGCGCGCATCTGGTCCGGGCGCATGCCGCGCGATCGGGCCATCTGGGCGACCTGGCCGTTGACCTCGCCCTCGCCGACCTCGATGCCGAGGTCCTGCGCGAGCTTCGCCAGGATGAAGAACACCTTGAGGCGGCGGCGCGTGTCGGCCTCGCTGGCACCGCGGATCTCCGCGAGCCGGCGCTCGACCTGCTCGCTCTCGAGTCCCTGCGAGAGGAACTGCATGCGCGCCATCTCCAGGTTGCGCGCCACCTGCGCGCCGGACATCTTCTCGGGGAGCTCGAAGCTCACCTTGCCCTCGAGCCACTCGGCGGCCTGCTCGCGCATCGCGGAGCGCTGCTCCTGGTCGCGGCGGCTCTCGAGCGTCATGCGCACCTGCTGGCGCAGGTTCTCGATGCTGCCGAGGCCGAGCGTGGTGGCCACGGATTCCGGCGTCGACGGCTCGATGCGCTCCGCCTGCGAGGGCGTGAACTCGACCGTGATGTCGGCGTTGCGCAGCTCCTCGCGCTCGTGGGCGGCGGGGCCCTTCGTCGAGAGGACGATGGCGTCGCCCACCTTGCGGCCCTCGAGCTTCGGACCGAGGTCGTCGAACATGAGGCCGAGGACCTGGCCCTTGCCGGCGTCCTCGGTGTCGGGGACCACGACCATGGACTCGTCGGCCTCGAAGTACGGGTCCTTCGCCGCGCCCTTCACGCGCACGACGGCGCGGCCGACCATGCGGTCGAGGGGCTGGAAGGGGCCGTCGATGCGGCCCGGGGTGCCGAAGCGGAAGCCGAGCGCGCGCACCTCGGCGTCGACGAGCTTCTCGGGGATGTCGGTCACGGGGCGGCGCACCTCGACGTCCTCGAGGGCCGGCAGCGTGATGTCGGGCACGATCTCGACGTCGAGCGTGACGGCAAGCGGGGTGCCGCGCTTGACCTCGGGCTCGCCGGCCTTGTCGTCGACCTCCGGGTCGGAGATCGGCTGCAGCTTGTGGTCCTGGAGCGCCTTGCCGTACGCCTCCGACAGCAGCTTGCGCCGCAGGTCCTCGACGATGGCGGCGCCGAAGCGCTTCTCGATCAGCGCGATGGGCGCCGTGCCGCGGCGGAAGCCGGGCACCTGCGCCTCGGCGCGCGCCGAGGAGTAGGCATCCTTGAGGCCTGCGTCGACGACGCTGGCCGGGATGGTGATGCGGAGGCGCTTGCGGGCGGGCCCGACGTGCTCGACGACGACGGTGGTCTCGGTGGACATGGCGATGGCGTTCCTGCGGTCCCGAAGGGGGAAAGCGGCGCAGTATACGCCCCCCGCCGCGTCACTTCATGAGCAGCATCTCGGCGTACGTGGGCATGGGCCACAGGTCCGCCGGGGTGACCCGCTCGAGCGCGTCGCAGGCGGCGCGGACCCGGTCCATGGCCGGGACCACGTGGTCGCGCAGGAAGCGCATCTCGGCGACGTCGTCCTTGTGGTGCTTGGCGGCGAGCGTCTCCAGCTCGCGGACCGAGGCCCGCAGCTCGTCGACCATGGCCACGTAGGACTTGAGCTCGGCCTGCGTGTCGGCGCAGTCGACGTCCGCGGCGAGCGTGGTGCTCACGGCCGACGCCAGCTCCTCCTGGGCGCGCAGCGCCGCGGGGAGCACCTGCGTGCGCACGATCTGGACGAGCGTCCGGCCCTCGATGGCGAGCACCGTGTTGTAGTGCTCGACCAGGACGTCATGCCGGGCCTCGAGCTCGCGCGGGCTCAGGACGCCGTACTTCGAGAACAGGTCCTTCGCCGACTTCGAGGCGAAGACTCCCAGGCAGTCGGCGGTGCTCGGCAGGTTGGGCAGGCCGCGGCGGGCGGCCTCCTTGTGCCAGGCCTCGCTGTAGCCGTCCCCGTCGAAGCACACGCGGCGGTGCTTCTTCAGGATGTCCTTGAGGACCGCCTTCACGGCGGACTCGAGCTTCGCCTCGCTCGGGTTCTTGCCGGCCTTCCTCTCGAGCTCGCCGGCCACGAAGTCCAGGCTCTCGGCGACGATCGTGTTGAGGACCGTGTTCGGCCAGGCGACGCTCGCGGTCGATCCCACGGCACGGAACTCGAACTTGTTGCCGGTGAAGGCGAAGGGCGAGGTGCGGTTGCGGTCGCTCGCGTGGCGCGGGATCTGGGGCAGGGTGCTGGCGCCGAGGTCGAGGGCGCCGCCCGACTTGGTCTTCTTGGGCGAGCCGCTCTCGACCTGGTCGAGGATGTCGCTCAGCATGTCGCCGAGGAAGATGCTCATGATCGCCGGCGGTGCCTCGTTGGCGCCGAGGCGGTGGTCGTTTGCGGGGCTGGCGATCGAGGCACGCAGCAGGTCGGCGCGCATGTCCACGGCGCGGATCACCGCGGCCAGGAACACCAGGAACTGCATGTTGTTGTGGGTCTCGTCGCGCGGGTCGAGCAGGTTGACGCCGGTGTCGGTGGCCATCGACCAGTTGTTGTGCTTGCCGCTGCCGTTGATCCCGGCGAAGGGCTTCTCGTGGAGCAGGCACTCGAAGCCGTGCGAGCGGGCCACCGCGCGGAGCACCTGCATGGTGACCATCTGGTGGTCGACGGCGATGTTGGCGTTCTCGAAGGTGGGGGCGATCTCGTACTGGCTGGGGGCGACCTCGTTGTGCCGGGTCTTCACAGGGACCCCGAGCTCGAAGAGGCGCGCCTCGACCTCGGCCATGAAGGCCAGCACGCGGTCGGGCACCGTGCCGAAGTAGTGGTCGTCGAGCTGGTGGCCCTTCGGGGCGTTGGCGCCCACCATGGTTCGACCGGTGAGGGCGAGGTCCATGCGCTGCTCGTGCTGCTCGCGCTCGACCAGGAAGTACTCCTGCTCGCAGCCGAGGGTGGCATGCACCTGCTTGACGCCGGCGTCGCTGCCGAAGAGCTTCAGGATGCGCATCGCCTGCTTCGACATCGCCTGGATGGAGCGCAGGTGCGGGGTCTTCTTGTCGAGGGCCTCGCCGGTCCAGCTGACGAAGGCGGTGGGGATGCAGAGCGTCACGATCCCCGAGGCGCTCTTCATGAGGAACGCAGGGCTCGTGCAGTCCCAGGCGGTGTATCCGCGGGCCTCGTAGGTGTCGCGGATGCCGCCGGAGGGGAAGCTCGAGGCGTCGGGCTCGCCGACGATCAGCTGGTTGCCGGAGAACTTCTCGATGGCGCTGCCGTCGGCCATCGGGCTGAGGAACGCGTCGTGCTTCTCGGCGCTGATCCCGGTGAGCGGCTGGAACCAGTGGCAGTAGTGGGTGGCACCGTGCTCGATGGACCAGTCCTTCATGGCAACCGCCACGGTGTTGGCGATCGCCGGGTCGAGCGCGCTGCCCTCGGAGATCGTCTTCTGCAGCTTGGCGAACACGTCGCTCGGCAGGCGCTTCAGCATGGTGTCCCCGCTGAAGGTCATGCAGCCGAAGTAGTCGGATGCCCGGGTGGGGTTGTCGAAGGTCGAGGTGTTTCCGCTCATGGGGGTGCTGCGCGCGTGGGGGATCATGGTGGAGGGCCTCCTGCCCAAGCGGATAACGCTATGCGGACTCGGCGGTGCGTTCAAGGCCTGAAACGTGGACGAATCCGGCGGGATTGGCGCGCGGGGGCGCGGACCGTCACCCGAGGATCGACCGCCGGCGCTTCACGTAGTCCCACACGACGAAGCGGTCGAGGTCCCGGCCGGCGACGAAGAAGACGCGCCCGCCGGTCGACTCGGCCATGCGGTGCGCGAACTGCACGTCGTCCTCGGTCTGGCTCCACGACGGCAGCAGGAACACGTTGATCGTGATGCCCGCCTCCTTGCAGCGCATCGCCTCGCGCACGGTGGCGCGCTCGGTGCGCGGGTCCGGCGGGTAGAGCATGAAGAGGTCGCTGCCCTCGAAGTGCGCGGTCGGCAGGCCGTCGGTGATGAGCATCACCTGGCGGTTGGGCGTCGGCCGCCCGGTGAGCCACTGGCGCGAGAGCTGGAGCGCGCGCTGGATGTTCGTGAAGTGGAGGGGCAGGTCGAGCTCGCCGATCGCCGGGTCGGACATGTCCGCGCGCAGGCGCACCACGGGCTCGTGGATGGTGACGGGCTTCGGCATCACCGTCGCGAGCTCGCCGGAGGAGCGCAGCCGCGCCAGCGTGTACATCTCGACGAACTGCAGGAAGTCGCCCGGGTACTCCGAGCGGATGAGCCCGTCGAGCGCGAGCGCCATGCGCTTGGCCTGGACGTACTGGCCGCCGTGGCGCATGGAGCCGGACATGTCGATGACGACGGCGGTGGCGCACTTGGGCTGTTGGCGCGTGCGGTGCACCTCGATGTCCTGCGTGCGCAGGCGGATGGGGTCGCCGGGCGCGCGCGTGCCGCGCTGGGCCTCGCGCAGCATGGCGTTCACCAAGGTCTGCGGGATGTCCATGGCCGAGGGGCTGTCGCCGAACTCGAACGCGCGGGTCGACGGAAGCTCCACGGCCCCGTCCGGGCTCGAGACGCCCTCGTGGCGGCCGCTCCGCGCGGCCTGCAGGTCGCCGAAGATGGTGGCGAGCAGCCCGCGCTGGTAGAGCCGCATGGCCTTGGGGCTCACCTTCCACCCACCCTCGGGCGTGCGCGCGAGGCCCGCCTCCTCGGCGAGTCTCTCGAGCAGCTCGTTGACGCGCCGCTGCGCGTCGCGCAGCGAGTCGACCTGATCCTGCGGCGCGAAGCGCTCGAGCGCGTCCATGTCGATGATGGCCGGCTTCGCGTCCTTGAGCGCCTCGCGCAGCTGCTCGAGCAGGCGCTCGATCTCCTCGAGCTCGGCCTTCACTTCGAGCGCGCGCAGGACATCGAGCGCCTCGCGGCCGGTGAACGGCCAGCGCGACACCATGGCGTCGACCTCGAATCGCTCGCGCAGGCGCTCAAGCGCGTGCGTCAGGCGCACCTGCGCGCGCGACCCTTCCGGCAGCCGGTACCAGAGGCGCTCGAGGTCGCGCAGCTGTCCTTCCGCGACGGCGCGCGCAATGCGGTCGCGCACGGCGGGCGGCGTGGCGGGGTCGACCGCGCCCTCGGCGGCGCGTTCGAAGGCCTGCGCCGCCTCGCGCGCGGCCGGCGCCGGATCGAACGTCGCGAGGATCTTCCGGCGGCGCTCCTCGAGCAGCGCGATGAGCGCGTCGATGCTCGGGCCGAGGCCCTGGATCTGCGACGGATCGATGCGGATCGCGTCGGCAAGCTCCTCGTCGGTGAATCGCCGCATCGAGCCCATGGCCATCAGGTGCTCGAACGCGCCGCGTGCCGCGTCGCCCGCGGCCGACGGACGCGCGGAGCCGAAGCGCACCGGGTCGTAACCGAGGTACTCGTGGAGCGCGCCTCCGAGGGGCTGCGGCCGCGGGGGCAGGGCGGGGCGCTCGTCCTCGGGCGAGTCGGTCACGTCACTTCACTTCGTAGGCCGTGCGGCCGTGCTTGGAGGTGCGGCTCACGCGGTCGGTGGCCCAGAGCCCGGCAAGGACGAACTCAGCGCACGAGGCGCGCACGGCCTCGTCCTCGCTTGCGTTCACCTCGAAGGCCTTGTCCCACGCCTCGGGAACGCGCGAGAGCCGCGCGGCATACTCGCGGCTCGGCACCAGGTCGCCGACCTCGATGCGCACGCCCGTACGGAACGCGTCGGCGATCGCCTCGAGCCCGTGCTCGTCGACGTACTCCTTGAAGACGGCGGCCACCGCCTCGGCGACGATCGCGTCGACCACCTGGCGCTCGGACATCTGGTGGCTTCCCATCAGGTCGAGCTCGAGCTTGCCGACGGCCGAGGCGTGCAGGTGGGCGAGGTCGCTCATCCGGGGGCAGGCGGGCCGCTCCCCGAGCTGGATGCCGCGCCGGCGGGCGCTCGCCACCATCGTGCGCCAGTTGGCCACGCTGAATCGGGCGCTCACGCCCGAGGCCTGGTCGACGAACTGGCTGCGCCGCGCGGCGGCGGAGATTTCCTCCACCACGCGGTCCATGAAGGGCGGCACCACGACGGGGAAGGGCCCGCCGAGGTCCATGCCCGCCTCCTGCCGGGTGATGGCGATGCCGGCATCGCGGTCCCGCGGGTAGTGGGTGACGATGGTGCTGCCGATCCGGTCCTTCAGCTGCGGGATCACCTTGCCCGATCGGTTGTACGTGGACGGGTTGGCGCTGAATACGAGCATCACGTCGAGGTCGAAGCTCACCGGGTAGCCGCGGATCTGGACGTCGCGCTCCTCGAGCACGTTGAAGAGCCCGACCTGCACCAGCTCGTCGAGGTCGGGCAGCTCGTTCATCGCGAAGATGCCGCGGTGCATCCGCGGCACGAGGCCGAAGTGCAGCGCCTCCTCGGCGCCCATCGACGTGCCGGCGGCGAGGCGCGACGGGTCGATCTCGCCGATCAGGTCGGCGAACTTGGTGCCGGGGGCGAGCCGCTCGGCGTAGCGGTCGTCGCGGTGCCACCACGCGATGGGCACGCGCTCGGCGGGCGTCGACGCGACCAGCTCGCGACCGGCGCGCGTGATCGGCCGCTCGGGGTCCTCGTGGACCGGAGACCCGGGGATGTCGAGGTACGGGAGCCGCTCGTCGAGGAAGCGCGGCAGCATGCGCATGAGCCGGCTCTTGCCCTGGCCCTTCTCGCCGAGGAAGAGCAGGTCGTGCCCCGCGATGATCGCGGTGGCGAGTTCCGGCAGCACCGTGTCGTCGTAACCGACGATGCCGGGGAAGAGCGCGGCGGCGGTGCGCTCGCCGCGCGCGACGGCATCGGCAAGCGCCCGCTCGAAGTTCGCGCGCAGCTCCGCCTTGACGGTGCGCGAGCGCCATCCGGAGGCGCGAAGGGCGGCGAGCGTGGTGATCGGTGGCGCGTCGGGCATGCACGGCGGTTCGGTGCCGGCACGCGGGTGGATGCCGCGGAGGTCGACGGGTTTCCGGGCGCGATGGCCGAATCGCGATCGATTCGTCCGGGATTTCAGGCGCCCGACCCCGGGAGGTGCTCCTCTATAGTGGTGTGGTGGACACTCTTCCCCCAACTGGGTGATATCGGTCATACCGGATGCATCCCTTGAAGATTGTCCCCCTTGCGGTCGCCGTGGCTGCCTCGGCGCACGCGCAGACCCTGCCCCCCCAGGATGCCCGCATCGTCCCGGACGCCCGGCGTCCGAGCCGTGACCTCCAGCCCGCGCCGGTGCCGGTGAAGCCGGTGCCCCCGCCGCCCCCGGTGCCCGGGAAGGCCGAGGTGCTCGCGGGCGAGACCGCGTTCTCGCCGTCCACGAAGTTCGCCGTCGAGATCCAGCCGGCCAACCATCCGCGCCTGCCGTGCGAGGAGGACCTGCTCGACACGCCGGTGGCGCTCTACCACCACGGCAACACGTTCTCGGGGTCGCCGTCCTCGGGCGGCGTGGCGATCACGGTGACGCCCGCCGAGATGGCGGTCATCGGAGGCGAGCTGACAGACAGCGCGAGGGCGGCGATCCAGAACGCGATCGTCGCGCGCATCAACCGCGAGGGCGTCGGCGGCATCGCGTGCCTGATGGACGCGGCATCGTCGCCGGACGGCGCGAACGTCATCAAGGTGGTCGCGGTGCAGGTGGCGCGCATCCGCACCGTCGGCACCGGCGTGCGCGCGGGCGAGGGCGAGCAGCAGGTCGACCATCCGCAGCACTCGGCCATCAAGGAGCTGTCGCCGATCGATCCCGGCGACGTGCTCGAGAAGGAGGTGCTCGAGGACTACCTCTACTCGCTCAGCCGCTTCCCGGGCCGCACCGTGAGCGCGGTGGTCACCAGCGAGCCGTCGTCGGCGCAGGTGGTGCTCGACTTCCTGGTCCAGGAGAAGAACGTCTTCGACGTGTACGTGGCGGTGTCGAACACGGGCACCAAGGAGACCAACTACTGGCAGGAGCGCGTGGGCATCTTCGCCACCCAGCTCACGAACAACGACGACATCCTGTCGCTCGAGTACACGACCACGAGCTTCTCCGGCTACGACTCCTTCAACGGCTACTACGACGCGCGCGTCGGGAAGATGCAGGACCTGCGCTGGCGGGTGACCGGCCAGTGGGGCCAGTACAACTCGTCCCAGATCGGCCTGGCGAACGAGGAGTTCAACGGCAGCTTCTGGGGTGCGCAGGGCGACCTGATCTGGAACCTGCACCAGCGCGGGAACCTGTTCCTGGACCTCGACGGCTCGGTGCGCGGCTGGAACTCCCAGACCAGCAACACGCTGTTCCTCTCCGACGGCGACGCGACCTTCCTGACGCTCGACCTGACCCTCGACGCGCTGGCCCTCGGGGAGACCTGGGCGGTGCAGGGGAGCTTCGGCGGGGCGTGGAGCACGACCAGCGCCGACCAGCAGTCGCTCGATGACCTCGGGCGCGCGGACACGTCGCCGACCTGGGCGACGATCAACGCGTCGATCTACGGGTCGGTCTACCTCGATCCCCTCATCGATCCGTCGTGGGGCAAGGGCAACGAGCTCTACAAGCCGCTCGTCCACGAGATCTTCGGGTCGATCCGCGGCCAGTACGCCTTCGACTACCGGCTGACGCCGATGGCGCAGTACGTGATGGGCGGCCTCTACACGGTGCGCGGCTTCCCGCAGTCGATCAACGCCGGCGACAGCGCGATCGTCGGCACCATCGAGTACCGGCTGCACCTGCCTCGGTCGTTCTCTGCGGCGCCGCCGTCCAAGTTCCCGTGGGTCGACAAGCCGTTCCGCTGGCTGCCCGACTCGACGAGCGGCGCGGGGCCGGACTGGGACTTCATCGTCAGCGGCTTCTTCGACGGCGGGTCGATCGGCAACAGCGACAACTTCGCCTTCGAGGTGGACACCGGCATGCTGAGCGCGGGCGTCGGGCTCGACCTCACGGTCGGCCCCGCGTTCTCGATCGGCGTCGACTGGGGCTGGGCACTCAACTCGGTGCCCGAGCTCGACGTCGATGCCGGCAACATGCAGTTCTGGCTGTCTGCATCGTTCGTGTACTGACCTCGCCTTCCTGCACCCGCTCGACCGCCCCGCCTCGACCGCCCCGCACACGTGACGCGACGACCGAGCCCAACCCCGACGAGGCTGCGCAGCGCGCTGGCGCCGGCGGCGGTGGTCGCCACGGCCGCGTTGGCGGTGCCGGTGCTGGCGGGCGGCGGCATCGAGGGCGCGCGGGTCCGCCGCGGCGACGTGAAGTTCGACCGGCAGGGCAACCGCCTGACGGTAACCGCGAGCAACGGCGCGATCATCGACTACAACCGGTTCTCGATCGCGGCGGGCGAGGTGGCGCAGTTCGTGCAGCCCACCGCGAACTCGCGCGTCCTGAACCGCGTGACCGGGCGCGAGATGAGCCGCATCGACGGCGCGCTGCTCTCCAACGGCATCGTCTACCTGGTGAACCCGCAGGGGATCCGCGTCGGCAGTGGCGCGTTCGTGAACGTCGGCGGCTTCCATGCCGCCGCGGGCGCGATGGCCGACCAGGACTTCATCAACGGCGTCGACCGATTCACGGGGCTGACCGGGCAGGTCACGAACGAGGGCCTGATCCGCGCCGAGTCGGTCACGCTGGTCGGGCAGTACGTCGCCAACCGCGGCACCATCGACGTGCAGGACGGCGTGGTGGCGATGGCCGCGGGCGACAGCGTCTACCTCCAGCGCGGGTCGGGGCCGATCATGGTGTCGGTCACGCGCTCGCAGATGGGCGAGGACGGCTCCGGGAAGGGCGATCAGGCCGGCGTCTCGAACACCGGCACCATCACCGCGGGCAAGGGCCAGGCCGCGATGGTCAGCGGCGACTTCTACGCGCTCGGCCTCGACCTCTCGGGCACCATCATCGGCAAGAGCATCGCCGCACGCGGCGGCACGGACAGCACGGTCGCGGTGAGCGGGACGCTGGATGCGTCCGACGCGGCCGGGAAGGGCGGAACGGTCGACGTCCTCGGCGAGCGCGTGGGGCTCTTCGGCGATGCGCGCATCGCGGCGGACGGCGCGACTGGCGGCGGCCGCGTGCGCGTGGGAGGCGATTACCTCGGCGGCAACGATGCGGAGGCCCTGAGCGCGGACCGGACGTATGTCGGCCCGGGCGCGACGGTGACGGCGAATGCCCTGGTGGACGGCGCCGGCGGGCGGGTCATCGTGTGGAGCGACACGTACACGGCGTTCCTCGGCTCGATCGAGGCGAAGGGGGCGGGTTCGGGCGTGGGCGGGTTCGTCGAGACGTCGAGCGCGGGGAACCTGCAGGCGTTCGGGCGGGTGGAGACGGCGGGGGTGAATGGGCTGGGGGGGATGTGGTTGCTGGATCCGAGCAACGTGACGATCACGGACGCGACGGCCAACGGGTCGTTCAACGGGGCAAGCCCCGACGTCTTCACGCCGACCGGCGACGATGCGACCGTGGACGCGGCGACGATCGTCGCATCGCTGAATGCCGGAACGAGCGTCACGATCCTGACGACGAGCGGCCAGTCGCAGCCGGGCAACATCACGCTGTCGTCGGCGATCGCGAAGACGGCGGGCGGCGATGCGACGCTCACCCTGGATGCGGCGGGCTCGATCACCTTGTCGCAGTCGGTCACCGCCACCGTCGGCGAACTGAACCTGGTCCTGAGCGCCGGGAGCTCGGTCACCCTGAACGCCGCCGTGTCCACGAACGGCGGGGACCTCGTGATCACGGCCGGCGGTGCGGTCGGCGGGACCGGGAGCCTCACGGTCGGCGGCACGACGACCGTGGCTGCGGCCGGCCAGGCGGTGACGCTGACGACCGCGACGAACGACTTTTCCGGCGCGGTGTCGGTGACGGGGTCGAACGTGACCCTGGTGGATGCCGGGGCGATCGATCTCGGCTCATCCACGGTCACGGGCAACCTGGCGGTGACGGCCGGCGGAGCCGTCACGGACAGCGGGGCGCTGGCGGTCGCGGGCACGACGACCGTCGTCGCGACCGGCGGGTCCGTGACGCTCGATGCGGCATCCAGCGACTTTGCGGGGGCGGTGTCGGTCACGGCGACCGGCGCCTCAAGCGACATCACGCTCGTGCACGGCTCGGGCAGCGGCCTCCTGGCCGTGGGGACGCTGTCCGCCGGGCGCAACGTCTCCGTCTCGTCCGAGAGCATCCAGGCGAGTGGTTCGATCGCCACGGCGGCATCGAACGGCGGCACCGTCGCGATCACCGCCTCCGCCGGCACCGTGGCGATCGCGGCGGGCGGGGACATCTCCGCGGACGGTGCCGTGGCCATCACGGGCTCGGGCGGCATCACGACGGCCGGCGACGTCACGACCACGAACGACGGCATCACGTTCGCCTCTGCGGTCGAGCTGAGCGGCAGCGTGGCCCTGTCGACGGGTTCCGGTGCCGGTGACATCGCGTTCTCCTCGACGGTGGACGGCACGCAGACGCTCGCCCTGACGGCTGGTTCGGGCAACCTGACGTTCGGCGGGGCGGTTGGCGCGACGACGGCGCTC
>Ga0075471_10002255_pt1 | contig 12682 bp, 12 predicted proteins | sample DEB19_08_DNA_2_FD_74787 | JGI IMG/M metagenome (GOLD analysis project Ga0075471, IMG submission 74787) | Aqueous microbial communities from the Delaware River and Bay under freshwater to marine salinity gradient to study organic matter... | ecosystem: Environmental > Aquatic > Marine > Coastal ... | reverse complement strand
AGGGTGAGGTCATCGCCGGAACCCTCACCTTCGAGAAGGCCGGGACTACTGACGTCGAATATGAAGTCATGGCTCCCAATGCCGGAATGAACTGAGGCTTGGAGAGGTTCGCTGGCCGGAACCCCTTTCAGGCCCAGCGGCTGTCCGAGAACCGGGGGGGGGAGGATACCCTTTCTCCCTCCCCTCCGGTGCCATGCCTTCCGAAAGAACCGAAGCCCAGCAAACTGCGTGTTCTCGCATCTCCATTGAAAAGCCTATCATGGACTTGCAAGTGTGCTGAGGACGACCGCGTAACAATAGTTCAACTAAATCAGGAACGGAGAATCATCATGTCGAACATTACACGTCGCACCATGCTGGCAGCTGGTCTCATGCTGGGGCTTTTCCCCGGGGCAGCATTCGCGCACGACGATAAGCATGCGATCATTCATCTCATGAAGAGCATGTTCGATACGCCCGGTAATCCACTCTCCGTCGATCCTGTCGCGGTCGTTGGGGACAACGCAATCGCAGGCTGGGTGCAGGGCGAGAAGGGTGGCCGCGCACTTCTCTGGCGCGTGGATGGCCAATGGCAGATCCGCCTTTGCAGCGGAGATGGCCTCAAGGATCCGAAGCTTCTTGAGAATGCGAATATCTCCGCTGCGGATGCCAAGACGCTGATCGCGGAACTCACTGCTGCAGAAGCTGCTCTTGATCCAAAGGTTTTGGAAAAATTTTCGAGTTTCCAAGGCACCATGATGATCGATCCAGCCGCTGGCCATCAGGCTCATTCGCACGGGTCGACAACTTCGGAGTAGCCCCACGTCATTCCAGCGCTGGGCAGGGGAAGGGATCGACTGCAGAGTCAGGACAGCTCGTTGCCGTGATCAGCATCCAGCGTGAGGAACCGCGCTGCTCCACTCAACGGACCATCACCCGAGCTGTGCAGAGTTCCTTCTCGGATAGTCACCTGAGAAACATCATGCCCTTGGAATATGAGGTGATGGATGCCACCGAGTTCCGTGGCTTTGCCATGGGAACCGAACCCACGACATGCAGCTTGGGAAGCTGCCGTTCTACCACTGAACTACGCCCGCGACGGTTGAGAGATTAGTGGAGGCGGGGCAAGGCGGCAAGGGGGTGGGTGGAGGGGCTCGTGAATACCTCTGTGGATCGCAGAACAGCCGTTCCACTTCCAATCGTGTTGCAACTATTACCCTTGAGGGGCGATCAAGACTAATCTCTTACCAATCCTCGCGGAATACATTGCCCTACCAGGTGTAGTTCATCTGAAACTGGGCACTGTAAGCATTCCAGTCGGTCACGCCTATGCCTTCGTAACCAAGTGTCAGACCTGTGCCAAAGTTACCATGTGCATAGCGGAAGCCACCGTCGATTCCTCCCCTCCAGGCGCTGTCACCGAGCAACGCATTCGCCACGTCACTGTTGTCGCGCAAGAAGTCAAAACTCACCGAGGGGGCTGCGATGAGGTCAAGCCTCTCGTCACCCTCATCGATCAGCCTGTAGGCGATATCGAGACGTGCATTGGTGCGCCCGAGTTCCGCCGTCTGACCGCCCACCTCCGTGCCGCCAAGCTGATCGTTTCTTGCCGAGAATGCATCGCTCCATTCGCGTCCGAAGGACACACCGGCAAGAGGTGACAGTATAAAGCGCCCGGCTTCGAATGCGCCGGACAGGTTGACGTGTCCCAGCAACCTTTGCGTTGTGAAGTCCCCACTCAGGTCGAAGCCGGAATAGTTGCCATCATAATCGTTCCACGATGTTCCATAACCAGCAAAGCCGTCCAGGAACACATTGGGCAAAAGCTCTGCGGAGAAGTAAGGTCCAGCGAACCAGCCATAACCCGAAATGTCAGAATCCGCGAGACTGCTTCTCCCGAAGGAAACGTCTGTGTAATCGAGGCTCGCACGCAAGCCAACCAGCAGGGCGTCATTCAGCAAATGCTCGACACCCACCGTGGCAAAAGCGTTGTTCCCGGTCGTGTCGCGGTCGCCCGCAACATATCTGAAGTCAGCCTCCGCCCACACATTCGTGTTACTGCAAACCTCAGGAACATCCGCCGTCGGAACGATCGTGCCTTTGATGCTCATGGCACCGGTGCCGTTCAGGCGTGCGGCAGTCTCGTTCCCCGCACCATTCAAGCTGGCACTCTTGCTGAAGCCGCAGGCGGTGTCCCGGAAGGCGATGAGTCGGCTCTCCTGGCCAAGCGCGGACACGAGGCTGTCGAGGCGGCCAGCCATGAAGGCCTTGACGTCCTCCTCCACCGCATCGGCGATATCGTCATAGGTCGATCCGAAATCGCCTTTGTTCCAGTTGTCGCTCATGCAGTCGATGGACGAGTCCGCAACGCACTGCCCCGGCGCCAGCGTAACTGAGGATCCGTCGCGGTCGGCATAGACCGTGGTGGAGAGTGGTGTGCCGTCGGGGATCGTGTCGGGGACGTCGACGGTGATGCCAATTTCATCTTCTTCGCCCGGTTGCAAAGGCGTATCGAGTTGGCAATCGACGACGGAACCGGCGGCTGTACAAGTGGCGTTCTCGCTGGTGTCATCGACGAAGGTGACGCCGTCAGGCAACTCCACATAGACATGCGAGTCATCCGGCGTCGGGTCCTCGCCATCGTTCACCACAGATATCGGGTACGTCACCTCCTCAACCGTATCCTCACCGGGCTCGGGATCGGGCAGCGGGTCCTTGATGTCAACCGAGAGGTAAGGACCATTTGCAGGCACGCTGACTTCGCCACCTGTGCAGCTGCTTCCCGGTTCGATGCGCCCACCTGCCTTGGCGACATAGCATCCCTTCGCACCCTTAATGAAATAGGCCTTACTCTGCGCGTCCGGAGCAGGCGACGTGAGCTCGGCATAATATGTCTGGCCGGGGTCTAACGTCACTGGCGAGGGAAAGCTGAAGTCTGTCGGGGCGTAGCTTTGACAGTTTCCACTTCGGGCCGCGCAAAAGGCCGACGTTGATGAATAGCTCTTCTCAGCCAGCAGGGTAGTCTTTGCAGGGCTGTCATAGAGTCTGAAGGTGATAGGATCCTGCGTCGCAGTTCCCGCCTTCATCGTGAACACGCCGCCGCTGAACAAGGTTGGATTCTGGACGGCGATTGTAAAAGATGACGTGTGGAAGGCGTCGATCTGCGTCTGGGCTCCGGTCTGCCCTGTAGTCACATAGCCTCCGGAGGATAATTGCGCCCACCCCGTCTGCGGCATCAATGCGACTAAGAATATAAGAACAATGAAGCAAGTAAGCTTTGCTAGAACACCTCGCATACGCGTGCCTTTCCCCAAAGTTCGAGTCCTGTGCTAGTACGCATCACCAGAACGCCGCACGTGCCATTCTATTGAAACTGCGATTGGCAACTACAAGAGCTGGAAGTGTAAACAGCTATCCCAAAGAATAAAGCAGATTGGCAACGGAGCAAAAGAAAACAGTCTGCCTGCAAGCAGTTATCGTATTTTTGCTTATCTCTTTGTCGCAGGCGCCAGCATCGCTCCCAGACGCTCCTTGGTGATATGCTCCCATGCCTTCCTGCTGGCGTTTCGATAAATAACAGCCTTCGCGATGTGCGTTTGCTGGATCTCGTTCACTAGATCAGACTTTGAACGGCCTGCTTGTGTCTCAATCAGCATCGATGGGTCTCCTTGGGTTTTATGATCAGTATTAGTACTTATCTAGCCGCAGGGACGCCCAGCAAAGCCTGACAGATCTCGTGGATAGAAAGACCCATGTCCAGGGAGCCTTGAATAACATCTGGTTAGACCGAGAGAGTGCCCCGTGTGGCAGTCTTGGGTGCAGAACAGTCCAGACGGAGCGCGACCTTGCCCGCCATTGCATGAAGCAGGTGGATGTAATCCTCGCGAGACTGATCGGCAGCTTAAGGCAGACGGTGTGCCATCTGGCTTAAAGGTATGCCAGAGGGTCGCGATGGACTCCAACGGCTCTGATGTCATGCAATCGCCTTCTGATGATTGTACTTCGCACATCGCTCGTTCGCTTTGCTCACTCGTGAACGGCTGGTCAGGTGGCTTGAGGTTCATGGGAGACAATCCACGGGCAATGGAAGGCAGTTGTGGCGCTTGAACCAGCTAGGAAGCAGTCGGCACCAATCAGATCTAATGGAAGCCAATCAGAACCAATCCCTTGCGGATGCGATGAAGAGCTACACTTAGGCCCCGAAGGGCCAAAGCAGCAGTTGTTCTCATCTGGCGACGTATCACTTCAGAGAACAAGGGCAACATTTGGACATGGAAGTACGGTTGCCCGCGTCTTGGCGTTAAGCCAATCATTCGCTAGCACTCAAGTCTGTCTTTTCGTTAGGGGATCTGATCAGACGCGTAATATTTCTTTCCCGAGGCTTGCGCGCTTGTAATCTCTGTCTCCTTTTCCGCCGTAGGAATAAGTCTATAAAGGAGAACCGAAATGAAAAGTATTCTGATGGCAGCCTCGATCCTAATCGCGGCAACTGGTGTGGCGTACGCAGGCGCAATGGCGACAGGCGAGCAGATCGGCGCGGCAATTTCCGGTAATACCGTTCAGGGCAGCATGATGGCGTCGGGCGCCTACACCGAATTCTACAGCGCCGACGGCGTCATCAAGGGCAAAGACTATGTTGGCAAGTGGCGGATCAATGCGGACACCATGTGCTTCCAGTATGGGCAGGACCCTGAGGCGTGCTGGCAGGTCAGGCTTGACGGAGATCAGGTTACCTGGGTGAAGGACGGCAAGGACGACGGCACCGGTACGGTCGTCAAGGGTAACCCGAACAATTTCTGACGCGGCCTGAGGCGCCCCACCGCGGCTTGCAATTCCTGCTTGCCGGGGAGGTGCTGAGGCAAAGGGAGAGCCGGTCTCCAAGGAAGACCTGATTTCTGGCTGCGCGGCAAATGCAACAAACGTAGATGGTGCGTTGGGCCGTGCAATCCATCTCCTGCGGAAGGCGCTGGAAGACAACGACCAGACGATCATCAGGACCAGCTACGGCCTTGGTGTCAGCTTTGGCGTACCCGTTTTTCAGAGCCCGACCAGCCAGCCGTCATCTGGATCGAGCCTCGCGTTCATGAATGCGAGGTTCTCTCACGCGGCAACCGGAGAGGAGATGATCCGCACCGCATTCGAGATTGCATCAACCCGGAGTGAGAAAAACCTCAGACTTGCAGGAGCGGTACTGGATGATGCCTTCAAGAGACATCCGACCCTGGCACTCGCTCCAAGTCTCCATGCAGACTTAAAGGTGGCTTGCATGATCCGTGGCTATGTTCGTGCTGCCACTGAGGCTCCACTCGTTGACGACCTCATCGAGAGTGCCTTGAAAATAAGTCCTAGCTTGCCAACAGCTCTCGCGACAAAGGGGTGGCTTCTTGGTGTCATCAATGGGGATTGCGCTGGTGGCCTAAGGCTCATCGAACAGTCCAATGCGAGTTCCACGAATGCCTGGCTTTCAAGATTCTATCAGTCATGGCTGCTTATCGGCCAACATCGCCTGGATGATGCTCTGGCGGCCATTGATGAAGGTCTAGTGGTAAGCCCTCTCGAGAGAGCGTTGCTCTCCATGAAGGGCTGGCTTCTCTGTGCTCAGGGAGAAGTCAAGACTGCAAGGGAGTTCACTACGAACAGCCTTGTTCTCAGGCCGGACATTGATGTGCTCTGGGTCGTACATGCGATCATTCTTGTAAAAGACCACGACTTCGAAGCAGCAAACCAGAGCATCGCAAGGGCTCTCACTCTTTCTCCGAACGACGTCGAGATTGAAGCCGACGGGGCCTGGCTCTATGCGGTCAGCAGGAGATCGGAAGCTGCGCTCGACTTTCTCAACCGCCGTGCCAAGTCACCCACCTACGTCCTTCCCTCGAAGATCGCCATGGTACGCCGTGCGCTGGGAGACAGCGTTTCTTCCGACAACCTGCTGAGGATCGCAGAGACCGACAAAGACCCATGGCGACTCTTTGCGTGGTGTGATCCAAGGCTGAAGCCGCTGTGATTCCATACGTTGGGACACAGCTTGGGAGATGGAACAGGGGGGAGTATTGAGATTATTCCCTCTATAGAGAGCACCACACCTATCACTGCCCCCTGACTCCCCTGCTGGAGGCTGGGAGTCAGGTGTTATCGGTTATTCCCACGCCCACCCCCTTGCCGCCCTGCCCTCGCTCCACCAATCTCCCTTCCCTCGCGGGCGTAGTTCAGTGGTAGAAAGGTAGCTTCCCAAGCTGCATGTCGTGGGTTCGATCGCCGATGCAAAACCACGGGCCCTTTGAGATGACCAAGTCGAGACGTTCAGGTTCGGCCTGCCTTGCGGAAGAACTGCACAGTTCGCTCTCCCCGACCACCGATATTACTCAGTTGATGTATTGGCTGGTATCCGGACTGTAGTAGGCTTCCAGCAAGGCATAATCCTCCTTGTAAATCTCGACTAAACGCTTACGCGAGTCGGGTGTTAAGTCTTTTGAGCAGACGCGCGTCGAACTGCCATTCACCTTGCCTACGTGGATATCTCTTCCCGATCTTTGCGATAGGTAGCTACCCAACTCGGCTAAATTCTCGGTGCGAAAAATGCGGCTGTAGAAGGAAAGATCTCTGCCTATAAACAGGTGCTGCGGCGAAAGGTGAAAGCCAATTTTTGGTGACATATTCAAGTACGTCTTGAAGTCGGCGACAAAGGCGTTGATCTCCACCGGGTGATCGAAGCCGCACCGGTTGTCGATCACACCCCAATTGTAGAAGGAAAGAAAACGGCCAATTGGATCACGGATCACGGCAAAAGCCTCGTACCCCGGCGGTAGTTTAACAGGTTTGAACAGCTCTCCGTGCCCATAGAGCCAGAACAGGCTCATCTCGTGCCCGTTGATGAGAAAGCGCTTAAAGCGGTAGCCATTCTCGATCTCAAAAAATATCTCGCGCAGAGTGCTGCTGGCGCTCTTCGGGGAAGGGTAGTAGACGGTCTTGCTGGTCTTGCAGATTACAGGAGCCATGGGTCACGGATCGGGATGAAATCTTGTTTTTCGCTCTCAATACAGAGCTTTTGCGACACTGTCACCTTAGAGCTTGCCGCAGATCGGAATGCAAAATAGCTCGAGATCCATTGGCGCCGATGGCAGCCAACTGACGAGTAAGCCCCACCTGAAGGAATACGAACTGCGTCTGGCAAGGCAGAAGTGAGGTTTCAAGCATGCCACTCGGGCCCTTGCCACCCGTCATCTCGCGCCCATCGCGGGCGTCATTCAGTGGTAGAACGGTAGCTTCCCAAGCTGCATGGCGTGGGTTCAGTTCCCATCGCATCACCACGGAAAACCTTGGAGCCTATCGTTTCATCCTCCAAGGCTCGAGCGTTCCGCTGCTGGTTCACCTCGCTGTAACTCAGCACAACTCGGGAGATGGTCGGTTAAAGGGAGCAGTGCGGTTCCTCAGGCTGTTGGCTGATCGCTGCAACGATGTGCTCGGCCCCTGCATTCGATTCCCTCCTGTGCCCGGTGCTGGAGTGATGTTGCGGCATCCAGCCATGGAACTCACTGAGAACTCACAACTGATGTCCCAGAGGCATTCCCGTATCGCCTAACTCTGGAAAGCACACATAATTTCGACCGCGCTCGAATCGACCCGCCACCGCGCTCGCTCAAGGAATGTGATGCCAGAGGAAATTGAGATCCTCTGGGTGAGATTTCTGCGCTGCCATTTCATGGACGCGGATCTATCGGGCTCACAGGAATCAGTCTGACTGCAACCTTGCGCAGTCCTAAGTTTTGGAAGATGATAAGTACTATATTAGATCTTACATATTCAGCAGATCTTACATATGAAGACGCTGAAAAAATGCGTACCAATAAGTGTAATCACGAATTAGTATTTTCCGTAACTTGATATATATTTTTCGGGTTGAACGCAGCAGGAGATTAAGATGATGTCGTCATCATGCCTGGAAGCAGATCTTAACGCATTTGCATCCACGATCAGGGCAAGGCTCCGCAGACATCGGCTACACCAATCCAAAGTTCATGTTTACAGGTGGTGGGACACGATTCTGAACAAACTGCGTACCGCTGTTCAGGCACGTCTTGGCCTGGATCCTAAAGTCATAGGTATCGCGGGTTCGTCCGTCTGCTGTCTTTCCGCAATGGCAAGCGGGCTTGGTAGAGAGTGGCCATTTAAAGGCATGGCTTCTGTCCGCGAGAGCGTGAACGCTATCGTCACCTGTGTTGGGCGGTAGTTGCCGAAATAGCATCAGACTGACATTGCCTGCCGGAGCTCAACGGGCGACCTGTAGCAGCCATCCAGTATTGCAGCCAGTACCGGCAGCACTCCGCTTGAGAGGTTCAAGCAGCTCTTAAATAGGGGGCGTCTTCTCTCCCTGTCGTCACTGACGGGACCTCCAGGCGCTGACATCCAATGAGACATGGACTAAGCCAACGTGAACTTGAGGCGCTGAGGATGGCGGCTAGCGGCCTTACGGCAAGGCAGACGGCCGAGGTCATCGGTATAAGCGCATCCGCTGTAGCCGTTTATCTCGCAAAGGTAGAGCGGAAGCTAGGCGCGCAGACGAAGGCTCACGCGGTGGCGATCGCCACGGCCTTGGGACTCATCGGAAAGGCAGACAGAAGAATCGGTTGATAGCATTCCATTCGTCACAACTCGACGATGCTGTGTCAGCTCCACAGCGCTGCGCCTTTAGATATCTACGATCTTGCGAGACATCCCGTTTCATAGGCCTATTGGGCGAGGAGGATGTCTTGGATGACCCAGAACGACCGCGAAATTCAGCACAGGTTGAAGACTCTGAAGCATGCCGAGGAGGCGGCGCATGTCGGCCGCACCTGCTGGTAATTCGGTATCGGGCGGTTACGTTTTTACCGCTGGAAGACCGTCCTTGAGAAGCATGGTGAGGCTGGTCTAATCCGCAGGAAGCCGATCCTCAAAAGCTCAGAGAACTGCACACCTCCACAGATCGTCAAAAAGGTTCTTTGCCTGCCTATCTTCTCGCACATGCCGGGCATCGACGTCCTTTTCATCCCATCGGGCGTCAGAATTCTTGTCATCATGGTCGGTGGTATTTGGGCTGCTGCTGGGGTCTGCCTGGGCAGCCTCTTCCTTGCAGGTCCGGAGTTTAACACTGGGCATCTCTGGGTCGTCCTGGCAATCGCGGCGGGAAGTGGTCTCTATCCCTACGCGGCGTTGCGCATCTCACTGTTAATGACAGCGGTTGATAAGGATCTAGGGAACCTCTCGGCTGCCAGGCTTCCTCTGATCAGCCTGGGCGTGGCAGCGGGATCCTCTGTTTTGCACAATGTAGCTTTTAGCCTTCTTGGTATCTCGCCATGGGCGGACTTCGGCGAGAACCTCTTGGCTATGGCGACAGGTGACTTTGTTGGCATCCTCGTCGCGGTACTGATCGTCTTCGTGTTCTTGCGCTATTGTAAAAAGCCACTGCCTGAGGCACAGGAAGCCTACGTGGCTATGATCTTCTGAGCTTCTGCCGACATCTTGGCAAAAGCCCTCCGCGCTCGAGCGGTCAGGGATACCTGCTTGGCGCGACCGTCCCGAGGGTCTTGAACGCTCTTGATCCAATCAGCCTTCTCAAGCTCAGCGAGACGTGCGTACACGGTGGGTGCAGTTCCGAAGCCCGGTCCTTTGACGACGTCAGAGACATTCAATGCGCGGTTCTCTGACTCGGCTTCTCCGATGAAGCTTAAGATTGAACGCGCTGTCGGGCTGAGCTCAGCGAGACCTGAGGCGGTCTCAATGGTGCGAACAAGGCCATTGATGTGAAATATGAGCTGCTTCTTGTCCACGAGTGTCATGATCCCGTGCCAAAGGAGAATATGAGGGCAATCGATTTTTAGATTGAATTTCAATTTTACATACTAATCCAAATTTTTGGATAGTCAAATAGTACGTCGATTCATCCTGAAGCGGATGTCTGCCCCGCAACAGGAGTTCTATTCAGTTGTGGAGATCTTTGAGGAAACCGAGTGTGACGACGTAGGCTGCAATGATGCAAGCAATCACCAAGGCCAGGAGGAGGATATCGATTCCGCTCATCAGTAAATTGTGCCAACTGACCAAGCTTTAGTCTCTTCGTAAAATGTCGAAAATATATACGTATATAATGCAATTGTACAAGAGTATTCTGTAAATATGGCCTAGGGGAAGCGAGGTGCAGCATCCCTATTGGTAAGGGTCAAGGTAAGGCTCAATTGGTAAGAACCTTCGGCAATGATCCCTGAACCCGATGCCAAAATCTGCCCAGCAGTTGGGTACGATGTGCAGATAGTTGGGAACATTGGGATATTCGCCATGGCCCAACAGCTCTGAAAGCTGTTCGCCTCCCCTTGAGCGCTGTTCAGGCGGTTGATTACGTCCCTGGCCTTCTGCGTGAGCCACGCTGGTGACAGGCTATCTATGGGAGGGACCGACGTCCGGAAACGGAGTGTTCGCGATTTGCGCGATGGGAAGCGAACCCACGACATGCCGATTGGCAAGCTGCCGTTCTGCCGTTGAACGACGCATGCGACTGAGTCGCAAGCTTGCAACACAGTCTCTCTCTGCGTCTGGTACCAATGTCGGCCAGGTCAGCCGCTCCTAGCGGCAGGTCTTGCCGATATTGGCATTGATGATGTCCCGATCGACGGTGTTTGTCAGTCCATCGGGATGTGTCGGGTCGTTCGGCCCGCCAAAATCCGCCCAGCTTCCCATTCCACCGCCATTGGGCGTCGCTTCTCCTGGCGTTGTCGTTGCGAACGTCTCCCACGCGTCCAGGTCCTGCCGGTTGACGCGCTTGTCGAGATTCACGTCACCCGCACAGGGAACGACACTTGCTTCCAGCCTCTTCATGCTCTTGAGCAGGGAGTTATAGTTCCGGCGCTGCGGGCCGGTCAGGCTGCCGAGTCCATTGGCGATGAGGTTCAACTCCTTCCGGTCGAGCTTGGGCTCGGGCACCGCCTGGTTCACCTCGTAGAACTCGTTGGATGTTTTGTTGGGTTCCACCGCCACGCCGTTGCTACAGTTCTCTGAGACCTGCTGAAACAGCTTGTATTTTGCATTCCGGATCGCCTTGGATTCGATCGATGAGGAATAGGTGCCGTTTGCCACCTCTGGCACCTAGCAGCAGGAGGTGTAACTCCCGTACCAGGTGCCGCCCTGGTCTTGGCAGACGGACTCGGTCGGTAGGCTATAGGTGCACTGGCCCAGGTTCGGGATCACGCAGGGGTGCGATACGGCAGTGCTGCTCTTCACATTATTGCCCTGGAGGGCGAAGTTCAGCTTCCGGATCGACTTCGCATTGGGGTTGGTCAGGTATGCCATCATCCCTTGGCTGTCGAGAACGTGGGAATTGGGCACGACGCGTTTCACATTGATGCCGGCGATCTCTCCAAAGAAGCTGAAGAGGTCGGTCAGGTTGACCAGATGTTCCAGCCTTCGGCCGGGCTGCACGATGTTGGGTCCCGTGATCGCCAGGGGAACCCAAACGCCGGTTTGATAGGCCGTGCCCTTTGATCGCTCGGGATCGAAGGGGGTCCTCACGCTGGTATTCCAGGTGCCGTTGTCGGATGTGAAGATCACGTAGGTGTTCGTCTTCTTCGGGTCATAGCTGAGAGACCCGTCGCTCCGGTAGGTGGCGAGATTTGCTTCTACCAGCAACCGCCCAAGCTCCTTGTCAGCGGCTTCCGCCATCTGCGTTGCCATCTCACGCGTCTGCTCAGAGGACGTGCAGGTATAGCCGTCGGTGGGCGGAGACCCTTCCGGCACGAGCGACGTGGGCGTGGGCTGAACCGGCTCATGCATGGTGGACATGCCGACACTGACCATCCAGGGCCTGTCCTTCGGCTGCTGCCTTATCCAGCGCGCGGCCCGGGTCACTTCCTGCGACAGCTTGAAGCCACGCGCGCGAGGATCCTGCGGCGGCTGCAGCTCGGTCGTTCCATCCATTTTGTTCAGCACCCAGTTGCCGGTGTAGTGGCCGTTTTGCTTCGAGAAATTGAGATGGCCCGGCATCACACCGCAACTGGCATTCGGCACAAGAATGCCGCCCTGTTCCATGCAGGTGCGGCCCGGCGTCCTTACAGCGGGCGTCGACAGATAGGAGCAGCTTCCATCGGCCTGGTAGCAGGCGCCGTAGTCGGCTCCCAGTCCCGCATTGTCCTGAGTGGCGGGAATGAAGCCGCAGCCATAGACATTGCCGTTTCCGTTCGTGCCCGTACCGCCGATGCCACCGGCAGTGGTGTCGATCGACGCGGGTCCACCCTCGAGATAGCCTTCGAAATAGTCGAAGCCTAGCTTGCGCATCGTCTCGTTCATATAGGGAAGGTTTGGGCTGTCGGCCGTGTAGGTAGAAAGATGCATCTTTCCGAACACGGCGCTCACATAGCCGGCCTTCCGGAGCACCTTCGGGAGCATGTATTCATAAGGCGAGACCTGGGAATTGGGCAGGTCGCCCGGGGCCGGGGCTGACAGCATGCCCGTCCTGATGCTGTAGCGCCCCAACATCACCGAGGCGCGCGTCGGGCCGCAGGACGGATGAGACCATGTGTTGGCGAAGCGCAAACCGACCTTGCTCAATGTGTCGAGTGTTGGAGTATTGGCCTGCTCGTCGGGTTCACCGCCGTAGCCAAAGGCCTTGTACTGATCGATGCCGATGTCGTCAGTGATTACGAAAAGGATGTTTGACTTCTGCTTGGGTTCCGCTTGC
>Ga0075471_10002252_pt1 | contig 12698 bp, 8 predicted proteins | sample DEB19_08_DNA_2_FD_74787 | JGI IMG/M metagenome (GOLD analysis project Ga0075471, IMG submission 74787) | Aqueous microbial communities from the Delaware River and Bay under freshwater to marine salinity gradient to study organic matter... | ecosystem: Environmental > Aquatic > Marine > Coastal ... | reverse complement strand
CCGAGTTCGTCCGCGCCGAGCGCGGCGAGGTCGGAGCCCATTTTGCAGAACGGCGTGCGGACGCCGTCCACGATGACGAGGCGGGGAGTGGTCATGCGGGCTCCTTTCTATGCGGACTGCTTGCGAGAGGCACGCTGTTCTTCGGCCGATGGTCCACAAGCTTTTGCTCCTTGAGCTGCACGCCGACACCTTGCAGGTCACGCATCTGCTCGGCGGTGTGGAAGTCGATGCGATTCGGCGTGATTTCACAATGCGTCATGAGGCGGGTGCGGAGGTCGTGCGTGAGATGGTCGTCGTCCGCGCCGTTGGTTTTCTGAACGTGCAGGATTAGCTCATCCACTTCGAGCGGGTCGTCGTGGAGTTTGCGCAGCTCAATCTGCCACGCGCCGACGTTCGGGGCGTCGTCGAGGACGTGCTCCAGCTCGTTAAAATCCACGAGCGTGCCCTTGATTTTGTCGAGCTGCACTTCCTTGAACGCGGAGCTCCGCGAAATTTTCCCGAGCAAGCGCGGCACCTGCCGACCACAGTGTGGACAAGTTTCGTAGGTCAGGCCGCCGTCAATGTAATCGCCGGTGCGGTAGCGGAGGACGACCGTCCCGCGCGAGTCGAGCGGCGTGAAAACAATCTCGCCAGGCTGGCCGTTCGGCACCGGGTCGCCGGTCGCCGGGTCCACAACTTCGACCACACCGAGGTCGGGATAGAGATGGTAGCCGCTGGGCATCTCGTCCACCGGGACGGGACATTCGGCGAAGGCCATCTTCGCCTCGGTAAAGCCGTAGGTGGTGACCACATCAATTTCGCGCGCACCTAGTTCGAGGGCGAGGTTGCGGAGTTTCAGCCGCATGCCATCGGGCACCTTCTCGCCGCCGAGCACGATGCGCCGGAGGTTTTCGCAGCGCACGCCTTCCTCCGCTGCTTGATGCAGGACGTGATAGACGAAGGTCGGCATCCCGATGAGCACGTCGGGACGGATCTTGCGGAGGAAACGAATCTGGCCCTCGGTGCCCATGACCTTGCCGCCGCCGGTGCTCGCGGTGAACACGCCAAAGCTCGTGCCGCCGTAATGCGTGAGCCAGAACGCCAGGTGCGGCGCGTAGGGGAACATGTTCAGGAGCTTGTCCTCGCGCCGCGCACCGCAAATGCCGAAGACGCGCTCGCCCGCGAGCTGGAGATTCGCGAGGTCGTGGTTCGTGTAGAGGAACGGCACGGGGTCGGCGCTGCGGCCCGTCGTGCTCGTGAGAAAGATGGGGCGGAACTCGTTTTCAAAACCGTCCGCCACCGCTTTGCGCCCGTGCAACAGCGCGCGGAGAATCGTCGCGGGCCGGCGCGAAAGGACGTTGCGGTCGGGCACGAGCAGGAAGTCGCGGGCCTTCTGCGGGTTGTCCGGCGTGTTGAGCAAGTCGGCCTTGCTGGTGAAGGGCAGCCGGCGCAAGTCGTCGAGCGAGCGAAAATCATCGGCGGTGAGTTTGAGTTGGCGGAACAGCTCGCGGTAGTGCGCGGAGAACGGCAGCACCGTGTCGCGCAGCCAGCGGCGGAGCTTGTCCGCTTGCAGGGCGCGGATGGTGGCCTCAGGCAGCCGATGCCAGTTCGTGGTGAGGAGTTTCGTGCTCATGGGTTGGGGCCTTTCGGTTCACGAGTTGCTTGATGTCCGCGAGGTTTTCCTCGGCCACGCGGCGGCCGAGGGAAATGTATTTCATGGGGTTCGAGAAATCGTGCCAGCGCGAGTCGCAGGCCAGCGGGCGGAGGACAACGTCTGCCTGACGGCAAGCATCCTCGGCAGCCCGGATTTGCCCGCCGATGACGGCGCGCTGGGCGACGTCGAGGATGTTGCCGTAGGCGAAATAGTTGACCTGCTGGTTGAGCAGGTGGAGGAAGCTGAAGCCGCGCCGCTTCTCCTCGACCTGTTCGCGCTCGTGCTCGCGGGCGCAGCGGAGGAAGGCTGAAGTGGGAATGATGTTCACGGCGATGACGCGCTCGACGCCCGCCTCGCGCAGCACGTCCACGGGCAGCGGATCGGAGACTCCGCCGTCGATGTAGTTTTCACCGTCGAGCCGCACCGGCACAAAGACACTCGGAATGGCGCAGCTCGCGAGCACTGCGGAGGAAACCTTGCCGACGCTGAAGACCGTGCGCTCCAGTGTGTCAAAGCGCGTCGTCACCACGCTGAGCGGACGGGGGAGCTGCTCAAACCGCGCTTCACCGATGCTGCGCTCCAACCGCTTCTGAATGGCAGTCCCGTGGATAAACCCACGACGCGGCGGGAACGCGGGGTCAATCAGTTTGAGCAACCCCCACTTGCCCTCCAGTTCGCGGGCCTTGGTTTCGATGAACTGCCCGTCGTGCCCGAACGCCCAAAGCGCGCCGATGTAGGCCCCCATGCTGGTGCCGGCGACGACATCCACTTCAATGCCATTTTCCTCCAGCACCTGCAGCACCCCGATGTGCGCGAGCCCCTTGGCTCCGCCGCTGGAGAGCGCCAGGCCGATGCGGCAACGTCCGATTTCACGCGCGAACCGGCGCAGGTCGAACTTGAACGCCACCGGCCACACTCCACCGCAGTGCGCGTGGAGCGCATCCACGGAGGCCGGCGATTCGCGGAGATTCAGATGCGCGGGCTGGCCGATTTGCTTGACGAAATCCTCCGCCGGCTGCGGCACCTCGCCGTGTGCGAGGCAGAGCACGATCTTCAAGTCCGTCGCCACGCCACCCCGCGCGGCGCGCAGCTCGCGGTCGAGCTGGTTGAACTCAAAGAGGCTGTCCACCGTCTGCTGGGCGAGCACGTAGGTGGCGGAGGAACGGGCCGCCGCCTCGGCCAGGGCCTGGCGAGGCGCGTCCGCGTCCACGAGAATAATCACTTGGTCGAAGTGGCGGGCGCAGTGCCCGAAGAAAGCGGAGAGAAACGGGCGCTCGGCGAGATGATTCGTCACCCGGAGCGTGAGGCGCTCGAAACCACCGAGGTGCTGGAGCTGGTCAGTAAAGGCAAAGCCATTGTTTGGGAGTGAATGCAGCGGGCTCCAGACTTTTGCCGTCGCCCCGGCATCGGATGGCATGAGTTGCAGGAGAAGGACCCGATCCCCAGTCACAGAAGCGAGCATTTCCGAAAGGGACTCGGCGACGAGACGCTCCGGAATGCGCCGGGAAGCGGAGGCGACAGACGTAAGCCGGCCGGTGCGATTGAAGCTGACCTGCGGCGGACGGGCGAGTGAGGAGAGCAGTTCCTTTCTACGCTGGTCCCACACTGACCCTTGGTTTGGAAGTGACGCAGTCATGTCCGTCTTTCTACACGACGGCCGCTGCGGAACCATCCACACCTAACAACTCACACGGCTCCCAAGCCGACCATCGCTGCCATCAAAGGCTTTGCTATATGCGTAGCTCATCGTGCTTCTCTGCCTTGGGTCAGCATAGCGCACAACTCGTGCCGGTCAAATTTGAGAACATCCGGAACAGGACTGAATGACCATCGCCCGCCGGGCACAGCCGAAATCGATCAAATTCCCGGCGGTGGCGCAGCGTCGCAAATGGGCAGCCATTACATTCCAGCACCCGCCATGCTTCAAATCCTAGGACCCCAAGACCCCGGCCGCCCCTTCTGCGATGGCGTGTCCCGGCGCAACTTCATCAAGATTGGCGGGCTGGGCGCGGCCGGACTTTCACTGCCAACCCTCCTGTCGCTGGAAGCCCGGGCCGGCATCCGCAATTCCCACAAGTCGGTGATCATTATCTATCTGGTCGGGGGCCCGCCACATCAGGACATGTTCGATCTGAAGCCGGATGCGCCGCGTGAAATTGCCGGACCGCACAAGCCCATCAGCACGAACGTGCCGGGCATCCAGATCTGCGAGCTGTTTCCACGGATGGCGAAGATGATGGACAAGTTTGCCCTCATCCGGTCGCTCGTCGGCGCGCAAAACGATCACGACGCCTTCCAGTGCTACACCGGCCACAGCCGCACCGAGATGGCTCCAGCCGGCGGCTGGGCCCCGTTCGGCAGCATCGTCAGCCAGGTTCAGGGACCGGTGAATCCCACGACGCCACCATTCGTGAGCATGTGCTACGAATGCACGCACGGCCCCTACAACGAACCGGGCTCCGGCATGGTCAACGTCGCGCACTCCGGCTTCCGCCCGGTGGGTCCCAGCCGCGCTGATCTCACCTTGCAAGGCATCACCTACGACCGCCTGGCGGACCGCACGCGCCTTCAAGCCAGCGTGGATCAATTCCGCCGCGACGTGGATGCCAGCGGGCAGATGCAGGGCCTCGACGCCTTCACCCAGCAAGCGATGGGCATGCTCACCTCATCGAAGCTCGCCGAGGCGCTGGATCTATCGAAAGAAGACCCCCGCATCGTCGCCCGCTATGGCCGGGGCAACGAGGTGACGCGCATCGACGGCAACGGTGCGCCGCGTGTCCCGCAGAGCTTCCTCGCCGCCCGCCGCTTGGTGGAAGCCGGCGCGCGGGTGGTCACTGTGAATTACAGCAAGTGGGACTGGCACGGCGGCCCGGGCAACGACATTTTTTCGCGCGAACGCGAGGACTTCCCGATCTTTGATCAAGGAATCACCGCGCTCGTCGAGGACCTCCACCAACGCGGCATGGACAAGGACACCACGGTGCTGGTCTGGGGCGAGTTCGGCCGCACGCCGCGCATCAGCGCGCAGGTGGGCCGGGACCACTGGCCGCGCGTGGCGATGGCCCTGCTGGCCGGCGGCGGAATGAACTGCGGACAAGTTATCGGCTCCACCGACCGCCTGGGTGGCGAGGCGGACAGCCGGCCCGTCACCTTCCAGGAAGTCTTCGCGACGCTCTACCACAACCTCGGCATCGACGTCAGCACCACAACCATCGTGGACACCAAAGGCCGCCCGCATTACCTCGTGGACGGTGGAGCGCAGGCGATCCGCGAGCTGGTTTGAGCGCCGCTAGTTTCGCCTTGGGAGAAGGCACCAGCGGCGGCGCAAAAGCCTCTCCGCTCAATCCACAAATGCCGCCTCGTTTGAAACGAGGAGGATGTGCGCGAGTTTTTCCCAGGCGGTCAGGCTTTTCGCGGGATCGGCCCGCGGCTTGGTGAAATCAGCCTTCGCATCCCATTCCGTCTCGTAGCCGACCGGAAGCTGCTTGGAGCGCTTCAGCGGGTCGGTGAACTTGAGCTTCGGTGCCCAGTTGAAGCTGTCGCTGTTGGAGCCGGTGCGGCAGTCGGTGATGAAGTCCAGCGTGTCGCCAGCCTTCACGGTGAGGCCGGAGACTTTGAGCTCGGCGGAGCCATTCTGAGCCACGGCTTCGCCAACCACGCCCGCGCGGCTGCTCACGACGCGCCCCCGCACTCCATCGCCTTGCGTGCTCGCGTGCGACAGCACCCCTGACACGGATAGCGTGCCGTCGCGCGGCGCGACCCAGCGGCGGATGACGGCGCGGGATTGGCTTTGTCCCGGATGTCCCCCCTCGGCGCGGAGGAGGAGGTGGCCGAATTCCTTGTCTGGGAAGTCACGGCCCACCTGCCACTGACCGCCGGTGAAGAACGCAAACGGCGTGAAGCTCTTCACGCGCTTGGCGGTCTCGTCGAACTCGCCGTAACCGTAGTGCCAGCCAGCGTTTGGTGCGGATTCGGCGGCATCTTCACCGGGCGCGGCGAGGAACGCCTTCGCCATCGTCACTTCATCGGCAGCGGGGCGGCGCTGGTAAATCGTCTCGTAGAGGAAGCCGATGCGCGCGTCGTCGGCGGTGAACTTCTTGAAGTCGTCGCGGGCGGCGAGGGCTTGCGCCTGTTGCAGCACAAACGGCGCATTCATCAAGTAAAGCGCCTGCTGCGGCACGGTGGTCTGAAAGCGTTGCGACGCGCTCACGTCCGGGCTGGCGAAGTCGAACGTGCGGAACATCGCGGGGAGGTTCTGGCGGTCAATGTATCCGTAGGCTGTGCGCCGCGTGGCGAAGGGCTGCGCGGTCAGGTCCACGGGCAGGCCGCCGGGCGTGAGGTCGAGCTTGCCGGACGCGAGCAGGAGCGAGTCGCGGAGCTGCTCGAAGTCGAGGCGCTGGCGGTTGAACTTCCAGAGCAGCGTGTTCGCGGGGTCGGCCTTCACGCACTCGGCACGGTCATCACTGGCCTGCTGGTAGGTCGCGGAGAGCATGATGACCTTGTGCAGCTTCTTGATGCTCCAGCCGTCGGCGACAAAACGCGTCGCCAGCCAATCGAGCAACTCAGGATGCGTCGGTGGGTCGGCGCGCACGCCGAAGTCGCTGGGCGTGCGGACAAGCCCCGCGCCGAAGTGCCAGCTCCAGACACGGTTCACCAGGACGCGCGCGGTCAGCGGGTTGTCCTTGCTGGCAATGGCTCTCGCCAGTTCGAGGCGGCCGCTGGACTTGACCGGGAACGGCACGGCCTGACCGAGTGACGCAACTTTCGGGAAGCCACGCTCGACCTCGGGACCGCGATTACCCGGGTTGCCGCGCACGAAGACGTAGGGCTTCGTGGGCGAATCGCGGTCCACCAGCGCCATCGCGCGCGGCGGTGCGCCGGAATGCGTGGCGTCCACCTCGTCCACCTTGGCCTTCAACTGGCGCAAACGCGGGCGGGCGTCTTCGAGCAAGGTGTCGTTCTCCGGGGCTGGTAGGTTTGGCGGCGCGTCGTCGGCACGCAACGCGAGGCGCAAGGCTTCCTTGTCCTTGTCCACATGTGGAGTGCCGGCGTCGGCGTCAGTGAGCAGCTTGCCATAGCGCTCGGCGACTTCCTTCATTGTTTTGGGAGCGGTTTTGAACGCAGGGGCGACGGCAGGGGAACAGCCAGCCGGCAAAGTGACCTTCGCCGCCTCTTCGGCAAACTTGTCATCTGGCAGCTTTGCGTAAACGTGCCACAGCGACCAAACCGGGTCGGGCGTCTTCGCGCTCGCGGACTTGGCGAGGTAATCCTGCCAGCGACGCACGGCAGTGGGGATGAGCTTGCGCTCCTGAAAATACTTGTCGCGGTTTTGGCGGCTTGCAGTGGCAGAAGCGCGTGCGACTTTGGGGTCCACCTCGTCTGCGGCGAGCAGGTAGTCGGCGGTGCGTTTGCGGAGCATGGCAACCTGTTTGTCGAGCTGCTCGACGCGGTATTTCTCCATCTCGTCCTCGCGCTTCTTTTTCTCGGCAAGATAGGCGGCATGCGACGCCCCATCAGGCTTGATGCCCAGCAGTGGTTTTTCCGCCGGCTCCTGGCTGGAGGCGAAGATGCCGTAGAGGCTGTAATACTCCGCCGTCGAGACCGGGTCGTATTTGTGGTCGTGGCAGCGGGCGCATTGCGCGGTCAGGCCCATCGTGCCGCGCGTCACCACGTCAATCCGGTCGTCAATGATGTCGTTGACGTTGTTCAGAAAGCGGCGGCCTAGCGTGAGGAAGCCGAGGCCGGCGAGCGCGCGTTTGTCCTCGCCGAGTTGCAATTGGTCGGCGGCAATCTGCTCGGTGAGGAAACGATCGTAGGGCGCGTCCTCGTTGAAACTGCGGATGACATAATCGCGGTAGGTGTAGCTGAAGGCGAAGCGCCGCTGCTCGTCGCCGGCGAGGTAGCCCTTGGTGTCCGCATAGCGCGCGACATCGAGCCAGTGCCGGCCCCAGCGCTCGCCATAACGCGGGGAGGCCAGCAGTTTGTCCACGAGCTTCGCGAAGGCGTCGGGTGACTTGTCCGCGACGAACGCCTCGACCTCCGCCATCGAAGGCGGCAGGCCGTGCAGGTCGAAGTAAGCACGGCGGACGAGCGTGCGCTTGTCGGCGGGCGGCGATGGAAGCCATTTCTTCTCGGCCAACTTGGCGGCGACGAAGGCGTCTATGGGACTTTGAACCTTGAACTTTGAACCTTGAACTTGAGGAACCTTCGGCTCCTTCACCGGCTGGAACGCCCAATGATTCTTCACCACGTTCGGGTCCGAGAGCGGCGGGCCGGAAGGCTTGCCGGTGCGCGGGTCAGGCGCGCCCAGGCGAACCCATTCTTCAAAAATCGCGATCTGCTCGGCGGAAAGCTTCTTCCCCTTTGGCGGCATCTGGAGTTCAGGGTCGGTGTAGCGAATCGAGCGGATGAACAGCGACTTCTCCGGCTGGCCCGGGATGATGGCGGGACCGTGCTCACCGCCTTTTTCCCAGCCCGCACGGGTGTCGAGTGCGAGCCCGCCCTTGGGCTTGTCCGTCGCTGCTCCGTCGTGGCATTTGAGGCAATGCTCGATGAGCAGCGGGCGGATTTTGTTCTCGAAGAAGTCGTGGCCAGCGGCGGAGTCGGCGGCGGGGGCGGGGAAAGCGAGGGTGACGGCAAGGACAACGAGTTGGGCAGGGCGCGGCGCGGGCATGGAGGTGGTTAGTAGTTAGTCTTTAGTGGAGCGGGGCCTCTCAGCGGTCAAGGTCGAGCGTAAGTAATTCGCGCTCTTGGAACTGGAAATACGGATCCGTCAAATCGTCGGGCTTGATGCGGCGAGCGAGTAGCCGGTGCTTGCCCTCGTCCCCAGACCAACAGGAGTAAATGGACTCCACCCGATGCTCGCGGAGGTAGGAAACAAGCCGGGCGATGGAGACTTTCGCCTCGTCGCTCTTACCCCAGATCTCCTGCGCCTCGTCGCCCGTATTGCGCCACTCGTTAAACCCGCACCCGCATTGGGTATGGCTGCCCGCGTTCCGGACAATCGCTACTTTGAAATGCGTTCGGACTGATTTCACAGGCTCTGTCAGCTCGGTGACGTTAAAAGACCGCTCCGACTCCCGCCACGGAATGAGCGGTAGCGGCAAACGCGACCCAACGTAAACGACCATGCACATGCTCTAAAATTAGCTACGGTCCACTAATCGCTACTTACTGACCACTTCCCCCGCCGAAGATTCGCCTTCATCTGCCACGTCCGATTCCGCCACCACTTCCCCGCTCACCAACACCACAAACTCCCCCTTCAGCGAGCGCTTTGCCACGAGCGCGAGCAGCTCGGCAGGCTTGCCGCGCAGGAACTCCTCGAACTTTTTCGTCAACTCGCGCGCTAAGACGACAGTGCGATCGGGGAAGACTTCGCTTAGTTCGCCGAGCAGCTTCTCGATGCGATAGGGCGACTCGTAGAGCGCGAGCGTGCCGGCGAAGGACTTGAGCGCTTCGAGTTGCTTGCGCCGCTGGCCAGACTTGTGCGGCAGGAAGCCGATGAAATGAAACTCGTCCGTCGGCAGGCCGCTGGCCGTCAGCGCCGCGACCAGCGCGCACGGACCAGGGACAGCTTCGACACGCTGCCCCGCCGCCACCGCCGCACGCACGACGCGCTCGCCGGGGTCGCTGATGCCCGGTGTGCCCGCATCCGTGACGAGCGCGACCTTCTCGCCGCGCTTGAGCCGTTCGAGAATTTCCTCGGAGCGCTTGGCCTCATTGAACTGGAAGTAGCTGAGGAGCGGCTTGCTGATTTCAAAATGTTTCAGCAACTGCCCCGTGCGGCGCGTGTCCTCCGCCGCCACCACGTCGCACTCCCGCAGCACGCGCAGGGCGCGCAGCGTGATGTCCTCCAGGTTGCCGATGGGCGTGGCAACTAGGTATAGCGTGCCAGGAATCAACGGCGGCGGCGTTTTGTCCATGCCGGCAGCGTGCCAGCGTGGGGAGGCCGAGAGAACAGATTTTTCAGACCGGAAGCCGCGCGCTGTTCACACAGCCCCAGCCCACTTGAGCATGGCGTAAACGACCACCGCCTCCACCAGCACGTAAGCCATGAAGGCGAAGAACGGAAGCAACTCATCCACCACTTCCCGTAGCGCTCTCATGCCTGACATCCAGCACCGACGATGCCGTTCGTGGCAGAACTGCCCTGAGGGAAACACCTGATCGGTCCCCCTGCCCCGAATGCTCCCACCTCACTCGGCCACTTCGTAAAGCACTCCGCCCATGAAAAACTGGACGGACTTGCCCAACGCCAGCCACTGGCGCGCCGCCGGGTAAAGCGTCAGCAGGTCGAAGTATTCCTGCGACCCAAACTTGAGCTGCACCTTCTTGGCATCAGCCACTTGGTGCGCGGCTGCATCAATCCACTGGTCCCCGTTCTGGAAGAAGGTCTTACCGCCGACGAACCGGTTTTGCTGCGCGTATTGGGACACCCGGGTGGCCGCGCTGGCATTGGGCTGGCCCAAGGCCGTCGTCGCGGAACCACGCAGGACTGGATTGGCGAAGCTGGGCAAGGCTGGGGCAGCGACCGGGGCGGGGCCGCTGTAGCTGCGCGCCACGGATTGATTGGCCCGTTGCTGCGCCAGCGCGGGGGCGGTCGCTGCCTTGAGTTCCATGGTGGCCTGGGCGCCACCTACGGCCACGTCACCGGCCTTCTCGCGCTTGAGACCGTCGTAGGAGGCCGCCGCCTGCCGGCGGGCATCGCGGTCGGATTCCAACTGCGGCAGCAGGCGGAAGCGTGAACTCACATTGCGCTTCGCCTCATCCTCGGTGATCAACCACGCGGTGTAGGGCGTGACGATGCCGTATTTGCGCGCCAGCTCCGTGACTTCATCCTTCAGCTCTGCATTCTCCCCGCGCAGGCGGATCTCATCCAGCAGGTAGCCCACCCGGCGGGTGGCCCAGAGGCGGGGGATGAAGTCATATCCCTGCGATTCGCTGCCAAAACTCACGTCATAGCCAAACTTCCGCTCCTCGCCCGCGACGCTGCCCGTGATGGTCAGCTTGCCTTTGGCCTCACCCGTGAAACGGCCGGCGAGCACGAGCTGCTCACCCTTGAACAAATCGGGCAGCGGCGACGGATAAAGCTTCGTGACGCGGACCCCGTCCGGAAACGTGAGCTTCAAGTTGGCCAGCGCGGGTTCCTTGATCTTAGAAAAGAACGCCGAGAGCTTCACTTCGAGGTCCTCCTCCGGCAGCACGTAGGTGCTGAAGGCCTTGGTTTCGTCAGCGATTTTGTCCAGCAGGTGCGTGTTCACGTCCGTGCCGATGCCGAAGCAGAACATGCGGGTCAGCCCGCTGTTGGCGTCCTTGACGTTGCGCAAGATGGAGCCTTCGTCGGTCACGCCGATGGTGGGCCGGCCGTCGGTGAGGAAGACCACGACGAATTGGCGGTCCAGTTTCGCAGGCCGCGTGGCGAGGGCTTTGCGCAGCGCGTCGTCAATGGCGGTAGAGCCCAGCGGCTTCAGGCCCTTGATGAAGTCTTGGGCGCGCTTGCGGTTGGCCCCGTCGGCCTCAACCAGTTTCTCGAACAGCGGTTCCACCTCGGTTGAGAAGCGCAGCACTTCAAAGCGATCATTGTCGTTCAAATTCTCGACGCAGAACGCAACCGCCTTCCTGGCCTGGTCCAGCTTGCCGCCGGCCATCGAGCCCGAGGTGTCGATTACGAAGCAAACATCCTTGGGCACGGACTTGCCGCCCTTCACCGCGGCATCGGGCGAGGCGAGCAGGAGAAACCAGCCGTCCTCACCCGCAACCTTGTGCGTGAGCAGGTTTGCGCCGAGTTCTCCGGCCTCGAAGGAGAAGAAGAGCTGGAAATCCGTGTCCGGCCTCACATCGCGGGCCTCGAACCCAACCGTGGCCTTGCCGCCGGTGCGCTTCACTTCCACGGCGTGGCTCGGCGACCAGACGGCCTTGAGCGGACGCGCCCCGGCAAGCTCGACCTTGAGGCTGACGTTCTTGAGTGGCTTGGCGGAGAACTTGGCGGTGTTCAGCGGCGCGACGTAGCTGAGCAGGCCGCCGTCGGCCTTGAGCACCTGGGTGTAGCTGAGGGTGACACGCTTCTTGCCGTGCGGCTCGAAGGGAAAGATGCGCACGCGAAAGACGTCCTGGCCGAGGTATTCGAGAAGGGCGGGATCGCGCATGGAGCGGACGATGTCCTCGTAAATGCGCCGGGCCTTATCCGCCGGCAGCAGTTCGGCCTCCGCCTGCTTGCCGTCGATGTCCATCGTGAAGCGATTGAGCTGCGCACCGCGTGGGACGGGCAGAAGGAACGTTCCCTCCAGCCGCGTCGGGTTCGGATTGTAAAACTCCTGCTCGATGGTGGTGGTCGCGACCTGGTCGGTGATGCGCGCCGTGACCTGGTGGTGGTTGATCTCAATGGGCGCAACCATCCGCATCGGCGGCGGCATGGGCCGGGGCGGGATGATGATGGGCGGTCGGGGCGGCGGGGGGAAACGTCCTGGTGGCTCCGGTGCCATGACAGGCTCGGCACCGATGGTCACCACGATGAAGCCAGCCGCGCAAACCGGGCTGTGGAGAAGAATTAAAACGGCGAGAGCGAGGAGAGTGAGCGCGCGCTTCATGGCAGGTTAGACGGCATGCGCCGGGGAAGCCTCCCGGGCTTCCTCCCGCATGAACGATCCCGTTCCCTTCAGAAAGCGAAACCGAGGTGTCCGGCCATTCCACCTCCTCAGGGCGGCAGCCACCCGGCTTCAGACCGGCCGGCTACTTCTTTTCTTTTGCATACCGCTCGAAAGCAGCGGCGATGTTGCCGGCCTTCTCGTCACCCTTGTGGAAGACAAACCGATGGCGGAGGTGAAGTTTTTCACCCTTCTTCAAAGTGTGCGGCCCGTTGGGATCGTTCTTGTCCAGCGTGCCGAAGCAGTTGGCGGTGAAGAGGCCGTAAGTGCGGACGTGCCAGCTCGTCGGATAGCGGAAGCTGGTGGGATGGTTGAGCATTGCCACCCCAAGCGTCTCGCCTTCCACGGGACCGGAGTAATCCACCCACGGGGCGCGCTTGCTCCAAGCGTCCTTATCGGCGATGCCGGTGCTGGTCACG
>Ga0075471_10002251_pt1 | contig 12701 bp, 9 predicted proteins | sample DEB19_08_DNA_2_FD_74787 | JGI IMG/M metagenome (GOLD analysis project Ga0075471, IMG submission 74787) | Aqueous microbial communities from the Delaware River and Bay under freshwater to marine salinity gradient to study organic matter... | ecosystem: Environmental > Aquatic > Marine > Coastal ... | reverse complement strand
GGGGCTGATCACGCTCTCGAAGCGGAAGGCGCGCCGGATCGAAGACTGGCTGCGCGTGATGGAGAGCGTCCACGAAAACGACGTGGTCACCGGCTTCGTCACCCGGAAGATCAAGGGAGGCCTGCTGGTCGACATCTCCGGCGTCAACGTCTTCCTGCCGGCCAGCCAGGTCGACATCCGCCGGCCCGCCGACATCGGCGACTACTGCGGCCGGGCGATCCAGTGCCTCGTGCTCAAGATCGACGAGGCCCGACGCAACATCGTGGTGTCGCGACGGGCGCTCATCGAGCAGGAGCGGGCCGAGCGCAAGAAGCAGCTCATGGAGACGCTGGAGGTCGGCCAGGTGCGCCGCGGCGTCGTGAAGAACATCGCCGACTTCGGCGCGTTCGTCGATCTCGGCGGCATCGACGGGCTGCTGCACATCACCGACATGAGCTGGGGCCGCATCGGTCATCCCAGCGAGATGGTGCAGATCGATCAGGAGATCGAGGTGCAGGTGCTGCACATCGACCGCGAGCGCGAGAAGATCGCGCTGGGCATGAAGCAGCGCACCGCCAGTCCGTGGGCGAAGGTGGCCGACAAGTATCCGGTCGGCACCGTCTGCAAGGGCACGGTCGTCAACGTGATGAGCTACGGCGCGTTCGTGAAGCTCGAGGACGGGGTCGAGGGGCTGGTGCACATCAGCGAGATGAGCTGGACCAAGCGTGTCAGCCATCCGAGCGAGCTCGTCAAGCCGGGTGACGAGGTCGAGGTCGTGGTGCTGGCCATCAACAAGGAGAAGCAGGAGATCTCGCTGGGCATGAAGCAGACCCAGCAGAATCCCTGGGAGAAGGTGGCCGCCGACTACCCGCCGGGGGCGATCGTCAAGGGCGTCGTCCGCAACCTCACGAACTATGGCGCGTTCATCGAGATCGACGACGGCATCGACGGCCTGCTCCACGTGACCGACATGTCCTGGACCCGCAAGGTCACGCATCCCAGCGAGATGCTCGAGAAGGGGCAGGAACTCGAGTGCAAGGTGCTGTCGGTCGACCAGCAGCGGCGGCGAATCGCGCTGGGGCTCAAGCAGATGGCGGACGACCCGTGGTCGACGGACATCCCCAAGCGCTACAAGACCGGAGACGTCGTCAAGGGTACCGTCACCAAGATCACCAACTTCGGCGTATTCGTCGGCCTCGAAGACGGCCTCGAGGGACTCCTGCACATCTCGGAGCTTTCCGACGACAAGATCGAAAACGCCGAGGAAGTGGTGAAGGTGGGCGATCCGCTCGAAGTGAAGATCCTCCGCGTCGACACCGACGAGCGGAAGATCGGGCTCTCGAAGAAGCGTGTGGGCTGGTCGAGCGACCGCGATGCCGCGGAGTCGCCGGCCGAGATCTGATCGCCCGCCCGCGTCAGGGTTCCTTCACGTCGAGTGCCAGCACCCGGCCCAGTTCCTCGCGCCGGCCGGTGCCGTTCACGCCCCGCAGCGGCTCCAGCCGCAGCACGTCGCCCCTGATCACGCGGCCCGCGGCGTCGGCCACGATGCGGACGCGGCGGGGCGCGGCATGGATCGGGCCGCGGCTTCCCGCGGTCACACCCGCATGGCGGTGCTCGAGTGCCTCGCCGGCGGCGGGGTCGATGATGTCCAGCGCGATCAGATCGGTGCCGCCCGGGCCGCGGCCGGCCTCCCCGGGCTGCGGTACCCAGACGAGTATGCGGGAGCCGGCGGGCAGCCGCGGTAGGTCGACGTGGTCGACGCCTCCGGAGACCGGCTTGGGCATCGAGACCGGCAGGCCCACGGGGGCGTCTGCCGGAGCGTCGCCCGGGAGCCGCCAGGGCTTCTCCACCGGGACCGCGCTCGCCGCGGCGTTGTTCGGCGGCGTCGAGGCCGCGGGCTGTGGCGTCGGCGTCGGCCGTGACGGAGCCCCGCTGGCCGACGGAGCAGCGGCCGAGCTGGCGGCTCCGGCCGGGAGCGGGGGGAGTGTCTCCGGGGCGGCGGACCGGTCCGTGGGCACCCCTGTCGCGTCGATCAGCCTCCGGCCGCGGTCGGCAAGTCGGCTGAGGTCGCCCGTGACGGCGAATCCGCCGGCGATGATGCCGATGGCGGCACACTTGGCCAGGAAAGATTGCATGGACGCGATCGAGGTGGCGGTGCGGGCGCCGGATGCCCGAGGTAGGCGTCCCGGGGGCGGCCCGCAAGTATGCGCCGTTCGTGACCACGGGGCGTGGTCACGGCGCGAGGAAGCTGGGCTGCACCGGATCGCGGCGTTTCAAGAGTGCCGGTTGTGCCGACGGCATCGGCCGCCCGTCGTGCGGCTGCTGACGGACGGCAGTCCGGTCCATGAATCGAAGCAGGAATCGACCTGTCCACGCCAGGGCGGATGGCGGCTGGTACGGCCGCGTGTAGATTTGGGCGGGGTTGGCGACGGCTCCATGGCCGCCGCATCTGCCCGGCTCGCCGGCGTCTCGCCCGCCGTCGCGAGTCTCATCGACACCGGGATGATCGCCATGGATCGCATCGATCCCCCGTCCCGCGACACCGTCGCGGCCTTCGAGGCGGCCACCTCGACCGACGACAAGCTGGCGGTGCTCCGCGCCGAGTATCGGGTCGAGCCGGTGCTGCCCGGACATCGGTTCGAGGACGACGCCACGTATCTCATCGTCGGCACGTCGGCCACCTACCTGATCCGGACGCAGACGCCCGCGATCGAGGGGGACCAGCTACGGTTTATCTCGTGCACGCACGACGGTGCCATGAAGCCGCTCGACCTGTCGCGGCTGCGGGCCGCCGTCGATCGACAGCGGGTGTACGCGCTGCAGCCGAAGGCTTTCGACCCGGCGGAGCGCGACCGGATCATCGACGTCGGCGCGTTCAGCCAGCTGGTCGACGCCGCGCAGCGGTCGGGCCTGGTGCCCGGCATCGCGACGATCATCCAGGTCCGCGACTGCGAATTTCGCCTCGGGCGGCACCTGCAGGCCCTGCAGCTGATGGAGACGCAGTTTCAGGGCTTTGTCGGGAGGGCCAGCCAGAGGGCGCAGCGACTGGCCAGGGAGGAGGCCGACATCGCCTCGGGCCGGCTCCGGATGTCGCCGAAAGAACTGCAGGCCAAGCGGCTGCGAGACAGCCAGCAGACCCAGCACGTGGAACGCGCCCGCACGAAATTCCAACGGGTCCTGGAAGGTCTGCGGACGATCGTGCAGCGCGGGATGTAGCCGGCCCGCGGCCGTCGCGTCAGTCGAGCTCTGCCAACGCCGCCAGCACCTGCTCGTCGTGTCCCGCCGCCCTCACGGCCTTGAACACCTTGGCCACCCTCCCGGCGGCATCGATGATGAACGTGCTCCGGGCGATTCCCAGCGACTTCTTGCCGTACATGTTCTTCTCCCGCCAGGCGCCGTATTTCTCCGCGACCTTGTGGTCCACGTCGGCAAGGAGCGTGAACGGCAGCTTGTACTTCCGCCGAAAGGCCTCGTGGCTCGCGGGCGTATCGGGGCTGACGCCGAGTACCACCGCCTTGTGACGGGCGAGGAGAGCCTTGGCGTCCCGGAAGCCGCACGCCTCCGTCGTGCATCCGGGCGTGTCGTCCTTGGGGTAGAAATACAGAACCACCGGCGCACCCTTGAGGCTGGAAAGCTTGAGCTTCGTGCCATCGTGGGTGGGGAGCGTGAAGTCAGGGGCTTTGGCCCCTTCCTCGATCCATTCGGCCATGGTGCGTGGGCTCCAAATCAGTGTCGTGGAATCAGTATCGATGACGCAGAGTTGTAGTCGAGAAGGGGAGAGTCGGGGAGAAGGCGCGACGCCGGCAGCGGGGGAGGTGCCTCGGGTGGCCCTCCTCACTCCGCCGGGGCGTGGCGCCCTGTCCGTCGTCGGCGTCGCCGGGCCCGGGGCCGTGGCGATCGTCTCGAAGCTCTTCTCACCCCGCGGCCGGACTCCGCTGGCCGAGCGGCCGGCCGGCGGAGTCGCCTTCGGCACATGGCGGTCGGAGGCCTCCGGAGCGACGGAGGATCTCGTCGTCGTCCGCCGGGGGGACGAGGAACTTGAGGTCCACTGCCACGGGGGCCTCGCGGCGGTGGAGAGCGTGATCTCGGCGCTCGAACGACTCGGCTGCCGGCGACAGCCATGGACGGCCTGGCTGCTGGCCGGCGGTGCGCGACGGATCGGCGTGGAGGCGCACGAGGCCCTGGCCGCGGCGGGGGGACCGAAGGCCGCGAAGATTCTCTCGCGGCAGCTCGCCGGCGGGCTCGAGGAGGCGGTGGGGCGGGTGGAGTCGCTCCTCCGCGCGAGCCGCGTGGCGGATGCGCATGCCGCGATCGACCGCCTGGTGCGGGCGTCCCGGATCGGCCTGCGGCTCACGAGTCCATGGAGGGTGGTGATCGCCGGAGAGGCGAACGTCGGCAAGAGCAGCCTCGCCAACGCCCTCGCCGGGCACGACCGGTGCATCGTGTCGCCCGAGGCCGGCACCACGCGGGATCTCCTGGAGACGCGGATCGTGATCGATGGCTGGGAGATCGATCTGGTCGACACAGCCGGTCAGCGCGATCGACATGCGCTGGCCGCCGTGGGATCGGTGGAACTGGCAGGCATCGACCGGGCGGTCGCCGCCTGTCGGGACGCCGACCTGGTCGTGAGGGTGTGCGACGGCTCGACGAGGGCACCGCGGATGCCGGCCGCGCCGGGGGAGCTGCCGGTGTTCACGAAGGCCGATCTGGCAGCCGCCATCCCGCAGCAACACGCGGGGGCGGTGTGGACGAGCGCCGTCACCGGACGAGGGATCGACGACCTCGCCGCCCGCATCGTGCGGAGGCTGGTGCCCGAGGAGCAGGACGATCCGACGCTGCTGGCCGGCGGGGTGCCGTTCACCGCGCGGCAGGTGCGGCTCATCGAGAGCCTGCGGCCGTCGTGACGTTCCCGGGCCCCTCGACGGATCGCGAGCCGGTGGCGGAGCCGCAGCCGTATGTTTGCGTCATTCCCGTCGGCAGGCCTATGCTCCCGGCATTCGTGGTCCCTCCTCCGCCGGAAACGACGCATGCGATCGATGGCTCTCTGGCTGCTGGCGGCCCTGGCCGGCGTGACGGCCGCCGACCCGGCGATCGCGGGCGAGCGGCCGAACGTGCTGTTCATCGCCGTGGACGACCTCAATGCCTGGGTCGGCTGCCTCGGCGGGCATCCCCAGGCCAAGACGCCCCATATCGACGCGCTCGCCGCCCGAGGACTGAACTTCACGCGGGCCTACTGTGCCTCGCCGGTCTGCAACCCGTCGCGGACGGCGCTGCTCACCGGGCTGAGGAGCTCGTCGACCGGCGTGTACGGCAACGACGACAAGCGGGCCGGCACGCGGTGTCGGGAGGTGCCGCCGCTCAACACCTGGTTCCATGATCGAGGCTATCGGGTCGTCGGTGCCGGGAAGATCTACCACGGCGACGCCGATCAGTGGGGCACGTGGGACGACTACGCACCGGTGGGACGCCATCGGGAACTGCCGCCGGCGCGGGGCGAGGATGGCGGCGTGGGGGGCATCCGGTTCGCGGTTTCCGACGCCGCCGACGAGGATGCTGCCGACTTCCACACTGTCGACTGGTGCATCGACCAGCTGCGCACGCCCCACGACAAACCGCTGTTCCTGGCCTGCGGCCTGCACAAGCCGCACATGTCGTGGAACGTGCCGCGGAAGTACTACGATCTCTTTCCGCTGGAGTCGATCCAGCTGCCGAAGGTTCTCGAGACCGACCTGGATGACGTGCCGCCCGCCGGACGCGCCATGGCCCGGCCCGACCACGATCACCGCGTCATCCTGGAGTCGGGCCGCTGGAAGGAGGCAGTCCGCGGATATCTCGCTGCCGGGGCGTTCTGCGACGCCATGATCGGCCGGCTGCTGCGCGGGCTCGACGAGAGCCCGCTGCGCGATTCGACGATCGTGGTCTTCTGGGGGGACCATGGCTGGCACCTCGGCGAGAAGCAGCACTGGCGGAAGTTCGCCCTCTGGGAGGAGGCCACCAGGGCGCCGCTGTTCTTCGTGGTGCCCGGCGTCACCCGGCCGGGAACCACCTGTGGCACGCCCGTCGACTTCATGAGCATCTACCCGACGCTCTGCGATCTCTGCGGCCTCGATACGCCGGGACACGTGCAGGGGGTGAGCGTGAAACCCCTGCTCGCCGACCCGCGGGCCGCCTGGGACCGGCCGGCCCTCACGACGCACGGCTTCATGAACCACGCCGTGCGGAGCAGGGCCTGGCGGTACATCCGCTACGCCAACGGTGACGAGGAACTCTACGACGAGCTGGCCGACCCGTTGGAATGGCACAACCTCGCCGGTGATCCACGGCACGCCGCGGTGAAAGCGGAGCTGGCGGCATGGCTGCCTGCCGAAAACGTCCCCGACGGCGCGGGAACCGCTGGCCCGCGGCGCGGGAAACGCAAGCGGGTCACCGCCGCGGAGTGACCGGACGCCGGCGCCCGCCCGCTCGAGCGCGCGACATGGGCGATGCCGCGGCATCACCCCAGCTCCGTCAGACGCGCCCTACTCCCCCTTCTGCTCCGTGGTGCGGCCGCGGACGTAGAGGCGGATCGGCACCTCGTGAAACGGGGCCTCCTTCCGCAGGACGCCGACGAGATACCTCTTGTAGCTCTCCGACACGCTTCGCGGCGCGCTCGTCGAGAGCACGATCGTCGGCGGGGCCGTCTCGACCTGCGTGGCGTAGTAGATCCGCACGGGGCGGCCCCGCGGGTCGGCCGGCGGATGGTTGGCCTCCACCGCCTCCCGCACGATCGTGTTGAGCCGCGCGGTGGGCACCCGCTCCCGGCTCTGTCGGTGCAGCCGCTGCGCCGTGTCGACCACGGCCTTGACATTGCGGCCGTTCTTCGCGGTGACGAAGGCGATCGGCGCCCAGGGCATGGTCCGGAACGTGTCGCGGAGGTATTGGGCCCACTCACCCCGCTCCACCTCGCCGGCGTACAGGTCCCACTTGTTGACCACGAACACCACCGGCTTCGCCTCCTCCATGATCGTGTCGGCGAGCTGCTTGTCGACCCGGCCGACCGGCTCCGATGCGTCGAAAAAGAGCAGCACGACGTCGGCCCGACGGATGCTCCGCTGCGCCCGGTGCGTCGAGTAGAAGTCGATGTCGGTGGTGCGGCTTTTCGTCCGCCGCAGGCCCGGCGTGTCGATCGCCAGGAAGGAGTGGCCGTCCACCTCGAACCGCACGTCGACCGAGTCGCGGGTGGTGCCGGCGATGGGGCTGGTGATCACCCGCTCCTCGTGGGCGAGGCTGTTGACGAACGTGCTCTTGCCGACGTTCCGCCGGCCCACGATCGCGAGTTTCATCTCCGGCAGGTCGACGGCCGGTTCCTCCGCCCCGGGCGTCGCGTCCGGGAGCCGGGCGAGGATGGCGTCGACGAGCGTCTCCCGGTTGCGGTGCTGCCGGGCACTCACGACCAGCGGCGGCCCGTAGCCGAGGGCCGTGAACTCGTGGGCGTGGTCGTCGAGCCGCGGGTCGTCCGCCTTGTTGGCGACGAGGAGCACCGGAGCGCCGATCCGGCGGACGCGGGCCGCGACGTCGTGGTCGGCCGGCACGAGCCCCGTGCGGACGTCGACGACCAGCAGCACGACGGCCGCCTCGGCGAGGCCAGCCTCGATCTGCGCGTCGATCCGCTCGGTGAGGCCGTCCGGGTCGTCGAACCCCATGCCTCCGGTGTCGACGAGGTCGACCGTGCGGCCCTCCAGCGAGATCCGCTGCACCAGGCGGTCGCGGGTCACGCCGGCCGTCGGGTCCTCGATCGCGATCCGCTTCTCGACGAGCCAGTTGAAGAGCGTCGACTTGCCCACGTTCGGCCGGCCGACGATGGCGACTTTCGGAATCATGGGTATCGGTCGCTTGGCGGCTGCTGCGGGGGAGAGGGGACGGGATCGACGCTCGGGCGACGTGGATGCGGCCGCGGGTGGCTCGCGTTCAGCCCAGCACCGCGCGGATGCCATCGCGGGTCACGGGCCTGATCACGCCGCGTTCGGTGACGATCGCGTTGATCAGGCGGGCCGGCGTGACGTCGAAGGCGGGGTTGTAGGCCCGGGCCTTGTCGGGCGCCGCCTGCACCCCCAAGGGCCGCAGCACCTCGGCGGCGGACCGCTCCTCGATCGGGATGTCGTCCCCTGTCTCGAGCCGTAGATCGAACGTGCTCGACGGCGCGGCCACGAAAAAAGGCACGCCGTGCGCCTCCGCCAGCAGGGCCAGGCCATAGGTGCCGATCTTGTTGGCGGTGTCGCCGTTGGCCGCGATCCGGTCGGCGCCGACGATGCACGCCGCCACCCGGCCGGTGCGGAGCAGCTGGCCGGCGGCTGCGTCGACGAGCACCGTCACCGGGATGCCGCGTTCCACGAGCTCCCATGCGGTGAGCCGCGCGCCCTGGAACAGCGGCCGCGTCTCGTCGGCGAACACGTCGAACCGCCGGCCCTGTTCCCAGGCGGTCGTGATCACCGCCAGCGCCGTGCCGTCGCCGCCGGTCGCCAGCGTGCCGGTGTTGCAGTGCGTGAGCACGCCCCCCTCGGGCAGGATCGCGGCCCCGTGCCGGCCGATGGCGGCACAGAGCCTCCGGTCCTCCTCGTGGATGCCGCGGGCCTCCGCCAGGAGCGCCGCGCCGAGGACCGCCGGTTCGGTCGCCTCCGGCAAGCCGGCGACGGCGCCGAGCGTCCGCTCCACGGCCCAGCGGAGGTTGACGGCCGTGGGCCGCGCACAGGCGAGGATCTCGCCGCGGGCGAGCACATGGGCCCGTGCCCGCTCGGCCGAGAAGCCGGCCCGGATCGCCTCGCCCGCCGCCACGACGAGGCCGTAGCCGCCGGCGACACCGATCGCGGGGGCGCCGCGGACGCGGAGCGACTGGATCGCCTCCACGACCGTGTCGACGTCGCGGCAGGCGATCCACTCGAGCCGCGCCGGCAGCAGCGTCTGGTCCACGAGCTCCAGGTGGCCGGTCGCGTCGCCGTGCCAGCGGAGGGAGGCGGGAATCATGGCGTGACCGCCAGCGTGTCGCAGGGCAGGCCGAAGGCGTCGGCCACGGCGCGGAGCACGAGCCGGCCGCGGAAGACGTTCACCGCGGAGCGGATCGCCGGGCTCGAGGCCGCGGCCTTCTCGACGCCCAGCGCCGCCAGCTGGAGCACGTAGGGGAGCGTGGCGTTGCAGAGGGCGTAGGTGCTCGTGCGACCGACGGCCCCCGGCATGTTCGTCACGCAGTAGTGGACGACGTCGTCCACCACGTAGGTGGGGCTGGCGTGCGTCGTCGGCCGGCTCGTCGCGACGCAGCCCCCCTGGTCGATCGCCACGTCGATGATGACGGCGCCCGGCTTCATGAGGCGGAGGTCGTCGCGCTCGATAAGGTGCGGCGCGCGGGCGCCGGGAATGAGCACGCTGCCGATCACCAGGTCGGCCCGGCCGAGCTGCTCGCGGATCGTGTGCCGGTCGGAATGGAGGCAGTCGACGTTGGGTGGCGTGACGTCGTCGAGGTAGCGGAGCCGTTCGAGGTTGGTGTCGAGGAGGCCGACGCTCGCGCCGAAGCCCGCCGCCACCTTGGCGGCGTTGGCCCCAACCGTGCCCGCGCCGAGCACCGTGACGTGGGCGGGGGCCACGCCGGGAACGCCCCCGAGCAGGATGCCGCGTCCCATCTGGGGCTTCTCGAGATACTTGGCCCCCTCCTGGATGCTCATCCGTCCCGCGACCTCGCTCATCGGAATGAGCAGCGGGAGCCGGCCCCGCTCGTCCCGCAGCGTCTCGTAGGCCACGGCCGTCGCGCCGGTCGCCAGAAAACCCTCCGTGAGGCCACGATCGGCGGCGAAGTGGAAGTAGGTGAAGACTGTCTGCCCCGCGCGGATGAGCGCGAGCTCCGGCGGCTGCGGCTCCTTCACCTTCACGATCATGTCGGCCCGAGCGAACACCTCCGCCGCGGTGTCGACGAGCGTCGCTCCGCAGGCCTCGTAGGCCTCGTCGGGGAGCCCCGAACCCGCGCCGGCGCCGCGCTCGATGAGCACGGCGTGGCCGGCCCGCACGAGTTCCTCCGCGCCGACCGGCAGGAGGGAGACGCGATACTCGTCGCGTTTCGTTTCCTTGGGAATTCCGACGATCATGCGAGGCCCCGATCAGGCGATCTTGTAGGTCGCCGGCATCGGGATCGGGTAATTGCCGTCCTTGTCGGGCACGACCGGCGGCGTCGACTCCCAGGTGAGGTTTTCGGGCATCGTGCGGAAGTTGCTCTTGAGCAGCGTGTCGTAGGCCGTCCGCTTGCCGGTGTAGGTGGCCGTCCTGCCGAGCACCGCCGAGAAGCTTGACGTCGTGCCGTAGTACGCGTTGTTGATCGGCGTGTCGGTGCGGATCGCGTTGTGCAACTCGTCGTGCTCGACCTGGTAGGGATTCTCGCTTTTGCCCTCGTACTTCCAGAGAAGCTTGCCGGCATGATCGGTGATCTCGCCGATCTTGATGAGGCCCTTGGTGCCCTGGAAGTACTCGGCGATCTCGTTGTCGCCGCCGGGGAACTGGCGGCACTGACTGGCGATCCGCACGCCGCCCGGATAGGTGAAGTTGACCGCGTGGTGGTCGTAGATCTCGCTCGGCTGGCCAGGCACCCGGTTCTGCCGACCGCCCACGCCGAACGCCGACTCGGGCAGCTTGTCGAGGAACCAGTTGGCGACGTCGATGTTGTGGACGTGCTGCTCGCAGATGTGGTCGCCGCAGAGCCAGTTGAAGTGGTACCAGTTGTAGACCTGATACTGGCACTCGGTCTGCTGCACCTTGGGGTCGCGGTTGCGATACCAGATGCCGCTGCCGTTCCAGTAGACCTGGCCGCCGATGATGTCCCCGGCGAGCCCCTCACGGACGCGGGCGAGCGTCTGCCGGTACTTGTCGTCGTAGTGCCGCTGCAGGCCGACCACGACCTTCAGCTTCTTTTCGTCGGCCAGCTTGGCGGCCTGCAGGCAGAGGTTCGCGCCGAAGGCGTCGACGCAGACCGGCTTCTCCATGAAGACGTGTTTGCCAGCGTTGACCGCTTCCTGGAAGTGGAAGGGGCGAAAGCCCGGCGGCGTGGCGAGGATGACCAGGTCGCAGTGCTCGAGCACCTTCTTGTAGCCGTCGAGTCCCTTGAATTGTCGCTCCTCCGGAACGTCCAGCTTGTCCTTCATCGACTCGACCGCCTTGAGCGCACCCTTGATGCGTTCGTCGAACGCGTCGGCGATCGCCGTCACCTTTACGTTGGAGCCCGGCACGGAGAGTGTCTGCTGCATGGCTCCCGTACCACGGCCGCCGGCGCCGATGAGGCCGACGCGGATCAGATCGGTCGAGGGACTCTGGGCGTGGACGGCACGCATCGAGGCGAGCGTCGCGCTGGCGATGCCGGCGGCCTTGAGGGCGTCGCGGCGGGAGGGATGGCTGGCGGAGCACGGCTCACGGGTGGCGGACATCGGGGGGCACTCCTTGACGCGTCCGGCCGGGCTGGGGCCGGGGGAACTGGTGATGCGGGCACGCTGCTGGTGCGGAATGGCCGCGCGACGGTGCGGCATGCACCGACGCCGAGCGGCATGATACCCTCCCCGCTGACGGCGTGAAACCGTCAGCCTCCGTCCCCGCACGCCTCGCACCATCATGCCCGCCATCTCCTGTGATCCGGCCCGGGCGCGAGCATTCGCCATCGACGTGGTGCAGCGTCTGCGGCGGGCGGGGCACGAGGCATTCTGGGCCGGCGGCTGCGTCCGCGACGAACTGCTCGGCCGCACGCCCGCCGACTACGACGTGGCCACCTCCGCGCTGCCCGATCAGGTCCGTGACGTCTTCGGCCGGCGGCGGACGCTCGCCGTGGGCGCGGCCTTCGGCGTGATCACGGTGCTCGGGCCGCCCGGGGCCGGCCAGGTCGAGGTGGCCACGTTCCGCAGCGATGCCGGCTACACCGACGGCCGGCATCCCGCCGGCGTCACGTTCACCGACGCCCGCGAGGACGCGTTGCGGCGCGACTTCACGATCAACGGGCTCTTCCTCGATCCGCTGTCGGGCGCTGTGCACGACTACGTCGGCGGCCGTGCCGACCTCGCGGCGGGAGTCGTGCGGGCGATCGGCGCCGCGTCGATGCGGTTCGGGGAAGATCATCTGCGGATGCTGCGGGCCGTGCGGTTCTCCGCGGCATTCGGCTTCGCGCTGGAGGAGGAGACTCGGGCGGCGGTCGTCCGCATGGCGCACCTCGTGACGGTCGTCAGCCCGGAGCGGATCGCCGCCGAGCTGCGGGCGATGGTGTCGCGGCCGGGCCGACGTCGGGCGCTGGAGCTGCTCCACGAGACGGGCCTGGCACGCGAGGTGCTCCCCGAGCTCATGCCCGCCAGCGTTGCCTCGGGCGACGCCACCGGCTGGCAGGAGTCTGCGCGGATCGTGGACGCTCTCGACGAACCGGAGCTGGCGGCAGCGCTGGCGATCCTCACGGAGCGGCTGCCGGCCGAGACGACCGACCGGATCGCAACGCGGCTGCGGCTCTCGAATCACGAGGCGAAAACGGCCCGCTGGCTGCACGAGGCGGTCGCCGCGATTGGACGCGACGACGCGGCGAGCCCCGCAGGCCGGCCGTGGTCGCAGGTGCAGCCGTGGCTGGCGCACCCGGCGGCCTGTCTGCTGGCCGACGTGCTGCGGGCCCGCGCCGCCTCCGGCCGCGGCGACGCGGCGGCCGCTGGGTGGGTCACGGAGAAGCTGTCGCTGCCGCGGGCCGA